>JAEEGG010011513.1_pt1 | contig 19268 bp, 20 predicted proteins | sample 9134161 | NCBI WGS metagenome assembly JAEEGG01 (sample SAMN16246543, study PRJNA631951) | gut metagenome | biome: gut microbiome; feature: rumen; material: CR-attached | host: Bos | place: Iran: Karaj | collected 2018-10 | reverse complement strand
CTATCATAAAATATTTGCAATCACCTTTGACGAGAGCTTTGCCAGCGCGACCGGCGCGCGGACGAAGCTCTACAATCTGCTCCTGGCCGTTGTGATCGCGGTGGTGGTCGTCCTGGCGATGGACCTGGTCGGCTCCCTGCTGATCTCGGCCCTGGTGGTCTTCCCTGCCCTGTCCGCCATGCGGATCTTCAAGAGCTTCCGCTCCGTGACGGTCTGCGCCGCGGTCATCAGCGTGACCTGCACGATCGCCGGGATCCTCTCGGCGGCCCAGTTCAATACCCCGGTCGGCTCCACCATCGTGGTTGCGGATATCGTGGTCTTCGCCGTGTTCAGTCTGATCGGCTGGATCACCCAGAAATAGGAGGTACGTGCATGAAAAAACGGATCATCATTCTGCTGGCTCTCTGTCTGCTGCTCTGCGCCTGTCAAAAGCAGGACGGCGCCCCGGAAAGCGCCGACAAGCTCCCCACGGTGATCAGCCAGGCGGAATACGTGGAATATCAGAACCTGTTTTTCAACAAGCAGGCCGACGCCTTCGTCGGACAGCACGTCACGAAAACCGGGACGCTGGTTCTGCTGGAGGACAACTGGGCGAACGTCACGCGGTACTACGTATGGGGCTACTACGACCAAACCAAATGCTGCGACTGGCAGTGGGAGTTCGTACCGAAGGACCCCGCCGATTTGCCGCCGGCCGGCTCGCTGGTGGAGATGACCGGCACGCTGGAGCATGACGAAGCCGCGCTGGACAAGTACTGGTATACCGGCGCCGAGGTCTCGGTCAAGACGAGGTACGAGGGCGAAAGCTGCGACGTGGATCTCTCGCTGATGGACGGGACCCTGGAGCGGGTTCAGCTCCTGAACCTCCTCCACACCCCGGAACGGTACAACGGCAAGACCGTCCGCCTCTACGGTCGGGTCCAGACCACGACCTCGATCCAGCACCCCTACTATGACAACGTCTGGTCCCTGCAATTTACCACGGACGGTGCAGTCCCCGCGACGGGCGTCTGCGTGATGGTCACCGGTACCTGGCAGGACGGCGTTCTGACGAACGCGACCGTGGCGGAAACGAAGGATTACTGATCCGACGGACGCGGCAAACCCCCGTGATAACAGTTCGGGCGGCAAGGAATGGCCTTGCCGCCCGATGCTTGTATGGATTCAAAAAAGACAGGGGCTTTGCGATCACGCAAGGCCCCTGTTGGCTGCGGGAGAACGGTCAGTCTCCTTTTTTGAGAAAGACGCGGAGCAGAAGTCCGGCGCCGACGGCGGCCGGGACCAGCATCAGAAACAGATCCAGCACGGAGCCGACGAAGGTCAGGCTCGTGCCCAGGATCACGGAGAGGACCAGCATGGCGATCAGCACCGGCAGCGCGATCTTTGCCGCCTTGTGACCGGTGGATACCAGAAGGATCACGTCCAGCAGGATCAGCGCGATCAGGATCCCGCCCGTGGAAACGGACCCGAACCGATAGAAGCCCCAGGAATAGACCCGGACGCTCTTAAAAAACATGAAAACGCCTACAGCGATCAGGGCGGCCCCGATCAGCAGCAGCTTATCTCTTTGTCTCAGCATGGCAAGCGCCTCCTTCTGTGAGATCTGATCCTGCAAAGCCCGAACCGGCTTAGCCCTTACAGGAGCGCCCGTCCGGCGCCCCAGGCCTTGCCGACGACCTCGCCGACCAGATTGTATTCATTGTTGAACGGGTCGAACGCAATCGGGCGGACCTTGGCCAGATCGACCTTGCCGTCCGTCAGCGCCGCCTCGTCCACGCTGACGTTGACGATCTCGCCCTTGAGGATGCAGGTCTCTTTGTCGTATTCGATGACCCTGCACTCCATGCAGACGGCCAGCTCGTTGATGATCGGCGCGTTGACCAGCTCGCTCCTGGTCGCCGTGAAGCCGGCGCGGGCGAACTTGTCGGCAGCCTTGTCGCCGGAAACGATGCCCACGTAGTCGCAGGCGGCCACGTGATCGGCGTCGGCCATGCTGACGGTAAAGGCTCCGGTTTTCGCAAAGTTTTTGCAGGTCCTGTGACCGGGCGACAGGCAGATGGAAACCTGATTTTCCTCGCTGATCCCGCCCCAGGCCGCGTTCATGGCGTTCGGCATGCCGTTTTCATCGTAGGTTGCAAGGATCCAAACCGGCTGCGGGCTGCTGTAGGGCTTGGCTCCGAAATTCTTTCTGCTCATGGCTTTCGTCTCCTGTTCGTCAGTTTTCCGCGCGGGGAAGGCTCTCCCCCTCAGATTCGCAAAGGCCCGTATGCCTTCTGAAAGACAGTATAGCACGGAAACCGCAAGAAATCAACACGGAATTCCCGCCATGGCCGGTCGGCTCAGATCACATCGATCAGGATCAGGAACAGCAGGACGAAGGTCGCCAGGACTGCGGCGGCAGCCAGGGTCGAGCCGAGGCTGAACCTGCCCTTTTTGCCGGAGCTGCTCTGGGCGACCAGTCCGACGCGGCGCAGGGCGCCGACCACCGGCTTGTAGAGCAGCATGGCGAGCGCCGCGTTCAAGCCGCCCTTGACCAGATTGAAGGGCAGGAAGACCGGCAGCAGCATCCCCGCCACCGTCCGGCGCATCTGCGCGACGGAGACCCGGTCATTGCTCATGTAATAGGGCGTGATGATGTAGTTCCAGGCCACCATGCAGACGGCCATCGTCAATACGCCGGACAGAAGGCCGATCACCGCTCCCTTCTGCGAGCGCATTTTGGCGTAGACCCAGGCCGCCGGGACCGTAAAGGCGCAGGTGGCGATGGCGTTCATCAGAAAGCCGTAGACGCCGGTGGAGGAGATCGTGACCATCTCCAGGAAGGCCGAAAGGATCGCAAGGATCACGCAGGTCATCGGCCCGAAGATAAAGCCGGCGATCACGATCACAGTATCCTTCGGCTCGTAGCTCAAAAAGCCCTGCACGTTCGGGATGCCCCTCGCCAGCAGGACGGCAACGAAGCTGAGGGCAAGGAACATTGCCACGCAGGTGAGATAACGGACGTTCATGTTTCGTTTCATATGCTTCCTCCAAAAACAGAAAAATTTGCCTGAAGCCCCGTAGGTCTTCAGGCAAATCCACGAAGAAAGCCGTGATTTGCGCGTCTTCTTTCATCCAGACTATACTGTCGGTCCCGGAGTTTCACCGGGTCAGCCCAAAGGCTCGCGGACTTTACCGCCGGTCGGGGATCACACCCTGCCCTGAAGAGATACCGGATTCAGTTACCGCTATTATAATACTGCCTCCCGGAAAACGCAAGCGGTTTTTTTCGAAAAATCCTACAAAAATCTTTCAATCTGTAACAATTCTGTAATAATTATGTGCTATATTAAGCCGTAGGCTGCCGGAAGCCGTGCATGGTCCCGTCCGGTGCGGTGTTTGTGATATCCCCGCCGACGACGGTCCCCTCCGAGACCAGGAGGGTCGCATAGACCGGCTGATCCGCGTTCGGGTAGTTCAGGACCTCGTAGACGTACCGCGTCAGGGTCTTGCCCCGGTACGGGGTGAGATCGTAGCCCTGGCTCTTTTGCAGCTCGTTGTAGCGCGAGAAGACCTCGGAATCCTTCGTGGGTACGGTGACGCTCTGCGTCTGGTTCGGCTCGGCAGAAACCTCCCAGCCGAAGCCGCGCAGGAAGGCCAGACGGCCCTCGTTCGTGTCCGCCCCGCCGCCTGACGGCGCATCGTTCCGGGAGGCCAGCAGGACCGCCACGGCGACGACCAGCGCGATCACCAGCGTTACGATCGCCGCGATCTTCGTCTTGGAAACCTTCGCTGTCAATACAAACATTTGATTCCCTCCGAATCATCGATTTCACACTGCACTCTATGCCCGTCCGGGCGGAATTATGAGGTGAACATGCAGAGACTGGACAAATATCTCTCCGAGGCCGGCGCGGCGTCCAGGCGTGAGCTGAAGGATCTGCTCCGGGCCGGAGCGGTCACGGTCAACGGGGCAGTCGTCCGCGACGGGGCCGTCAAGATCGACGAGACCGCAGACCGCGTCTGCCTGCACGGGCAGACCGTGGAGGGCCTGCGCCGCGTCGTCCTCCTGCTCTACAAGCCTGCCGGATTTGTGACTTCCACCGACGATCCGCGCGACCGGACCGTGATGGACCTCCTGCCGGAGCGGTGGAGGAAGCAGCGGGTCGCCCCGGTGGGGCGGCTGGACAAGGCGACCGAGGGTCTGCTTCTGCTGACGAACGACGGGGTCCTGGCACACCGTCTGATCTCCCCGAAATACCGGATCGAAAAGGACTACTACGCCGAGCACGAGGGCGAGGCCGGGCAGGAGGACACGGAATCCTTCCGCGCCGGTCTGACGCTGGGAGACGGGACCGTCTGCCTGCCGGCTGAGCTGGAGCCCCTCGGTCCCGGAAAAAGCCGCGTGCGCGTCGTGGAGGGAAAATACCATCAGGTTCGCCGCATGCTTGCCAGCCGCGGGATGGCCGTGACCTATCTGCGGCGCGACCGTGAGGGCGGTCTGACCCTGGACGGCCTTGCCTCCGGCGAGGTCCGGGAGCTGACCGCCGCGGAGGTCGCCGCGCTGGAACGGGAAACGGGAATGCAGACTGCGGGAGAATGAATCCGGAAGACCGGGCAGCGGTTTTCCCTTGCCTTGTACAAATTCCACAAATTCCTGTTTTAGTGTTTTTTGGGCTTACACCCCTTGTTTCCTTGCTCTCATTTGGGTACAATGCCAGTTTTTTTGTGGATTTGCATAAAAAGACCATGAAGTTTTTAAGAAAAACAACAAAAAGGTCTTGCAATACTCCTTGAAATCGGTTATAGTATCGGGCAGAAGCACAAAATTGATCCGATTTCAGAATCGCGCAATCAATCCAGAGAGCGAGGATTACCATGAACCATATTTTTACAGACGTCATTCAGCAGCTCAAGACCGCCACGGATCGGGAGATCGGTCTGATCGACGCGGACGGAAACGTCGTTGCAGACAGCGACCCGGAGCAGATCGGCGCCAAGCTGCTCAAGCTGGCGCGCGTCGTCTCCCTGTCGGAGGACGGCCCAATCCATTTTTCCGGCAAGACCGTTCGGGCCCTTTCCGCCTTCGCCAACGGCTTCGACTACGCCGTCTTCGTTGACGGCGAGGACGAGATGGCCGACACCCTCTGCGCCATGGCCCAGGTCACGCTGAACTGCGCCAAGGTGTTCTATGAAGAAAAGCACGACAAGGCCAGCTTCGTCAAGAACATCATCACCGACAACATCCTGCCCGGCGACATCTATATCCGGGCCAAGGAGCTTCATTTCCCCGCCGACCAGAACTACGTCGTCTATCTGATCCGGCAGAACGGCAGCGCCGACATTTCCGCCGTGGACGTCCTGCTCGGCCTCTTCCCGGACCGCCAGCAGGATTTTGTGATCTCCATCAGCGAAACCGACATGGCCCTGGTCAAGGCCGTCACGCCGGAGACCGAACCGAGCGAGATCCTGGAGCTCGCCAAGACCATTGAGGACAGTCTCAAGAGCCAGCTCTATCTCAAGACCACCATCGGCATCGGCACCGTAGCCGAGCATCTGCGCGAGCTGGCCGACTCCTACAAGGAGGCACAGGTCGCCATCGAGGTCGGCAAGGTCTTTGACACCGAGAAGACCATCATTACATACGAGAATCTCGGCATCGGCCGGCTGATCTATCAGCTTCCCACGACCCTGTGCGAGATCTTCCTGACGGAGGTCTTCAAGAAGAACTCCATCGACACCCTCGATCAGGAGACCCTGTTCACGATCAACAAATTCTTTGAAAACAACCTCAACGTATCCGAGACCTCGCGCAAGCTCTTCGTTCATCGGAACACGCTGGTCTACCGTCTGGAAAAGATCAAGAAGCTCACCGGTCTGGACCTGCGCGAGTTTGACCACGCGATCATCTTCAAGGTGGCGCTGATGGTCAAGAAATATCTTGCCTCACGGGACAACAAAATGTTCTGAGGCGAAGGAGAGCCCTTATGATTGATTTCCAGAACGTCACCATGGTCTATGACGCGGGCAACCGGGCGCTGGACAGCATCAGCCTGCACATAGACGACGGCGAATTCGTCTTCCTGGTCGGCCCGTCCGGCTCCGGGAAGTCCACCATCATCCGGCTTCTGACCGCCGAGCTGATCCCGACCTCCGGGTCCATCAACGTCAACGGTTACCAGCTCGAGCGGATCAAAAACCGCAGCATCCCCTATCTGCGCCGGACCGTCGGCGTCATCTTCCAGGATTTCCGCCTGATCGAGAACAAGACCGTGTTCGACAACGTGGCCTTCTCCATGCGCGTCGTCGGGGCGAGCGCCAAGCAGATCAAGAAGCGCGTGCCCTACGTGCTGGATCTGGTCGGACTGGAAAACCGCGGACGCCGGTATCCCAACGAGCTCTCCGGCGGCGAGCAGCAGCGCGTGGCCATTGCCCGCGCTCTGGTCAACAATCCGGCGATGATCATCGCCGACGAGCCGACCGGCAACCTCGACCCGGTGCGCTCCTACGAGATCATGATGCTGCTCGAGCGCATCAACGCCCTGGGGACGACCGTCATGGTGGTCACGCACGAGCGCGAGCTGGTCAACCGCTTCACGAAACGAGTCATTGCCATCGACGAAGGACGCGTGATCAATGACGGAATGGATGGGTACTACATACATGAAGAGAATTAGGAAAATCGGGTATCTGTTCAATGAGGGCGTCCACAACATGTTCACCCACGGCTTCATGTCCTTCGCCGCGATCGCGGTCACGGTGGCCTGTCTGGTGATCGTGGGCTGCTTCTCCTCCATCCTCTATAACCTCTCCCGCATGGTGGACACCCTGCAGCGGGAAAACCGCGTCGTCGCCTATATCGAAGAAAGCTACGACACCCAGACCGCAAAGACCGTGGAGACCGCCATCCGCCGGCTGGACAATATTCAGGAGGCGAAATTCGTCTCCCGCGAGGAATTCGGCGAGCGGTTCTTCGAACAGCAGGGCGGCTCCGAAAACTTTGAGGGCATCAGCGCTTCCACCTTCCTCAACAGCGTGGAGATCACCCTGATCGACAACTCCAAAATGGACGAGACCGTGCAGGTCATCTCCCAGGTGCAGGGCGTGGACCACGTGAACGCCAGAACCGAGCTTGCCAACGGCTTTACGACGATCCAGCGCGTGCTGAACATCGCCTCGGCCGCCATCATCATCGTTCTGCTGATCGTCTCGCTGTTTATGATCTCCAACACCATCAAGCTGGCGATGTACGACCGCCGCGACGAGATCGGCATTATGAAGATGGTCGGCGCAACCAACCGTTTCATCCGCTTCCCCTACTTTGTGGAGGGCTTCCTGATCGGCGTGATCGCCGGCGCGCTGGCCTTCTTCATCACCTGGGGCATCTACGATCTGATTGCCAGGGAGATCCACCGCGTGGACGCGCTGCAAATGTTTGATATCGTGCCCTTCACGACCCTGCTGATCCCGATGGTCGTCACCTTCGGCGCAGCCGGTCTGTTCGTGGGCATCTTCGGCAGCGTAATGTCCATCCGCAAATTCCTGGACGTTTAAAGGAGGCTGTTATGTACAAGTATCGACGCGTGATCGTGGGCGTGATTGCGATCCTGCTGGCGGCAGTTCTGCTGCTCGGCATCGTCCTCACGGCCTTCGGCGAGACCTCTGCGGACATCAAGAAGAAAATCGACGATCTCAAGGAGCGCGAGAGCGCCATTGCCGCGCAGCAAAACGCGCTGGCCGCGGAGATCAAGGAAAACAAGGCGGATATGCTCGATCTTGTCGGGCAGAAGAGCCAGATCGACAAGCAGATCAAGCTGACCCAGGATTCCATTGCCAACAAAAACGAGCAGATTCAGGAATACAATCTTCTGATCGCGGAAAAGCAGAACGAGCTTGACGCCGCTCTGGCCGAACGCGACGCGCTTAACGAGCGTTATCAGGCCCGCATCCGCTCCATGGCGGAAAACGGCAAGATCACCTACTGGTCGATCCTGTTCAAAGCCAGCAGCTTTGCGGATATGCTCAACCGCGTGGACACGATCAACGAGATCGCCCTGGCCGATACCCGGATGCTCGAAAAGATGGAGCAGACCGCGGAGGAGATCGAACGCGCCCGTCAGGATCTGGCGGAGGAGAAGGTCTCTCTGGAGGAAGCCAAGACGGAGCTTGCCGCTGAGGAAGAAAACCTTGCCGCCCAGCGCTCTGAGGCCGACGCTCTGCTGGAGGAGCTGATCCAGAACGACGACGCCCTGCAGGCCGCCGCCGCGAAGTACGACGCAGCCAAGAGCCAACTGGAGCAGCAGATCGCTCAGCAGCAGGCCAACTACACCGAAAAGGTCGCCGAGGAAGAGGAAGCCCGCCGCAAGGCCGCCGAGGAAGCGGCCAGGCGCAAGGCCGAGCAGGAGGCCCGCGAGGCCGCCGCCCGCCAGCAGGCAGCCATGGCGAACAACAATAACAACAGCAGCAACACCACACCGAGCGGCGGGTCGGGCGGTTCGAGCGGCACCGGCGGTTCTGGCAGTACCGGCAGCTCCGGCGCAATGTTCCGGTGGCCGTCCTACACCCACGTGATCACCAGTCACTTCGGGATGAGAGTCCACCCCGTGACGCATCGTTATACCCTGCACAACGGCATTGACATCGGCGCCTACTACGGCACCGCGATCTGGGCAGCCGCCTCCGGAACTGTGACGGCGGCCGGCTGGAATGACGGCTACGGCTACTACGTGACCATCAACCACGGCAACGGCTACACCACCCTCTACGGCCACATGAGCCAGATTGCCGCTTCTGCCGGCGATTACGTGACTGCAGGGCAGACCATCGGCTACGTCGGCAGCACCGGCTGGTCTACCGCCCCGCATCTGCATTTTACGGTTTATAAAAACGGCGTTGCGGTCAATCCGCTCGCCTATCTGCCTTGATCGGCGCCGGGGCTGGCTCGGAAAAGGGTTCCGAGCCAGCCCCGGTTTTATTCTGGAATTGAAAGAGGTCTCAATATGGACGAACTGGAACAATTTGAGCAGGCGGAGCGCCCCGCACGGCGCGATTCCCTGCTGCCCGTGGTGCTCGTCACCGTGGCGCTGACCGCAGCGGTGGTCGTTGTGATCTGCTGGCTGCTCATGGGGCGCGGGCGTGAAGCAAAGGGCTTTGATCAAAAGCTGACCGAGATGAAGGGCGTGATCGACGAATACTACATCGGTGAGATCGATGAGCAGAGGATGTCGGACGCCCTGGCCGCCGGAATGGTGGAAGGACTGGGCGACGAATGGAGCTACTACATCCCTGCCGACCAGTATGCGGCGTACGTCGAGGCCTTCCAAAACGCTTACGTAGGGATCGGCGTGACCATTACCACGGAAGACGTGGAAGACGGCGTGCGGATCACCGAGGTCGTTCCGGACGGCCCCGCGGATCAGGCCGGGCTCCTGGCCGGGGACCGCATCATAAAGGTGGAAGGCGAGACCCTTCCGCGCCTGGACGACGGCAGCGTGGATCTGACGGCGGTCAAAAACCGCGTGACCGGCGAGGCTGGCACGGACGTTTCGCTGACCGTCCTGCGCGACGGCAGCGAGAAGGAATTCACCGTCACCCGCGCCTCGATCCAGACCGTCAACGTGACGAGTCAGACCCTGGAGGACGGGCTGGTCTATATCAAGATCCGCAACTTTGACGAGCGCTCCGCCGAGGAAACCATCGCCGCCATTCAGGCCGCCGTGGACGAAAAAGCGCCGGGGATCATCTTCGACGTCCGCTACAACCCCGGCGGCTATAAGGACGATCTCATTCAGATCCTCGACTATATCCTGCCCGAGGGGCCGCTGTTCCGCAGCGTGACGTACGACGGACGGGAGCACGTGGATCAGTCCGACGCCGCACACGTCGAAATCCCGATGGCCGTCCTGGTCAACTACGATTCCTATTCCGCCGCCGAGTTCTTCGCCGCCGCGCTGCAGGAATACGACTATGCCAAGGTCGTGGGCATTCAGACCTATGGCAAGGGCTACTTCCAGAGCAGCATCCTGCTCTCGGACGGCTCCGCGATCAACCTCTCCATCGGCAAATACACCACGCCCAAGGGCGTGAGCCTGGTCGGCAAGGGCATCACCCCCGATCAGGTGGTGGAGCTGTCTGAGGAGAAGGAAGCAGCGCTCCGCTCCGCTTCGCTGGACCAGGCAGAAGACGACCAGCTCCTGGCTGCCATCCGGCTGCTGGATCCCGCCTACGAGCCCACCGTCGCCGCGCCGGAGGCCAACGACCTGCAGAGGAACGCCGGCGTGCAGCGGCATCCCTATATCGCCAAGCTGGCGGAGCTTCAAGCGGTCATTGACAAATATTACGTCGGAGAGCCGGACGAGGAAGCGCTTGCAGATACGCTCGCATCCAGTCTGGTGGATGGTATCGGCGACGAGTGGAGCTACTACATCCCCGCCGCCCAGTACCAGAATTATCTCAACACGATGGAAAACGCCTACGTCGGCGTTGGTCTGACCATCACCGCAGAAGACGCGGAGACCGGCGTCCTCGTCACCGACGTGACGCCCGAAGGCCCCGCCTACCGGGCCGGCATCGAGTCCGGTGACTGCATCGTTGCCGTGGACGGGACGCCGGTCCTGGACGGGAGCGACGAAGCCCTGGATACCAACGAGACCGCCAACCGCGTCCGCGGCGAGGAGGGCACGGACGTCACCCTGACCGTCGTACACGACGGTCAGACGCGGGACGTTACGATCACCCGCGCCGCGATCCGCATCGTCAACGTGACGAGCGAGCCGCTGGAAAACGGCCTGTACTATATCCGAATTCGCAATTTCGAGCGGGACGCGGCCACAGATGCGATCGCCGCCATCGAGGCCGCGCAGGCAAACGGCGCGACCGGCATCGTCTTTGACGTCCGCTTCAATCCCGGCGGCTTTGCCTCCGAGCTGGTCCGACTGCTTGACTATCTTCTGCCCGAGGGTCCGATCTTCCGCAGCATGACCTACGACGGGGATGAGAACGTGGACTACTCCGGCCCCGAATACCTGGACCTGCCGATGGCCGTTCTGGTCAACTACGATTCCTATTCCGCCGCAGAATTCTTTGCCGTCGCCCTGCAGGAGTACGGCGCAGCGGAGATCGTCGGTGCGCAGACCTACGGAAAGGGCCGGTTCCAGACCGCCTTCCAGCTTTCCGACGGCTCGGCGGTCAACCTCTCCTTCGGCACCTATACCACGCCGCAGGACCGCAGCCTGGTCGGCAAGGGCGTAACGCCCGACTACCCGGTGGAGATCACCGACGAAGAAATGAAGGATCTCTACTACAACCGCCTGGACCGTTCCGACGACAAGCAGCTTCAAACTGCAATTTCTGTATTGACAAGCGGCGAGGGCGAGTAGTATAATAAGTCGGCTAATTTGGCAGAAGTATTATTTATCATGAAAGGCGGTAGTTCTATGGCAAAGGAATTCAAGCTGACCAGCATCCGGCTGGCGGAGCTCGAACAGGAGCTGCACTATCTGAAGACCACCCGCGAGCTTGAGGTCGCGGAGCATCTGAAGGAGGCCCGCTCCTTCGGCGACCTTTCTGAAAACAGCGAATACGACGAGGCAAAAAACGAGCAGGCCCAGCTCTACGGCCGCATCGCCGAGGTTGAAAACATTCTCGCCCACGCCGTCATCATCGACGACGAGGAGGACGAGCACGAGGAGCTCTCCGGCCGCGTCGGTCTGGGCTGCACCGTCAAGGTCCACGATCTGGAAGCGGACGAGGATGAGACCGAGATCTATGCAATCGTCGGCTCTCAGGAGGCCAACCCCGCCCAGGGGCTGATCTCCGACGACTCCCCCTTTGGCCGCGCCATGCTCGGCAAGACCGTGGGCGACGTCGTAGACGTGGAAGCGCCGATCGGAATGCTCAGATTTGAGATCCTTTCCGTGGAACGAAGCAGCTGATACAGGAGGAAACACGCGTGGCAAAGTTTGTACCCCAGGCGGAGCTGCCGCTGGTGGACCAGGTTCGCGTCCGCCGCGAAAAGCTCCGGGATCTGCAGCAGGAGGGCCGGGATCCCTTCGTGCGCACCCGCTTTGACGTGACGCATCACGCCGAGGAGGTCAAGGAACAGTTTGATACGCTTGAGGAGCAGACCGTCCGTCTGGCAGGCCGTCTGATGAGCAAGCGCGGGATGGGCAAAGCCATCTTTGCCGATCTCCAGGACCGCACCGGACGCATTCAGCTCTATATCAAGGTCGATGAAATGGGCGAGGAAGAATTCGCCCGCTGCCGCAAGCTGGACATCGGCGACGTCGTCGGCGTTGAGGGACCGGTCTTCCGTACCCAGAAGGGCGAGATCTCCGTCCGCACCCGCGCCGTCACCCTGCTGTCGAAGTCTCTGCTGCCCCTGCCGGAGAAGTTTCACGGTCTCCAGGATAAGGAGCTTCGCTTCCGCCAGCGCTATCTGGATCTGATCGTGAATCCCGAGGTGAAGCGGAACTTCGAGATCCGCTCCCGCTTCATCCGCTTCTTGCGGAACTATCTGGACGGTCAGGGCTATATTGAGGTCGAGACCCCCGTCCTCAATACGATCGCCGGCGGCGCAGCCGCCCGCCCCTTCATCACGCACCACAACACCCTGGATATTGATATGTACATGCGCATCGCAACCGAGCTGCCGCTCAAGCGGCTGATCGTCGGCGGCATGGAGCGCGTGTATGAAATCGGCCGGATTTTCCGCAACGAGGGCATGGACCCCAAGCACAATCCGGAGTTCACCACCGTGGAGCTCTACGAGGCCTACGCCGACTTCCACCGGATGATGGACATTGCCGAAGGGATTCTCTCCGGCGCAGCCAGGGAAATTCTCGGCACCTATCAGGTCTCCTGGATGGGTTACGACATCGACCTGACTCCCAGTTGGCCGCGGCTGACGATGATCGAGGCCGTGAAGCAGTACGTTGGGATCGACTTCGGCGCCATCACCGACGACGCAGAGGCTGTGGCTGCGGCAAAGGCCGCAGGCGTGGAGCTGAACCCCGCGTCCGAACCCACCTGGGGCAACGCCCTCTACGCCTGCTTCGATCAGAAGGTGGAGGAGCATCTGATCCAGCCCACCTTTATCACGATGTACCCCGTCGAGGTCAGCCCGCTGACCAAGCGCAGCCCCGCAGACCCCAGACTGACCGAGCGCTTTGAGTTCTTCATCGCCCACTCCGAAATGGGCAACGCCTATTCCGAGCTCAACGACCCGCTGGACCAGCGCGCCCGCTTCGTCAAGCAGATGGAGCAGCGTGACCGCGGCGACGACGAGGCCGAGATGATCGACGAGGATTTCCTGACCGCGATGGAATACGGCATGCCCCCCACGGGCGGCATGGGCATCGGCATCGACCGCTGCGTCATGCTCCTGACCGGCGCCGACACCATCCGCGAGGTCATCCTCTTCCCGACCATGAAGCCGATGGACAAGGAGAAGCCCGAAAAGGCAGAGGCAAAGCCCGCGGAATTCGAATGCGCCTGCTTTACCTGCCCCTCTCAGGAGGCCTGCAAGGCAGCACAGGAAGCTGAAAAAGCTGCACCTGTTGAAGAGAAAATCGACTTCTCCAACGTCGTGATCGAACCCCTGTTCCAGGATCAGGTCGATTTTGAGACCTTCTCCAAGTCCGATTTCCGGGCTGTGAAGGTCCTCGAATGCGAAGCCGTCAAGAAGTCCAAAAAGCTTCTGAAGTTCACTCTGGATGACGGTTCCGGCGAGAAGCGGACGATTTTAAGCGGCATTCACGCCTTCTATGAGCCGGAACAGCTCATTGGAAAGACCTGCATCGCCATCACCAATCTGCCTCCGCGCAAGATGATGGGTATCGATTCCTGCGGTATGCTGATCAGTGCCGTTCACAAAGAAGGGGAAGAAGAAAAGCTTCATCTACTGATGGTTGATCCGAGCATTCCGGCAGGCGCAAAGTTGTATTAAAAGTACACCATAGCATGTACTCTTTTGCCGGAAATACGGTATGCACTACATTGCCGCTTTTTCGCCGAAATTCACACAAATACACCATAAGTACACCAAAGTGGCTGTAAACCGCTGCAGGTGACCGAAAATCGCACATTTTCAGCAAGAGCTCCGATTTGATTTCGGGGCTCTTGCTGACCCGATAGTTTATGGAGATAACTGAGAAAGAGCTGATCGCTGTATTATTCAAGCGGCAAACAGGAATTTGTGAGGAAAACAGATGATTCATTTGGAAACTATTACGCCAGAAAACTGGAGGCTCGGGCTGTCCGTTCAGGATGACCAGCGAAGGTTCGTTTCAGATAGCGCAGGTATTCTTGCCAGAGCGTATGCGTACCGGGAAAACCGAAGCCAGGCGTTTGTCGTCTATAACAATGATCTGCCCATTGGAATGGCAATGTACCACGACCTTGATGACTGGAAGGCATATGATTTCAGTCAGTTTTTCATCGATCAGCGTTATCAAGGAAACGGCTTTGGATGTGAAGCCGCAACGCAAATCATTCAAATGATGAAAGACGACGGAAAGTATGATAAGGTCGTTCTCTGCTACATTGAAGGTGACGATGCGGCACGAAAACTATATGAAAAGCTGGGGTTCAAACATACAGGTGAAGCGGATGGTGATGAGATCATCATGGAATTGAGACTCAGATAACTCGCAATTCGATGAGGTGCACAACATGGAGATTGCGGATAAGATTCTTGCCTACCTCAAAGATACATATCAACCAGATGCGATTATTGCCTATGGCTCATTTGCTGATGGAAGCGCAAACAAAAACAGCGATTTCGATGCGCTTGTTATTGCAGACAAAGAAAGAATGCACGATTCATCTGTGATTGACGGCATTGTCCTTGATGTGTTTATTTATCCCCCGGATACATTTCGTCAGAATTATGATCCGGAAGAATTTGTACAGGTGTGGGACGGAAATATTCTGTTGGATACAAACGGCGACGCTGCGTGCTTGCAGAAGCAGGTTCTTGATTATATTGCGCATATTCCACGAAAGACTGTGGAGGAGATTTCGCAGGAAGTCAGTTGGTGCGAAAAGATGCTGTCCCGAACAATGTGTGAGGATGCAGAAGGATACTATCGTTGGCACTGGGTACTGTTTGATAGCCTGGAAATATACTTCGATGTAAAAGGCCTGCATTATTATGGCCCCAAAAAAGCTCTGCGTTTTCTGGAACAGACAGACCCGGAAGCATTCCAGATTTATACGAAGGCCTTACGAGAATTCAAGCGAGAGTGCTTGTCGGCATGGATTTCTCACTTGAAGAGTATTTTACCAACTACATAAATTCGCAGTTTGTCGAGGCGCTTCTAAGCATTCGCTTAGGGGCGCTTTTTTTCAAGTTTCTGCATCCCTGCACATTTCAATTTTACGGGCATTCCGGATACACTATGTCCAGGAAAGAGGTGCAGTCATGGGACAAAGTTTTGCTGAAATACATCCGGAGCTTGTTTGCGAGTGGTCAAGCAGGAACTTGCCGATAGAAGTATCAGATATTACATAACGTCTTCATAAAGGATCGGGAGGTACTCTTAAAAAAGAGGGCCTCCCGCTTTCCGCTTTTATTCCGATATTTTGTCGACCGCTTTATATTCCGATATTTTGTCGAATTTATTGAAAAATGAGCTTGTCTGTGCTATAATACTTCATACTGTTAATCGAACAGTACATGAGTACACCAACACACCAAAAAGTACGCCATCCTCCAGTTAGATATGAGAAGTGATGGCGACTTATAGTTTTACAGGAAAAAGTAACGTTACGCTATTAAGGGGTTTCATTAAGATATGGGACGTTATAGTGACTATGGAAATCTCGTCCCGACCATGAAGCCGATGGACAAGGAGAAGCCCGAAAAGGCAGAGGCAAAGCCCGCGGAATTCGAATGCGCCTGCTTTACCTGCCCCTCTCAGGAGGCATGCAAGGCGGCGCAGGAAGCCGAGAAAGCGGCATCTGTTGCAGACTATCATAGTACCCAGGATTCCGTTGTTTGAAATTCCGACGATGAAGCCGGAGAACAATTGAATCAGTCTATTTTTGGTTTGCAATTAGAAACGGATGACTGTTAACATGCGTTGCTTTTTGTGTGAACCGATGACAGTCTGTGGAAGGACATTTCAGTTATGAGAGTAGCAGTTCGAAGAATCATATTATTTTGCATTTTGATAATCAGCGCCGTCTTTCTTGTAAAGCACTTAGATTCCACAGTATACTCGGCAGACAATATGCAGGAATACTTCAGCAGCGCTTGTAAAAAGCTGGATGTGCCTGCTTTGTCTGCTGCTGTCTGGGATCACGATCGGGAAATCTATCTAAATTACAGCGCCGGCGGCGAAACCATTGACGAACACTCCTTGTATGAGTTGGCGTCCACGACGAAAGCGTTTACAGGCTTAGGAATTCTGCAGCTGCACGATCGCGGTTTGCTGAGCTTTGACGACCCGGTTCAAAAATATATTCCGGATTTTCATCCGACGTATAAAGGACGTGAAACGCAGATCACGATTGGACAACTGCTGAATCATTCGAGCGGAATACCGTGGAAAGCGCTTGAAAGAATCCCCGAAGAAGTGTATTCGCCGGGTGGCCTTTCACAGAGTCTGTCCGGAATATTCGATATTGAGCTGAGCTTTGAACCGGGAAGCAGGTTTGATTATTCTACGGTCAATTATGATTTTTTGGCACTTGCCATTGAGACGATCACCGGCATGGGATATGAGGAATATATAAAAACAACGGTTTTTGAAGAAGTCGGTATGACAGAATCCTTTTTCCGCTCTGCTGTTGTCGAGGAGGGAGTAACCCAGGGCTACAAAACAGCGTTTCTTTCCTCACGTCCTTATAATGCCCCGGTGTACTACGGGAATACAGCCGCCGGTTATCTGATTTCAAACGCCAATGATTTGATGAAATGGATGAAGAGCGTCAACTCCCTGTTCGATTTTAAGGATTTTCCCGTGAGCGAGCAAAACGATTATTTCGCCGGTTGGTGGATAGATGACGATTATGTATCGCATGGCGGGAACAATCCGAACTATTCGTCATATGTATTTGTGGGCAGAGATAGACCTACAGGCGTTTTCGTGCTGTCATCCAAAGCCGGCGCGAGTGCCTGGCACGTTGCAAACGGATTGTATCGGATGCTCGAGGGAGAAACTGTCAGGAAAGGCTTTTGGCTTGACTATGGCTACAGCGACCTGGAGGACTTGCTTTTCCTGATGATTCCCCTTTTGCTGCTCTATTTCATCCTGTGGATTCCCGCGGATTCAAAGGGAAGGGCAGTCGTCCGCCTTGCCATCGGCGCTGTGATTCTGGTCGGAATGCCTCTCTTACTTTGCGTTTTGCCGGTCGGAATTCGCTTTGGCTATGTCTGGCTTCCCGGCAGTTTTCTTTTCTTTGTTGGTTTTCTTCTTATTTTTGCGATCTGTTTGACCGCAAAGAGCACAGCATTTTTGCACAAAAGCAAAAAAGGCCCCGGCATGATAACGCCGTCTTCATAAGAGATGCCCTGCTGTATTCTAACAATGATGCAAAGTCTCCTCACTCTCCGTTTTTATCTCCAATACAAAGCGCCGAAACGATCTCCGCGCTGGCGCCGCCGTAGACCTCCAGGGAGGCGTCGCCGATTCGGACGCTGGCGACCAGATTCGTTTGCTTCTCTGCGGCGGTCGGCTGCTTTTCGTCTGCCGGCGGATGAAGCTCCGCGAACCTGGGAGATGCGTCTGACATCTCCGCCTGCTGCTGCGCAAGCATAGCGGCGAAGACCTTCTTCTGCCAGGTGTAAGGTGAGGCTAAACGACGAAGAGACCATCGGGATCACACTGGATGCTTACATACCGGAGTTGAAGTTGGCAGTCGCGCTAAGAGAGCTTGTTGAATGTGTAAATCTCTGAAAGTGAATTACATAAATTCCCGTTTGTCGAGAGGAATCGGATATAAAACTGAAAAAGCATCAGAGGCTGGGGAGTCTATTCGGTCCCCGGCCTCTTTCTCTACGTTGACGCCTGCAACCGTCAACATGCCTGTCCGTAGGCAAGAAGCATGTACGCAAAATAACTATTGACTAACGAACGAACGTTAGGTATAATAGGCGATGTAATTCAGCATTATTTCTATTATGGAAAGAGGGCGAAAAGTTTGGAAAAGAGCAACACACGGGAAGAAATACTGGAGGCAGCGCTGGATCTGTTCGCTGTCAATGGATATGAAGCAACCAGTATCTCGCAGCTCGCCGATGCGGTAGGTATCCGTAAGGCATCCCTTTACAGCCACTTTGCCAATAAGCAGGATATTCTGGATACTGTCGTCGAAACCGTTCTGAAAGGATATGCCGACCATTCGATTTTTGTACGTGCTGACTGGGACGATCCGGAATTCACAAAAGATAAGACCGGCATGACTGCAGAAGATGTTGCAAAGCTCATCCAGGGACAGATGCGCTATATCCTGCATGACCCGCATATCAGCAAGGGCAGGAAGATGCTCATGATCGAGCAGTTCCGAAATGCAGAACTGGCAGAGCTTCAGACGAAGCAGAACTATGGTGACGTCCTGAACTATTTTACAGGGATGATGCGATTCCTGATTCGTGAAGGAACCTTAAGAAATGCAGATACAGAAATCATGGCTGCACAGTTTTCCTCTCCGATCACCGTCTGGATCAACCTGTGCGACCGGGAACCGGAGCGCGAGGATGAAGTGATGGAACTGGTCAGGAAGCATGTGATGCAGTTTTTTGAGATCTATCGGAAATAATCCGTTTGAACGGCGATTTTAGATAGCCGGTCAGATCGGAAACGGCTGACCGGTTTTCTTTCCGACACAAAGCTAACGAACGATAGGACGCCAAGAAGGGACTGACGATGAAAAATAAAGCATTTCCAATCTCAATGACAGTTTTATGGGGAATGGTATTCGGCTCTGCCATGCATAGCCTGACATTAGGAATCTGCATGGGCCTGATGATGGGAATCGTATTTGGCCTGTTTGATTCCGATAATAAGAAAGACCGGGATCAGGGAACGAAATGAGGCATAACACCATGATTCTTGAAACAGAGAGATTGATCCTCCGTCCATGGGCGGAGACGGATTCAGAGAGTTTATATGAATACGCAAAAGACGGCAGGATAGGTCCGATCGCGGGCTGGCCGGTGCACACGAGCATGGAAAACAGTCGGGAGATCATAAAAACGGTATTGTCGGCACCGGAAACCTATGCGGTCTGCCTGAAAGAGGACAACAGAGCGATCGGCGACATCAGTTTGATGGTCGGTAAGCAGA
>JAEEGG010011507.1_pt1 | contig 19272 bp, 3 predicted proteins | sample 9134161 | NCBI WGS metagenome assembly JAEEGG01 (sample SAMN16246543, study PRJNA631951) | gut metagenome | biome: gut microbiome; feature: rumen; material: CR-attached | host: Bos | place: Iran: Karaj | collected 2018-10 | reverse complement strand
GCAACTGCGGAAGGTCCCGCGAGACTGAAAAACTCAAGCTATATAGTATGCGCACGAAAGACTATGATTGGCGCGTTGCTGCTCTTTGCATCTTATCTAGCCGACCAGAACTATCTTATCGGATATGGTTTCTACGACCTAAACGGAAAATTTTCGTGGAGTCCTACCGACAAGGACAAGCTTACTGTAAACCTTTATATCGGTGACGACTACCTTGGATTGCGAAGCAAAAAGCAAACAGGTTATTATGTGAATCCACAGCAGTTCCGTCTTGGTTATATGTGGGGAAATGTGATGGCATCGGTACAATACAAGCGCATACTTGGTAACAAGACATTTCTTTCGGCTGGCATTTCACATTCGCGCTACAGACTGCGAACGGGCTACAGAATAAAGCAAGAAGTGGATACGCTTCCCGATGTTAGAAGCCGTTTCCTTTCGTCGCTTGATGTCACAATGGCAGATGTATCGGTAAAGCACGACTTTTTCAAGTTCTGGAATATGGAGGCAGGCGTACAAGGCGAATTCCAGTCGTACTTGCCTACATACAACTTCGAGCAGAAAAACACAATCTATCGTCCTGCCGCATTCGCCTACCTATCAACAACGCTGCAATTCCTGAAATATTCGAGTGCAACTCTTGGCGTAAGGGCAAACGGAATAATGTCTAGCACCTATCGTGATTTTTCAATAGAACCACGAGCATCGCTCACTTTTGGCTTCTCGCCCAACCATAGGCTCGGCTTAAGCTACATGACTGCAACGCAGTATTCGCACTTGATATTCACTTCGGGAAGCATAATGAACAATGAGGTTTGGATACCATCCGGTGAAAATATAAATCCTGCAAAGGTTACGCAATACTCGGCAGAATGGGAAAGCGATTTCCTTGGCGGAAAACTGGCAATGACTATTGGTGGTTACTACAAGTCCTCAACCGACCTTGCAACCTACAAGGACGGCTTTACCAATTTCATCGGCGACGACAACTGGGAATCAAAAGTCGAGACTGGCGGAATTGGACGGGCATACGGAGTTGAATTCCTGTTGCGCAAAAAAGCAGGTCGGTTTACAGGATTTGTCGGCTACACATACGCAAGGTCGTTCCGTAAATACGCCAACATAAACAATGGTGAAGAATTTCCATACGACTTCGACCGTCCGCACAATTTCAACATCGCGGCAAGTTACAGGATAAACGAAAAGTTCAAAATCAGTGCTACGTGGACATACCAGACGGGATTGCCATACACACCAGCATTAGGCAAGCAGTATGTTCCTGCACTTACCGAAGAGGGATATGTTTATATGTACGAATGCCTAATATACGGCGAGCGCAACAGTGGCAGAATGAAAGACTATCATCGTCTTGACATTGCTCTTACCTACGAATACAAAACCAAGAAAGGTCGCGATGCTGCATGGAGTTTCGACATTTACAATGCGTATTTCCGCCAGAATCCATTCTTCTATTACTACAACAATACGCCATACGACTATTTCTTATATCCAAGTATTGACAGCAATTCGTCAGCATTGAAATTGTATCAGGTCAGCTATTTCCCGTTCTTGGCTTCGTTCTCGTACAAAGTGTATTTCGGAGGGAAATAACATACAAAATTCCTTAGAAACCTAGCATTTTCTTGTTGATTTCTTTTTGTTAATATTTGTTATCCATTACGCTTTTCTTCTTGAAAACTAACAAATTAGCATCATATTTCATAGGTAAATCATCTGTGCTGTTAAAAAAAATCCTCCAATTCGCCTCTTCCCTTGAAATATCAAGAGTTTCCGCTTGTTGATATTTTTAGCACAGAAAACATTTGTTTCTTTTCAAATCACTGGAACATAAATTGTTACCACTCTGTTTCATATGTGGGCAGTAGGCTTGTTGATAACATCAAAAAACATCAGCCTCTAATATTTGTAATTTTACACTCCCAAAAAAGATGTAGAAATGGAACAGAAGAAGACATACCAGATGGACGATGCCCAGAAAGCATCGGAAAAATATTTCGGTGGCGACCAGTTGGCAGCACGCGTGTGGCTGTCGAAGTACGCACTTAAGGATTCGGACGGCAACCTCTACGAGAGGACTCCCGACGATATGCACCATCGTATTGCAGCCGAATTGGCACGAATTGACCGCAATTACGCCAATCCAGTTGACGAAAAGGTTTTCTTCGACTTGCTCAAGGACTTCAAATATATTGTTCCGCAGGGCGGCCCGATGTCGGGAATTGGAAATACAAGACAGATAGTTTCGCTATCGAACTGCTTCGTAATCGGTAACGAAGGACTTACCGATTCTTACGGCGGCGTTATGCGTATCGACGAGGAGCAGGTGCAGCTCATGAAGCGTCGCGGAGGCGTTGGTCACGACCTTTCGCATCTTCGTCCTGCCGGTTCGCCTGTGAAAAACTCTGCTCTTACTTCTACGGGAATTGTGCCGTTCATGGAACGCTACTCCAACACCACTCGCGAGGTGGCACAAGATGGACGACGTGGCGCACTTATGCTCAGCGTTTCAATAAAGCACCCCGACAGCGAAGATTTTATCGATGCAAAACTCATCGCAGGCAAGGTTACTGGTGCCAACATTTCGGTGAAGATTACTGACGATTTCATGAAGGCAGTAATCGAGCATCGCGATTTTGTTCAGCAATACCCTGTCGATTCCAATAAGCCAATGGTTGTAAAGACGGTAAATCCAGAAAACATTTGGAAGAAAATCGTCCACAACGCATGGTCGTCGGCAGAACCGGGCATACTTTTCTGGGACACCATAATCCGCGAGTCAATTCCCGACTGCTATGCCGATCTTGGCTACAAGACGGTTTCGACAAATCCATGCGGCGAAATTCCGCTTTGTCCGTACGATTCGTGCCGATTGCTAGCATTGAACCTATATTCGTATGTTGACAATCCGTTCACGCCAAAGGCGAAGTTCAATTTCGACAAGTTCAAGGAGCATGTACACTATGCTGCACGAATGATGGACGACATCATCGACCTTGAACTTGAAAAGATTGACTCGATACTTGCAAAGATTGATTCCGACCCCGAAGACGAGGAAATCAAGCACGTGGAACGCCATCTATGGGAAAAAATCCGCGACAAGGCCGTCCGTGGTCGTCGTATGGGCATAGGCATCACCGCCGAAGGCGATATGATTGCTGCATTAAATATGAGATATAGTTCCGACGAAGCAAACGCATTTGCTGTAGAGGTTCAGAAGACTTTAGCTATTGAAGCATACCGTGAATCGGTAATTATGGCAAAGGAACGCGGTGCTTTCCCAATTTTCGATGCAAAACGCGAAAAAGACAATCCGTTCATCAACAGAATTAAGGATGCAGCTCCGGAAGTTTACGAAGACATGCTGAAATATGGTCGCCGTAACATTGCAATGCTTACCATTGCCCCGACAGGCACCACCAGCATAATGACGCAGACCACATCGGGAATTGAACCTGTATTCAAGGTTTACTACAAACGTCGCAGAAAGATAAATCCGAACGATCCCGAATCGCATATCGACTATGTTGACCCCGATACCGGTGAAAAGTTCGAGGAATACATCGTATACCACCACAAGTTTGTAGATTGGCTGAAAGTAAACGGCTACAATGTCGACGATGTGATGAAATTGCCAGAGGAAGAAGTTGAGAAGATTGTTGCAAAGTCGCCATACAACATGGCCACTGCCAACGACATCGACTATATTAATAAGGTACGTATGCAGGGTGCAATCCAGAAGTGGGTTGACCACAGCATTTCGGTGACAATCAACATGCCAAACAACATTTCGGCCGATGTGGTTGCCGAATGCTACATGGAAGCATGGAAGAGCGGTTGCAAGGGCGTAACGGTTTATCGCGATGGCTCGCGCAGCGGTGTGCTAGTCGATGCCAAGAAGAGCGACAACAAGGAAGAAAAACCTGTAACTGTTCACGAGCGTCCGAAAGTACTCGATGCCGACATAGTAAGATTCAGCAACCAAAATGAAAACTGGATAGCATTCATCGGATTGGTAAATGGTTCTCCTTACGAAATATTTACAGGTCGCGTAGAAGACGATGTGCTGAATATACCGAAATCCATCTCACACGGCTACATTGTCAAAGTTCCGCTGCAGGATGGCACAACAAGATACGATTTCCAGTACAAGAACAAGTATAATTATGTAACGACCTTCGAAGGGTTATCGCACATTTTCGATTCGGAATACTGGAACTATGCAAAGCTGATTTCTGGCGTTTTGCGCCACGGAATGGAAATCGACAAGGTTGTGAAGCTTGTAACCTCGCTGCAATTGAGCGACAATATCAACACATGGAAAGCTGGTGTTGCTCGTGCTCTAAAGCGCTACATTCCCAATGGCACAAGTGTAGACAATTCGCAAAAATGCCCAGGCTGCGGACAAAAAGGCACACTCGTTTATCAGGACGGCTGTGTAAAATGCACCAGCTGCGGATATTCAAAATGCGGTTAAACAGAAAACATTAGTCTGTCATTATATTGAAAAAACGGCTATCGAAAGGTAGCCGTTTTTTATGAATGTTCGACCTCTCCGAGGTCGTAGAATAACGCTTATTTATTCTAAATACATACGACCTCTCCAAGGTCGCAATGTATAAACAATTATTGGTTGTCCTTTGCTAGATTTGCGTTGTCACAATTTTTGTGGTTCGGCAGGCTAACCAACCAGACAAAAATATGCGCCAAAGCTCCAAAATCCACGTTATTTGTATATATATGCAACCTCTCCGAGGTTATTATATTTATTCAAAAATCAGGCACATACATTTATTGACCTTATAATAATATGACAATATATTTGCATGAATTTGTAGAATCTTTAGCGAACAACATTAATTATAACGACTGGCAAATGTGAAGACCTCGGAGAGGTCAAACACATATAGAATGTTACAATATATTAATTCGACCTCGGAGAGGTCGCACAAAATAAAAATTAACAATTGACGAATAATTTTCCATAATCTTCTATTTTTGCAAAAACAAAAAAAAATATGGCTGACTGTTTTTCACAAATGTATGTACAAGTGGTATTTGCCGTAAGAAATAGAAACGCGCTTATAATGCCAGAATGGGAAGAAAACCTATACAAATACATAACAGGAATAGTAACAAACAAAGGTCAAAAATTGCTTGCAATAAACGGCACAGGGAATCACATACATATTTTCCTCAACATAAAACCTAGTTGCTGTATTTCAGACCTTGTCAGGGAAATAAAAAAAGCATCAAACGCGTATGTAAAGGAAAACGGATTGTCAAAATTCAAATTTGAATGGCAAAGCGGATTTGGTGCGTTTACATATAGCAAATCTGACATCGGCAATGTGATACATTACATAAACAACCAGAAGGAACATCACCGGAAACACACATTTAAAGAGGAATTTCTGAATTTTATCGAAGAATTCCAAATTGAATACAACGAGAAATATTCGTTTGACTGGAACGAATAGAATCAATTATCTGTTCGACCTCTCCGAGGTCGCATAATAACGTTTATTTATTCTAAATACATACGACCTTTCCAAGGTCGAAATGTATAAACAATTATTGTCGCCCACTAAATTTGCGTTATCACAATTTTTGTGGTTCGGCAGGCTCATCAACCAGACAAAAATATGCGCCAACGCGGCTAAACTAACGTTATCCTTCTATATATGCAACCTCTCCGAGGTTGTTAAGACAATCCAACATATTTCACCGCTGATAAAACAAAAAAGGCCGCTCTTTCGAGCGACCTTTCTATTTTTGATTGTGTCAATTATTCAACAACAATCTGTTCAACGTAAACCCTGTCGGTAGTGATTATTCTTACGAAGTAAGCACCTGGACGGAGGTTGTAGTCAAAGTTCATTGTATCACCGTTCATCACGTTGATGTCGCGAGTTTCAACTACTGCGCCACGAGCGTCTATGAGCTGGTAGGTAGCATCACCGTTAATGTTAGCAAACTCGATGCTGAACATACCGTTGTTCGGGTTCGGGTAAACCGACATCGAACCTGCAGTGTATTCATCAACAGCATCACCATTTGTGAATGTAACATTAATGCGGTGGTCAGCTGTAACATTGTAGAATGTGTATTCGAAGTCAACAACATCGTTGATAACGTTTACATCATCAACCATTACAGTAGCAATGCGGTAACCGTTATTAGGAGTAATTCTGAATGTCTGGGTTGCACCTTCGTTAACAGTTATAACTCCATTCGGGGTAATAGTACCATTTGCACCAGCTGTTGCAATGATTGTGTAGGTAGTTGATGATACAGGAGCGAATGTTACTGCAATAGTGTGGTTAGCTGTAACGTTTACGAATGTATAAACATTGTTTACGAGTTCGCTGATAGCGTCTGCACCGTCAACCAATACGCTTGCAATGCGGTAACCAGCATCAGCAGTGATTGTGAATGCCTGGTCGCCACCTTCGTTTACAGTTACAGTTCCAAGAGGATTGATAGTACCACCGTTTCCTGCTGTTGCAGTGATTGTATAGGTGTTAACTGGGTTAGCAGTGTACCTTACAGTAACCTCAACATCCTGTGCTGGCATTGTACCTGCAACAGTTGCCTGGTCAGCAGTGTAACCTTCGATTACAGGAGATGCAACCGAATAGCTTTCACCAGCAGCAAGTGTTGCTGTGTAGTCAGCAGCAGCCTGAGCATTGGTTTCAGCATATACATAATGTATTGTCAGAGTATGGGTAACAGGAGCATTTTCTGTGTAGGTAACAGTTACCGTAATGTCTGCGGTTCCCATTGTACCTGCAACAACAGTCTGGTCTGCTGTGTAACCATCGATTACTGGAGATGGAACAGAGTAAGCAGCACCTTCTGCAAGAATTTCGGTGTGGTCGTCAGCAGCCTGAGCATTGGTTTCAGCATATACATAATGTATTGTCAAGGTATGAGTTACAATTTCGTTGTAAGTAACAGTAACTTCATGGTTTTCTGCTGGCATTGTACCTTCTACAACAGCCGGGTCGGCAGTGTAGCCGTCGATTACAGGCGATTCAACCGAGTAAGTTGTTCCGCAAGCAACCTGCATAACGCTGTCAGAAATAGCAGTGTTGTCAGCATATACATAATGTATTGTCAAAGTGTAGGTGTCTACAGTGTATGTAACAGTAACTACATGGTCTTCTGCAGGCATTGTACCTTCTACTACAGGCGTGTTAGCTGTGTAGCATTCGATAACTGGAGATTCAACCAAGTATTCTGCGCCGTAAGCAACCTGTGCAGTGTAATCCGGACGAGCTTCTGTCTGGTCGGCATATACATAATGTATTGTCAAGTTGTAGTTGGTCGGAGTGTAGGTGACATATACAACCACATCCTGTGCAATCATCGTTCCGGCAACGGTGTCGATGTCGGCAGTGTAGCCAATGATTTCAGGTGACGGTACCGAGTATTCTGTTCCGAATACAAAAGTTCCTGTGTAATCGTTAGCAGCTTCGGTGCTATCGGCATAAATGTAGTGAACTGTTAGGTTGTAACTGTTCGGTGTAAATTCAGCATCTATCGAGTGGTTGCTAATAACACCTGCGAATGTGTATGTGCTGTCAACAATCTGAGATGTAACATTAAATACTGTGTCAACCATTACACGCGACAGGCTATAACCTTCATCTGGAACAATGCGGAACGTCTGCGAATCGTTGTAAAGTACGGTTACGTTACCACTCGGATCAATAGTACCGCCAACACCAGCAGTAGCTATAATGATGTGGTCTTCTGCGCGAGTGAAGGCAGCATTGATAGTGTGGTCTTCCCTTACATTAGTGAAAGTGTATGAGAAGTTGCTGCGTGTGCTCGTCAGCACATCGGTAGTGTCGTCAACAACAACACTGGAAATAAGGTATCCCGGATTTGCTGCAACGTTGAACCTCTTTGATTCACCATTGCTAACCGCAACTTCGCCTTCGGGGGTGATAGTTCCACCAACTTCTGCCATTGCCAAGATTGTATGCGTAACATCAAAGTTTGCAACAATGTCGTAGTCATGGTCTACCGTGAATGTCAATACGCCGTCAACAAGGCTGTCGGCATAGTTGACACCGTCCACCATGAGGCTTTCGAGTACGAATCCGTCGAAAGTAGTAATTGTCAAAGTGAACTGTCCACCATCATTAACTTGGGTTTCGCCTTCAGGAGTGATAACACCAAGACCTGTGTGCGAAGTTCTAACTGTAAATACAGAACGCTCAATAGAGATGTTGTCAACAGCTGCAGGCGTCTGGTTGTAGACACTACCATCATTCTTCCAGAAGAATACGAAGTTGTAAGCACCTATGCTATCAATACGTACTGTAGCATCGCTATGCTGCCATTCTGTAGCAAGGTTAAGCTTTCCAGTTGGATTTGCAACATCAATCCATCCTGTAGGTGTTGTGTTAGTGTATGTTGTCATACCGTTTGCATTACCAGCGGCAAGTGCCGTTGTAGGAGCGGGAACCAAGAACGCGCGAAGCAAATCGTAATTTGATTCACCATTTGCCTTCCAGTCGAAACTAAAATCATAGTTACCACTTTCCTCAATATTAATCTGGCGATAAGCATAAACGAAAGATATGCTGCCGCCATAGTTGTTGCTTACACCTTCGTCGTTTGAAATGTATAAACCGTTAGCACCGCCATTGTTAGCAACTTCGCCTACGTACCATTTGTTGGACTGTGTTCCATTGTTGAGAATCCAGTTTGCATTTTCAGCGGCATCCTCGAAGTTGCAGCTATATGGCATACTTGCAAGGGTCTGCGGATCTTGAGTTATGGAAACTCGCCATACCTGAGTTGTCGAGTCTTCGGCCATTACCGTATAATCAACAGTATCGGTGAATGTCTGCTGAGTACCGCTTGCAGGAGTTATTGTTGCCAAGTGTGAAATCTCGATTGTAGGAGCAATCGGGGTAGCAAGGTCAATGTTGTAATCTGCAAATGCAGTAACGGTATGTGCTTCAGCATCGATTATAGAAGCACCAACCTGTCCGCTGAACGAGAAGGCAAGAATGTCCTTTTCCGAACTTGCAGCTTCAGCACGTGTTACGGTTACTGTCCAAGGCTGTGTTTCGCCGTTTTCTGCCCTTACGGTAAATACAACCGGGCTGGTGAAATCACGTGGAAGTCCTGCCGTGTATGTAGCATTACCTACACGGGTAATCTGTGCACTTTCGGAAACCGTGATAGTAGGAACTATTGAAGCAAGGTTTTCATCAGAAGAGTAGGCGATGACAGCATCAACAGTGTGGTCCACGGTGTCGATATTTACCGACAGCATATCGGGAACGCTGAATGTGATGATGTCGTTTTCAGCCGACTGGCATTGTGGAGCAAATCTCTCAGCAACCAGCGACGGACCAGTGAAGCTACCGCCTTCGGTGCTTCCTGCTACGCGAGTTCCGTTGTAGAGGATTTCAACGAATGTTTCATCCCCTGACATACCGTTGGCATCGTTAACAGCGATTCTGTAGCACTGGCTTGCATCAACACATACATAGTCGTTAACCTCAATATTCCAGCGCCATGCAGATGCACTCTCTGCAACAACCTCATCGGTTTCGGTATTGGTAACAGTCCACGACTGTCCGCTACCGCTATCAGTGAATGCATGGATTCTAATAGTACCATCACCGTTTGTAATGTTCATGCTTGCAGTATCGTTGCTAGCATTTTCATCATCAGTAATGTAAACTACATTAGCTGTAATAGTATATGAGCCTACAGCAGAGAGGTCGGCAGGTTCTGCGAATGTGTATTCGTAAGTCTGCGCAGGATTAATAGTTTCAGTTACGGTTTCGGTTACAGGTGCTCCACCGTTTACAGAGTAAGAAACTTCAAAGTTGCTTATTGCAGCACCACCGTTGTTAAGAATCTTAACCTTTATCTGCTCTGCAGCGGTCAATGCACAAGTCCATGTCTGACCGTTCACATGAGTAGGTGCTGTTATTTCTGTTATAGCTGCATCAATGCTGTTGTCAACGAATACAGATACATCATCAATGTCAATCATAAACATATCAGTTATATCGCAATGAACAAAAGCAATGTAAATTGTTTCTCCTATAAACCGTGACAAATCTATAGTCCTTTCGTTCCAATTCTTCTGCGGTATTGTTTCATCAAGTAATATCGTAGAGAAACTTGCGGTATCGGTATTTGTAGTTGAAATACGAACTTTGTAGTGTTCTGCATACCATATACTATCCTGTCCCTTAACAAAGTACGACAACTTTATTGTTCCTGTCTGTGCCGTGAGGTCGATTGCAGGAGAGATAAGCCAGTTGTTCGGAGTCAAAGGACCTTCATCGTTATCGTAGGATGCAGATGTAATATAGTAAGAATTGCTATGAGCTCCAGTAGAAGCCGTCAATTCCCATTCGTAATAGTCTCCATCACCGTCAAGCACCGTCCAGCAGTCGATTCCGTTTTCGAAATCTTCTTCCCATGGCAAAGTAGCTATAGCCGTACAGCCAGTTGTAAATGTAGCATCAGTCCATGTCGAATAATCAACACCGTCGCAGATTGCACGTACATATACATAGTAGGTTGTGAGAGGTGAAAGACCTGTAAGAGTATAGCTTGCAGCAGTTGCATTCTGTACTGTACCTGTTGCCGGGTCATCGAGTTCCGTAGCGGAGCAAACAACTTCCCATTCGGTAGCCGAATAGCCAGTCCATCTAACTGATGCCGAGTTACCTGTTGCCGAAATAAGAATGTCGGTTGGAACCGGGCATGCAGCCGTCGTTGAGAATGTTACATGAGCCCAGTTGCTGCTTTCCTCTGCCGAGCAGTTTGCGCGTACATATACATTGTAGAAGGTTTCTGGAGTAAGACCAGTTGCATTGTACGACTGTTCCGTTACAGTTGCTGCCTCTGCCGAAGCAAGTTCGCTGTCGCTCAATGCAGTTTCAGAAACTACAACTGTCCATTCGCTTGCAGTACCAGTTTCTGTCCACGATATTGCAGCGGTTGTTCCAGTGATGGTTTCATTATTTACTGCCAGATTATTTACCCTCGGGCAAGCAACCTCAATAACGCTTACATTGTCGATTGCTGCTGGTGGTTGCTGTGTATAATCAGAAGAATATGAATAAGGGTAGTTCTTCCAGAAGAATACCAGATTGTAGGAACCAGCCTCAAGGTCGATGGTATTTTCACTGTGCTGCCATTCTGTTTGAAGGTTCAGTTTTCCTTGCGGGTTTGCAACGTCAATCCAATTGTTTGGAGTAGTGTTCGTATAAGATGTCATACCGTTTGCATTACCTGCTGTAAGGGTAACTGATGTTGGAACCAAGAAAGCACGTAGCAAATCGTAAGTGCTATAACCGTTTGCCTTCCAGTCGAACGAAACAGTATATTCCGACTCGTTTTCGACAGTGATAGTCCTGTATGCATAAACGTATGAAGTCGTATTTGAATATGCATTGGTTTCACCGCCGTCGTTGGAGATATACAAGCCGTTTTCACCGCCGTTGTTCTCGGCTGCACCTATATACCACTTGTTGGTCTGGTTGCCATTTGCGAGAACCCAACCATTGTTGGCTAGGCTTTCTTCGAAATTACAAGTGTAAGGCAAAGTAGCAGGAACACGCTGGGTCATGAAGCGAATGCTTGTCCATGTCAAGCCCAACATATCACCGCAGTCGGTCTGAACAGCAACCGTATAATTGGTCATGGCATCGAGTCCTGCAAGCACGTATGAAATTGCATTGTTCTCAACTGTTACACCTTCCGAAGTCTCGTTGATTGCAAATGGTTCTGCATCATTAATCCTGATGTTCCATGCAGTTTCGTCGGAACCGCGAGTCCAGCTTATTGTAGCCGAATCGGTAGTAATGCTACCAACCGAAAGGTTAGCAACTGCATAACATTCGTTTACTGCCTGACAAACAGACTCCGAGAATGCCGATTCGCTGTCTGTACGGCAGATGGTCTTCAACTTGTAGCAGTAGTCGCCAGCATCAAGCTCTGCATCGGTATAAGATGTGGTTGATGCAGGAAGGGTAATAAGTTGTTCATCATTCCTATAAACTACTACAGTGGAATTTACGGCCATTGTCTGCAATGAAATGTCATCAATCCAAACACAGTCGGAACCATCTTCTCCATTAACATCTTTATAATACTTCCATGTCAAGGTATGATTTCCTGCCGACAATGTAGTGGAATATTGAGTCCACGGCACTTCGCCCGAAATATTAGATACAACATTTGTCCCGTCAATAGCGAATGAGAATTTATCGTAGTTCGATTCCGAAGAAACCTTGTACCAGAACGAGAATGGGGATGACTCGGAAATATTTACCGCCATCGAAATTTGAGATGTTGAAGAATGATTTCCACTTGCACTCTTCAAGCAATTGCTTCCAGAATGATGTTCAGATGATACTATCGACCATGCAAGATTGCCTGTCGAGTTGGTATAATTAAATGTTCCACCATTAACATCATTCCTTTCGAACCCATCTGTAAGTATAGTTTCCTCTACAGGCAAGTTGTCCTGAATATCCCATGTAAGTACTATATCGTTGTTGTTGACAAGTTCTGTGGTAATGTTTGCAGGAGGAACGCAGTTTTCCCAAGTCGTGAACGAACCGCTAATCCATTCGCTGTTGTCGCCGTTGCAGTCGGTACGTACATACCAGTAGTATGTCGTTTCGCCTTCTACTGTATAACTTGTCGTAGGCTCATTTACGGTTGTGTAAGCACTTGCATTCAGTTCGCTGGCTGTCAACTCGGTAGTCGAGCAGAAGAAGTTCCATGCTGTAGTTCCGCCAACAGCCTCCCAGCTCAAGTTTACATTTGTAATGGAAGTCTGTACCGAAGCAAGATTTATAGGAGCTGCACACGTTTCAACAGAAATGTGCGAGGTATAATTCTGGATGTCACCGTTTTCTGCTATCACCCTGTAGATAACTGTTGTGTCGGCACCAGTCATGTACCAAGTGAACCTTGGCGGGAAGTCAATGTAATTTTCACCATAAAGCTGCTTGATAGTTGAATGTTCGTCGCCGAGGACAACGGTCTGCATAATAGCAGTAGCATTGTAGCCCGAACGTAATACAACCGAAATCGTGTGAGCTTCGTTGTCAACACTGCAGAAAGCATCGCCCTGTGCAGTGGTTGCTGCATACGAAAGGATGGTGTTGTCGGTAGATACTTCGCGAACGGTTACATTGTCGATACCATAGTAAACCACCGAAGAAGCAGAAGCCAATGCCGAGAATTTCAGAGCAAGAGACGACTCCTCGGGAACAGCATTTGATATTACAGTCGAGAATGATATTGTCGAAGTTTCAAATGCAACATCTTCCAGATCTACGAAATTATCACCGTTCATATATCCAAGTTTCACAACTGCATTGGCTGTATTACTTGTCCTTGCCTCAAACGATACTGCCTTGCCAGCATATCCGCCTTCAACCTTAGGCATTATAACAATATTATTGTCGCCATAATTAGTATAATTTGTTGAAGTAGATGGTGCCGCAATTACAAACAGATAGTTTACATCGGCTCCGCTCATAGGCGCGTATGCTGTAGAATTGGACACATGCGGTGCGTATGCAGCGCTTGTACCATTGTAAACTGTATCCCAGCAATAAGGCACTATGCCTGCTGTTGAATAGGTTGTTGCCGAATAGTCGCTGAATGTTTCGGTAAACGGAATTGTCCAAGGTCCGCACTGTGTCCTGAACGATATTGAGCCCCAATCCGACTGTTCATCGTCAGAGCAGTTTGCACGTACATATACATAGTAAGCTGTATTCGAAGTGAGTTCAGCTGCCTGATAGCTTCTTGAAGTTACCACCTGCGGAACTGCCGATTCGAGTTGCTGAGCCGTGAGTGCAGTTTCTGACAAAACTACGCCCCATTCAGTTGCATCTCCACGTTCGTTCCAAGTGATTTCAGCCGAAGTTTCTGTTATATTGTTAACAGCAATGTTGCCAACAGCCGGGCAAGCAAGCCTTGCAATGCTGATGTTGTCAACAGTTGCCGGAGGCTGAGAACCAGATGTGTAAGTATAGTTCTTCCAGAAAAATACTAAGTTGTAAGAGCCAGCTTCAATGCTCATTGTTTTTTCGCTGTGCTGCCAGCCTGATGCAACATTCAATTTTCCTGTCGGATTTGCTATATCAATCCATCCTGTAGGTGTTGTGTTAGTGTATGTTGTCATACCGTTTGCATTACCTGCAGTAAGAGTGACTGATGTTGGAACCAAGAAAGCACGTAGCAAATCGTAAGTAAGGTAACCGTAAGCATTCCAGTCGAACGAAACTTCATAGTCTGAAGTTCTATCAATTCTTATCGGTCTGTATGCATACACGTATGTAGTAACATTTGAATAAGCATTGGTTACACCCTCGTCGTTTGAAATGTACAAGCCGTTTTCACCGCCGTGGTTAGATGCTGTACCAATGTACCACTTGTTGGTCTGGCTACCGTTTTCCAATACCCAGTTTGCATTTTCGGCGTCATCCTCGAAACCGTATGCGTAAGGCAAGGTTGCTGGAGTGCGCTCGGTTGTGAAATCAACGGTTTCCCATACCTGACCTAAAGAGCTGCCGCAGTTGGTCTGAACAGCAACAGTGTAGTTGGTCAACGCTTCAAGTCCGGTAAGAGTATAAGAGATGGTATCGCCTCTAACCGACATTCCGTTGGAAGTCTGGGTGAGAGCAATCGGTTCTGCACCGTTAACCCTGATGTTCCATGCTGATTCGGTAGTACCACGAGTCCAGCGCAAAACAACAGAATTTTCGGTCACATCATTAGCCGAAAGATTTCTTACTGCATAACAATCGTTAATTTCTGTGCAAACATCTTCGGAGAACGCCGATTCGTTGTTTTCGCTGCATATAGTCTTAACCTTGTAGCAATAGCTGCCCGAAACAAGAGAGGTGTCGGTATAGGAAGTAGTTATTGCAGGAACAGTGGCAAGCAATTCGTCATTCCTATATATTACTACACTAGAGTTTCCACCGGGAACTAAACCTTGCATAGTAATATCGTCAACATAGAAGCAGTCGTCATTAGTATTTACCGAACCGTCTTTCTTATATTCCCATTTAAATGTATGTGTACCAGCAGTAACATTATATGTGAAATAACTGAAAGAATCGCTATTTATTATTACACTACCTTGACGTACGTCGTCAATATAGAATCTTCCGTTATCCCAATCATAACTTGCATTATTTTGTTCCGATGAAACACGGCCATAGAATGATATGGTACCTGCAGCAGGGTAATTTACTGTGTAAGTTATAGATGAAGTTGTATTACCAACTCCGCCGTTTCCACTCTTCATACTAAAAGAACCACTGTGCGAAGCATCACCAGTTATTATCCATGGATATGTTGCGTCATTTGTATATTGGAACTGTCCGCCATTAATAGCATCACGCTCAAAATCGTCGGTAAAAAGTCCTTCGGCAAGTGGCAAGTTGTCCTGAACAGCCCACGATATTGCTATATCGTTAGTATTAATAGGTGTAGCTGCAACATTGGTCGGAACAAGACATTCTTCCCAGCTTGTAAACGAACTGCTCATCCATCTGCTGTGTTCGCCGCCACAGTCGGTGCGTACATACCAGTAGTAGGTAGTTTCGCTTGTTACCGTGTAGCTTGTCGAAGCAGCATCAAGCGTTGTGTATTCGCTAAGTGTCTCGAGTTCGCTATCCGACAGCTGAGTGGTGGAGCAGTAGAAGTTCCAAGCAGAGGTTCCTTCTATAGGTGTCCACGAGAGGTTGACATTTGTCGAAGTGGTTTGCTGTGCAGTCAAACCGTTTGGTGTACCGCAAGACTCTACCGAAACGTGTGCAGTATAAATCTGCTCATTCCTGTTCTCTGCAATCACCTTGTAGGTAACAGTTGTGTCGGACGAAGTCATGCCCCATGTGAAACTTGCAGGAAGGTCCACGAAAGCCGTATCGACAAACTGCTTGATAGTAGCATTTTCGTCGTTAAGAACGATGGTCTGCGATATTGCAGTACCAGCCTCGTAACCCCAACGAAGCACTACCGAAATGCTGTGAGCATCGTTGTCAACGCTGCATATAGCGTCGCCCTGTGCAGTAGAAGCAGCATACGAAAGGATGGTGTTGTCGGAAGATGTTTCAACCACACTGATTTCATCAAGATAAATGTAAGCATCTCCAGAGCCCCAGTTACTTGTTGCCTTGAACACTATTACAACATTGCTGTTTTGACAATAATTAGTTATGTCGTAAGAGCCTTTTGTCCATGATGCTACACTTGTCAAATTGGAAGCTATTACATTACCAGTATATGTTGAACCGCCATCAGTAGAAACATAAACCGAAAAATCACCTCCGGTAGGATTCTTATACCAGAATTCAAGTTTAGCTGAAGCAACGGAAGACAAATCCAAAGTCGGAGTCTTCAGCATATTTGTATTGCCACTGCTATTAGAAAACGAATTGAATCTCAAACCTGCACCAGCGTGACCTGTTGCATAATAATTCCATCTATATGAATTATCAGTAGTAGTTCCTTCACTATTGTCCCAACATTCGGGAATACCAGAAGTTAAATCAGCAAAGTCCTCGGACCAAGGAAAAGTGTTTATTGCTTCGCATGGCGTCGAGAACGTCAATGCAGCCCACTCGGTGTATTCCTCTTCACCACAAACGGTACGAACCCTTATTGAGTATTGTGTATTTGGGGTAAGGTCGTTGAGAACTATCGGATTTTCAACAGCATTGATGGTGTCACCATTACCAACCTGATACTGCCATGCTGTTGCAGGGAGAACATCGGTCCATGCAATTGTTGCAGAGGTAGCGGTAAGATTGGAAGCGTGAAGTTCATCAGGAGTTACACAGTTCGGCAAAAGGTCAACAACGATATCGTCAACATATACGGTTATAGAACTCGTTGAATGATAAGCACGAATTGCAATCATTTCTGCATCGTCAGGAACCGAATTAAGGTATGCGGTAAACTGCTGATAGGTAGTTGTAAGAGTAATTGACTTCAAGGAAATAAATTCGTCATTCCTTATATAACCGATTTGAAATTCCTGAGGTATAGTATAACTTGCCTTTGCCCACAACTTAATCTGCAAAGTGTTGAGATTTCTCATCGGCGGCAAAGCTATGATGTTTTCTGGTGCATCGTAATAAGTAGATGTGTACATATACAAAGATTTGCTTCCACCATGAGCATAATAAGAATAATCATAAACGTATGGGTAAGCAGCAGAACCCGATGTATATGCAACAATACGCTCCCAGCAATTAGGGATTGCATACGAGCCGGTTACATCTTCAAAGCTATATTCCTGCGGATACGTATCAATAGGTGCGCAACCAGTTGTAAAGGTAACAAAAGCAGGTGTGCTAATATTGTGTTCCGTACAAACTGAACTTACGTATGCATAATAGGTAGTGGAATAATCAATAGAGTTTGAATTAACATTGATGAATGTATCGGTTGTCGTACCTTCAAAAACAAAACCTTCAGTTTCCCATGGGTTGTCGGTAGCCTCTGCAAATACGCGCACCTTTGCTCCCTGAGCATCGGTGTTCCACGACAAAGTAGCCGTAGTACCCTGAATGTTTCTTGCAACGAGGCCACTGATAGTACAACGGGTAGGTGTTGTAACTATAACAGGTGACGACCACATGCTTGCGTCATCGTCGCCACAGTTGGCACGAACGTAGAAATAATAGGTAGTGTTTTCTGCCAAGCCTGTAATTGTCTGCGGGCTGGTGGCATCAACCACAGCATTGTAGTTTTGGTTTACCATGGAGTTCAACGGAGCAGTGCCCAATGCGCCTTCATAATAAACTACAGAGTAGGAAGTCTGGTTGTCGCCCTGCGCATCCCACGAAACAACAGCCTCGGTTGGAGAATCGTCAGCAACTGCTGTAACATTTACAGGAGTCAAACAAGTCATAGGCGAACCCGTGAAGACAACATTGTCGATTATTGTAGCAGCGTTGTTTACTGTAGCACCGCTTACCGTCAGCTTAAACCACACGGAAGACATGCCATTCAAAGCAGAAACCGATGAAAAATCGACGGTCTCTGTTGCGTAGGCAGTAGTACCACCTTCAATTGGCGACATATCTGTAAATGTGCGACCATTTGTACTGTACGACCATGTTTCGGTAGCATAACCGCCAAGAGAACCAGCTGCAATCCTATGGTCATACGACAAGTGGATATTAGCAAACGCAGATGTAGAAATCTTGAACACAATACTTGCCGTCTCAAAATTTCCGCCTGTGTTAACCATACGTAAACCCTTAGTTTGGTCTGTTCCGGATCCATCATCACACAATGCAGTATTGGCATTGTTAAGGTCTGTCGCAATAACGGACCACTCCTCGGTGAGGACATTTAATTCACAATCCGAACTTTGAATCAAGTCGGAGACACAGTCGGCATTAATAGATGTAGTTGCCCCACCTGTTGCTGGGAACTTCCACACCGCAATGTTTTCCTGTGCCACTAGCTTACCTCCCAAACCGGTAAGCAACCACAAAATGGCCATTGTAGCCAATAAAAATTTTCTCATATACTAAAAATTTAAATTACTATATAACTGGATAATCCTCTGTCTACAAACGATTTATCCAAATCCTTTTTTACTAAATCCTTTACACCTTTTAGAAGGTCAAAGGTATGAATCATTTTTGAAAGGTTGCCAAAACCGGCATTCTATTATAACTAAATAGAAAGATTTTAGATATTTAATATGAATTAATATACTAACAATTCATAAACAATGGATTGTTAATAAAAAAACGTAGAGATGTTGCGTGCAACATCTCTACGAGGTATGTGAAAAATTTTAAATACCTATAATATATTAGCTGTTCAGAACATCGACAATGTCGAGCATCTTCTGGTCGATGGTCTTGTGGTGCTTGATGGTCTTGTTGAACGGGACAAGAACAATCTCATTGTGAACCATACCGCACATTACACTGCGCTGGTCGTCGAGAAGTGCATCGATAGCAGCAACACCAAGACGGCTAGCAAGATACCTGTCGTATGCCGATGGCGAACCGCCACGCTGGATGTGACCGAGAACGATTACTCTCATATCGAATTCCTCTCCGTACTTTGCCATTGCATTTCTGATGTCGTATGCACCACCTGCATCGTCACCCTCAGCAACGAGAATAATGCTCGAGGTCTTCTTTTCTGTCATGTACTTCACAAGCTTGTCATGTACTTCATCAAGATAAGTCACTGTTTCAG
>JAEEGG010011503.1_pt1 | contig 19276 bp, 22 predicted proteins | sample 9134161 | NCBI WGS metagenome assembly JAEEGG01 (sample SAMN16246543, study PRJNA631951) | gut metagenome | biome: gut microbiome; feature: rumen; material: CR-attached | host: Bos | place: Iran: Karaj | collected 2018-10 | reverse complement strand
GCTTTCAATTCCGAGGTGTGCTTGAACATGATGCCATGCCCTTTGCCGACACTTATTCTTCGATGCGAACCATCAGTAAGATACACGGCGTTTGCTGGTACTTGTGTACTCAGTCCAAGACTATTGAGAGCGTAGTCTCCTGTTGGAACAATACGTGAATGATCACGCTTTGCTATAGCCTGGGCAATATCGTCCAAGCTTGGCAACAGCATTCCAAGGCCAAGTTCTTTGTCGAACTTCGGTTTGTAATATATCCCGTGGGCCAGTCTTACGATAACATTTCGTTCACATAGTCTGATTAGTGACTTCTTGATGGCCTCTGGCGTACCAAGTTCGGCATAGTCTGTGGGAAAGACTATTTTCCCTTCCGGTTCCGAACCGATGGCTGCCTCAATTCTTTTTGCTGTACTATCAAACATACTAATTTGTATTTTTGGCACAAAATTATAATAAATTTGGGACAAAACAATGCTTTTGCACCAAAAAGTTACTATTTTTAATGCTTATTTAACGTATAAGAGGCTAAAAGTCCTGTTTTCTGCGCAAAAAATAAGACTAATGTACATGAATCAATGCAGAAACAGTCGTTTGAACACCAAAATCTGAGAATACTAAGATCTAATTCTTCTGGGTGTAACTGGCATTAAACCAACTGCAACCAATCAGGAAAAAGAATCATCGATAATTAAATCGTGTTTTCTCTGGCGGTGGAACAAATCCCCGTTTTTCTGACCCAACATGCTCAGGTGTATCCACTTTATGAGAGATGCTGGAAAAACATATATCTCTTTGAAGATAGATATGGGGCGTTTCCGGCTGGATAAGCCACCGTATATTTTGTCTGGTATCAATGGTATGCCTGCCTGTTTGATATCATTCGTTTATTTGTTAATTATTGCAAATATAAGAAAAAATATTTGTTCTAACCGACAGGAAACAAGTTTTTACTGAAAATATTTTGTCACGTCAGAAATTTTTTGTAATTTTGCATCCGATTTGGCAATTTATGCCATTTAAGTAGTTTTTTTAGATGCCGGAGGGGCTCAGATAAGTGGATCACGGGCTGGTCCCGCCTCACGGATTAAACCGTTTAAATTATTAAATAAATGTACGTTATCGTAGAAATTAACGGACAGCAGTTCAAGGCCGAGCAGGGTAAGAAGCTTTTCGTTCACCACATCAAGGACGCAGAGGCTGAGAAGACTGTTGAGTTCGAAAAAGTCTTGTTGGTTGACAACGACGGAGCGGTTACAGTAGGAACTCCTATTGTAGAAGGTGCTAAGGTGGTCTGCGAGGTGGTGAATCCGCTCGTGAAGGGCGACAAAGTCCTCGTGTTCCACAAAAAGAGAAAAAAGGGCTATAAGAAACTGAACGGACACCGTCAGCAGTTTACTGAGCTTGCTATCAAAGAAGTTATTGCTTAATTAATTAAAAGGAGAAAAAACAAATGGCACATAAAAAAGGTGTAGGTAGTTCCAAGAACGGACGTGAGTCAGAATCGAAACGACTAGGACTCAAACTTTTTGGCGGACAGTTTGCTAAAGCCGGTAACATCATCGTGAGACAAAGAGGTACCAAGCACTATCCTGGCAAGAATGTCGGTATGGGCAAGGACCATACACTCTATGCCCTCGTTAGCGGTACAGTGAGCTTCAAGAAAGGAAGACTCAACAGAAGCACTGTAAGCGTCACTCCGGTTGAAGCATAACCGGTCAGGTGTTAATAAATTAGTCATTAATTATTAAATTTTAAAGCAATTTACAGTTTTTGTATTTTGTATTATTAATATGTCGAAAATTTGTCAAATCACAGGAAAGAAAGCAATGATTGGAAACAATGTTTCCCATTCACTGCGCAGAACGAAGAGGGCATTTAAAGTGAACCTCTTCACAAAGAAATTCTACTATCCTGAAGAGGACTGCTGGGTTTTGCTTAAAGTCAGCGGCGCAGGACTGAGAATCATCAACAGAATCGGTCTCGACGCTGCTATCAAACAGGCTGTTCAGAAAGGATACACTCAGTGGGAAGATATTGAAGTGATCGGATAACCTCCACACCAGTATAACATTTAAAAATCTTTGTATTATGGCTAAGAAAGTTAAAGGAAACAGGGTGCAGGTTATTCTCGAATGCACCGAAATGAAAGACAGCGGACTACCAGGTACTTCCAGGTATATAACCACAAAGAACCGCAAGAACACTCCTGACCGTATGGAGCTCAAGAAATATAATCCTATCCTGAAGCGCATGACTGTGCATAAGGAAATTAAGTAACTATAAAAATCTTTAAGCAATATGGCAAAAAAGACCGTCGCAACTTTGCAGAATAAGGAAAACAAGTCGTTTACCAAAGTTGTAAGAATGTTTAAGTCTCCCAAAACCGGTGCTTATGCTTTTGAGGAGAAGATGATTCCGGCCGATACGGTGAAGGATTATTTGAAGAAATAATTATGACTATCTATAAACATAAAGCCTTCCATTTTTAAGGAGGGCTTTATGTGTTTTTGGTTATGTACAGTTCTAATAATATCATCCTTGGCAAAGACGGTAAGTACAGATGGGTCTATGAGGTCCATCTGCTTAAGAACTATGTTATTCTCTGGGAGGTATATCGAGTCTTTGCTATTTCTGCAATTATCTGCTATTTCCTGGTTGGCTGTATCGGATTCTGTTCAGATGGATTTGACGCACTGAAAATGATGGTTCCAAATCCTAAGTATGTCGCCATCGTCATTGCGGCTATCCTCGTTATCGGATTACTCGGGTATTTCCTCTATGCGGCTTTAAACGGATGGAAATATTGTGTCAGATTCACCATGGACAACAATGAGGTGGTGCATGAGATGATGCCGAAGCACGCCAAGAAAGCTCAAGTGGTCAGCACACTGGCTGTGCTGGCAGGACTGATGGCTGGAAAACCTGGGGTCATGGGGGGTGGTATGCTTGCGGCAAGAACCACATCCGTTTCCACCTTCATGAATGTCCGAAAAGTGAAAGGGGTGAAAAGACGTAATCTTATCAAGGTCAACGAGCGACTGTTCAGAAACCAGGTCTATGCCGAGAAAGAGGACTTCGACTTTGTATATAACTTCATCTGCGAACATTGTCCCAACGCCAAAAAATGCTGACAGCTCTGTCTGATACGCCGCCATCCCCCACATCAATTTAAAACTTAATCTATAAACTACAAACTATAAATTCTCAACTATAAGTTATGGGATTTTTTGATTTTTTTTCCAAGAAGAAGAACAAAGAGACGCTCGATAACGGGCTGGCAAAAACCAAGCAGAGTTTCTTCGGAAAACTCTCCAGAGCGGTTGCCGGAAAGTCGAAAGTCGATGAGGAGGTGCTTGATAACCTTGAGGAGGTGCTCATCACCTCAGATGTGGGAATTGATACCACGCTTGAAATTATCGAGAGAATAGAGAAAAGGGTGGCGAAGGACAAGTATATGAACACCGCTGAGCTTAATAATATTCTCAGGGAGGAAATAACACTGCTGCTCACAGAGAACAACACTGAGGACACCAACGGTTTTGAAGTTCCACAGGACAAGAAACCCTATGTTATACTCGTTGTCGGTGTCAACGGTGTAGGTAAAACCACTACCATCGGAAAGTTGGCATATCAGTTCAAGCAGGCGGGAAACAAAGTTTATCTCGGTGCTGCTGACACTTTCAGGGCTGCGGCGGTGGAACAGATTTCAATCTGGGGAGAACGAATTGGCGTGCCGGTCATCAAGCAGCAGATGGGAAGCGACCCGGCGTCCGTGGCTTACGATACAGTCAGCTCTGCTGTTGCCAACAATGCTGATGTCGTCATCATAGATACTGCTGGAAGACTACATAATAAGGTGGGACTCATGAATGAGCTGACAAAAATCAAAAATGTCATCGGCAAAATCATTCCTGGGGGACCTGCGGATGTCATGCTTGTGCTTGACGGATCAACTGGACAAAATGCCTTTGAACAGGCAAAACAGTTCACTGCTGCCACCGATGTCACTTCCATGACTATCACTAAACTCGATGGCACAGCAAAGGGTGGGGTGGTTATCGGCATTTCTCATCAGTTTAAAATCCCAGTTAAATATATCGGACTCGGAGAACACAAGGAAGATCTGCAGCCGTTCAACAGAAAGGAATTCGTCAACTCTCTCTTTGGAGAGGATGACGTGACTGCTTAATCCTTGCGTCAGAAAAATCAAACAAATACATGGTAAAGTCCCCGCCTGCTCTTTGGGGACTTGCTTTGTGTGTGGATGCCGCTGTAAACTAAAAGCTAAAAAACTAAAAGCTATAAACTACAAACTATAAACTAAAATCCCCCATGTCACCCGCTATAGATATCATATCCCTCGGTTGCTCGAAAAACCTGGTCGATTCCGAACGTCTTATCAGGCAGTTTGAAATCAACGGGTTCCGTGTGAATCACGACCCGCAGACAATCACCGCCGATATTGTAGTTGTCAACACATGCGGGTTCATTGCCGACGCCAAGCAGGAGAGCATCGACATGATTCTTCAGTGCTGCCAGAAGAAGACCGACGGGCAAATCAAACGATTGTATGTAATGGGCTGCCTCTCTGAGCGTTATTTTGAGGAGTTGGGACAGGAAATTCCAGAGGTTGATAAGTTCTATGGTAAATTCAACTGGACCGAGCTGCTCAACGACCTCGGAAAAACCTATTGCAAGGAAAGGGAGATGGAACGACGAATCACCACTCCTTCCCATTACGCTTACCTGAAAATTGCGGAGGGATGTGACCGCCATTGCGCGTTCTGTGCCATACCGATAATAACCGGTGCACACAAGTCCAGACCGATTGAACAGATTGTCAAGGAGGTGGAAATGCTTGTAGGACAGGGGGTCCGTGAATTCCAGATTATCGCACAAGAACTTACCTATTACGGCATTGACCTCTACGGAGAGAGAAGGATAGCCCAGCTTGTCAGGATGATTGCCGATGTCGAAGGGGTGGAGTGGATTAGGCTTCATTATGCCTACCCCAAAGACTTCCCTTTCGAATTACTTGACGTGATGAATGAGAAGCCAAATGTCTGCAAGTATCTTGACATTGCCCTGCAACATGTGTCAACCAATGTACTGAATAATATGAACAGGCATATTGATAAAGAGCAGACATATAAACTTGTCAGAACCATCAGGGAAAAAGTGCCTGGAATACATCTCAGAACAACACTCATGGTGGGATTCCCAGGTGAAGGTGAGCAGGAGTTCCAGGAGCTCATGGAATTCGTGCGGTGGGCTAAGTTCGAGAGGATGGGGGCGTTTGCCTATTCGCAGGAGGACGGAACCCCGGCTGAAAGACGTTTTGCCGACAGCGTGGCTGAACAGACCAAGCAGAGACGCCTCTCAGAGCTGATGGACATACAACAGCAGATTTCGGCTGAAATCCAGCAGCAGAAAGTGGGGACGGTCTTGAAAGTGATTATCGACAGGAAAGAAGGGGATTACTACATTGGACGCACTGAGTTCGACTCACCCGAAGTTGACCCCGAAGTGCTCATCAAATCAGAAAATATCCCCATTCAAATCGGCCACTTCTACAACGTGAGAATTACCGATGCCGATGAATTCGACCTCTATGCCTCTCTCACCTGATCTCCTATCAAACTCTAATTCCGCAGGAATTTAACTCCAATTTCCGCAGGAAATTTAACTCCAAATGAAATTTTAACTCCAACATAAAAATGAATCATCAACAACTGATAAACCAGGTGAAAGCGAAAACAAAACTCTCGACTAAGAAAGTTGAGCAGTTGCTTTATGCTTGTGTACAGACGCTTGAGAAAGAACTGAACGATGGATTTGCTGTCAATATCAAGGGGCTTGGCGCTTTCGAACCCGTGGAAAAACAGGAAAAGAAAGTCTTCAACCCGATGACTAAGAAATATACGTTTGTCCCCAAGAAGAAGACCGTCAAATTCAAACCATCATCCACGCTTAAAAACGCATTTAAAAGCGAATAATCTATGGCTCAGAAAAAAAATAATCAGGATATTGTCAACAGCATAGCTGAAATTGCTGGTGTGACGAAAGTGCAGGCTGCCAAGTTCCTTCAGAGTCTTACCGATACCATCATCGAAGGACTCCAGACCGATGGAAACGTCGAAATTGACGGGATGGGAACATTGGGGACTGTAAAAATGGCAGGAAGGGAAAGTGTCAATGTCGCAAATGGAGAACGTATAGTAATTGATGCTTTTACAAAATTTACGTTCAGCCCTGCTTTCAAGACCATTTTTCAGGAAAGCAGGAACGAAGCAAAAGACGAAAAGCAGGAAGAGGAGGGAAAGCCGGCAGAGGATGTGCCCGTTGCAGAAGATGATAATGAAGTGAAAGAAGAGCTGCCCAAAGATGAGAATAGCAGTAATGAAACCGCTGATGAGGGCACTGATGAACAGGAGGATACCATGGTGGATGATCTCCCGCCCGTGAGGGAGAAGCCTGTAGATGCCTTTTCAGGAATTGATGTGCTTATATCAACGCCCGAAAGCCTCGAGGATGTCCGTCAGAGACTCACTGATGCTAAACTGAAAGAGGTGGAGCTTGCTGAGAAGATGAACAATGCAAAAAAGGCGCTTGTTCTGGCCCAGAAAGCGTTTGATGAGGTAAAGGCACAGCTTGAGACGGCTAGAGATGAGGTCAAGACGATGGAGGTGAATGTGGAAAATGTGGAGAACAATAGGAAAGCTGTCATCGACAATGAAAACGAAAAGGATCCTTTAGCAGGGGGGGAAGACTCAGACAAATCGCAAAATAAAAATACTGAAAACAAGAAAAAATGGTTTAGAGCAGGAGATGACAGCGAAGAAGCCACGGAGACAATAAGCGATGGAAAGAAACGCAGGAGGTGGATTATGGGCTCTGTGGCTGCTGCCTGCGCTGTCATTGCGTTAATGTGCATTCTTTTTTGCGGAAAGCAGCAGACGGCTGGAAGCAATCAGGGGCAGGATACCGCAGCATTGCAGAAAGACGGCAACGGAAACTCCGACTCTGATTTCGAAAAGAAGCAGATACAGAATAGACGGCAGACCGGGAGCGGAGGACAGACTGTAACCGAAAAATCAACGAAAGACCATGAAGGCGGATCTGGCGTTAATACTCAGCTTGAAAAAACAGAAAATGTGAGTTTGCATAAGACAGAAAACAACCTCAATGGCAAAAACCTAATTAGGGTGGATACTGTAGTGTTTGATGGAACAGAATATCTTGAACATATTGTTACAAAACACTACGGAGAACACGACATGGTTTATAGGGTCCTTGAATTCAACCGGAAAGCGGGACAATTAAAAGACTACAGACACATTCCTAAAGGAACAAAAATCCTGATGCCGCATTACGAATAGCGGATGAAGCCGACTGACAATATGGGGCCAGTCCCTTCAAAGAAGCAATCAATAATATAATAATAAAAAGCTGATAATCAAAACGATTATCAGCTTTTTAGGGTGCCCGGACGGACTCGAACCGTCGACATTCAGAACCACAATCTGACGCTCTAACCAACTGAACTACGGGCACCATCTTCACCCCATAAAGGGTTTGATTGTGAAATCGACTGCAAAGGTAGTGGTTTTATTTGAAATGGCAAAATTTTACACGATTTTTTTTTATAAATGGGTAAAAATCGTTCTTCATTTTCCATTTTCTTCATTCTTCATTTTTCTCATTTTCTGCTTTCTCTTCAGTATTCGACAGATGCTGATGACAACAGCTGTTAGCAAGAGTGCGTTGAACAGCCAGAAGGGGGAGTCGTGATGACCATAATACAGATAATACAGTTGATGAAGACCGAAATAGCGGAGCAAGTGGATAAAACCGAGAATCAGCAGCTTGCCCACTGTCTCCAGCAGGAAAAAATTCATGAGAAAGATCAGAATCTCATTGTCGGTCTTGAAAAAGTTTTTCATCTTTACGCAAATGGATATGAAATCTCCTAAAAAAGATGGGCTTGTTGTTGTCCTCAGGTGGAATTCAAACGCAAATTTACATATTTTCCCTGAATTATTAGCAACATCATTTTCTTTTTTTCTTTTCCCTAATTCCCATTAGCTCCCATAGTTTCCATCAATTCCTATAAACTCCCATCAATTCCCATAGCTGGAAACAAAAAAATAGTGGACGCAAGTCCACTATTTTTTATAAGAAAGAACGTTTCCGCTGATTACTGCTGACCAGCCATGATGTTGATAACCATCACAACGTCACTGATATCTACTTTTTCGTCACCGTTCACGTTTGCGTTAGGCCATTCGGCTGTACCTGCCATCTGGTTGATGATAGCTACAACGTCAGAGATATTTACCTTACCGTCGCCGTTCACGTCACCCTTCAAAGACTGTTCGAAGGAGATGCCAGCCTGTACGTTAAACGCATAGAATCCATTCTCGTTCTTCAGTGCTACCTTCGTGGCGTAAACAACGCCTTCCTGAGGATCATCGCCCAAAGTCGAAATCATAAACTTGTTCGTGTCGTTGTTGAATCCGATTGTGAACACGGCTTCGGCTGGATCGTCAACCATATAACCGTCTGCGTCGAACATGATGTTCTCACCTTCGAAGCTCGTGTCGGTTGACACATCAACCAGCTTGCCGTTCTGGTTCGTGATCATCCATGTGCAGTCGGGAATCTCATCAGCGGTGATGCCGAGTGCGGTGAACACTTCTTCCCAGTTAACACCCTCGTCGCCTTCGTAGCAGGCGGTGTCATCGTTGATTGCCTCGTCGGTCAGATACACTTTCACGTCGGTGCTGCCCAACTCGCCGACTACCACGCCGCGCTCGTTGACGAATGCCACATTCAGCGTGATCTGGGCATATTTGCCTGTCTCCTCATTCACGAGATAGAAACGGCTCATATACTCGTCGCCGGCATTGTGGGCGCCTGCAATACAGTAATAAGTAATTACACCGTTGCTGGCATAACTCATACCATAGGACGGACTGTTACCCCAAGTTCCTGCTGAGCGGCCGTCGCCTGTCATCCAGAAGCCAGGATAAGGAGTGCAGCTGTAGGCGTCGGAATAAATCATTGACTCCGTACCGTCGTCATTTGCTTTCCATAATTCAGTATATAGTTTCGGGTCGCTTGTTCCGATGGCTTCGGCAATATCATCCATGTCGAGGGTAGTCTGACAGACCTTGTCCTGATCGTAACCCTCAGCATCTATCAGCTGAACATCGTATGCCATCGCGTATGTGCGGGTCCAGGTACTGGGATCCACAAGCACATCGTTCGTGATGGTGTAGTCAATGTGAACGATATAGTAATATTTGCCATAGACGAAAATCAGGTCAGGGTTGAGCTGAATGTCCGGACCGCCTTCTTCAATTTTGAAATAGTTCGGATACTGACCAATCTCAAACTTGCCTTCCGGTATGCTGGCGAAATGAACATAATAAGCAGCGGTGGTTTCTAAGGAAGTGGTCCAGCTGCCGATATAGCTGTCGCTGGTGAAATAGAAGCCGGAGCCACCGCCCTCTGTGTGGTCGTCAGACATCTGTCCTTCGCTTGCCCAAGAGTAGATGTTGCTTGCGTCCAAGTCCTCTGGAGAGCAGCCAAATGTCTCGGCTATAGCAGCCACGTCGATATCAAATGCCTTGGTGGAGTAGCTGTCCATCGGGTTCATCTTCACGGCTACAGTCGTCTCGCCTGCCTTCTCAAGTTCATCCAGAGGATAGGTTTCGGGATCACTCATCTCAATCGTGACTTTCAAACGGGCTGCAGTCGTGCCGTTTACAATATAAATATAGGTGTAGTCGGTGGAGTTCTTCTTGAAAGCGCCGGGATACTGGCCTGTGATGAACGACAGCTCGCCATCTGCCAAGGCGACATCCTGGATGTAGAGCGTGCAGTCTGTGCCATAGCTCTTGGGAGCGTTAATCTCAAGTGTGGACTCTATGCCGCTTGCCTCATCCCAGTTTGTGTAACGCCCGAACCAGCCGTCGGTCATTGAGCGGATGTCTTGCATGTTCATCAGGTTGCCGCTGAGTGTGTAGCTCGTCACGTCATTCTCTGTCGTGGATTTAGTGACTTCAGCATAGGCGTTTGTCAGGATGTTGGCGTCAAACTCCTCGGCAGTCACACCCAAGGCGTCATACAAACCGTCGAGTGTGATGGTCGCCGTTTTGTTCTCAAATTGCTTACCGGTTACGAACGGGATGGCCAGCTCATATTCCTTCACGATATTCAGCGACGAGAGCTTGAACATCTCAGGGGGTGTCACAGTGAGTTTCACGTTGAATGTGATGGTTTTGTCACCGTTCACAAGGTAAAACACCTGCGACAGCTCTCTGTTGGCTTCTATATCGCTGAAATAACCTGCTTTCTGACCGGCATGAACATCAACGTAGGCGGCTGTGCCTGCCTCTTCGTCAGCAGCATGCCAGTAGATTCCGACATACCAGGCCCTTCCCTCTGTGCCGAAGGTCTGCGGCTCACCCTGCTCGGTCATCCAGAAGGCATTCTCGCCCGTGTTGCCGGTGGTGGCGTTCGACATCCCGTCGGCTGTCTTGATATACCATGCCTGATTGCCGGTGAGCAAAGCCTCGAGTGCGGCTTCGTCTTCCAGACCGAGGGCTCCCGCTAATGCTGCGGCTGAAATGTCCATCCCGCCGCTGTAGTAGCTGCTCTCAGGGGCACTTGTGATGTCCACGTCATAGCTTGTCGGAGCAACCAGTTCAAATGAATAGAAGTTGAGCGCGCCGGTCGGATAGGTCGCTGTGACGGTTCCGGCTTTCACTGGCACGCTGATTACCTTGTAAACATTGGTGGCTTTATCCGCACCGTCGAAGGTCACTTCGGTATAGCCGCCTTCCTCTTGAACAACCTCGTCAAAAAGACTTTCATCGTTCTGTGTCAGCACAAGGTTGCGGTCAGTCGCGCTGTTACTGCCTGAGCGTACACAGATGTTTAGTGTGCCGTCGTAGGGGATTGTTACCGTTATGGCGTTTTTGTAAGTTCCATCATCGGCTACAACCGATTTGCCACCGCTTTTCATGCGATGGGAATACTTCGTGCTGGCATCTGCCGTGCCAAAATAACAGTTGTTTTGGTCAATGGCCACTTTACCATCGACATCGGTAATTTCGATTTTTAAGCCGCCATTTTCAAACGTTTTCCCGTCGAGGGTTCCTGCTGCTGCGACATCGTCTGCAGTGAACGATATCACCTGAGCATTGGCCACCGAACACAAGAAAACCATTGTCAAAAAAGTAAATAATTTTCTCATAACGTTAGTTTTTTAGTTAGTAATTAAATGAATTGATATTTATTATAAATGTCGTTTCTACACTTATAAGATGACTGTACATTATACCGCAAATTTAACAACTTTTTTCCATTCCAAAAAATATTTTACCATAAATTTCCACGCTTTCAAAAAAAATGCTAAATAAAACAAATTATTTCACCTTTTCTTTGTCGTAAATGCTGATTTTATCGTTTTTTTTTGTAACTTTGCAAGAATTTATGAGCATACTGATTTGATTAAACATGAAACGGACTTTTTTTGCCATACTTATCGGAATCATTTTCCTCAGCTCATGTAGTAAAGGGGGATATAATGCCGTTTTCAAGTCGAACGACGTGGAATATAAATACGAGGTGGCTAAGCAATGCTATGTGGCTGGCCACTACACGAAGGCTTATCAGCTTCTCGCCGACCTCATCAATCCTTTCAAAGGATCCGACAAGGCCGAGGAATGTTTGTTCATGAACGGCATGTGCTATTTTAACCTTAGAGACTACGAGACCGCTGTCGTCTATTTCGACCGCTATTTTAAAACTTACCCGAAAGGCATCTACACAGAGCTTGCCAGATTCTACAGCGGAAAAGCATCATACCTACAGTCGCCCGACCCAAGACTTGACCAGACACCAACTTATGCCGCTATAAACTCCCTACAGGAATACCTGGAGCATTATCCCTATTCACAGCGGAAGGATGAAATCAACAACATGATATATGCGCTCCAGGACAGGCTCGTACAGAAAGAGTATGATGCTGCAAAGCTCTACTTCGACCTCGGTTCTTATAATGGCAACTGCCTGGCGGGAGGAAACAACTATGAGGCATGTATCATCACTGCCGAGAATGCCATCAAATCATTCCCTTATACCAAGCTTAAGGAAGACCTCTCGCTGCTCATTCTCAAGGCGAAGTTCAAGCTTGCACAAAACAGTGTCATCGAGAAGGAGAGAGAGAGATATCAGAACACTATCGATGAGTACTACGGATTCAAAAATGAGTTCCCGGAAAGCAAATATCTCGATGAGGCTGAGAAAATCTTCAAGCAGTCTGCCAACAAAATCGGCTCATAAATATTTTGTTTACAACTTCAATGACTTTCTTTTTAACACCACTAAATCATTAGACTTATGACTGTTCTATTTCTGATTTTAGCTTTGATTGCTTTGGTGTCTGCATAAAAATGCAAGAATGATACATTATAAAATTCTAAATCATAAATATTTAAATTATAAATATTCATCATGGACTTTAAAAAAACAAACGCACCGATTTCAACCGTTACACGTAACCTCAACGACCTCTCCCAGGAGACAGGTAATATCTACGAGAGTGTTGTGATTATTGGAAAGAGGGCAAATCAGATTGCTGCTGCTATGAAGGATGAGATTTCCAAGAAGCTGCAGGAGTTCTCAACAAGCAACGACAACCTTGAGGAGGTGTTCGAGAACGATGAGCAAATCCAAATCTCAAGATACTACGAGAGACTGCCAAAGCCAAGCCTTATCGCAACTCAGGAGTTTGTTGAGGGGAAGGTCTATTTCAGAAATCCCGCTAAGCAGACTAACGATAGTTTATATTAACTGATTGCTTTTTACTAACCTATGATACAAAGAGTCCAAACACTTTATCTGCTCATTGTCATTGTGCTTTCTGTCGTCTCCCTTTGCTCAACGATTGCATTATACAATGCAGGCGGAGAGCCGGTGGCGGAGTTCTCTAACTTTACGTTCAACGCATTACAGGATCCGTTCACTAAGATGCAGTCAGCGGGACCGTGGGCGCTTGGGGTTATTCTCATTGCCGTCATTGCACTTGCGGCATTCACAATCGTCATCTTCCACAAGAGGGTGCTACAGATGCGACTGACTATTTTCAACATCATTTTGCTGATTGGATATTTAATCACATACGCATTCTTTGCATGGCTCTATCAGCAAAAACTCAATGAGTTGAACCCTCAATTTCCTGCAGAGTTCCAACTAAAGCTGAATGCGCTGTATCCCGTTGTTTCGGTCATTCTCTGTTTTCTGGCTTTCAGGGGAATCAGGAGAGACGAAAAGCTCATAAGGTCGCTCGAACGTATCAGGTAAGCAATGGTTATAGATTTTTACGTGTAAGATACGAATAAAAAAGGATTGTGTGCGTGCTGATGTGACAATCCTTTTTTATATTTCATTCTCAGCAATTTTATGTTTCATCTCAGCAAGAGTGCTAAATGAACAGCATGAGTAAATACACTTTTCACTCTTCACTTTTCACTATTCACTATTAACTTCCAATTTATTAAAACATGGATTTCAGAGATATCGTTTCTAAACGCAGAAGCATACGTAAGTTCACCGATGAGGAACTTACTCCCGACCAGACACAGGCCATTCTCAGGGCTGCGCTCATGTCGCCCACGTCCAAATCTACTAGGGCGTGGAGGTTTATTGTCATCGACGACAAAGACCTGCTGCGTCAGGTGGCACAGTCAAAAAACGCTGGTGCAGACTTTGTCAACGACGCACCGCTTGCCGTTATTGTGCTGATGGACACGTCACTCACCGATGTGTGGGTGGAGGATGCAGCCATCGCAGCGGTCACTATGCAGTATCAGGCTACTGAGCTCGGACTTGGAAGCTGCTGGGCACAGTTGAGGCTCAGAGGACAGGACGACGGCACGTCGGCTGAGGAATGTCTGCGCGATATTTTCCAGTTCCCGGAATATCTCAAGCCGCTTTGTGTCATCGCGTTCGGACATCCGGCCATCGAACGCAAGCAGCAGGATGAGAGTAAGCTGAAATGGGAGACGGTATCAATCAACAAGTTTGAATGACGATGGATATTGTGATTGTGGGTGCCGGTAATCTGGCAACCAGCCTTGCGCATGCCCTCTACAATGCCGGACATGCCATCAAGGCGGTATTCAGCAGAACAATTGATCATGCAACAGAGTTGGCAAACAAAGTCCATGCCATCCCTTACGACGATATCTCCCGCCTTCCTGCTGATGCCGATCTCTATATCGTGGCAGTGAAAGACGATGTCATCTCACAGGTGGCTAAAGAACTACGCATTTGCTCACCAAATGCTTTTATTGTCCATACAGCCGGAACTGTGTCTGTTGAGGTGCTTCCAAAGGGCAGGAGAGGGGTGTTCTATCCTATGCAGACATTCTCTAAGCAGCGTATTGTCGAGTTCTCGCATATTCCCCTTTTTTTAGAGGCAGAGCATACCGATGATGAACAGTTGCTCGATATCATGGCCAGTTCTATCTCTGACCAGATTTTCCATATCAAGGGTGAAAAACGCAAAGTCCTCCATCTCGCGGCTGTCTTCTGCTGCAATTTCGCTAACCACTGTGCTGCCATTGCCGATAACATTCTCAGTGAGAACGGAATCCCTTTCTCTGTCATGGTTCCGCTCATCGACGAGACCGTTGCTAAACTCCATCAGTGTACGCCTTTGCAGGCACAGACCGGCCCTGCTGTCCGTAATGACCTCAATGTCATCCGACAGCATATCGAACAACTCAAAAATAATGGGCATAAGGATTTTGCCGACATCTACGACATCCTGTCCAAGTCTGTCATCAATCTCCACCAGTCCACTGAAAAACGGTAGAGGCACCCCTGAGTTGTCAATAGTTCACCCAAATGCATCTTTAATCCAATTCCACAGGTATTTAACTCCCGTTTTCAAAAAAAATTAACTTCAATTGAAAATTTAACTCCATCCGCAGGATTAACTCCAATTTCTGAAAGAAATTTAACTCCAAATGAAATTTTAACTCCCAATAATAAATGATTAATTTCGATTTGAAAAAAATAAAAGCCGTTTTCTTCGATGTTGATGGCGTGCTCAGCCGACAGACCATCACCTTGCATGAGGACGGAACACCCTTACGTACCGTTAACATCAAGGACGGGTATGCGTTGCAATATGCTGTGAAATGTGGGCTGCATATCGCGATTATTTCCGGTGCCAAGACCGTCTCTGTGGAAAAGCGCTATCTGGGACTTGGAGTGAAGCACATCATTCTTGGAGCAGATGTGAAACTACGCTATTATCATGAACTCAAGGAAAAACTGAATCTCTCTGACGAAGAAATCATTTTCGTCGGCGACGACATTCCTGATTATGAGATTATGAATATATGCGGACTTCCTTGTTGTCCCGCAGATGCCGCACCTGAAATTAAGGCTATATCCAAATATGTTTCTCCAGTTCAGGGTGGTGATGGCGTCGCACGCGACATCATAGAGCAGGTGCTCAAAGCACAGAGCAAATGGATGCACGATAACACCGCATTCGGCTGGTGATACCCATAGCTATCGTCGTTCCCTTGGCTCTCATTGTTCCTTTGGCTCTCTTTCTTCCCTTGGCTCTCATTGTTCCCGTCTTTTTTCATGTAAGCGGCAGTTGTCTGCCGCTCATAAAGAAAATTTCAAAATAGTAAATTGTAAATTGCCTAATCCTATATCACTTAATGCTTTCAAATCTCTCAAAATACCATATCATCCTTGCCAGCAACTCTCCCCGAAGAAAAGAACTTCTTGCAGGGCTTGGGCTGACATTTAACGTGAGAACACTCAGTGGAATCGACGAATCGTATCCTCAATCCCTCGTCGGGGAGGAAATCCCCATGTTTATTGCCGGCAGGAAAGCAGATGCCTACCAGCAGACGATGAATGAGAACGAACTCATCATCACTGCCGACACCATCGTCTATCTGCGTGATAACGACGGTACAGGGTGCGTGCTGGGAAAACCCCACGATGCCGATGAGGCGAGACAGATGCTCAGAAGCCTTGCGGGAAAGCACCACGAGGTCATCACAGGTGTGGCTATCCTGACAAGTCAACGCCGTAAGACGTTTGCTGTCACATCAAAAGTCTCTTTTGCTAATCTCTCCGACGAGGAAATCGACTATTATGTCACCAACTACAAGCCATTCGACAAGGCGGGTGCATATGGCATTCAGGAGTGGATTGGATTTATTGGGGTCAACGGACTTGTCGGATCTTATTTTAATGTCATGGGGCTACCAGTTCAGAGGCTATATGAGGAACTAAAAAAATGGTAAGAAAAAAATAAATTTCATTTTTCCATACTATTTTTTGTTTTTCTGATAAAAAAATGCTATTTTTGTGGATAAATGAGGAACTTACACAATTAAAACAAGCTATTTTTTTGTATAACCTTTTAAATTTCAATAATTTTATAAATATTTTTAATACTAACTTCAACAAAAATTATGAGTCAAAAAAGAGTTTATACTTTCGGTAATGGAAAAGCCGAAGGTAATGCAAAAATGCGTGAGGAACTCGGAGGTAAGGGCGCAAACCTTGCCGAGATGAATTTGATTGGTGTGCCGGTGCCTCCTGGGTTTACCATTACTACTGACTGCTGTAATGAGTATTACAAGGTTGGACAGCAGAAAATCAAGGAGTTGCTCAACGCTGAGGTAACGGCGGCTGTAAAGCATATTGAGGATCTTATGAACTCCAAGTTCGGCGACACACAGAACCCGCTGCTCGTCAGTGTGCGTTCGGGTGCTAGAGCGTCTATGCCGGGTATGATGGACACCATCCTAAACCTCGGCCTTAACGACGAGGTGGCTGAGGGTATGGCTAGAAAAACCAACAACCCGCACTTCGTTTACGATTCTTATCGTCGTTTCGTCCAGATGTACGGAGATGTGGTGCTCGAGATGAAGCCGGTGAACAAAGAGGATATCGACCCGTTTGAGGAGATTATCGAGAAGGTGAAGGAAGAGCGCGGCGTTGTGCTCGACAAGGACCTTTCTGTAGATGAGCTCAAGAAACTGGTTAAGCTCTTCAAGGAGGCTATCAAGGAGCGCACAGGCAAGGACTTCCCGGATGATCCTATCGAGCAGCTCTGGGGCGCTATCTGCGCTGTGTTCCGCAGCTGGATGAACGACCGTGCCATCCTCTACCGTAAGATGGAGGGTATTCCTGACGAGTGGGGTACGGCTGTCAGCGTCATGGCTATGGTATTCGGTAACATGGGTGAGACTTCTGCAACAGGTGTTTGCTTCAGCCGTGATGCTGGTAACGGAGAAAACCTCTTCAACGGTGAGTACCTCGTTAACGCACAGGGTGAGGACGTGGTGGCTGGTATCCGCACACCGCAGCAGATCACTAAGATTGGCTCACAGCGATGGGCTGAGAGAGCTGGTATCTCTGAGGAGGACAGAGCTGAGAAGTATCCTTCTATGGAAGAGGCTATGCCGGAAATCTACGCACAGCTCAACTCCATCCAGGAGAAGCTCGAGGAGCACTACCGTGACATGCAGGACATGGAGTTCACCGTTCAGGAAGGTAAGCTTTGGTTCCTACAGACTCGTAACGGTAAGCGTACTGGTACAGCCATGGTGAAAATCGCTATGGATCTTCTCCACGAGGGCAAGATCGACGAGAAGACGGCTATCATGAGATGTGAGCCGCAGAAGCTCGATGAGCTCCTCCACCCGGTATTCGACAAGGATGCGCTCAAGAAGGCAAAGGTTATCACGCGCGGTCTGCCTGCATCTCCAGGTGCTGCAACTGGTCAGATTGTCTTCCATGCCGACGACGCACAGGAGTGGTACAAGGACGGACACAAGGTTGTCATGGTACGTATCGAGACATCACCTGAGGACCTCGCCGGTATGTCGGCTGCTGAAGGTATCCTCACCGCTCGTGGAGGTATGACTTCTCATGCTGCTGTGGTGGCACGTGGTATGGGTAAGTGCTGCGTTTCTGGTGCAGGCGCCATCAACGTGGACTACAAGGCCAAAACAGTCGAGATCGAAGGTGTTGTTTACAAGGAGGGTGACTATATCTCACTCAACGGTACAACTGGTGAAGTGTATGCTGGTGAGGTGCCTACAAAGGCTGCTGAGCTTTCTGGCGACTTCAAGGAGCTGATGGACCTCTGCGACAAATACACCAAGCTGCAGGTTCGCACCAACGCCGACACGCCGCACGATGCGAAGGTGGCTCGTGAGTTCGGTGCGAAGGGTATCGGACTGACTCGTACGGAGCACATGTTCTTCGAGGATAAGAAGATTATCTCTATGCGTAAGATGATTCTCGCTGACTCCCTGAAGGGACGTGAGGAGGCGCTCGCTGAGCTGCTCCCGTATCAGAAGGCTGACTTCAAAGGGATCCTTGAGGCTATGGACGGATGTCCGGTGAATATCCGCCTGCTCGATCCGCCACTCCATGAGTTCGTGCCTCACGACAAGGCAGGACAGGAGACTATGGCCAAGGAGATGGGCGTTGACGTGGCTGACATCAAGAAGCGCGTTGACTCTCTCGCTGAGAACAACCCGATGCTCGGACACCGTGGATGCCGTCTCGGTATCACATTCCCTGAAATCACAGCGATGCAGACAAGGGCTATCCTCTCAGCTGCATGTGAGCTGAAGCTGGAGGGCAAGAACCCGAAGCCGGAAATCATGGTGCCGCTGATTGGTACGCTTTATGAGCTCAAGCAGCAGAAAGAGGTTATCCTCAGCGCATCAAGAGAGGTGTTCGCTGAGTATGGAACCGAGGTGGAATTCGAAATCGGTACGATGATCGAGATTCCGCGTGCAGCTCTCACTGCTGACCGTATCGCAACGGAGGCTCAGTACTTCTCATTCGGTACAAACGACCTCACTCAGATGACATTCGGTTACTCTCGCGACGACATCGCATCGTTCCTCCCTGTTTACCTCGACAAGAAAATCCTCAAGGTTGACCCGTTCCAGGTGCTCGACCAGAAGGGTGTCGGCAAGCTCATCAAGTATGCAGTGAAGAACGGACGTGAGGTACGTCCTGACCTCAGATGCGGTATCTGCGGTGAGCACGGTGGTGAGCCAAGCTCTGTGAAGTTCTGTGCTAAAATCGGCATGAACTACGCTTCTTGCTCGCCTTTCCGCGTGCCAATCGCACGTCTTGCCGCTGCCCAGGCAGCGGTCGAAGAATAAGCGACGGAACTTGAAACTAAGCGAGTTAGGCGGTA
>JAEEGG010011502.1_pt1 | contig 19277 bp, 14 predicted proteins | sample 9134161 | NCBI WGS metagenome assembly JAEEGG01 (sample SAMN16246543, study PRJNA631951) | gut metagenome | biome: gut microbiome; feature: rumen; material: CR-attached | host: Bos | place: Iran: Karaj | collected 2018-10 | reverse complement strand
TGTTGCCTTGATACTTGTGGAGTCCCCGATTAAACTCGGCACCGTGCTGAATTACCGTACAGTCGAGTGACGACAACAGAACATGGTTCTCATCATCGAGCTCAGGTACGGGAACAACGAGCAGACCGTGATACTTACGCGTATTGCAGTCTACAAGTGTAGACGCACTATAGGCGCCAGAACGGTTTGTTCGCAGCAATTCACGATGGAGCGACTCCTCAAGATTGGTCATTACAGCTTTCTCGAATCGTAAATAACTCATAGTTCCTATATTAAGTTTGTTGCTTTTAGATTAGTAATCACCCTCAAAAGTACGCATTTTCATCGGGACTACAAAATATTTTTGCACTTTTTTAAAGAAAATGTGCTATTTTGTAGTCCTTAAACGAAAAATGACACCAAAAAGGGCTTAATCGGGTATCAGAAAATTGATAACTTCCTGTTCAACGGTAATGCGATATGAACCCACTGGGGTACCTATCAAACGACCATCGACACCCACCAACGCATGAGGTGCCTCATCGATGAGAACCTCACGGGTGCGATAGGGATGAACACTGCGATGGTTGAGGAAACGACCCGTCACCAAAAGCCATAGGCCAGCCAGCAACTGCACCATCTCCGTATGATAGACCATCGACACGTCAAGCATGCCGTTATAGGGTACTGCGTTGGGGGTTTGTCCGTAGCCAGGACCACTACCCACACACATGGTCATCATCTTACGATCTACCGTCTGGTTGTTCAGTCGGACACGCATCTTATAGTCCATACGGTGGAAAATCATAAGGAAGATAGAGACGATGAATGCCAACGTCTTGGACCCCAACAGGGAACGCGTCTGGCGACGCAGGTTCATCACGTCGGCAATGAGTCCGATATTGACACAGTTCAGGAAATAGCGGTGACAGTGTTCGTTCTTCTTGTTGGTATAGCGGACGCAACCTAAATCGATGGTACGTATGCGATGCTTGATCAGCCAGTCGACGGTCTTCTCCATCTCGTCGTCATCGAAGCCCCAATAGCGGGCGAAGTCGTTCATCAGACCATTGGGAATAACACCCAAGGCAATCGAGTCGCGGACTTGTTTCTCCTCAGCCATCAGACAGTTGACGGCATCGTTCAGTGCCGAGTCGCCACCCATGATGATGATGGTCTTATAGCCATTGCGTATGAGCATCGTCATCAGACGTTCCACGCTGTCCGTCGATTCGCTCTGCACAAAGTCGTACTGAACGTTACGCTCGTCGAGGACCTGTTGTATCTTCTCGCGCTGCTTACTGGCGCGCCCCTTGGGACAATAGAGGATGCCCCACCTCTCGTTAGTTGCTTCCACCCTAGTAGTATTTATTCTGTTTTTATATTTGGTTCTTATTGTGTTATCATCAGAAGGGATAGCCAATGGCGAAGTGAAGCGTATGGCTGTCCTTGAAACTATCAATATTATAGAAACCCGACTTGGCCGTAGCATAAGGCAAGTGGAGGGCTACACCCCAGTCGAGACGCAAGATGAGGAACTCGAGGTCGTAGCGGAGCCCCAGACCTGTACCTACTGCCATCTGACTGAAGAAATTCTTCCATTTGAACTGACTGCTACCGTAACCAGGAAAGTCATCGCCAAACTCTTCCTCAATGGTCCAGACGTTACCCGCATCAAGGAATACGGCACCATAGAGTGAGCCAAACAGTTGACGACGGTATTCGAGGTTGCAGACGAACTTAATGTCACCATTCTGCATCAGGTAGGAGTAGGCCTTATTGTCGATGCCTGGGAAGGAGCCAGGACCAATGGCACGTACTGGGAAGGCACGGATGCTATTGGCACCACCCACATAGAACATCTCACTATTGGGTAGCCAGTCGCTATTACCATAATGGTAGATGAAGCCGGCATTGACATGTCCCACAATCTTGGAGTAACTATTGAGGGTAAGGGTCTTGGTATAGTCGGTCTCTATCTTTACGAACTGCGAATAGGGATTTTTGAACATCGTCTTGTCCTTGTCGTTCCACGACTTACCCATAAGGACGTCATAGAGTGCCACGACATTACCCGACTCGGCGATGGTCGTCTCCCAGCGTGCAGGATGCATAGAACGCTTCGGCGAGGTGTAGGTATAGGTATAGCGCATCTCAGGGATGAAGTAGTCCTGCATGGTTGCCAACAGATAGGGGTTCTTCACCATGATGGAGTCGAAATCTGACGTACGACTGTTCATAAACTGATACTTCACCGTCAAGGGCGAGAACTCATGGCGACTCTTCTCTGACGTCTGCCAGCGATAGGTCCACTCGCCAGAGACAACATGCATCTTGTAGTAGCCTGGACGATAGATGACATCGGTAGAGGCCTTAGCCAACGTGGTGGGCGTGCTATAGAACAGGCGACGACGCGGCTTGCCATCCTTGTCACGACGCACACGCTGGAACTTTTTGACAAAAGGTGCAATGATTCGTGGGAACTCCACAGAGGCATCAGCACCATATTCGTAGTTGTTCATCGACGAATTGTTCTTGACTGCCCACTCATAGGAGCCATGAACATTGATATCAATCTTCTCAGCACCACGGAAGGCATTGCGACGCGTCACACCCATCTTCAACTCAGGACCCATACGACCAATGGTACGGGCATTGAAGTTGGTCTCTATATAGAAGTCCCACGGCTTGTCGAAAGTGCAGTTTAGCGTCAGGTCAAGGGTGTCGCAGGCTGCTGTCGTATCACGAGGGGTAAACTGGAACTCAGTCATCGAGAACAGTCCCATCGCATTGATCTTACTGCCTGACTCCAAATAGTCACTATAACTGTATGTCTGACGAGGACGCAACTTCATGTCAGCCAGAAGAACTCGCGGACGAACAGGTGGTTTCTTGCCAGAATAGCGAATGGTCAGCGAGCGACCAACAAAGGAGTCTGTTGGCTGTTCCATGAACGACTTCTTCATATTCACCGTAATGCGACCAATATACCACGGGTGGGTAGCAGTAACGGGTACATCCTTGGCCATACGGAACTGCAACTGCGCCTTGCCGTCGACGACAAAGGTGTCGGCAAGATAACTGGCATAAGCTGGCTGATAGTAATAGTAACCATTATTGCGCAACAGGGTGCTGATGCGTTGACGCTCAGCATCAAGACGCGACACCACGAAGGGATCATTACGATGAATCTGCGTTTCGTCCATCGTAGAACGTATCAGACTATCTGCATGGGCAGGGAAGTCGAAATAGCCAATGCTGTCAAGCAGGTACAACCGACCAGGGGTAACGGTATAGCGAATCTTTGCGGTCTTGGGGTTCTTCTGCTGCACCGTCTCATGAGTCACATTACCATGAAAATAGCCATGATTGTGCAACACGTTCTTTGCCACAGAGGCTCGCAACTCAGGATTTACCCACGACATCAGAACAGGTTGGCGTCCGAAGGTCTTGGTCATCCATTTGGCAAAAGGCGTATTCTTCTCGGCATACTTGTTCCACACGCTGACACCAAACGAGAACGGCAGACGATAGTAGCTGCTGCCAAACAGTGAACCATTAGGTGCCGTAGCCAATGCAGCCTCCACCTCTTCCTGTGTGGCAATGAGGTTATCCGACTGCTCGGCATCACCCCACTGGACAGCCTTCAAACCCGTGAAGAACTGGTCGTCTTCAGGGATATTCTTCGTCATCGAACAGGATGACAAGAGCAAAATGCCAATAGCCAACAGCCAATAGCTGGTTTTATTTTGTTTCATTGCGAGTAGTCTTTATGGAATCAGTACGTGCAGGAGGTAAGGACAAGGTATTGCTGTCGTCCTTGAAACGGAAGATATCGGTGAAGTTCTGCAAGGTGCGACGCCAGAGGAAGCCACCACCATACTTCTGCGTATAGCCGTCCAGCCAGTCATAGGAGTTATTCTGGAAGAACAGGTTCAGATACTTGTTGGCAGTATCATCAAGGCGATATTCCAGTGACACGTTGTCGAAGAACGAGTTGTTACGACCTCCTGGCAACTCCGCACCAGTAGTCACCTTACCACCTACCGCCAGTTTCAGACGGTTGTTCATGAAGCGCTTGGCGAACTTGAACGAATAGTCGGTATGCGACTGACCTGTGGCATCGGTACTTTTATCCATACCGAACGAGAGGTCAAGGGTACGCAAGGCATTACCCGTCAGGTTGCTAATCTCACTGCTGAGGAACGAGCTGAGGGCAGAGTTCATGGAGAACGGTTTTGTATTACCATCAGCCAGATACATACCCGTTGTCAGCATCGTGACTGCCAACTTACCGCGCTGTTCACGACCCATAGCCTGCAGTTCGCCACGCAACTGCATATCCTCAGGAGCATCGAGGGTAAACTCAAGACCCATATCGTTGAGTGAACGGGTGATAACTACACCACAATCGAAAGCGACACTACGCCCTACCCCATTGCTACCAGTAACATTAGCCTTGGTACGCTCGATGGCAGTAATATTCAACGTAGGATTCATGGGTTCACCAGTAAACTCTATATAGGAACCATCCTGTATGGTAAACGTCTTCAACGGGATGATAGGCAGGGCATATTTCATCTCACCATTCGACAACGTATAACGTCCTGTCAGCTGCAGGTTGTCGGCAGGCGAATAAAGCATGCGCAGGGTTCCACCGCCCATCAGGTCGATGTAGTTGGAGTGGTCGGCATTCATGTAAGCCATGATGTGGGCACCATTCGACACATTGAGCGTCATATCCATGCGGAAACCATTGATGGCAGGACGTGTGACGGCAATCTGGGTGGTGTCGCTGAAGTCCGTAAACTTCACCAGACCATCTAACTGGTTATCTGTGGTGATAGGAGTATCACGCAGGATATAACCCATATCGGTAGAGCCTAACACGTCAAGGCGACCACGCATATTGAGGTTCTCTAACGAACCATTCATCATGGCAAAGACATTGACGAAAGCCTTGCCATAAGCCACACTCTTAGCATGCTCCTTGGTACCGATAATCTGGAAGTTCTGGGCCCTCATGCGCATATTGACTGTGATATTGTTGGTATCGTGGAAATCGACATTACCCTGTACGTTGAGCGGATTGTCGTTATGGGCATAGACAGAGAAGTTCTCGAAGAGCAACTTGGAATGCTGGATGCGTACGGGATCGTCGTCGAAACGGAGTTTGACACCATACGGAATACTCTCCAGATAGGAGTTAGAAAGGAATATCTCACCATTGACCTCTGGTTGCGACAAAGCGCCCTGGATGGAGAGTGTTCCCTCACCATAACCCTGCAAGCCACAAAGCTGGTCAGGAACGAAACCATTGACGATATTCAGTGGCAGATGCTCCAGTTGCACCGTAGCATCCAAAGAGCCCTCGCCTTCATTGTAATAAGTACCTGTCAACAGACCAATCTCGTTGTCGTCCATCATCAGGCGAGCCTCCACAGCATGGGCATCGTTCTCTTTCTGTAGATAGACGAGTTCCGTACTGATATTACCTATCGGACAACGTTCATAGGTCATATTCTGGACTCCCATATCACCAGCCACAGAGAACTGACCACTGGCATCCTGTAGGACATGATAGTCGCCATTCAGCATACCCGTCATACGAGGAGCATACGGAATGACAGAAGTGACTTCCTCTAAGTTAAACTTGTGCAGACTGAGCGTCAGGTCTTGCAGCGCCGTAGGATCGGTTTCTTCAGAGTATAGGCGGATACCCATGCCGTCGTCAGCACGCAAATCGACCTTCGCCTTCACCTTACCACTGCTTCCCAGGAATATGAAGTTGTCCTTGTTGAGGGCAAACTCTTTATAGCCCAATGTGGGACGATCGGGCAGCAGACGAAGATTGATACCACCATCGACCACCTCGGCCTGGGCACCAATACGTGCTCCCAATTTATTGTCGGCATCAAAGTAACGCACGCCAAGGGTGGCACCACGTTCCTGCAGGATACCATCAAAGAGGGCATTGAAGACAAACTGCGGATTCTTCTTATTGTTGCGCACCTGACCACCAAACGACAGGCGCTCCTTGCGTTGGATGAGCGAGAAGTTGATGGTGTCAAGACGGATATCGCTGACTGTCAGCGAATGGATATAGCCACGACCATTGACACCCTCAGCCACAGAGGTTGACAAGTCGAAGAGCATATCCTTAAACTCCACATCAGCACTGGCTTTCAAGAAGGTGGCAACGGGATTTTCGCGCTGGCTCTCCAACGTCATATGCATGGTAGGCAGCAACTTGCGCAAGGCCGGTTGGTCAATGGTCTTTCTGTCTAACTGTGCCATTGCGGAGTCACTCAAGATGATGAACTGGTTGAGTAGTTGTTCATAGTTGCCACTGGCATCGAGCTTAACAACAAAATCGCCGCTCTGAGCACGTACGAAGGTGGTGTCAGGCGTCATATTCAACAACAGGTCAACGTCTGAGGGACGATAGATATGACTGGAGTCGCTGATGGTCAAGTCGTTGACAAGACCCGTAATCTGATGCGTCAACTTCAGGTCGGAATTGACATCAAAGTGACCACACATACCGATGGATAACGGATCAGGAGTAACGCCCATCTCGTAGAGGTCGAGTTCCTGGAAATCCGTAGTCAACGTACCATCGAAACGGGTCGTCGACAGCAGGGCATCAAAGTTGACGGCACCTTTCAGCAAGGGATTGCTACTAACAAGGTTGGCATGAGCCTTACCATCGCCGACCAACGCATGGGCAGTGATATTGTCGACATTCAACTTACCATAACCCACATGATGTATCTTCGCGTCAGCAACAAGCGTGGTGCGTGGCGAGAAGAAGTCGGTGCCCTGCCCTTTGGCTGTTATGTCGGCAGAAACGGTATAGATGCTGTCGTGGGGCATAAAGTGATGGACGTTCAGGTCGCGCACCTGCACATCGGCATCGTAGCGCATAGCGGTAGCATGGAACGAACCCTTGGCCTTGACCAGTCCCTTACCCTCACGGGCAGTGATATCAGCAAAATACTGTTGGCCATCAGCCTTGACACGTCCTTGTGCCGACATCGGTGGCAAGCGATAGTTGCGTTGCATGTCACGTGGTAGCATAGCCATCACAAAGCCCAGATTCTGGGTATTGGCCTTGAACTGCACATCGGCACGCAGGTGCTGTGGGTCGTCAAGATTGGCAGCAAAACCTGTAGCGGTAGCATGGAAGGCAGTAGGCAGCGATACTTCCAAATCGTGGAAGTCCATATGTTGCATATTTCCTTTCAGCAGACCACTGACAGCAAGCGGATACTCTGGCCAACGCTGACGCATGGCGAGAGGCATGTCGCTAAGGAAAGGCATGATGTCTTGTTTACCTAATGACGCATTCATCTTCAGCCTCATCTTGCCTGGATCGACAGGTTCCATGAGCGACAACGGCATATCGAGTTCTACATCGATATCACTATAGGGTGTCGATAGTCGGAACTTAGGCAGCTTGATGGCACCATTCTCCATCGCTATAGGTCCGGAAAGATTGGTAACACTAAAGCCACTCTTCTCCTTCAAGGCCACCTGACGGATATACATGCGCAACGTCGGGTCGTGGAAATAGATAGAGTCGATACCTATATGAATGTCGCTGAGGTCTATATGGTTGTAGTCCAGGCCTTCAATACGAGGCTGATAGTTCTGGTCGTACTTCACGGCACCATTCAGCCAGTCGGCACTGGCCACTGTATAGGTCTGAGTTCCCAAGTCTATCAAGGCCTCACGAGCAGTCAGATTACCCATATGGGCATTGACGCTCATCGTATCGCCAGGCATGTGGAACACAATGTCCGAGCGGTCGACAGTTATGCTGTCGACATAAATCTTCCATAGCGTAGGCTCACTGGTGGTTGTATCCTCAGGTACGGAGTCGGCCATCTGGATATCAAAGAAAGCATCCTCCAATCGCGAACCATTCAGCTCTACAGTCTGTTTGTCGAGGTCTATGCCTTTGCTGGTCATGAACAATCGAGAGAAACGACCTTTCACCTTGGCAGCAGCCACCATATCCAGTGTGTTCATATGCGTATTGGTGACTTCCAACTCATTGATAACCACCTTGCTTTCCAATAGGGGCAAGAGTTGCACATCCACTACCATACGCTCTACGTCGGCAATGGTATCGGGCTTTTGCAAAACACGGAAATTGTCTATTGACAGGTCGAGAGGGAATGACAGGTCCACATGATCTACCGAGATATCCATACCGGTCTTTTCAGAGGCGATGGCCGTCACCTTGCCTACTGCCCAGTTCTGTACAGGGGGCAGATAGAGCAGCACCGTAAGCACCACAAAGAGTAGCACGGGGCTCAGCAAGATGATCAATATCCACCAAAATACCTTCTTCATAACCTAACGATTCATTATCATGTTTGACCACAACGGATCAGCAGGCAATGGCGACTCCACCACAATGGTCTCTTTGGACACAGGATGTACGAACTCCACGCGATGGGACAACAACGATATACTGCCATCAGGATTGCTGCGACGCGCTCCATATTTCAGGTCGCCCTTAATGGGACTGCCAAGAGCAGACAGTTGACAGCGTATCTGATGATGGCGTCCTGTCAGCAGCTGCACCTCCACCAGCGAGTAGCGATCAGAATGACCTATCAGACGGTATCGCAACACGGCCTTTTTCGAACGAGGTACCTCGTGGTCGTAGGCGTACGACTTGTTCTGCTGCTCATTACGTGTCAGCCAGTGTGTCGTTTCATGCCACTCGCCGTCATCTTCCATCAGGCATCTTCCATCCTCCGTCTTACTGACTATCGCCCAATACGTCTTATGCACCTCTCCGTCACGGAACATATTGTTCAGACGTGTCAGTGCTTTGGAGGTACGCGCAAAGACCACCAGCCCTGAGACGGGACGGTCCAGACGATGAACCACACCCAAGAAAACAGCACCAGGTTTCTGGTACTTCTCCTTGATGTATTCCTTCACCGTTTCCGACAAGGGAGTATCGCCAGTTTTGTCGCCCTGAACGATTTCGCCACTCTCTTTGTAGACGATGATAATGTGATTATCTTCGTAGACCACTCGCATAACGCATGCAAATTTACAAAGAAGGAAGGAAACAGCCAAATTTTAAGACACAAAAATGTCAGGCAACAGCCATCTGGCGTGCCTGACATGTTCAAAAGGACAATAAATCCTACTATGCTTGAGAAATTTTGATCTCCGTATGAGCACCAGTCTCATCAAGAACAATCTTGATATCCTCGGCTGTGTCGTGAGACAGTCCTGTGAAAAGAACACAGGGAACAGAGTTCATCACCTTCTTGGCCAACGAACTGCTATAGCCCTTGAATTCGCACAACTGCTTCTTCAATTTCTTTGGATTATCACCAACGCCAATAAGCTCAACACAGTAGTTGCCTTCTTTATAGTTAGGAACCTTCTCGCCCACAATAGCCTTGTAAATAATCTTCACAAGCCAGATAAGAATCCAAAGGCCTATTAGACAGAGGGCAATCGTCCAACCCATAGCCTTACCCATTGCTGTTCCCGTACCGAAACCGCTAGTTAGAAAACGGAAAAACGAATTATTCATAGTTCTAAAATAATTGTTGTGTTAATAAAAATATTTCATAATTATGCTGCTTGTGGAGCATCAACAGGTTTCTTGGGAGGCATCAGTTTCTTCATCCAACCAGACCAGTTGAAGTTCTCAACCAGACCATAGAAGGTCTCGATAGTCATGATGACAGAAGCCACGAAACAGAAGATGAAAGCACCTGCAATCATCAATCCTATCTTAAGAACAATAACGATGATATTACCTGGATCAGACTCCGTATGGGTCGATGTAGAACCATCGCTATAGGTTGTCTTTACTTTGTAGTCGGGCAACAGACTCATAGCCAGACCTGCACCAAAGCAGAACGAAGCAAGACCAAATCCTACCTTACGGAAGATGTTCATACAACCTGCACGACGACGATGACGTGTGATAGTATATCCGTGAGGATAACCTGTAATAATATAAAGAGGTATAAGGATTAACAAGTAAATCATGTAGTTGCGCAAGGTATTACCATGCGACTCCTCATTTTCTACACGTTTAGCCAAATCGTTTTTCGCCATTTCGTGAATCTGTGCGAAGTCCATCGCATTGATAGAGTCATAGTTTGCGCGATACTTAGCAGCACTTTCCTCACTGCTCAGCTTAGACTTCAGGAACGACTCCTTACGCTCCTTCGTCGAGGCAGTATCAGCGCGCTGCTTATACTCACCCGCACTCTGGAGAGCACTTTCTGACCACGACTTATAGTCGATAAGCTTGTACATCTTATACTTCTCAGCAGAAGTGAGCCTCAACGAGTAAGCGTCATTGGCATGCTGGCTGGGACACTTGTCATAAGCAGTCTGACCAACCTTAACAGTCTTCCACTGCTGTACCTGTTCACGTTCCACCTTAGCACGCAGGATGTCGTCCTCCTGGTCTTTCTTGAAATAATAGAAGATACCTGCACCTAACAATGCACCAGCAATAAGACTCCACATCCATGTGCTGTGACGCTTCTTCGACCAGTCAACAATCTCGCGCAACATGTTGTAGCGCTCTACGTAGTCTCGGTCACCTGGATGCTCAACGACTTCCTCAGCACGATTCAGCATCTCATCCATATGTTCGGTTTCTGCCTTCGTGCGAGGATAGATGTCATCGATATCATCGACTACACCTTTCTCACGCTCCTTTTTGCTGATGAGTGATGACGTAAACATGGCCTCATCCAAATAGGTCCACGCTTCTTCATTCAGCATTCTCTCTTCGTTAAGATCGTTTTGTTCGTTAAGATTTTTTTCTTCGTCCATAATATTACTTGTTTTAGATTGGTTCTGATTGTTGGCACAAAGATAATAATATTTTACGATAAAACCTCATTAATTGTGTAGAAAAAGTTTCTACCACAACAAATGAGGTCTTAAAATGTCAAAAAACGCCTGTTTTTTACATATTCATACCACCATCGACCTGAATAACCTGTCCGCTGACATAGCTTGACAAGTCAGAAGCCAGGAAGGTAGCGACGTTGGCGATATCCTCTACCTGACCACCGCGACGGAGAGGAATCTTCTGCTTCCACTCGTTGCGAACCTCCTCAGGCAGTGCTGCAGTCATAGCGGTCTCGATGAAGCCTGGGGCAATGGCGTTAGCACGGATGCCCTTGGGACCCATTTCCTGAGCGATACTCTTAGCCAGTGCAATCAGACCAGCCTTCGAAGCAGCGTAATTAGCCTGACCAGCATTACCATGAACGCCTACTACAGAGGCCATATTGATGATAGAACCACCACGCTGACGCATCATAACAGGCACGCAGGCATGGATGAAGTTGAATGCCGACTTCAGATTGACAGCGATGACGGCATCCCACTGCTGCTCAGTCATACGCAGCATCAGACCGTCCTTGGTGATACCAGCGTTGTTTACCAGAATATCGATGGAGCCGAAATCTTCCTTCACAGCCTTCACCACTTCCTCAGTCTGAGCAAAGTCAGCAGCGTTAGATGCATAGCTCTTAGCCTTTACACCCAGAGCAGCAATTTCCTTCTCAGTCTCCAGGTTCACCTCCAAATCGGTGAAGGCAATGTTAGCACCCTCAGCAGCATACTTCAAGGCAATAGCCTTACCAATACCACGTGCAGCACCCGTAATCAGCGCTGTCTTTCCTTCTAATAATCCCATAATTTTTTTTCTTTAATTTATTATTCGTTATTATGTTATTACGACATTACGATATTTCGACAATTTTACATCTTTCTCTTTCCCAAAGCACTGTAAACAATCTTGGCGACCTGAGGCTTGGTATCCTCTTCTTTCATGCCGTGGGCAATACGACCATAAATATAAGGAACCTCAAGACCTTTGATACAGTAGTGGGTTATATCGGCAACCAAGTCAACATTGTCAATATCGAACTCTCCGTCTTCCTTACCCTCACGGAATACCTTGCGGAACAGTTCAATCTCAGCATCGTCAAAGTTCTTGCGCACCTTCTCTACCATCCAGATATTACGGAAGAACTCAGCACGCAAATTACCATTACGCACTACCGTCTCACGAATCATGCTCAGGTGCAAATAGATTAGCTCGATGATTTTCTCCTGAGGAGGAATGCGCTTTGCAGCCACTTCATCCAGTTGGTCAGACAAACGCTCCAACTCCGATTCGATAACGGCATAGTATATCTCGTCCTTCGAATTAAAATAGGTATAAAGCGTACGGCGCCCCTTGCCTGAAGCTTGCGCGATATCGTTCATCGTCGTATTCTCCAAACCGTTCTTGGCAAACAACTGACGGGCTACGTCTACCAACTTCTGTCGTGTCTTTGATATGGACATAGTTCTATTCCTCCCAACTTTTTCATATATTGCACAATGCAAATACAGTGTGCAAAATTAAGAAATAGTTCTGATATAGCCAAATAAATCGGACCTAAAAGTGTAGAAATACCTATTTTTTGCGATTTTTACGCAAAAAATTTGCATAATTCAAAAAATAGTCGTACCTTTGCACCCGCTTAAGAAAAATAACATCGCGGAGTGGAGCAGTTGGTAGCTCGCCAGGCTCATAACCTGGAGGTCGCACGTTCGAATCCTGCCTCCGCAACAACGAAACCCGACAGTCGTCGGGTTTCTTTTGTATGCGGTGGATTCGGCCGTGCTCCCGGTCGACGTTCTTTGACCAAGGTCAAAGCGTTTGCAAGCAAACGATAACAAATCCTGCCTCCGCAACTATAAGGAAGTCCGACCGATTGGCCGGACTTTTTCATTTCACTTCCTGCACCTTGATGAAGTGCGACGATGTCGGGTCGAGATTGTGCTCGTGGAACACATCGACGATGTTCTTGTGCAACTCGGAGTATACCATAAACAACTTATCAGTAGCCTTCGTATAGCCGTTTATCTCGTAGCGTGTATAGAAGTCCTCCAGTGCCGTATAGAGTACGAAGGGTTTGGGACTCTTCTCTATCAGTTCAGTACGAGCAGCGCCTTCCAGCAGATAGGCCTCGACTGTCTCGCGAGGTACATGATAAGTGAAGGTGAAGACGGAGTGCACCACACTACCCTTTCCGTCACGAACAGCAGCAGTGAAGTTAATGGTCTGTTGCGACAGTATCGAGTTGTTAGGTACTGTTACCACATTTCCCTTGATATCCTTCAGACGAGTGATGAACGCATTCTTCTCAACCACCTCGCCTTCTTGTTCACCAATACGCACATAGTCGCCAACCAGGAACGGACGCATATAGGTAATGATGATGCCACTGATAAGGTTGCCGATGGTAGTAGTAGAACCCAGCGAGAACAAGGCTGCCACAAAGATACTCACACCCTTGAAGACGCCCGATTCGGAACCTGGCAGCAATGGCCAGATGACCACTACCGTAAAGGCGATGATGAAGATGCGAATAATATGATAGGTGGGTTCTGCCCAGTCCTGATAGAAACGGTCTATCTTCAGGTGTCCCACAGATATCTCGTCAGACAAGTGGTGCAAACCTTTCAAAACCCACCGCACCACATAGATGATGACGATAATCTTCACGATGTTGGGGAAGTAACGAACGAATGATATCACCATGTCGCGCAGTGGACTCCACACGTAGTTAATCATATTCCACGTAAACTTCTCCGTTTCAGGGAAGATGCTGAACAGCAAAGGCAACGATATAAACAACTGCACAACGACGAGGAATATCTGTAGAACTCGTGTCAGCAGTAGCAGGATGCGTTTCTCTTGATGAACATTCATCAGTTCATAGCCCTTGACGACCAATGGCTTCACATTAAGTCCATCAATGACGAGTCTTCTGAGATAACGGACAAAACGGACTGTCAACAGGAATAGCAACAACTGAACCACTATCAGGAACACGGCCCATCCCAATCCCGTCAACTTGGCCTTCAGACCATAGTCGGCATGCAGTTTCTCTATCTCCACAGACAATATACGCATCTGCTGTTCCGCCAGTTCGTGACGCGACATTCCGTTCCACAGACCGTCCAGGTCACTGACTCTTATCAGCACCACCTCGCCACACATCACGTCGGCAGTATATTCACTCTCGAAAATATGCATCGAGTCGGTTGTCAGCTTCAGACTCTTGCCAATCTGTGTCACCTTGCGGGCTACTGACTCCACACGATGGGCTGCATCCTCGCCTCCCAGGCTCGCGTATATATATAATAAGGTATCCCCTTCGATAACCAATGGCACACCTGGTGTCACTTGTCGAAGCGAGTCGATGCGATGTTTCTGTTCAGCCTTGCGCAGTGAATCCTCTCTGGCATCTCGCCCACTCTCGTCCAGAGCGTTGCGCAGCAAGAGCTCATTCATCTTCATCTCGTGCAAAGCATGTTGCAGAGAATCTATACGTTGCTGAACAGAATCAGCCTGCTGTGCACTGCCAATCAGTGTCCAACCAGCAAACAACACCATCAACACCCATCGCTTCATAAGCATTCTCTTTTGAATTATTCTCCGTAGATTTCCTTGAGTTTCTGGCCCAGTGCCTTACCACGCAAATCGATGGCAATGATTTTTCCTTGTGGGTCAAGGAGCACGCTGGCAGGAATACTGCGCACGCCATAGATGTCGCTGGCAGCACACTTCCAGCCCTTCAGGTCACTCATCTGGGGCCAGCGCATGCCCAGCTGCTGGACAGCAGCCAACCACGCATCCTTCTTCTGGTCGAAAGACACGCCTACCACCTCAAAGCCCTTGGCATGATAACGCTCATAGTTCTGAATGACGTTGGGCATCTCCTGACGACAGGGACCACACCATGATGCCCAGAAGTCAACAAGCACATAGTTGCCCTTACCTGCCCACTGAGACAGACTTACTTCCTGGCCTTGCATATCTTTCATTGTCAGTTCATAGAACATGGTGCCAGGCTTACGCTTCTCAAAACTTGCCAACAACTGCTTGGCCTGCTCCAAATCAGGATTGTTATAGTAAGCGGCAGTAGGGTCAAGAGCCTCTTTCAATCCCTCATAGCCTAACTCATACATAGACTCCTTGATATAGCTGACTGGCAGTTGATTGTTCTTGTTCTCGCGGATGATGCGCTTGACCAGCTTCAACTGCTCTTCACCGATGGAGTCGATTGCAGCAGAGAGTTGGGCTATCTTTATGCGTGTGATGCTTTTTTCTGCCTTGGGGTCATCCTTCATCAGTTCTCTATACTCTTTGATGATCGCGTCGCCCTGGGCGTCGAGAATATCCATCTCTGACTTATAAGCGTCTTCCTGAGCGAAGACACTGATGGCTGCTATCGCCATGAATGCAATAATAAATAGTCGTTTCATATTCCTTATAATGATTTGGCGACAAAGATACAAAAAAATATGATAATCATGAAAGAATGAAGCAGAATTCTTTGTCGTTTGACAATTTATCCCTATCTTTGCAAAGTATTTTTCAATCAATAAATAAGCAAAGACGAGATGATGAAACTGATTTCATGGAACGTGAACGGACTGCGCGCTTGCGAGGGTAAGGGTTTCAGTGATATTTTCAAGCAGTTGGATGCCGACTTCTTCTGTCTGCAGGAAACAAAGATGCAGGAAGGTCAGTTGGACCTACAGTTCGAGGGTTACAAGTCCTACTGGAACTATGCCGAAAAGAAGGGTTACTCAGGCACCGCCATCTTCACTAAGCACGAACCACTAAGTGTAGAGTATGGCATCGGCATCGACGTACACGACCATGAAGGACGCGTCATCACGCTGGAGATGGAACAGTTCTATCTGGTCTGCTGCTATACGCCCAACTCACAGGACGGACTGAAACGCTTGGAGTACCGCATGTCGTGGGAGGATGCCTTCCGCAGTTATCTGAAGCGCTTGGACCAGAAGAAGCCTGTCATCCTCTGTGGCGACCTGAACGTAGCCCATGAGGAGATAGACCTGAAGAATCCCAAGACGAACCGTATGAATGCGGGCTTCACTGATGAGGAGCGCGAGAAGTTCAGCGACCTGCTGGCCAGTGGATTCATCGACACTTTCCGCACCTTGTATCCTGAGCAGGTCACCTACTCGTGGTGGTCATACCGTTTCCAGGCTCGTCAGAAGAATGCTGGGTGGCGCATTGACTATTTCGTCACTAGCGAAAGACTGCGCACCAGCATTGCCGATGCGCAGATATTAACCGACATCTACGGCAGCGACCACTGTCCCGTAGCGTTGGAACTGAACCTCTAACATCTTCCCTCTTCCTTCTTACATCTTACATCTCCCCTCTTACATCCCCTTCGGAATCTGCAACTCCAAATCGTTGCGATGGGCAAAGATGTGGGGCGACATAATCTCCACGCCATTGCTATGGAACGAGTCGAGGATGTTCTGGTGCAGTTCTGAATAGATGTCGCCCAGTAAATCCTGCTTGCGAGTATAGGCATTGATTTCGTATTCCACATAGAAATCATCCAGTGCAGTAATACGCACAAAGGGCTCCGGCTTCTTCTGCAGGTGTGACGTCTTGGCAGCAGCATCCAGCAAAAGGTCACGAATCTTTTGCCACTGCATATCATAGCCGATGGTCACCTTCGTATGTACAACGATACCGTAGTTGTGTGCCGAGAAGGTGTAGTTGGTGGTCTGCGACGTCATCAGGTTGGAGTTAGGAATGGTAATCACATCGTTCTTACGGGTACGGATGCGCGTCACCAGCACGCTCTTCTCAATGACGAAGCCCTCCGTATCGCCATACTTGATGAAGTCACCCACATGGAACGGACGCATATAGGTCATCACCATACCTGCCATCGCGTTGCCGATAATCGACGATGATCCCAACGACACGATGATACCAATGAAGACGGACACGCCCTGGAATACTTCCGATTCGCTGCTGGGCAACAGGGGCCATATCATAATTATCATAAACGAGTAGCACAGCACACGCAGAATAAGATAGGTGGGTTGCGCCCAGTCGGCATAGAATCCGTTTATCTTCAGGCGCCCAGAGCCTATCTCGTTCATCAGGTATTGCAAGCCCTTCACCAGATAGCGGAAACAGATGATGATAACGATAATCTGGAAGAACTTTGGCAAGAAACCCAGTACTGACTTCAGGATGTTCACAAACGGATTCCACACATAGCCGAAGATAGTAAACGTAAACGACTTCGTTTCTGGGAAGGCCACGAAGAACATCGGTACAAAGATGAACAGCAGCAGGAAGATAACCAGATAGCGCAACACATTGAAAACTGTCAGGAAGAGGATACCCTGTCTGTGCAGGTTCAGCACCTCATAGTCCTTGATAGCCAGCGGACGCGTACGTCGCAACAACCTCCGCAGCAGTCTGTAGCGCCAATGTCGATAGCAGTAGTTGGTAGCCCAGATAAGCAGTCCCAGCGCAAGCATAGCACCCAGGACATAGACCACACCCATGAGTTTTCGCTTCAAACCGTATTGTGCATGCAACTGCTCTATCTTCGCCTCGATAATCGTACGGTATTCTGCTGCCAACTCCTGGCGTGTTTTGTTCTGCCACAGTCCGTCATTGTCGGTAACACTCATCACCAATTCCTCACCAATCATAATGTCGGTGGTAAACTCGCTATCAAAGATATACACAGAATCGGAGAAAAAAGTCATACGCTTACCTTCCTCCATAATCTTCTCGCGGATGTCCTCCACACGAGTCTCAGGCAGTATTCCTCCCCTACGAGTATAGAGCACCAGCAGCGTATCGCCATCGATTATCAGCGGAGCGCCAGGAGTGATGTTGCGCAGGGAGTCGATGCGTTCCTTTCGGCGAGCCAGTCGCAAGGAGTCGTCACGTGCAGCCTCGCCCGTCTTCTCCAACTGTTCCTGCATCATGATGTTCTTCATCTGTTGCTCCTGCAACTGACTGCGCAAAGCCGATACCAATGAGTCTGTCTGAGCACTTACCGAGTCAACACTCACCGTCTTTTCTTGTGCAGATACAGTCAGTGCGAATGCCATTGCGGCAATTATAAGGATGTAACGATAGCAATACTTCATAGTTCTTAGTCTTTTCATCTGCAAAGATAGTAAAAAACAAGAGAAGTACAAAACAATTGGCCAAAGTATTTTCGTAAACGCCAAACTTTTTCTTCCTTATTTCTTTGTTTTGTGAAATATAATCACTAACTTTGCACTCGTAAGAATATCATTGCGAATTAAGATGAGTGACATTGTACATAAAGATATGGCAAGTGAACCAGCAGCTATGACTTATGGAATGAGTGCAGAGCTGCGTAATAGCAGTTTGCTGACTGAGGTTCAAAACCTAAGTCGTGAAGACAAGCACTGTCTTGTCAGATATTTGTATAATACAGACGAAGTCGGTCTTAATTCTTTTGAAGAATTGAATGACGATCAGCAGCCTTACACGTTAGAGGAGCTCAATGCCCGAATTGACGAAGCTGAAGAAGAAATAGATCGAGGTGAAGGGAAATCCTTTGACGAAATGATGGCTGGTTTCAGAAAAGAACTACTATGGCTCAAGTAAAGTGGCAGAAGAGAGCTGAAAACGAACTCTTCAGGTATCTTGTTAAAGGGGTTATTGAGTTTGGCGAAACAACGGCTAACAATTTTGCGGCAAAAGTATCATCTATCAATAAGGACTTAGAAAGGTTCCCTGAAATAGGATATCCTGAGCCACTACTAAAAGGCAGAAAAAAGCTATACAGAGCCCGTCATATTATTGGCCGTTTCAAACTGATTTACTATTATAATGAAAGAACGGATACGGTTCATATAGCAGATATTTGGGATACAAGACGAGAACCTGCTAAACTGGCGAATAGAATCAAATAACAAAGGAAGCCCACACAGGCTTCTTTTTTTGTAATGAACTGAACAAGCCCAATTCCGTTGAACCTGACTTCAGCACCTGTCATATATAAATTGATGGCGAATAATTTGGAAGATTGCAAAATTGTTCTTATCTTTGCACCAAAGTTATTTACGTAGTAGATGCAGAAATAAAAGGAAATTGACAGAGAAATCTAAACACAGTTGGGAGTAGCATTCAGGTGTCAATGGTACCTGTCCCTGCTGTTCCCTAGTTGTATTGACGTATTAACACCAATATGTATAGGCATATGGGAAGATAGAATTATTCCTATATGCACATACATATTTATATAAGTATTGATATATATTCGTATTGATGTATGGAATGTACCCTAAATCAAAGATAAAATGCGAATTTCGAGCCATTTGCTCCGATGCCGTCGTAGTCGGCAGTGATGGGGAACTGGCAACAGAGATTGCTGATGGCATCATCATCA
>JAEEGG010011500.1_pt1 | contig 19281 bp, 18 predicted proteins | sample 9134161 | NCBI WGS metagenome assembly JAEEGG01 (sample SAMN16246543, study PRJNA631951) | gut metagenome | biome: gut microbiome; feature: rumen; material: CR-attached | host: Bos | place: Iran: Karaj | collected 2018-10 | reverse complement strand
CCTTACCGACCCGACGACAGGCGGCGTCTCGGCAAGTTTCGCGACCGTCGGCGACCTTGTCGTCGCCGAGCCAAAGGCGCTCATCGGGTTCGCAGGGCGCCGCGTCATCGAGAACACGATCAAGCAGAAGCTTCCGGATGACTTCCAGACGGCGGAGTACCTGCAAGCGCATGGTTTCCTCGACGCCATTGTCGCCCGCGCTGACTTGCGCGCCTGGCTCGAAAAGGCGCTCTCGTATTTCCGTCCCGTTCAAAAGCCAGCGAAGCTCCCACCGCCGCCCAAGGCGCGGAAAGGCAGGGGACGCAAGCTCTCGGCATGGGAGACGGTCCAGCTCGCCCGCGAGAAGGACCGCCCCACTGTCCGCGACTACATCGAGCTGGCGTGCGATGACTTCGTGGAACTCCATGGCGACCGCCTTTTCGGCGACGATCCCGCCCTCATTGGCGGATTCGCAACCATTGCCGGCGTCAAGGTCATGCTCATCGGGCATCTCAAGGGGCGGACGATGGAGGAGAACCTCAAGGCCAACTTCGGAATGGCCAACCCCGAGGGTTATCGCAAGGCCATGCGCCTCATGCGCCTCGCGGAGTTCTTCCATCTGCCAGTGGTCAGCTTTGTCGACACCCCCGGCGCCTATCCCGGGCTTGAGGCCGAGGCCCGCGGGCAGGCAGAGGCCATCGCCCGCAACCTCTGCGTCATGGCGCGACTGAAGACGCCCTTCGTCGCTGTCGTGACGGGCGAGGGCGGCAGCGGCGGCGCAATCGGCGTCGCCGTCGGTGACCGCGTGATGATGCTTCAGAACGCCGTCTACTCCGTCATCTCCCCGGAAGGATGCGCCTCCATCCTCTGGCGCGACGGCCACAAGGCCGCCGAAGCCGCCGAGGCGCTCAAACTGACTTCAGACTCGCTGCTTGCCCTCGGCGTCGTGGACGGCGTGATTCCCGAACCTCCAGGCGGCGCCCATAAGGACAAGGCCGCGACTGCGGCCAATGTCCGCGCAGCAGTCTCCGCGGCCCTTCGGGAGCTTTTGGACGTTCCCGTGGACGAGCTTGTGGCGAAACGCCATGACAAGCTTATGGCAATCGGCAGGAATCTCTGAGGAAAGACAGCGGACGCGCTTAGCGCAGCGTCCGAAAAATGACTTTGACCTGACATGAAGAAGACTAGAATCAGGATAACGGACACAACCCTTCGCGACGCCCATCAGTCGCTATGGGCGACCCGCATGCGCACCGAGGACATACTGCCCGTGCTTGACGCCGTTGACGCGGCGGGCTACTACTCGCTTGAATGCTGGGGCGGGGCGACGTTTGACGTCTGCCTGCGCTACCTCCGCGAGAATCCCTGGGAGCGCCTCCGCCAGATCAAGGCGCGTTGCAAAACGCCATTGCAAATGCTTCTTCGCGGACAGAACATTCTCGGATACAAGCACTATCCCGACGACGTGCTGAGGCGTTTCATCGAACTCGCCGCCAAGAACGGCATCGACATCTTCCGTATCTTCGACGCCCTGAACGACACGCGAAATCTGGAAGCGTCCATCCGCATGGTAAAGGCCGTCGGCGCACACGCCCAGGGGACTATCAGCTACACCTTCAGCCCAGTCCACACGGAGAAGGCATACGTAAAGCTCGCCGTCGAACTCGAACAGCTTGGAGCAGACTCAATCTGCATCAAGGACATGGCCGGCATTCTGACGCCCGCCGTTGCGGAAAGCCTCGTCAAGGCCCTGACGGCCAAGGTCTCCATCCCAATCCAGATCCACGGTCACATGACGAGCGGCATGGCCGTCGCCTCCTACCTTGAGGCCGTTCGCTCTGGCGCGCAGGCCGCAGACGCTTGCGTCTCATCGATGTCAGGTTGCTCGTCGCAGCCGCCTGTCAGCACGCTGGCTGCCGTTTTCGGCTCCTACGGGTTCGACACGGGACTCGACCTTGACGCCGTTGCCAAGGAGGACGAGCATTTCAGAAAGCTTCGCCCACGACGTGAACCGGTTCATGGCTCCTGCCAGTTCGTCGATGTCGGCGTATTGCGCCACCACATTCCGGGCGGCATGATCTCCAATCTCCGCAGTCAGCTTCAGCAGCAGAACGCCCTCGACCGGCTCGACGAGGTGTTGGCAGAACTTCCACGCGTCCGTGCCGACATGGGCTACCCGCCGCTCGTCACGCCGACCAGCCAGATCATAGGCATCCAGTCCGTCCTCAACGTCCTCGGCGGCAAGCGCTACGGCATGGTCACGGAGGAGACGCGGCGCTATGTGCAGGGCTACTACGGACGTCCGCCGGCGCCCCTAAACACCAAGGTCGCCAAGATGATACTCAAGGGCGAAAAGCGAGTCACGTGCCGCCCTGCGGACCTGCTGAAGCCTGGTCTTGCCGAAGCGGCCGCGCGTCTCGACCCCAAGCTCGCCCCGAATGAAGAGGACATTCTCTCCTACTGCCTCTTCCCGGAAGTCGCGCTTGGCTACTTCGAATGGCGCGCCCTTCCGGCGGACAAGCGACCTCCAATCCCAGCCGACCTGGAGCGCGTCGAGGCTACACCAGTGGCAACTGCGCCATCTCCTGTGCCGCAGGTTCCCCCGCCTCTAGCGGCGGCCGCAACTGGCGATGAAATAGTCGCCCCGCTTACAGGCACATTCTACCGCCGTCCAGGGGCTGGCAAGCCTGACTTTGTAAAGGAAGGCGATGTCGTAGAGGCGGGAACAGTCATCTGTTCCGTTGAGGCGATGAAGCTTATGAACGACATCGTTGCGCCGCGCAAATGCAGGATTGTCAAGTTCCTCGCCGATCACGACGCCAACGTCGTCAAGGGCCAGCCGCTCGTGCGGATCGAGTAGCGGTTGCCTTGGAGGGGAAAGCTTTAGCAATCGACTGGCAACCCGATCGCCATCGAGCGGAGTATGGCGTCGGTGACGCGGGCCGTTTCAACGGCGCTTTCAACGGTGCAGAAGGCCTTGCGGCCTGAAATAATCGCGTCCGTCACGTCCTGGAACATCGGTGTGTGCCAGTTGGGCCTCACGCCGGCCTCTTTTCCGGTGAAAGATTCTTCAACTTCTGTTTCGCGCCAGCCTTTGGCCAGACGAATTGGAATGTTGAAGTGCGGCGGGCAACCCGGCCAGACGATGCGGCCACGTGAGAGGGCGAACTCGTACGAATGCCGTAGCGGCCCTTGCGTCGCGAAGTTGAGATGGATGGCGAACTGGCGTCCGTTTGCGTAGCGAAGGACGATGTTGTCGTAGTCGTCGATGTCGTATGGATCTTCATTCGCGCAGTTGAACGACGAGGCGCATGCGATGACGCTTTCGGGCGTTCCAAAGAGGATCTGCGCCATGTTGATGAGGTAGAACCCGAAACCGAGAACTGGCGACATGCCCTTGTCACGGACAAGAGGCGCCTTTGCCGGATTGTAGTAGGGTTCCTCGTCGTGCGCCCAGCCGCCGATAAGTTCGCCCATTTCTCCTGAGGCGATCAGCCGCTGAGTCGTGCGGAACTGGTTGGTGAAGAGCCGGTAGTTTGAGCAGGAGGTGACGAGGCCTGGACGCCTACGCACCTCCTCCAAAAGTGTCTGACACTCTTCAAGATTGATGCCTAGAGGCTTTTCACAGAGGAAGTGCTTTTCGGCCTGAAGCGCCTGCACGGCCATTTTCACATGAACGTGGTGCGGCGTGGCGATGTAGACGGCGTCGGCGCCGCTTTCGGCGAGTGCCTGCGCGTAGTCATGGTAGACCTTTGAAATGCCGAATTGTGCGGCAAGGGCCTCGGCCTTCCCGACGGATGGAGCAAAGATCGCCACGGTTTTGGCGTTATCTGTTTCAGCAAGAGCGGCCGCAGCACGCGATTTTACGATGTCGCCCGCGCCGGCGATAAGCCAGCGGACTCGTTTCATTGTTACATCGTTGGATCGTCTCATTGCCGAATCGTTGCATCGTTGTCGATGGCCGTCGATGGCAGTCGAAAGCAGTCGATAACCATCGATATCTATTATCTTTTATCTCTTATCTGTTATCTATTATCTCGTCTATGGCGCACAGCGTGCGCCATAGACGCTCAATTTGCGCGAGAGGGATGGAGTTCGCGCTGTCGGAGAGGGCCTCGGGCGGATTGGGGTGCGTCTCCATGAAGACGCCGTCGCAGCCTGTGGCGACCGCCGCGCGGGCCAGGGCAGGTGCCCAGCGTCCGTCGCCGCCGCTGCCATTGCCCATGCCGCCGGGACGCTGCACGCTGTGGGTGGCGTCGAAGACGACCGGGTAGCCGAATTCGCGCATGATGAGAAGACTGCGCATGTCCGCGACGAGGTTGTGGTAGCCGAAGCTGGCTCCACGCTCGGTGAGGATGATCGAGTGGTTGCCGGTGCTCTCGATTTTGGAGACGACGTTGCCCATGTCCTCGGGGGCGAGGAACTGCGCCTTCTTGACGTTTACGACGCGCCCCGTCTCGCCCGCTGCGAGGAGAAGGTCCGTCTGGCGGCAGAGGAAGGCGGGAATCTGGAGGATATCGACGACCTTCGCGACAGGTTCGGCCTGCCAGGGTTCGTGGATGTCCGTGAGGAGTGGGACGCCGAAGCGCGCCTTGACCTCGGCGAGGATTTCCAGACCCTTTTCAAGCCCTGGGCCGCGGTAGGCGTTGATGGAGGTGCGGTTCGCCTTGTCGAACGAGGCTTTGAAGACGAAGGGCGTCCCAAGGCGTTTGGAGATCGCGACAAGTTCCTCGGCGATGGCGAGACATCCCTCGCGCGACTCGATCACACACGGCCCTGCGATGAAGGCGAGCTTGTCACCACCGAAGATGACGTTACCAATGGCAATTGTTTTGACCTGAGCTGACATGAGAAGTATGAGTGACGAGTGACGGGTGACGAGTGATGGGGACGAGTGATGAAGAGTTAAAGCACCTTGAGCTTGGGCAAGTCGGAGATGTCGATTCCGCCGACGAGGCGGCCGGCGGCGTCCGTGACGGGGATGTCGTCGATCTGGTGCGCCTGGAATATCTTGAGCACGTCCGTCGCCATCTTGTCGGAATCGATTGAGATGGGGTGGGGGGTCATGACCTCGTTTAGCTTGCGGAAGAGCGGGTCGCGCGAGGTGGTGAGGCTGCGGCGGAGGTCGCCGTCGGTGAAGATGCCGGCGAGCTTCCCGGCCCCATCGACGACGTACGCGGCGCCGGCCTGGGCCTTTGTCATGGCGATGAGGGCGTCTTCGACGGTAGCCTCAGGGGAGAGAGCGACAAGACGCGCTCCGGTGTGCATGATGTCCGTGACGCGGGTTAGGAGGGTTTTGCCAATTGCCCCTGCTGGATGCAGGCGGGCGTAGTTTTCGCGCTTGAAGCCGGTGAGGTCTACGAGAACCATTGCGAGGGCGTCGCCCATCGCAAGCGTCGCAGTCGTGCTGGCGGTCGGGGCCATGTTGAAAGGATCGGCCTCACGTGGAGTGTCGACGGTAAGAAGGACGTCGCAACTCGCGGCCATTGAGCAGTCGGCCTTTCCTGCGAGGCCGACAATCGGTATGCCGCGACGGCGGACGGCGGGTAGAAGGCGGAGAATCTCCTCGGACTCTCCGGAGAAGCTAAGTGCCAGGACGCAGTCAATGTCCGCGAGCATGCCGAGGTCGCCGTGCATGGCCTGCACCGGATTGAGGAGAATGCTTGTGGAGCCTGTGCTGGCCATCGTGGCGGAAATCTTTTCGGCTATGGGTAGGTTCTTTCCCACGCCGGTCACGATGATGCAGCCCTTGCGTTCAAGTGTTTCGTAGAGAATGCGGACGGCCTCAACAAAGGTTTCGCCGATTGAGTCGCGCGTAAGTCGCATCGAATCCAGTTCGGTCTCAAAAACATCCCTCGCACGGGCCAGCCAGCTGGCCTTGTCATTCAGCATTGCCGTTAGGTCTTGTTTTCCGTCCATTAGTGGGCCTCATTCGCGTAGAAAGTGATCGATTTATTCTAACACACTTTTTGCCATTGCCGCCATTCGCGCCGCAATTTGCGGCGCGAATGGCGGCAATGGCATTTTTTTATTGACCTAAAGGCCGATGTTTTCTAAATTGTTAAGATGAAATTTCGGCTTGCGGCGGGTGTCGTTGGCCGGTTTTCAACGTTAACGTTAACCAACTCTGGAGTTTCACATGAAATTCACCAAGACCATCGCGCTCGCCCTCGCGGCTGGCGTTGTCGCTTCTTCCGCTTTTGCAGAGGAAGAATCCCAGGCATACGGTGCATACGCTGGCACCGTTCTCAAGAACGGCTACATCTCGAACGGTTATCTTTTCGCCGATGATTTCGTTCTGCAGTCCTATGCAGGCGTGACCTTCGCCGGATTTGACCTCAACATCTGGAATAGCTGGGACATTGAGAAGTCTCATTTCGGCGATGCCGCCGCCGCCAACGAAATCGACTACGAACTCGACTACGGCTTCTCGGCCAACGACTTCGACTTCGGTCTCGGCGTAGCCGCCTGGGATTACCCCAATTCCGATGGCGACAATCCTGACGAATGGGTTGCCAAGGCCTCCGTCGCCTACACCGCTCTTCCGATTCGCCCCGAGCTGAATGCGCGCTTTGGCCTCAAGGGCCAGCAGGGCTGCTACGGCCAGTTCAAGCTCTCCAAGAGCTTTGACCTCAGCGACGATGTCGCCCAGGGCCTCTCCTTCGACGTCTACGGCCTCATCGGTGCCGCCTCCAAGTCCTACCGCAAGGGCAAGGGCGAGGACAAGAACGGTCTCGTCGACGCCGAATTCGGCGCCAAGATCGGCTACGCGCTCAGCGACAACGCCTCCGTCAATGCCGGCGTCCAGTACGCCATCATCGTTGACGGCGACCTTCGCGACTGCTGCTCCGAGACCCAGGCCGACGGCGACAAGGATCACTTCATGTACTTCGTCGGCGCCGATATCTGGTTCTAAGTTCTTAGTTCTAAGTTCTTAGTTCCAGGTTCAGGGCTGTGAAATGAGCGAGTTTCTGGAGTTTCAGGGCGTTTCGAAGCGGTTCGGACACGTGCGGGCCGTGAACAACGTCTCCTTCTCGGTCAAGAGGGGCGAGTTCTTCTCGCTCCTCGGGCCGAGCGGCTGCGGCAAGACGACGCTCCTGCGCCTCATCGCCGGCTTCGAACAGCCTGACGAGGGGCGCATCATCCTCGACGGACAGGACATCACGCACCTTCCGGCGAACAAGCGCAGCGTCAACACCGTCTTCCAGAACTACGCGCTCTTTCCGCACCTGAGCGTCTACGACAACATCGCATTCGGGCTACGAGTGGCCCGCCGGCCAAAGGACGAAATTGAGCGCGAGGTGGCAAGCATGCTCCGCCTCGTGCAGATGGAGGACAAGGCGGACCGCTTCCCGAACCAGATCAGCGGCGGCCAGAAGCAGCGCGTGGCAATCGCGCGGGCGCTTGTCAACAAGCCCCGCGTGCTGCTGCTCGACGAGCCTCTGGCCGCCCTTGATCTCAAACTCCGTCAACGCATGCTCCTCGAACTCGACCTCATCCACGACGAAGTCGGAATCACGTTCCTCTACGTCACGCATGACCAGGGGGAGGCCATGAGCCTCAGCGACCGCATCGCGGTCATGCACTCGGGCGTCTGCGAGCAGATCGCCTCCCCGGCCGAAGTCTACGAGGCGCCAAAGACTAGCTTTGTCGCCTCCTTCATCGGCGACACCAACTTCTTCGACGGCGTCGTCACCTCCTTCCCCGAGAACAACTACTGCAAGCTCGACATCGACGGCTTCGCCGAGGTGGTCTGCTACAACGACAAGCAGAAGGCCATCGGCGACAGGGTCAACCTCAGCCTCAGGCCCGAGAAGTTCCGCGTCTCCGTCGATCCGCCCGCCAGGCAGAACCCGCATCTGAACGTTCTGCGCGCCAAAGTCGAGGACATCATCTACTCGGGCAACCATACCAATTTCTGGGTCAGCGTCGGCACACGCCGTATCGCGGTCTACCAGCAGCACCTCGGCTACCTCCTCGACGAGAAGCCCATCCGCTGGGGCGACGACGTCTGGCTCTACTGGGACGCAGACGGCGGCTACATGCTCGACGACTACGCGCCCATCGACGAATCCCTGACGCCTCCCAAGGCGCCTTCTTCAACCTCTTCCCGGCCTGACGGCGCTGACGGAGCGGTGAAATGACGAAGAAGCTTCGCGAAGTACTCGTCACAACGCCGTCGTTCCTCTGGCTGACGCTCTTCTTCGCCATCCCGGCGATCATCGTCCTCGCCTTCACATTCCACGGCCACACAGCCAACGGCGGGGTGGGGGAATGGAGCCTCTCCACATGGCGCGAGCTTGTCGACCCCGACTACCCGGTCATCGTCTGGAAGACGATCCGCATCTCCATCGAAGTCACAATCTGGTGCATTCTCCTCGCACTTCCCTGCGCCTACGCCATCGCCCGCATGAACACTAAATGGCGCGCCATCGTGGCCGGCGCAATCATGCTGCCGTTCTGGACGAACTTCGTCGTACGCGTCTTCGCATGGAAGACGATGCTCCATCCCGACGGCTGGCTGCAGTCCTGCTACTTCTCCTTCCTTCAGTTCCGCGCCTGGGCCTTCCAGTGGCTCCCGCCGTTCCTGCGCAGCTTTTTTGTCTGGATCGGCCTTGCCTCGCCTATGCCGCCAGATCCGGCCTCATCGACAATCCTGGACTCCGAGACCGCCGTCGTCCTCGTCTCCGTCTACACTCTCCTGCCATTCGCCATCATGCCGCTCTATACGGCCGCGGAGAAGTTTGACTTCTCACTCATGGAGGCCGCCCGCGACCTAGGGGCCAAGAGCTTCTACGCCTTCCGCAAGGTCTTCATCCCCGGCATCCGCCAGGGCCTCATCTCCGCCGTCCTCATGGTCTTCATCCCGGCCATTGGCTCCTACGTCATTCCGCAGATGCTCGGCGGCACGAACTGCGTCCTCATCGGCAACAAGATCTTCATGCGGGCCATCCAGAACCGCAACATACCTCACGCCTCGGCCCTGGCAACGCTCATGGCCGTCAGCGTATTCCTGCCACTCATTTGCGCCCTCTGGTGGCGGCGTCACCAGGCGGCCCGTGACAAGAGGCAGGTCGAAATCCGCGCGGCGCGGCTCATGGTGGGAGGCACGAAATGAAGAAGTCCTACTTCTCCCTCGTCATGCTTGGTCTCGTGATGGCCTTCCTGTACGTGCCGATCATCCTGATCTTCGCGTACGGCTTCGTCCCGAACGGCGTGTCGATGTCTTTCTTCGGGTCAAAAGGTGACTTCCTCGGCTTTTCCAGCAAGTGGATTAAGCTCATCTTCTCAAACCACTATTCCGTCCGCGACCTCATGCAGAGCTTCTGGCTCTCGCTCCGCATCGCCGGTCTCGCCACGGTGATCTCCTGCGTCATCGGCACGACGGCAGCCCTGGCTTTGCACCGCTGGAAGAGCAAGCTCCAGACCGTCCACTACGGACTCGTCTACACGCCTCTCATCATGCCGGACATCCTCATTGGCATCTCGCTCCTCATGCTATTCGTCGCCTGCCATGTCGAATGCGGATTCTGGACGATTCTCATAGCCCACGTCACATTCTGCGTGTCGTACGTCACCATGACGTTGCTTGCGCGCCTGCAGGACTTCGACGACCGCATCATCGAGGCGGCCTACGACCTCGGCGCCGGCCCGTGGTACACATTCTTCAAGGTGGAGTTGCCGCTGCTCATGCCCGGCATCGTCGCCGGCGGACTGCTTGCCTTTACGCTTTCCATCGACGACGTGGTAATCACATCGTTCGTCAATGGCGCCGGCACGAACACATTCCCGACCTACGTGAGCTCCATGACGAAGCATTCGCGCAATCTCCCAGCCGTCTTCGTCCTGTCATCGCTGATGCTCATCTTCACCTGCGCACTTGTTGGCGTATCCAAGCTCCTTACGGGTTCGTCCCGCAAGGCGTGATGTCTGCATGTTCTGCAAATCGCCTATTTTGCGCCAAGCGCCGCCTTGAGGCGCGGTATGGCGGAGGCGATTGCCTCGCAAACCGCTCGTGAGGAGATTGTCGCGGAAGTTACGGCGTCGACCTCTCCGCCGTCTTGCCGTACGCGCCAATCGGAGGCTACTTTCTTGCCGCGAAGCCCTGAGATGAAACCCTCGCCCGCAATCTTCGCACCAAGCCCCGGCGTTTCCGATGCCTCGACGACGGCAAAGTCGAGAATTGTTCCGGACGCGTCGGCCGCCACGACGATTTTCACAGGCCCGCCGTATCCGTGCTGCGAAACACTTTCGGCGGCCACTTTGACGGCATGGCCGTCCTTTTCCACGAGATAGACGTCGCGCGCATCGTCATGGCGGAAGGTTTCGCCATCGGTGATGTGCAGCACCTTCCGGACGGCATTCAGCCGTTTCTCCTCGGCCGCGCGATCACGCGCGGGTTTAGTCCGCGTTGAGACGAATGCAAGCAACCCCGCGCTGATCGCCGCGATCAGCGTGAGTTCAAGTGTCAGTTTCAGTACGTCGCGCATTTGGCAACTCCCTAGCAGCCAATCCGCTCTTCGGCGATGTGTGCAAGGCGGAAAAGGTCCGTGCCTTTGAACTGGAATACAATCTGGTGGAGCGTCGTGCCACGGGCAAGAGTCGGCACTGACTTGTCGGCGCGGTACTTTGCGAGCTTGTCCAGCGCGTCGCGGTACTGGGCGTCGAGCCTTTCGTCGGTCGCGTCCTTGGAGTCGTACTTCAGTTCGATGAGATAGCTGTGACTCACGTCGTCGTATCTGTATCGCTCGGGGAAGAGGCAGAAGTCGCAGAAGCCGCGTGAGAGTTCCATCTCCGGCTCCATGAGGTAGAAGTTCAGGTGGCCGAACTCGGCCTGCATATAGCCCTGGATGCGGATTTCGCCCTGCTTTCCGCCGCGCACGGGGTTTGTCGCCGCGAAATCATCCGCCAGTCTCCTCAGAAACGGGTCCCAGTCGCCGCGGTAGGCAAAGGCCGAAGCGAGAGCGGACCACTCCGTCCAGTCCGGCTCCCTCGTTCTCGAAATGCAGCCTCGGAGGTAATCGAAGACCTGCTCCTTCACGCAGACGTTCGGGATGCGGAACCAATCAAGGCCTTCCCTTCTTTCCTTCATCGAGATGATGCCGTAGTAGTAGAAGAGAGACTTGAAGTTCTCCGGCCTCGGGATGCTGTCGGCGGGGAACGAAGTCTTGAGGTCGAAGAATATTTCCCCATCGGCGGCGAGTGCCTCTGTCACTGGCAGGGCATCCTGCACGTTGGCGGGGTCAATCCGGCGCTGGATGTCCGCGAATACCTTGAGCTTGGCGTAGTCGGTGCGGATGTTGCCGTCGACCCAGGTCTCTGGCGTCTCGCCCGTCCTTACAAGCGAGTCGAGGAAGTAGAGCGCCATGTCACTGTTGAATACGCTCTCCTTGCCTCGCTTCCTGGAGGCGAAACAGTATCCATCGTACCACGGCTTTATCGCCGCGACCCACTCCGCTGGCTCGCCCTTCGTGTATTTGCCAACGCCCTTGAAGTCGGTGTAGAGCTTCAGAACCTCCTTCTCCGAGAAGCCGAGCAGCGCGTTGAAGTTGGCGTCCTGCGAAATGTTGAGCGCGATGTTGAAGCCGCTGATGAGGTCGTCCATCGTGACGGGTGAGACGCCGATCATGAAGATGCGGTCGAAATTAGGCTTGAACGCCTTGAACCACGACCTGTAGAATCCCTGTCCGTGAGTGATGTCGCGGTAGCTGTTGTTGTCTTCGGCACGGAGCATGGAATTGGTGAAGTTGTCGTATTCGTCGAGGATGAGGTAGAGGTGGAATCCCTTTACCTTGGCGAATTTCACAGTTTTCGTGAATTTGTCCGCCGTCGACAGAAGACTGTATTCTTCTAGGAAGCGGTCGCCGTATGCGCTTCCATACCGAACCATGAATTCATCTAGGCATTGGCCGAGGTAGTTCTCGAACTTCTCCTGGAGTGTGGTGGCGGTACCGCGGTCAACCTCGGAGAAGTCCATGAAGAGAATCTGGTATCGGTTCGCATTTTCCGTGGGATTGCGGCCGATTTCAAGGTCGCCGAAGAGGTGTTGGAAGTTTTCCTTTTCACCAATGTCGTAGTAGCAGCGGAGCATGGTGGCGAGGAGCGACTTTCCAAAGCGTCGCGGGCGGACGAAGAAGAGGAACGACCCTGCCTGTTCCAAAAGAGGGATGTAACCGGTCTTGTCGATGTAGTAGTACTTCTCGTCGCGAACCCGTTTGAAGTCCGGTACTCCGTATGGAATCTTTAGGTTTTCAGCCATGTCGTTCCTGCCTCTTTGCTTGCTTCAATGATACCATGCGGCGAATAAACGATGCAACGAACAAACGGATAAACGGTCAAACGGCGGTCTTCGGGCGGCCGCGCCCGAAGACGGTGTGGGTGGTGGCGCGGTTTATGAGCGGTACGAAGGCGTTCATGATGAGGATCGCGAAGCTGACGCCCTCGGGGTAGGCACCGGTCTTCACCGTACGGATGACCATGGTGAGGAGGCCGCAGCCGATGCCGAAGATGACTTTCCCGGCGTGTGTCGTGGGAGAGGTGACCATGTCCGTCGCCATGAAGCACGCGCCGAGCATCAGACCGCCGGAGAGGAGGTGGAAGTTGACCGGCATCGCGGTGGCGGGCGAGGCAAGGCGTAGGATGGCGGCATACACGGCCACGGTGCCGAGGTAGGCGACCGGCGTGTGCCAGGTTATGACCTTGCGCGCGAGGAGGTAGCATGCGCCGAGGACGATGGCGATGGCGGATGTCTCGCCGAGACAGCCGTTGATGTCGCCCAGCGCGAAGCGCCAGACGTGGGCGCCGTCCATAGCGAAGGGCGGTGGAAGTCCGGCGCGGAGGGCGTCCTTCGCGAGGCCGAGCGGCGTCGCCGTTGTGATGGCATCGGGGGCGAAGGGAGCTGTGGCGGTCCATGTCGTCATGGCGCCCGTGAATGAGACGAGGAGGAAGGCGCGGCCTATCAGCGCGGGGTTGAAGGGGTTGTATCCGAGGCCTCCGAAGACCTGTTTGGCGACGACGATGGCGAAGAGCGAGCCGACGACGGCCATCCAGAATGGAAGCGTCGGCGGGAGGTTGAAGGCGAGGAGAAGGCCCGTTACCACGGCGCTGAGGTCGCCAACGGTGTTCGCGCGGCCCATGGCGCGGCGGCAGAGCCATTCGCCGAGGACGCAAGTCCCAACGCATGTCGCCACGAGGGCGATGGCGCGGAGCCCGAAGAAGACGGCGGAGGCGACGAGGGCGGGGACAAGCGCGACGATGACGTCGCGCATGATTGTAGAGATGTCGCCTGGCGCATGGATATGCGGCGAGGAACCCACAAGGAGCAGCGTGTCTTCGGCTTTGTCTTTGGCGGTTGGCATCGTGCTTGCTCCTTGGGTCTATTTGCGGGCCGCGGCTTGCGCGGCGCGGCGGCGCGCCATGATGATTGCCTTGGCGCGGCGGTGGTGCTGGACGAGCGGGCGGTGCGCCGGGCAGACGAATGTGCAGGCGCCGCATTCGAAGCAGTCCATGACGTTGCGCTTCTCGGCGAGGGCGATGTCGTCGGCCTCGACCGCCATGCTGATTTCGTTTGGCATGAGGCGGAGTGGGCAGGCGTCGACGCAGCGTCCGCAGTTGATGCAGGGGTCGGATGAGAAGACGTTCACTTGGTCGGGGCCGAAGAGGAGCAGGCCGGAGGAGGTCTTCGTCATCGGGATGTCGAGCGAGGGGACGGCAAAGCCCATCATCGGGCCGCCGGCGATGATCTTGGCGATCTTGTCGCAAGGGCCTCCCGCCGCAACGACGAGGTCGCGGAAGGAAGTGCCGATCGGCGCGATGAAATTGGATGGTGAGCCTACGGCCTCGCCGGCCACGGTTATCGCGCGGCGGGTGAGCGGGTTGCCGTTGACGACGGCGTCGTATATGGCGTAGACGGTGCTCGCGTTCTCGACGACGCAGCCGACGTCCATCGGCAGCCCGCCCATCGGTACGACTCGCCCTGTGACCGAGAAGATCTGCTGTTTCTCGGAACCCTGCGGGTAAAGTGGGTGGAGCGGGACTATGGCGACGTCGCCGTCGACGCCTTCCAGCGCCTTTTCCATCATGGCGATTGCGGCCGGCTTGTTCTCCTCGATGGCGATGCGCAGGTGCTTTGCGCCGAGAACCTGGCGCATAATGAGGCAGCCGGTGCGGAGGTCATTCGCGCGTTCAATCATCAGGCGGTTGTCGCCGTTGAGGTACGGCTCGCATTCCGCTCCGTTGAGGATGATGGTGTCGATTGGCTTGTCCGCGGGCGGAAAGATCTTGACGGCGGTCGGGAAGCCCGCGCCGCCCATGCCGACGATTCCGGCGGCTCGGATGCGGTCGACGAGGTCGTTGTGCGAGAGGCGTTTCCAGTCGGCGTATGGGACGAGCGTGGTATCGCGCGATTCGTCTGCCGGGTCGGTATCGACGACAATTGCCGGGGCTGTGCGCCCGTTGGGCGAGGGGGCTGCGGGAAGTATTTCCCGGACTGTTCCGCAGCAAGGCGCATGGATGTCGGCCGAGATCGGTCCCTTCTGCCGGGCGACGACCTGGTTGGTCTTGACACGGTCGCCGGCCTCCACGCACGGGATGGCGGGCGCGCCGAGGTGCTGCGACATGGAAATCGTCAGAACCTTGGGGACTGGAAGCTCGACCAGCGCCTTCGATTCGGTCGCGGCCTTCGAATCCGGCGGATGGATGCCGCCCTTGAAGATGTGGGCGAGGAGCTTCATGGCTGCTCCTTCCTGAGGCATTTGACAGGGCATTCGCCGATGGCGTCGCAAGCGGGGAAGGGGACGTCGTAGTTGACGTGGGCGAGGAAACCGTCGATCTGGACGGCGCCTGGCGCCTTGCGCGTGCAGATGCGGCATCCTATGCATCCGGCGGAGCAGTACTTGCGCACCTGGGCGCCGGGATCCTGCGACTTGCAGAAGACATGGACGTCGCGGTCGCGGGGCACGAGTTCGATGACATGGCGCGGACAGACAGACGCGCACTTGCCGCAACCTATGCAGCGGTCGCGGTGGACGCGCGCCACGCCGTTGGCGATTTCAATTGCGTTGACGGGGCAGACGCGGACGCACGAACCATAGCCGAGGCAACCGTACTTGCAGAGCTTGTCGCCGCCGGCGACGGCATTGGCCGCGCCGCAGTCGACAAGGCCGTCGTAGAGAAAGGCCTGCTTCGCGAAGGCGGACGTACCCCCGCAGAGCACGACGGCGGCTTTAGGCACGGCGGCGTCAGCCTCGAACGAACGAATACCCATGACTGCGGCGATGGCCGCCGCGTCGGCTCCGGCGGTGCATTTGCCGACAGGCGCCTTGCCGGCGGCGATGGCCGCGGCATATCCCGCGCAGCCCGCATATCCGCAGCCGCCGCAGTTCGCGCCGGGGAGAATGGAGAGGATGCGTTCGACGCGGGGGTCCTCCTTGACGGAGAAGTAGCGGGCGCAGATTGCCAGGGCCAGGCCGCAGACAAGGCCCGCGGCCCCCAGCAAGAGGATTGGCAGAAGGATTTCGCTCACCGTGGCAACCTCACTTCACCAATCCGCTGAAGCCCATGAAAGCGAGGCTTAGGAGGCCTGCCGTTATGAGCGCAATCGCCACGCCCCGGAACGCGCGCGGCGGGTCGGCCCGGTCGATTTTCTCGCGCAGGCCCGAGAAGATCGCGAGCGCAAGGGCGAAACCGCATCCCGCCGCAAAGGCGAAGACGACGGATTTCCCAAACGAATAGTGTTTGTCGACGTTCATGACCGCGACGCCGAGGACGGCGCAGTTCGTCGTGATGAGCGGAAGATAAATGCCCAGCGCCGCGTGCAGCGGCGGCAGGAAGCGCTTGAGGAGAAACTCCACGATCTGGACGAGGGTGGCGATGACGAGGATAAAGGCGATTGTCGAGAGATACTCCATGCGCGCGGGAACGAGGACGAAGTGCTGGAGACACCAAGTCACGGCGGCGGCCAGCGTCATGACGAAGATCACCGCGCCGGACATCCCCATCGCGGTCTTGAGGCTCTTCGAGACGCCGAGGAACGGGCAGATGCCCAAAAAGCGGTTGAGCACGAAGTTGTTGACAAGAATCGCGCCCAGCACTAAAAGTATGTACTCGGTCATAGTCAGCTTCCAGACTTAATCTAATAATTGTAATAGAAAAGGACGGCGAATTCAATCCTTTTTGGTGTCTTTGCCCGTGTCTTGCCGGGACTTGGGAGCAACCTTTCGCAGCTAATCCATTGTGCCTAATAGATGTTCGGAATTGGCAAAGGTAAGATCTGCGAAGGTTTCAATGTCCGTTTTGCGTTCCGCGGCGATGCATTTGGCCGTATGGACAACGTAGGCGGGTTCGCATTGGTGCCCGCGAAGTGGCACTGGGGCGAGAAAAGGGGTGTCCGTCTCCACCAGGATGCGGTCGTCTGGCACGAATCGCGCCGATTCACGGACAAGGTCCGCGGAGCGGAAGGTCACGATTCCCGAAAATGAAATCATGAAGCCCCTGTCCAGCAGCTTGCCCGCGAAGTCCGGGCCGCCGGTGTATGAGTGTATGACGCCTCGCAGTTGGCTTTCGTGCGACCACGGTACGGAATCGATTACCTCAAGCGTCGCCTCATCTGCCTCGCGTGTATGGATTACCACCGGAAGGCTTAGGCTGTCGGCCAAGGCGAGTTCGCTCGCGAAGAGTTCTTTTTGCGCCGCGGCGCTTTCCGGAGAATAATGAAAGTCGAGTCCGATTTCGCCGATGGCGGCGACGCGCCGGGCGTTGTCCGTGACGAGATGCCTGAGTTCGGCGAAATCGCCATCGCCGACGTCCGTCTGATCCCTGTCCCATCCGAGGGCGACACGGCATGGGGTGCGCAGGGCGTTGCGGTTGAGCTCCCGCGAACCTCCGACTGCCAGTACGCGTACGATGCCAGCCTCGGCGGCGCGGCCGAGGAGGCCGTCGACGTCGGATTTGTCCGTGAAGTGCGCGTGTGTGTCGAAGAGTCTCATCGCGTCTCCACGAGTAGCGCGACGCAATGGACTTCTATGCCGACACCGGCACCGACGTCGTCCATCTTCTCGTTGGTCTTGCCCTTTACCGAGACCCGGGAGATGTCTATCTGCAGGAGCTTGGCAAGGCGGGCGCGGATGGCGTCGACGTGCGGCCTGAGGCGCGGACGTTCGCAGATAACTGTCGCGTCGACATTGCCGACGGCGTAGCCTGCCGAGCCGATTTCCCCGACGACCTGTTCCAGAAGCTTGGCCGAATCGGCCCCAGCCCATTTCTGGTCGGTGTCTGGGAAGTGCGAGCCGATGTCGCCGAGCGCGGCTGCGCCCAGAAGCGCGTCGATGACGGCATGGATCAAGACGTCCGCGTCGGAGTGCCCTTTAAGGCCGGGGGCGTCCGGAATGCGGACACCGCCAAGCACCAGCGGCCTTTCCTCATCAAAACGATGTGAGTCGTAACCAAAGCCAATCCGCATCATGTTTTCCATTTTCCTAGTTTTTGAAACTGTGGATCGGTGCGGGGATGCGCCCGCGACGCGAGACGAAACGCGATGAGTCGAAGCGGTTTACCGGCATGATTGGCGCGTGGCCCAGCAGTCCGCCGAATTCGACGGCGTCGCCGACGCCCTTGCCGACGACGGGGATGATGCGGACCGCTGTCGTCTTCTGGTTGACCATGCCGATTGCAGCCTCGTCGGCGATGATGCCGGAGATGGTCGAGGCAGGCGTCTCGCCCGGTATGGCGATCATGTCGAGGCCCACGGAGCACACGCAGGTCATTGCCTCCAGCTTCTCAATTGTGAGCGCGCCGGCCTCGACGGCGTCGATCATGCCCTGGTCCTCGGAGACGGGGATGAAGGCGCCGGAAAGGCCACCGACGTATGAACTGGCCATTACGCCGCCCTTTTTGACTTGGTCGTTGAGCAATGCGAGCGCGGCGGTCGTTCCCGGCGCGCCGGGCTGCTCAAGCCCGATTTCCTTGAGGATGTCCGCGACCGAGTCGCCGACGGCCGGGGTTGGGGCGAGGGAGAGGTCGATGATTCCGAAAGGCACGCCAAGTCGCCTTGAGGCCTCCTGCGCCACGAGCTGTCCGACGCGGGTGATCTTGAAGGCCGTCTTCTTGATTGTCTCGCAAAGCGTCTCGAAGTCGGCGTCGGGAATCTGGTGCAGCGCGTATTTCACGACGCCGGGGCCTGAGACGCCGACGTTGATCACGGCATCCGCCTCGCTCACGCCATGGAAGGCTCCGGCCATGAAGGGGTTGTCGTCTGGCGCGTTGCAGAGGACGACGAGCTTGGCGCAGCCAAGCGAATCGCGGTCGGCTGTGCGTTCTGCCGTGGCTTTGACGATTTCGCCCATCAGCCTTACCGCGTCCATGTCGAGGCCCGTCTTGGTCGAACCGACGTTGACGGACGAGCAGATGCGCTCCGTGACGGCGAGGGCCATCGGGATTGAGCGGATGAGGAGCTCGTCGGCTGGCGTCATCCCCTTTGAGACAATCGCCGAGTAGCCGCCGAGGAAGTTGATGCCGAGCGTTTCGGCTGCGCGGTCGAGCGTCTTTGCGATAGCGACGAAGTCGGTCTCCGATGTGCAGCATGAAGCGCCGATGAGCGCCACCGGCGTCACGGACACCCGCTTGTTGACGATTGGGATGCCGAAGTCGCGCGCGATGTCCTCGCCGGTGGAGACGAGACGTTCGGCGAGTCGCGTGATCTTTGAATAGATGCGGTCGCAAGTCGCCTGCGCGGATGCGCCGACGCAGTCGAGGAGCGAAATCCCCATCGTGATGGTTCGGACGTCCAGGTTCTCGTCCTGGATAATCTTGTTGGTTTCCTGAACTTCGGAGATGTTGATCATGGGGGAATGGGGAAAGGGGAAAGGGGAAGGGGGAATGGGGAACGGGGAACCAAGAACTGAGAACTAGGAACTGAGAACTAGGAACTGACATCTAGCGGCGGCGCAGCCGCCGCTAGATGCGGTGCATCTTCTCGAAGATCTCTTCCTTCTGGCAGCGGATGCGGAGGCCCATCTCCATGCCGAGCTGCGCCATCTCCGCGCCGATTTCGCCGAAGGACTTCGACGAACCCGACATGTCGACGATCATCATCATGTTGAAGTAGTCCTGGACGATGGTCTGGGAGATGTCGAGGATGTTGACGCCGTTGTCGGCGAGGTACGTGCACGTTTTGGCAAGAATGCCGAGACGATCCTTGCCGACGACGGTGATGACTACCTTGTCCATTGTGGAATCCTTTGCGGGCTTGTTTACGCGATGGCCGTCGGTGGCGGCTGATCTTCGGGGGAGGGGATTTCCTGCTGA
>JAEEGG010011497.1_pt1 | contig 19288 bp, 17 predicted proteins | sample 9134161 | NCBI WGS metagenome assembly JAEEGG01 (sample SAMN16246543, study PRJNA631951) | gut metagenome | biome: gut microbiome; feature: rumen; material: CR-attached | host: Bos | place: Iran: Karaj | collected 2018-10 | reverse complement strand
ATGCCCTGTTTGAGGTCATCGAGCCTTATCTCCATCTCGGTGCTGACATCCTGCCTTAAGCCGGTAAGCTGCTCACCGATCAGGGTTTCAAGGCGGTCGATCCTCGCATCAAGTTCATCATTATTATTGCCGGCAAGATCTGTTCCGATCCTCTCAAAGCGCTCATCGTTCGAAGTCCTGATGGCATCTATCTGAAGACTTACAGCCTCCTTGAGCTCGCCCAGCTGGCTTCCGATCTGAGCCTCAAGAAGATCAAGTCTTTCCTTAAGATCATCATTTCCCGACTCTGCTATATCATTCCTTATCTTCTCAAGATGCTCCTCATTGGAGATCTTGATTGCTTCTATCTGTTCCCTGAGCTCATTGCTGCGGTTTTCCAGCATCTCGCTCTGCCTGCTCATAAGCTCGCTCTGGCTCTGGGCAAGATCCCTCTGGCTCTGGGCAAAGTCCCGCTGATTTGCAAGGAAAGCATCCTGACCCGCAAGAAGATCCGACTGGAGCCTCTGCAGATGATCCTCATTGGCCTTGTTCATGGATACCATTTCTTCCTTGAGACCCTCGAGGGCACTGTCATTAACCCCCGCACTAAGGTCCGGAAGAGCAGCAATGGTCTGCTGAAGTCCGCCCAGTTCATCGGCGACAGTCTTCATGCGGTCAAGGCACTCCTGGTACTCCCTGACCTGGGCTCTCATAACTCCCATAGCCTCGGATTCGGCTTCACCGTTCGCACGTATGATCTGCTGAGCATTCAGCTTTTGTGATAACTGATCCATGAATGTATCCATAATCGCCTCCGAAAAACAGTACTGCCTCTTTACGGCATACAGTCTGTAAAAAGAATGACTGCACTACATTATACTTCAAAATGCCCTCGAATAAACTGTTTGGGGCATCCAAATAATCCTGATTTTTTGTGCATATTGCACTAAAAACTTAAATAATCCTTGATTTAAGTATAAACATTTACCATTTCTTTACATGATGTTCATACTTTATTCATATACTCCGAATATAATCTTCTTGAAAGCAGACGAAAGCAAATAAATCGATCATTTTTTCATAATAGCCCGGGAGCCGAAAGGTTTCCGGGCACTCCTCATTTCTGAGGCTTTTTCTTATGTGTTCCGCTGCTTTATCCTTACTGAAGATCGGGATTTCCCATGATATTGCTGAGCTTGATGATCTCATCGTTAAGACTCAGCATCTTCTCATCCAGATCCGAAACAAGATGGGCGCACTCCACCAGCTCGTCCCTGATGTGCTGAGGCGCATCGCCTTCGAACTTGTAGTGGATCTTGTGCTCAAGGCTTGCCCAGAAATCCATGGCAACAGTCCTTATCTGGATCTCAACCTTCGTATCAACAACCCTGTCGGACAGATATACGGGAACAGTGACTATCATATGATAGCTCTTGTATCCGCTGGCCTTGGGAAAGGTGATATAGTCCTTGACAGTGAGGATCTTGATGTCCTGCTGATGCTCTATCATATCGGCAATACGGTATATATCGGATGAAAAAGAGCATATGATCCTGACACCGGCAATATCATTGACGTTGTTGACCATGTTCTCTATGGTAGAATCCAGGCCGTGGCGCTTGAGCTTCTTGACGATACTCTCCGGCGTCTTCATCCTGCATTTCAGATGCTCAATGGGATTGTACTGATGAATATGCTGGAACTCTTCATTCAGGATCTCAATCTTGGTCTGTATCTGTCTCATTGCGGCATTATATACAAGAGTCACCTCCTGCCAGGTCTCAATGCCGTTTCCCTGCACTATATCATTGATATCATTATCCATCGCTTGTTCCGGTCTTTCCGCTTTAAGGATTGCTTAAAACTATAAATCGCATGATTCAGGCTATTGAATGAGATACTTTTGTGTATCTCCTAAATCAAATGGAAATCTGTTGCGTTCAATAGTACTTGTACTGCTCAACAACACAAACCGTTTGTTTTACGACTATTGAACGCAATATCTTTTTCAGCATTTAAATCAAATGGAAATTAGTCGCGTTCAATAGTATAATCACAACATACTGACACCTGCATAGGTTCAGATATGCATACGCATACAAAATATATTTTACCACATTAAAGCGTAAATGTGTACATTCAAAAAATGGTGTTCTGTAGTTACAGGGGATAAAACAGACAATAATGTTCAGATTATGGGTAAGAGAATTTAAGGATACAAGGATGCTGAAGGACGTGGTCATCGAAGATGCCTCCTCCGACACACGAACTCACAAGATATTTAACAGCCTTGAAAAGGCCTGCCATGAACTTGATCTGGCAGTGCCTATCTGGCTGAATAAGAATATCGAGGACTTTAAACGCACCTCAAAGTGCAGGTTCAGAAAAGAGTCATTTATAGAAGAAGTCCCTTTTGACTTTCTGGAGATTCAGGTTATCGAAGAAGATCCCGGCAATTGAAAAAAATCCCGGCATCCGAATACGGATACGCCGGGACTTATTTTTTCAGCTGGCATTAAGTATTGAACTTACGATATCTGTCTTTGTAACGAGCAGGAACAGGATCACAGCTTCGATCACAAGGATCATTGGAACTCCGATGTAGAACTTAGGCTTTCTGATCTTGTGTCTGAACACGATCATTCCAATCAGCGCCCCCGGAGCTCCCATGACAGCCGCAGCTATCAGGTTCTTCTCCGGAGTCCTCCACTCGCCCATTATGGCCTTCTTCTTGTCAAGACCATAGATCCCGAAGACCGCCAGATTTACCAGCGCATATGCGATTATGAAGCTCCAGATGCCGTGTATCATGATATATCTTCGTCATCCCTCATATCCATTGGGATTGTTCTTCTGCCATCTCCAGGAATCCTCGCACATCTCGCGGATCCCGTACTGTGCCTTCCAGCCCAGTTCCTTCTCTGCAAGGGATGCATCCGCATAGCACTCAGCGATGTCACCGGGACGTCTGTCCTTGATGGAATAAGGGATCTTAACTCCGTTGGCCTCTTCAAAATTCTTAACGATATCGAGAACGCTGTAGCCCTGGCCTGTTCCGAGATTGTAGATCTTAAGTCCGGGCTTTTCATCAATCTTGTCCAGTGCCTTGACGTGACCGATCGCAAGATCCACCACATGGATGTAGTCTCTTACTCCGGTTCCGTCATGAGTGTCATAATCATTTCCGAACACGCCCAGTTCCTTGAGCTTTCCAACAGCAACCTGGGTGATATAGGGCATAAGATTATTGGGGATTCCGTTGGGATTTTCTCCCATGGTTCCTGACTTATGCGCTCCGATGGGATTGAAGTATCTGAGCAGGATCACATTCCACTCATTATCAGCCTTCTGGATGTCTGACAGGATCTGCTCGAGCATGGACTTGGTCCAGCCGTAAGGATTAGTGCACTGTCCCTTGGGGCACTCCTCGGTGATGGGAACAAATGCAGGATTTCCGTACACGGTGGCACTTGATGAGAAGATGATGTTCTTGCATCCGTGCTTTCTCATCACATCAACAAGTGTCAGAGTGCCGGTGATGTTGTTGTCGTAGTATTCCCAGGGCTTTGCAACGGACTCGCCAACAGCCTTAAGTCCTGCAAAGTGGATCACGGCGCTTATATCTTCCTTGGAAAAAATATCATCAAGTGCCTGTCTGTCCCTGATATCAGCCTTGTAGAAAACCGGTGCCTTGCCGGTTATGGCCTCGATCCTTCCCAGAACCTTCTCACTTGCATTGGAAAGATTATCAAGAATGACAACCTCCCTGCCTGCGTTCTGAAGTTCCACAACAGTGTGGCTTCCGATAAATCCGGCACCGCCGGTAACAAGTATCTTGCCCATATATCCTCCTAATTAATCCATATCTTGATCCCATGGGATCCGCAGCTGCAGGTGATGATCAGTCCTCCGGTTACGCGAAGTGCCGACGCCGGCATTTCAAAGGTTCCGCGGGGTATTTTCACCTGCAAAAGCAATCATAAAGGGTTCCCCTGGGGGAGAGTCAATAGTAATCCTGAAGGTATGTCAGCTGATCAGAGGACAACTCCGTTCTGCTCAAGAAGTGCCTGTGCGCTCTCAACAGAGTCCACACCGGTCTTGTTCTTGATGGGCGCGAATTCCCTCTCTCTTACAACCTCGAAGGGAAGACAGCTGTCGCACTGATGTATCATATCGAGAACCAGGTTCTCATACTTATATCCGTTGGGAGTCTCGGGCTTGAAGAGATTGCCGTTTTCATCGAGGCAGGGGATCTTCTTTTCAACTATGTGAAGAGGAAGGGCTCCGTTAAGTATCCTCTCAAGCTGCTCGGTCTTGAACAGATAATTGAGTATGACTCCGAAATTGTATGCGGGATCTCCCTTCTCATTCTTTGCGTTCATGAGATCTTCGGTAAGATCGTAATACTCTACGATGGAGGGCTTGCCATCCTCAAGGCAGATAACGCCAACCTTCTCATCGGGAGCAGCCTTGCGCACCACCTTGGCACCTACGGTGCAGTTCTTTGAAATGGTGGCACCCACGAAAACAGGATCTGCGATCCTCTGGAGAACATTATCAACTGCAAAAACATTGAACCACTCGATGCCATTTGCATGAACATTATCAAGGAGTCCTGCATTTACAAGGGATACGAACCATCCGCCGTTACCGTTGGGCGATGTGGCCATTCTGCCCTTTTCCTCAAGATAGATCTTTCCTTCATAATCTGTAGCCGCAGCCATTGCCTGCATGAAGAAATGGACGTGATCTTCGGGATATCCGAAGTAATTCTTTTCCCTGAAAAATCTGACAGTAGCGTCATTATTTTTTTCAGAGGTCATGATATAGATATGGATGGGAGCTCCGGCTCTTTCGGTGACATCCTTCATATTATTGAAGAGGCACTCGAAGATATAGAGGTCCCTGGTCTTTCCAACGTTGTACATTCCCTTGGGATCGTCAGAACCGAGTCTTGTTCCCATACCGCCCGCAAGAAGGAGTGCGGCAACCTTGCCCTGCTTTATGGCATCAAGTCCAACAGCGTCAAACTCTGCCTTGTGCTCCTCTATCTCCGATATCTCCATGCAGTCAAGAGGAGTGATGACTCCGCGCTTTCCAAGCTCCTCCTGATGCTTGCAGTTAGCCTGGATGCTCATATCGGTGGCATCGATCTGTGCAAGGAGAGCTTCCTTCCCCGCATCATCCAGTTCATCATAATATTTAAGGACCTGCATCTGGCCGAATTTCTCAAGCTTTGCTTTTGCTTCATCTAATGTCATTTTGATTCTCCTGTCTGGGAAAATGCGTGCATCCGCGATCATTTCCCGATAATTTACACTCAACTGGTTCATTTTAACACAAAAAAACATCCGGCTCAATTAAGCCGGATGCTTAAGAAAACATATTGAAGATCGAATGTCCGTACCACTTCTGTTAGGGAATCTCATGCATCTCTGTATGCCTGGGCACCTGATTCGGTGGTAAGGTTATACTGCTTTGAGCCGTAATAATCGGTCTTTACATAAATACCGACTATATTGCCGTCAGAATCATAGACAGCCATGAATGTATCACCGTGTCCGATGACATTTCCAGAAACATGGGGAGTCTCATTGATGGAGCCGGGAAGATAGGATGAGTTGATCTCAACCTCAATGGAGCCGGTTCCGGAAAGATTACCCTCCGCTATATCCGCAAGGAATGCCTCCCTGATCTGGTCAGCGGTCTGGATATCCCTGGACCTCCTGGACTGCTCGACATATTTTACGAAAAGAGGTGCAAGCACACCTACAAGAACAGCCATGATGGCTATAACGATTATGAGTTCTACTAATGAAAAGCCCTTATCATCTTTCATAAGATTCACCTTAGGGTCCTGTAAACGAAAGCAATTATCGGTTAATAAATCGGTCACAAAAATATTAATAAAATCTTAAGATTTATTTTAAGACGAAAAAATGCCGATTTCAAGAGGTTTCGAAAAGTTGAAAACGATTTCTGACAATTTTTTGTATGTTTTCCTGTTTTTTTACCTTGACATTATCCAAATAGTAATACTCAAATGCCACATGCCCGAAAAATGCGTCTCAAAGACAGGCGTCCTCAGATATCAAAATTCTCATTCCTGACCTTGACATGTCCGTTTTTTCTTTTGAAAAGCCTTCTCAGTTCATCCACTGCATAGGGAACCATCCATATCAGGGCCATGAAATAGGGAAGGATGTATCTGGCTTTATTTTCCCAGAAGGTAAAAAAGATAAGTCCGCCGAGGAAATATATCAGTCCCAGCTGAACAATATAAGGCATCTCACTCTTTTTACGGAAGAACATCAAAACCGCAAGAAGCGCTGCAGAAAGGTAAACAAGAGTCTGATATCTGTTGGCAAGATTGATCAGCTTCTCATACAAAGGACCGGACCTGTAGAGCTCATCCAGCCATGCGGGAGCAGCTATGGGATCCGTCCCGGAAAGAGTATCCCATACAGAAGTCATCGAGATTCCCTCCATATCGGGTGCAGTCCACTCCTGCCTCAGCTTGGTCTCAAAAAACCACTTTGCATGCTCTTTGTCATCCTTAAGAGCATCTATCCGGTTTCCGATCTCTTCCTTCGCGGCTGCCGATGTTTTATCAGCATCAAAGCCGTTCGCCTCGAAGGTTCCCTGATTATATCTGTTGTACACTCCGGGATCACCATTTGTCTCCTGAAGTCCCATGGCAACCCAGCACAGAGCCGGAACGCCTTCAACATCCTTATATCCGCTCTTTTTTTCGAAGAATTTTCCAACAGCCATATTTGCAAGAAAAGCGGCCGCCAGGATGCACACTCCGGTAACGAATATAAGGGGCTTCCTTTTACGCATATATGCAACAAGCAGCACAATGAATGCAGCGATCAGAAGTATCCATATCTGCATCCGCATCAGCAGCGCGATACTCCCGCACAGACACATGCCCAGCACATGATATACCCTGGCGGTGTTAAGATATTTGATGAAAAAGAAAACAAAGGCCGCCGTAAAGGCTACTGCCCCGAGATCACCATACATATAAGGGATATATAAATACATGGGAAAGCATGCAAAGATCATGATACAGTATACCGCCCTTGCAAAAGGGGATATGCCCTCTTCTTCAAGCGCATGGTATCCGGCATGCATTATCACAGCAGGATACAGAAGATGCAGATACTGCACCGAATCAAACATCTTATCGCCAACCACGTGATACAGGAGATAATAAAAAAAGACAAGCCCCTTTTGCTGGGGATATATCCCTATATAGCCTCCGGGGCTGAACATGGCATACTGAACCGACGAGCCTTCATCTGCAGCATACACCGCAGCGTAGAAGGTATTGATCTGATCGCCGTCCATATAATAGGGATGGTGCAGGAGGAATGCCAGTCCGATGACAATGGACAGGACCGACAGGATGTTGAGGATAAGATCCGCTGTCCTTTCCTTATCCCTGCACAGTCTGTCCCACAGAAAGCCAGTCACAAGTACTGCTGCGAGGAAGATCCCGAATACCGCAAGCTGCCTGACAGGGTCATCCGCAATATAGACCGAGCCCTGCCCGTCAAATCTCCTTATGAGATATGTGCCGGTCACGGCATAATATGATATAAGTCCAAGCCCTGCAAATGCCAGGGCAAGCATCACGGTAAGCGCTATATCCGGCGCCTTCTGGTATACATTTCTGTAATCTCTGTTTCTGTCCATATCTATTCTTTGCTTAAAATCTGCATCTGCAGAATATATCTCAGGTATCTTCTCGGGCTTACGCTTTTATGATCAGGATCATCAGGCCAGCTTTACACTGATCCCGTGCAGGATCATACACATTATCCCACCGCGCTCTTTAGAGTTCCCGGATGTGATCATAATTCAAGGGCCGAGAAAAATCTGTCACCTGCGTCACTTCCCGAGGTCTTGATAAGAAGACTCTTTAATTCCTGCTTATCGTCTCCCAGTCCCCTGAGCATCCGGTCCCTGTTGGTATCATCTATGCACCCGAGGCTTGCGAGCATATCAAAATGCTTCTTGTCCGGAAAATGATCTCTTACCGCGATCCAACTTTCATTCCCCTTATCCGAGCCTTCCCTGTGATCACGGATATACCCGGACATTCTCTCACGGTCTTCATCCCGGATATTCTCCGGATGGAGAAGCCTGAGCAGGCACAAGGAAACCTTGAGAACTCTTCTCCCGCTCTCATATGCATCCTTATCACAGCTTCCGTAGTCCTCTTCACCGCACAGTATCTGATTGGTGAACCCTTCGTCATCAGGCTCATCAAGAAGACGCAGTACCCATGCATCCCACTTTTCAAAACGGTCAGCTTCGATGTTACGGATATCAGTAAGATGAGGAGGCGCTCCGTATCTTACCGCACCCGCAAGAAGGTAGCCCATATCTCCTGATATCCCCGGAAGTATTATCTGCTCAAGCAGAGTGCATCCGTTAAAGATACCTTCCCCTGCAGTGCATACCGGCATCCTCACACATGCAAGATTTATGCAGCTTGCAAAGCACCAGTCTCCGACCGAGCGCACGGTATCCGGAAGTACGATCTTTTTAATTGTCTTTCTTCCCAGGAATGCCTTTTTTGACACGGATGTCACAATCGCTTCACCGTCAGGTTTTTCGGGAATGGTTACTTCCGTAAAATTCCCTATGACCCTGACAAGGGTCAGACCATCCGATTTTTCTTCAAATACGAGGCTTCCCTCGGGATAACTAATCTCTCTTTCCAAACCTGCGCCTCACGCATTCACAGCATATTTACAGCAGAGCTTATCAAGCCATATCCGCCGCATCAAAGATCCAGCTTCAGGATCTTCTCCTTCAGGTCATTTCCTCTTTCGGAAAGTTCCATATCCTTGGCAAGTCCCTCATAATCGCTACTGCCGAAAGCCGCGATAAATCTTGACGACCAGGGATCCGATGTCAGCTTTGTGGCAAGGATCACAGGTTCATTACCATCCTTATATGCCTCCCTGACAAATGCGATCATGTTGGAAAGCTCCCTGCCGCACTTCTCGGATTCTGCCCTGAGCTGTGCAACCTTCTTCTGATATATGGAGGATACTACCGTAAAGGACCCGTTTCCGTTCTCACACGAAGCATCCCTGCACGCTCTTATCATATCATCATAAAGCGCTGCACTGCCTTTCAGCTTCTTTCTGTCTCCGTCGCTGAGAGCACCTGCTATCTTCAGTGAATGCAGCCTCTTTACCGCGCTTTCCGATGCCTTTACCAGGATATCAAGAGTCTCCTCACATCCGGCTCCATCCGCCGCCTTTGCCTTCACCGCCTTCAGCACCGGAGTGACAGATGAGATAAGATCAGCCTTCTCCATCACATTCCTCATATCGGCACAGACAGCATCAAAGAGCATTCCGAGGACCGACAGCCTTTCATCAAAGCCTGCTGCCGACGCTTTTCCGATTATGCCTGCAGGAGGATTGCCTGCAAGGATATCGGCAATGCGGTAATCTCTCTTATACTTTCTGTACATGTCATAATATGCCGAAAAATCCTTGGCAACTCTGTCGCAGCGAAGATACTGGCTCACAAGAGTCTCATCAGCCGTCACCTCATCCTCTTCGCACAGCTTAAGCATCTCGGACAGATCCTCCCAGCCTCTTGCGGTGACATAGGACCTTCCTTCAGGGGACATCTCCATAACGTAGAAGTCGTCCTTCTTCACATCAAGATACCCGGTGACGGCACCGTGGATATTCCTTGCATAGGCATATTCACGCCACACCTTAAGATCCGGCTCAACATTAATGACCTTTAATCTGTCGAGAGTCGCAACATCGAACTCCCTTACGGATCTGTTATATTCCGGCGGATTGCCTGCAGTCACTATGACCCATCCGTCCGGAACCGCATGTCTTCCGAAGACCTTATACTGCAGGAACTGAAGCATGGAGGGCCCCAGGGTCTCAGACACACAGTTTATCTCGTCGAGAAACAGGATTCCCTCACTGATACCGCTCTTTTCAATGGTCTCGTATACCGAGGCTATGATCTCACTCATGGTATATTCGGTGATGGAATATTCCTCTCCGCCAAAGGTCTTCTTCGTGATATAGGGAAGCCCAAGTGCCGACTGCCTTGTATGATGGGTCATGGAATATGACACAAGTGCGATCCCCAGCTCCGATGCAACCTGCTCCATGATGGCAGTCTTGCCTATTCCGGGGGCACCCAGCATGAAGATCGGGCGCTGCCTTACGACAGGTATGCAGTAGTCACCGTTATCATCCTTCTTAAGATAGATCGAGACAGTATCCTTTATCACCTGTTTTGCACGGGATATGTTCACTTAAGTTCCTCCTCTTCAATAACCGCCTTCATGCTCCATGCAGGCGGGCTCATCCTTCCGGGGTCTTCGTTCAGAAATGCAAATATGACATCAAAGTCAGGTTTTTTCTCCGGATATATACCGTACCCGTCGGTAAAGTATATCATCCCTCTCAGGTCATCAAACTCCCTGTTTTCCCTGAGCTCATTAACATATGAAAATACGGGCCTGAAATCCGTGGCTCCTCCGCCGAAAAGCTTCATCCCTTCCAGGAATCTGTCAAGCTCCCCGATATCGGTTATCCTGTCATCGCTTTTAACTTCGCTGTCGCACTGTACTATATGGACATTGATCTTGCGGAAGAAGCTCTCACTCTTTTTCAAAAGATCGAATGTATGCCGTATGAACTTCCTGACCGTCTCTCCGCTGCAGGATGCCGAAGTATCTATGGCAATGACAAAATCCCTGATGCGCTTTTCATCCCTGTATTCCAGCGGTTCTATAAAGGGCATCCCGTTATACTTCTCAAGACCGTAGGTGTAATAGATATAATCGAATTCGTCATCGCTTAAGTGAAGATTCTCACCCATCACCACGAAATGCTCGAGAAGCCTTGTATAGTCGTACTTGACCGCAGCTCCCTCCGAAAGGTTTCTCTCAAGGGACTCCGCTGCGGTTCCCTTTTCGGAGAAATTCCTGATCTCGGCAAGCACCTGCCTTGCTATCTTCTTCCATTCCTCCTCAGAGATAACGATCTCGCCTTCGGATGATGAATGCCACAGATCATGTTCGTCCTTTTTAAATGCCCTTTCATACTCAAGCACTCTTGACGGTGTAAGAGGATTTTTCCTGAAATATTTATATACCTTCTCTGCAGACAGGGGTCCTATATCCTCTCTTAAAACCCTGAGCATTCCCGCTGTACCAAGATCCGCATCAAGTGTGATACAGGGTTCATGAAGATCTGCTATGACACTCTCTACCGCGATATCGCACGCAAGATCCCACAGCACGGCATCGGTTCTTTCCCCTGTAAAGGGATGAGCAAAAATATGATGCAGCAGTACATGAAAAAGGATCCTTGCAGGATACCTGAAATCCCTCTGTGAGGCTTTCAGGATATAAACCGGATCGTAGTACATGACCGAATCGCTTGATGATACTCCCTCTATCCCGGGACGCATCTCAGTCTTAAGTTCCATAAGACTCCGGTCAAGGAATCTGAAGGACATAAGGATCTCGTCCCTTGCAAGTTCCAGCACGTTGCCCGCAAGAGTCTTTATCTCCTTTATCCTGTTTTCATCCGTCTGTACCGACATTGTTTCTTATTCCATCATCCCGGAAGCCTTCCGTATACCCCTGATTATGCCAAAAAAGGAGCTCCGTAAGGTGCTCCTTTTGATCTTGTTGTTAAGTGAAAACATCAAATATCCGTCCTGACGCTTCGTATCCGTATCCCTCACCCTTAGAGCCGTATAAGACGGTCTCACCGTAGTGATCTCCGGCTATCCTGTTAAAGGCTTCTTCAATCTCTCTCGCCTTTTGAGAACCCTTCCTGGGACCCGTGCTCACTGCCCGGGAATCAGCATATCCGACAGGCACTGACGCACCCACGGAATACTTTCCGGCATTCCGCTTTACACTTTCCGCAAATCCCGCAGATGAAGCAGATGTATTCCCGATATTATAGTGAAGAGGATTTATATAAACTTGTGAACCGCCATAAGCGGAAACAGGTGATATCTTCATATATCCACTTTAGTGCATATCGGTTCAAAAAACAAGACGGGAAAGCAGGCCTATTTTGCGGAAGCTTTATCAAAATCGTCCGTGATCTTCTTATCGGGTGCTGGGGTAAGAAGGCTTACCACAACAATGAAGATAAAGGATACGATAAAGCCGGGAAGGAGCTCGTATATATCAAGCACGCCTCCCAGAGGTCTTACCAGGAACTTCCAGATAAAGATCATGGCTCCGCCGCTGATCATTCCGGCAAGCGCACCGTACTTGTTGGTCCTCTTCCAGAACAGGGCGCAGAGCATAAGTGGGCCGAAGGCTGCACCGAATCCCGCCCATGCAAATGACACGATCTGGAATACGGAGGAGTTCTGATCACGTGCGATAAAGAGAGCAATGATCGACATTACGATAACAGCGCCTCTTGCTATGAGCATTCCGGTCCTGCTGTCCATATCCTTCATAAAGAACTTCTTACATATATCATCCGATGCACTGGATGCTGCGGCAAGAAGCTGTGAATCAGCTGTTGACATGGTAGCTGCAAGGATACCCGCAAGGATGAGTCCCGCAACGCATGCGGTTAATACTCCGTGTGAGCTCAGAAGTGAAGAGATGGCGATTATGGCAGTCTCGGGATCCTCAAGGCTCTCAAGCTTACCGTTTGCCGTCATGGCATTTGCAACAAAGCCGATGATGATGGCTGAGAACATGGCGATGACCACCCACACGGTCGCGATTCTTCTTGAAAGAGTAAGCTTTTCCTCCTTCTCGATGGCCATGAACCTGAGAAGGATATGGGGCATTCCGAAGTAGCCCAGTCCCCATGCAAGGGTTGAGATCTTGGTCAGAAGGCTGTATGGCGATGCACCGTCCGCGGTATAGGTATAATTCAGATCAAAATATCCGCTGAGGTTCTTCGCATTGTCAAATACCGCTCCCCAGCCGCCTGCCTGTGAGGCGCCATAGAAAAGTATCGTGCCGAGTGCGATGGTCATTATAACGCTCTGCACAAGGTCCGAAGTGGATGCCGCAAGGAATCCTCCAAGTGCAGTATAGGCGATGATGACACATGCAAAGATGATCATGGCAGTGGTGTACTTCACATCAAAAAGCTTATTGAAAAGCTTGCCGCATGCGGAGAAACCGCTGGCTGTATAAGGAACGAAAAATACTATGATGACTGTTGCAGAGATAAGTGAAAGGATATTCTTATCATCTCCGAACCTGTTGGAGAAAAATGAAGGAATGGTTGCAGAGTTATTGATCTGGGAATACCTTCTGAGCTTCTTTGCGACAATCAGCCAGTTAAAATAGGTTCCCACCGCAAGACCGAGAGATGTCCAGAAAGGATCGGCAAAGCCTCCGGCATATGCAAGTCCCGGGATCCCGAGAAGCAGCCAGGAGCTCATGTCTGATGCCTCAGCGCTCATGGCGGTTACAAGAGGTCCGAGCTTTCTTCCTCCGAGATAATAGTCCTCTGTAGTCTTGTTGCTGCGGGAAAACTTTACACCTATGACAACTACAAATGCCAGGTAAAGGATTATCACCGCAAGGATACAGATCTGTGATACAGCCATAGTAAGTGTCTCCTTTTAAATAATTTATAAGCGCATTTTGCGATCGCAGCCTGACTGCATGAAATGTTAAGATACAGGACATTTCATACATGACAGTCTGCAGCTAATGCGTTTTCTTCATGTAAGGTCTGTAGAATCTGGTAGTAAGTGGAAAAGAATATCCGGAATGTTCCGCCAGATCCTTAAGCTTTACGCTGTACTTCCTTCCCCAGGATACGATATCAAGCCAGATCTCGTCTCCATCCTCCTCAACTCCCACAACCGTCATATAGTGACCCTTTGTCCAGGTTTCAGGAGTCTTTCTGTCCCTGCCGTAGAGGGTGACTTTTTTATTTTTGAAAAGAAACGGAATGGTGGGGCCTGCGGCAAATATGACGGGCATGTCATTCTTAAGGCATTCCTTTATATGATATGCATGGCACCTTAGCTCAGCCGATGCGGTATGCCCCCATCCGATCCTGAAGGGCATGTGCTTTCTCCTAAGATAGAGGTTACACATCAGGGAATAATAATAAGGAGCTATACCCAGATACGGAAAGACAAATATCCCTGCCTTTTCCGTCTTCCGGATATGCTCCCTGTAATCATCTCTTGTTTTGGACGTCCCTGCGCAGCCCTTATATACACTAAGATCGTGCAGTGCAACAACCCCGCATCCGTACCCGCGGAGATGCCTGTCCAGAAAGTTTTCCTTGGAAAACCACATCTGGGACCCTGCCGTATAATGCTTCTTCAGTGTAACAGATTTACTGTGCACTATAAGTCCAGCCTCCAAAACATTCCTGTGCAGATATAATGCTTTTACTGATATTACCGGGTCCTCTCATCGCCCCAGTAGAAAAGTGCCACTGTTCCGGGACCTGTATGGCTGCCGATGGTGGCTCCTATTGAGTAGATCTCCACCTTGCCGTTCATCTTCGTGAACTTCTCTTCGATAAGATCGGCAACAGCCCTTGCATCCTCGTAACAGTCCGAATTACTGATGAACACCTTGCCGTTATAATCAAGGCCGTTTTCAGCATGCTGCTCCATAACCTCGACGATACGCTTCTCTACCTTCTTCTTGCCTCTGATCTTCTCTCTGGGGATCAGCTTACCCTCATCATTGACATTGAGAAGAGGACATATTCCCAGCACGGTTCCGATTGCTCCGGCGGTCTTGCTGACTCTTCCGCCTCTGATAAAGAAGGTCAGATCACTGGAGAAGAACCAGTGGTGTGCCCTGTTCTTATTGGCCTCTATCCAGTCCCTTACCTCATCTATGCTCTTTCCCTCATCTCTGAGATCGGCCGCTTTATCAAGCACAAGTCCATGTCCCGTTGATGCAGCGAGAGAATCGATGACATAAAGCTTTCTGTCAGGATACTTAGGTGCCAGCTCCTCCGCAGCAAGTCTTGCGGAATTGTATGAACCTGAAAGGCCGCTGGAAAATGCTATATGGAGAATATCCCTGCCCTCCTGAAGATAGGGCTCGAAGAACTCAATGTATTCTCCCATGGTAACCTGGCTTGTCTTGGTATCCTCACCTGCGAGCATCCTCTCGAACAGTTCCTTGGGCGGTACGCTTTTGCCCATATCATCGAGATAGTCCTTCCCGCCAAGTTCAAAGTGAAAATACTTAACGCCTATGTTTCTATTCTCAAAATATTCCTGTGACAGATCAGTCGTTGAGCAACTGGTCAATTGAAAATCAGCCACTTTACTAACCTCCGAATCAGCATCAATATTTGGTACCGATATAGTTTATCATAGATATCTCATGTAGACAAGATTACTACCTCGGCACCCCTTCAGGTCACTTCTTTGGCACCTGCTCGGTCCAGTATTCCTGATTGTAGATATCCACCAGACGGTAGAGTGCTATGTAATCTCCTCCAACGTAGGTATTGCTTATCTTAATGTTATCCGGATCCGATATCACAAGGGTATCACCCAGGTAATAGCTGTCCTCATACTCACCATTATAGGTGTAGTAGTCACATACAAAATCGATCCTGTCACCGGCTTCAAGTTCAATGAGGCCCCTTGCCTCAGTCTCATTTCCGGTACCGGTGTAATCGATCCTTGCACCTGCGATGTAGCCATAAGGATGATCGTTATCGAAAATAAGCTCAAGCTTTACCAGGGTATCGTTCAGATAAGCGGGAACATATCCTGTGATGGTATAGTTATCACCGTCATCTATGGTATCCGTGTGGTAATATGCCACCGGCTGATCCTCTATGGAAAGCCATGTTCCGTCTACGGCCGCGATGAGGTTGCCCTTTTCATCTATCTCGAATACATTATCAAGTCCTAAGTCGACATAGCCTGTTCCGTCATCATAATACATTGCAAGATCAAGGCAGTTGATAAGGGTCCACTGCTCTGCATCAATGGGAATGTAATATGTGCCGTCTTCAGCACTCCAGCTAAGGAGGGAAGCATCGAAATAGTTGTCTGCGATATAATCTGCAGTCTCCTGATCTGACATTGCTCTTCCGGAAGCAAGCGACTGGGAGGTGAATGATGAAATAAGGTTCAGCATATCAGACATGCCTGATGAAGATCCAAGCGTTGAAAGAAGATCATATGAAGAACCTGCGCTGCCTCCCGAAAGCATGGAAACAGGATTGGGAGATGCCTGGCTCATGATGCTCTGTCCCGCTCCCTCAAGACTTGCGAACTCCCTTATACAGTCAGTGTATTCGTCATCAAGTCCGATCCTTTCATAGGTGCTTATAGCCTGTGACACCTTGGCGGACTTACTGTTGTAAGGGAAATAGATGGATACGCCGTATGCATTGGTCATATTGCCTGAGGTACGGTTGTACTTGACGGCGCTGAGAATGGTCTGTGCAAGAACTCTTCCCTCTTCGGTTCCCATCTGCTGTGCGAAGTTGACCAGGTCGATCTGGTCGATCTTCGAGCTTGTTGCAAATTCCCTTGAGCAGGTTCTTGCATCGGAAACAGTCTGGTATCCTCCGTTTGTGATCATCTCCTGGGTATCCGCACAGAATGCCCTGAAATCATCTCCTACGGTCTGCTGGAGCTCCGCAAGGTCCACCAGTGAAAGTGTGGTCTTCTGGCCTGCGCACTGACTGCTGCAGGGATCAACGAAATCATCGATGATCTGCTTGCCAAGATCCAGAGTCTCCATGGAAGTATTTCGTGAAAGGGCGGTGAGCCAGTCGGTATAATACCATCCCACACCGGGCTCGGTCTCTTCCGATCCGATGAGATAGTCCGCATACTTAGCAGCCATGAGGTCCGTCTCCACGGTTCCCATGAGACATGCATCGAATCCGATAAAGTCATACTTTATGCCTGCTGAGGCAAGTGCGGAGTCAATCTCCGCAAGGTCCATGGAACCCTCCTTCGGGTTCTTCTCATCATATCCGTAACCGGAAACAGATCCGCCACCGTGATCCCAGAAGATCAGCATGTTCCTGTTTGCGGGGAAGTTCTCGTGTGCATACTTAATGAACTCCGTGAGAGTCTTGGGATCCGTCATCGCGGGAGAACCCATATTGTTCTCAAGGCACTCGAGCTTGCCGTCACCCACGATCCTGTATATCTGGTTTACCGAGGATGAAACAGTCCTGTTCTTCCATTCCTTGCATCCGCCGGTATAAACGATGACGTTAACATTTGAAGAGATTTCCGCAGCAGCCATCTCCATAAGGTCATTGGTAGCCATTCCGCCCCTTGATTCAAGGTCGGTACCGCACATATAGACCATTATGGTGACAACATCCTTGCCGCCGCCGAGTATTGTGGTATATCTGTCCCTTGCTTCAGGAGATACCTCGCGGTTCAGTACACCCACATTCTTGTCAGCTCCCCATGCTGCAGAAGTTGAGGACACACTTGACAGGAAGGGAGATGACCCGCTGCCGAGAAGTGATGCCACGCTGCCGAGTGTGGAAGATGAACTTCCTGAAGATCCGCCCGAGGAGGATCCCGATGAACCGAAAAGTCCGGATATTCCGCCTCCCGCAAAGATCAAAAGGACTACCGCTATCACGATTATCCTTATAAGTCCGCCGCCACCGGGAGCCGCTCTGTGGTATCCGCCTCCGGGATTACCGCTTCCGCCTGAAGCCGGTCTGAAAGAGCTGCCTCCGGATGAAGGCCTTCTTCCGCCTCCGAAGTTACCGGATCCCACCGGTCCCGTTCCAAGGCCGGAGCCTCTTCTGGAGACTCCTTTTCCTCCGCCTGTTACATTAGTCTGTCTTCCTCTTGGTGCTGCCATTTTTTCAAATCTCCTTATACTGTCTATATCCCGGATCAATGCTTTATCCATGGACAGGTCCTGTCTTATCAGATGTCGTCTATATCCTCGAAAACCGTCTCATTCATTACCTTGTACGCCACCTGATCTGCGGTCTCATCCACCAGATCATGATAACCCTTAAGTGCCGCAAAAACACCGAACTGCGCGGCCCTTGCTTCCCTGGGCATCCTGGGATGCCTTACGGGATCCGGCTCATGTACCGGAAGTCCTATTATATCATCATACTTTGAACTCATGCCCTGTGACCTCCGACCTGCCCGTTTCTCTCTGCGGTCATTGCACCCTGCTCAAGATTCATGCCCTTTAGTATAGCATTTTTTCCATATTTTTGCTGAATGCCCAGAACCGCCTCCTGAAGAGCCCTGTCCTTCCTCTCAGCCTCCTCAGTCTGCCTTCGTTCCTTCTCCAGCTTTTCATAGTCCGTAAAAAGATCCAGCTGTACATACTCCGCATCATCCCTGTCGTGGGCTTTACCCTCCTCTTCGGGAAGAGTATGGTTTGCGGCTATGTTGACCCTCCTTATCAGAAGGTTCATGTCTATGATCTTCCGGTAGAGCTCTGCTGCGGCACCTACTATCGCTCTTGTGGAGGAGGTATAGTGGCCCAGATTAATGCTTCCTCCCGCAGGCTCCGGAACAAGCCTTCCGTACCGGTCCTTCACCGTCTCGCCTGCAAAGCCCTTCATCCTGTCGCGGTCGTACAGATTCTCCACATCATATCCCACATACAGGACTATCTGATCGGTCACAAGCTTCTTTCCCACAAGATTCAGGGACAGCTGCTCTGCCATCTCCTTTACGATGAGCAGTCCCTTATCCGCAGTATAGGGTTCCTTCAGGACCTGCCCGTTTGAAATGGAAGTATCCCTGGGTACATATCCCTTGATATCCGATATCTCGCAGGGCTCGTATCCCCATGCATGGTCTATTATCAGCTCGGCATTTACCCCGAAGAGCTTATAAAGGAGGTCTTCATTATAATGCGAGGTCCTGCTTCCCACAGAGCACCTTGCCACATCCCCCAGAGTGTACATCCCGTTCTTCTCAAGCTTTGTTGCCGTCCCTTTTCCTATCCTCCAGAAATCCGTCAGAGGTCTGTGGTCCCACAGCATCTCCCTGAAGCCCTTCTCATCAAGCTCCGCAACCCTCACACCGTCCTTATCGGCAGGCATATGCTTTGCGACTATATCCATGGCCACCTTGCACAGGAAAAGATTGGTTCCTATCCCTGCGGTTGCGGTTATGCCTGTTTCCTCAAGAACCTCCCTCACCATCTTCATAGCCAGTTCATGTGCGCTCATTTTGTAAGTCCCCAGATAATGAGTCACATCCATGAAGACTTCATCTATGGAATAGACATGCATGTCCTCTGGAGCCACATATTTCATATAGATGCTGACTATCCTGGAGCTGTACTCCA
>JAEEGG010011494.1_pt1 | contig 19293 bp, 17 predicted proteins | sample 9134161 | NCBI WGS metagenome assembly JAEEGG01 (sample SAMN16246543, study PRJNA631951) | gut metagenome | biome: gut microbiome; feature: rumen; material: CR-attached | host: Bos | place: Iran: Karaj | collected 2018-10 | reverse complement strand
GACCACGGTGAATAGAAAAACCGTTTACAGAGTTTGCTACAGTTGCCATAGCACAAAAGCTAAGGCCATGCAAGCACTTAAGGAGATGAAGGATTCTCCTTATGGAGATTCTTGGTTTAAGGGTGCATGGATCTGGCCATCCAGAGGACTTGCTCAATGTGTGTTCTGCCCAGTGAATCTGGAAGGCAAGCAAACAAAACCGCTGACTCCACAATAATTGGGGAACATTAAGGAAATCTAATCTACCACCGTGATAACGAAAAATGCGAAACTTCTTATGAAAGTTTCGCATTTTTTCATTCTTAGACTGTTCTCTATATAGGTCAAGCCTGTTTCTCTATATAATCAGGCTTCCAATCTGATATACCAAAGTTGACATCAACCATGCAAGCGTGGTGGTATAAACTATGGTGAACAGTGCCCATTTCCATTTGCCTGATTCATTTTTGATGGCGATGCAGGTTGGGATACATGGCATATAAAGCAGGATGAATACCAAGAACGATATGGCAGAGAGGGTGGTCATGCCACTTTGAGATATGATTTGCGAAAGACGGGCATTTTCGGCGTCTTCATCATCAAGCTCTTCGCTATTGGTGCTGCTGTTGTACAGCACACCCATGGTGGAGGCAACGATTTCTTTAGCGCCGATTCCTGTAATGATACTCACGCCTTCTTTCCAGCTCAGGCCGCATGGACGTATCACTGGCTCGATTGCCTTGCCAATTTGGCCGATGTAGCTTTGTTCTATATGATTTTCTTTACTTTCTGTTTCAGGGGTTTGAGGGAAATAAGACAATGCCCATACGATGATAGAGGCAGCCAAGATAGTCGTTCCCATCTTTTTAAGGTATTGCTTGCCCTTTTCCCAAGTGTGACGGGTTACCGACTTCGCAGATGGCAGACGGTAAGGAGGAAGTTCCATCACGTATGGAGACGACTCGCCTTTCACCACATATTTGCTGAACACATGGGCGAGAAGGATGGCCATCAGGATGCCGAGCGTGTAAAGGGAGAACAGCACCAAGGCTGAATGGGATGGGAAGAAGGCGCCAATGATGATGATATATACCGGAAGACGGGCTGAGCACGACATCATCGGAAGTATCAGCATGGTTATCAGGCGTGAGCGGCGGTCTTCTATCGTTCGTGTGCCCATGATGGCGGGAATGTTGCAACCGAAACCCATGATCATCGGGATGAAACTCTTGCCGTGAAGACCCATCTTGTGCATGATTTTGTCCATGATGAAGGCTGCACGCGACATATAGCCGGAATCCTCCATCCAGGAAATAAAAGCATAGAGAATCATGATGTTTGGCAGGAACACAATCACACCGCCAACACCGCCGATGATGCCGTCTATCAAAAGGTCTTTCAATGGACCGTCCGACATGTGATTCCCAATCGTGTCGCCAAGCCAACCAATGAAACTGTCTATCCAATCCATCGGATATTGACCGATGTTGAATGTGCAATAGAACATCACGTACATCAGCAGGAGGAAGATGGGGTAGCCTAATAGCGGGTGGGTCACAACACTGTCTATGCGGGTCGTCATCCTACGGGTGTACTGACGTTTCTTGTCGAAACATTCTTTTAAAGCGCCTTGGATAAAGCCATATTTCGCATCGGTGATAGCGGACTCGCTGTCTTCTTTTGCTTCTTTTTGAATCACCTCCTGACAAGCCTTCACGGTGCTGGCGATATCTTGATAGTTGGGAAACTGACGGCAGATGTCATTCACCTGACGGTCGTTTTCCAGCAGCTTGATCGACAAGAAGCGGGCGGAATAGTTGAAATGGGGTTCAGGGTTTACCCGTATCTGTTCCTCAACAGCGGAGATGTTCTCTTCAAGCAGGATGCCGTGGTTCACGTGGATATGCCGTGACTGCTTTTGACGGCCTTCATGCATCTCTATGATGGTGTGGAAAAGCTTGTCCACGCCTTCGCCAGTACGACCAACGGTCGGAACGATTGGAGTGCCGAGAAGACTGCCGAGCTGTTCGATATCAAGTTTGTTGCCACTTGCCCTGAATTCATCAAACATGTTCAGAGCTATAATCATCGGAACGTCCATGTCGAGCAGCTGGGTGGTCAGGTACAGGTTGCGTTCCAAATTGGAGGCGTCAACCACATTGATGATTACATTGGGAGTCTTGTCGATGATGTGACGGCGTACATATAGCTCCTCAGGTGTGTAGGTGGTGAGAGAGTAGGTGCCAGGAAGGTCAACTATCGAGAAATGGTAATCTTCAAAATCAAACACTCCTTCTTTGGCGTCAACTGTCACTCCGGAATAATTGCCAACTCTTTCGTGCGAACCGCTGGCGATATTAAACAAGGAGGTCTTGCCACAGTTGGGATTACCTACGAATGCAACGCTGATTTCACGCTCACGGCGCGAGGCTATCTGTTGCATGTGCTTGCGACGGATTTCCGGACTCAATTCGTCAGCACTCAATCCTTTCAGTTCGGGTTGCTCTTTCTCCCAGGCTTTGGCTTCTTCTTCACTCACCACTTCTATTAAAGCGGCCTCCGAGCGACGGAGGCTCACTTCATAGTCCATCAACTTGTATTTTATAGGGTCTTTTAAGGGGGCGTTGAGAAGAACATCAACAGTTTTGCCTTTGATGAAGCCCATTTCAACAATGCGCTTACGGAAACCTCCGTGACCTTCTACTTTTACGATTACGCCGCTTTCGCCGCTTTTTAGTTCACTTAACCTCATGTCAGGGTGTTTTTTGCCTTTTTTTCTCTTTTAAAAGGCAAAATTACGAATAATACATTTGGGATGCAATACTCATTTGTGAGTAATTGCAACGCTATTTAGGGCATTTTCGGGAAATTGCATCGTGCTGCAATGGAGTGAGCCGTGCTGGCGGACCAGCACGCGGCTATCAATGCCGATAATATCACGGTTGGGAAATATCTCTTGCAATTTGCTGAGAGCCGACTGGTCGTTCGAGGGCTGGCCGTATGTGGGGCAAAGTACAGCGCCGTTGATAATTAAAAAGTTGGCGTATGTGGCAGGCAAACGTTCTCCGTCTTCAATTATAGCGTCTGCCATTGGCAATCCTACCAGTCTGAAGGGGGTGCCCTCTGCATTCTTGAATTGTTGCAACTCTTCCTGCATCAGAGACAACTCAGCATAGTGTGAGTCTGATGGATCGCAGCACTCAACGTAAGCTATCGTATTGTTAGGGCACAAACGGGCGAGGGTGTCTATATGGCCGTCGGTGTCGTCGCCTGACAAATGTCCATGGTCGAGCCATAGAATATGTGAGGCATTGAAATAATGTTGCAATTTTTCTGTTAATTCATCCTTGGACATCTCATTGCGGTTGGGCGACAAAAGACACTGGCTGGTCGTCAGGATCGTACCTTTACCATCACTTTCAATACTGCCACCTTCAAGTACAAAATCAAGACAATTCACATAGCGCCCTTCCAATTTACCACTGTCCCACAACCGTTTGTTGATTTGGTTGTCATGATTGGCGGGAAACTTCAATCCCCAGCCATTGAATTGAAAATCAAGGAATAAACATTCCTTTCCATTGACACAGGTCAGAAAGCCATGGTCACGGCTCCAGGTGTCGTTGGTGGGACACTCAATGATTTGGATGTTGGAAATGCCTGAGGTTATCTCTTGGGCGAGTTTCATGTCCTCAGCCATGGCGACAACTTGCTCGTAAGGGGTGATGGACGAGATAAGCGCTCGGTAATAGGACGCCACTTCGTCAAGTTGCTCACACCAGTCCGTGCCAGAGTGGGGGAGAGTGAGCAACACAAACGATTGCTTTTCCCATTCTGCGGGAAGGCGGAATGAGGAGTGGAATGAATCGGAAATGTTTTGATGCATTTAAACAGAGAAGACATAATACAGGAGACTTGCGATTTATGAACTAGACAACTATTTGTCACTAACCTCTTTAACGGCTATCGCTTCGATTTCAATTGGTGCATTCTTTGGCAAAGCGGATACGGCGAAAGCGGAACGGGCTGGGTATGGCTCTTCAAAAAAATCGCCATATACTTCATTTACCGCCGAAAAGTCATTGATGTCGGTCAGGTAGATCGTCACTTTAACCACGTCTTTCATGGTGTAACCACCTGCTTCAAGAATGTGTTTGATGTTGGTGAGTGATTGGCGGGCCTTGCAGCGGATGCATCCTTCCTTGAATTCACCGTTTTCTGGGTCAATTGGCAATTGGCCACTCACAAAAATCATTTGGCCTTGCTGGCTGAATAACGATCTCACGCCCTGGCTGTAAGGGCCTATGGCTGCGGGAGCCTTGTCTGTAATGATGGCTTTCATGAATATCTTGTTTTTTGTTACAAATTATTGTTGATCACCAGTTGGCCACGGTGGCATTGAATATCTGGTCAACGATGTCGTTGATCATTTGCTGAACAAGCTCTTCCTGAACGGCATTCAACTGTTGAGAAGAATCATATTCGGCTGTTGCGCTGAAAGTCTTCTCGAAATCCTCAGGATGGTGTGTGTTGTTCGTGAAGCGGACGTTTACCGTCATCTTCAATTGGGTCTGAGCAGAAAAACCATCACTGCTGATTGACTTGTTCAATTGGGAATATTCGGTGATCTCTCCAGAGAGATGGAGGTCGCCGTTGCGCTGAAGCACCTGGAGCTTTGTCTTATTGGCATAGGCGTCACTCAAGCTGGTGTAGAACATGCCTTCCATCGGCGACCATACGTATGCACTGCGGATTGGGAATTTTTCAATTGATATGCTCTTCACCTTTGTGTAGTCAATGCTCGAACCATTCAGGGAAAACCTGACCTTGCAACCCACCATCAGCAGGAGAAGCAAAAGCGTGGATATGTATAACTTGATTTTCTTCATTGATGTATTATGGGGGCTTCTATAAATTGTCTTTCAGAAAATTTGGTGGATTTCTTTAGTTGATGGCTGTGCGGATGGAGGGAGCAATGCGGGCATTGTGACCAACTGGCAAATAGCCAGATGCAAAGAAAGATCCAAATTGGCGAAAGTGTTTATATTGACCTTTTTCTTGGGATTTATAATGTGAATGGGGAATTTATTGAAGTCCCCTTATGATTCCTCTAAGCCGAATTTTCGGATTTTTCTGTATAATGTCCGCTCGCTGATTCCTAATTCCTGAGCGGCTTTCTTGCGGTTGTAGTTGTTGCGCGACAGCGACTCCATCAGACGTTGCTTATACTGCTCTTCTATCGTTAATGGCATCTCGTCCACATATTCGCTCGCCAGTTCTTCGTTGTTCTGATGTGAATAATCTTGCTGATGCGGTGATGTGATGTGTGAGGGATTCAGCTGAACCGAATCAGGAAAAGGATGGGATGGGGCATAATCATAGTTGTTGAATACGGATGGAGTTTTAAGGGTGCCCACGTCGTGAAGGCCCACTTTTCCGCGTTCTTCAACAAGATTGTTGACAAGGGATTTTAAATCTGATATGTCTTTGCTTAGCTGTAAAAGCTGGGAAATCAGCATCTCGCGTTCACTGGCGTAGCTATGCTTCGATTTCTCTTCTGTCTGAATAAGAGCGGGAAGACGCGTCAGTGAACTGTCGTCAGTGATGTTGTGCTCCAACAAAATCTGGGCATTGATTTCACGCTCACGCGAGGTGATGCTGAGGTTCTCAACGATGTTGCGCAACTGACGCACGTTTCCTGGCCATTTGTATGACAATACCAGCTGCTTGCCATCTTCAGTAAGAACAATAGGCTGAATACGGTATTTCTCAGCCAATTCTGATGCGAATTTGCGGAATAGCAACACGATGTCTTCACCACGCTCACGGAGAGGTGGTATCTGAATCGGAATGGTGGCAAGACGATAATAAAGGTCCTCACGAAACTTGCCTTCTTTGATGGCTTTCTGCATCTTCACGTTGGTGGCAGCCACGATGCGCACATCGGTCTTGCGTACTTCGTTGCTGCCCATGCGGATGAACTCACCGGTCTCAAGCACGCGCAGCAGTTTCACCTGAACCTCAAGTGGAAGTTCGCCAACCTCATCAAGAAACAAGGTGCCTTTGTCGGCTGTCTCAAAATAACCAGCATGGTCACTCACCGCACCCGTGAATGCACCTTTCATGTGGCCAAACAGTTCTGATTCTATCGTGCCGCTTGGAATGGAACCGCAGTTGATGGCAAAATATTTCTGGTGCTTGCGTGTGGAGTGGTCATGGATGATTCTCGGAAATACTTCCTTGCCTACGCCGTTCTCTCCTTCAATCAATACGGACAAGTCGGTATTCGCCACTTGAATAGCTATGTCAAGGGCGCGGTTCAGACCTTCGGCGTTGCCGATAATTCCGTAACGTTGTTTGATGGGTTGGAGTTCTCTGCTGTTCATTTATGTTGTTTTGTTTTATGCCTTTGTGTGGAGAAAGGAAATGGCTCCGATAATTATAAATAAGGATTGTAGAGTTTCTCGTGACCTATGGTCGTGGTGCCACCATGACCTGGATATACCTGAGTCGAATCAGGAAGCACACAGAGTTTCTCTTTTATGCTGCGGAGGAGCGATTGGTAGTTGCCACCTGCCAAGTCGGTGCGGCCCACACTGCTTTCAAAGAGTGTGTCGCCACTGATGAGGATTTGCTCTTCGGCATTGTAGAAACAAATTCCACCGGGAGAATGACCGGGAGTTGCTATCACATCCAAGTGGCTTTGGCCAAATCTCACTCGGTCTCCTTCCTTGAGGGAAGGCCCAACTGAATGCGTGAAGCTGTAGTCTAAAGATGATGCGACGGCTCCACCGAAGAACATGGCCACCTGCTGTTGAAGCTGGGTATAGTAAGGATGTTCCAGACTGCTGGTTTCAGGCTTCAATCCCAGTTCTTGCAATGCAAAACGGTTGCCAAATACGTGGTCAAGGTGGAAGTGAGTGTTCAACAAGTGAACGATGTGGAGCGAACGGGAAGTGATGTAACCGTACAACTCTTCCCATTCTGACTGGGTCAGACAGCCACAATCGATTATCACGCCTTCGCCTGTGGAGTCGCTGAGCACGTAGGTGTTCACACCTATCGGATTGAATACGAACCGCTTTATTGTTATCATCGGCATGCTAATTCTTTATGGTCACGTGTACCACTTTTTTCTGGTCAAAATAGTCTTCATCATAGAAATCCTTGATGTCCCATGTGGTGCACAGGGATTTCATGCTGTTCATTTCTGCTGCAAGTTCTCCCCCCTTTAAGGCTATGATGCCGTTGGGAAGAACATTGTGCTGGTCTTTGCGGATATTCTTGCGGCTGCAACGCACTAAATCTGTAAGGGACATGGCGGCACGGCTAACCACAAAATCATAATCACGCCCCTTGAGGTCTTCACCGCGGCTGTGGGTGAAACGGACGTTCTTTAAACCGATGGCGGTGCTTACGGCTTCTGCCACTTTCAGCTTCTTGCCGATGCTGTCCACCAAATGAAAAGACACTTCGGGAAACATGATGGCTAAGGGGATGCCAGGGAAACCACCGCCGCAACCTAAGTCGAGGACACAACTGCCTGGGGTGAAATGAATCACCTCGCTGATGGCCAGTGAGTGAAGGACATGATGCTCATAAAGGTTGCTGATGTCCTTGCGGGAAATCACGTTGATCTTCTCATTCCAGTCGCTGTACAACTCATACAGGGAGGAATACTGGCGTTGCTGCTCCGCTGAGAGGGATGGATGATATTTCAGAAGGATGTCCATGGTCAATCTGTTGATAGAGTGGTGATGTCCGACAATTCATCGTATCCAAACTTGATGTCTATGCTGCCTAAGTAGAATGGTGCGATAGTGTAGTTTTTGTAGTGGAAGAGTATGCTGTCTTTCTCCAAGAGAATATTGGGCGAGATAAATATGTCCTTGAACCCCAACCCTTGCAGCTCTTCCTCATTTTTCACCTTGTTTTGCTTGATAAGTTTCTGTTTGATACGCTGGATCATTTCTGACTTACAGTTCTTCTTAAGCAATTTGTTCGGACGGACTATGTTTCCGTCGTTTAATGAAAAGCTGTAGGCAAAACTCTCTTCGCCAGGGTGAGCGCCTCCCATGTAGCAGGATGTGTTGCCTGTGAAGCAGATGATGGTGTCGCCTAAGCCGAAATGACATTCACTGTCAACGTTATTGTAGAAGGTGCAGTACAATTCTGTGTCATCATAACCCGACAACAAGTCGGAAGACTCTTCATCGGAGGAACTGTAACGGCTTCGGGCAATGTCAAGCAGCTCCATCACGTAGGAATGTGAGATCTCACGAACAAGGCTGTCGCCATCTGTGGTTTTAAATCCCTCGCTCACCTGATCTTTGATGAAATTGTTGATGTTTTTCACTATCTTCTGCTCGCGTTCATCGTCCGAAGTGCTGCGGAGCATCGACAACCTCACGTCGGAGCGAAGGTCAAACACATTTTTGCTGTGGGGATCTTGGTGAGTCACGCTGTCGCTGTAAAAAAAGTTTTCTATGACGATATGATGATCTTTCGTGCAACTTAAAGTCAGAAGATACACGGAAATAATCAAAAATATGTGAATGATGCGCTGCATGACGACGGTTGGTTTTGCCTTTTTGAGGAAGAATTTGCTTCCTGATTGCTTTGATTGTGGCTGGGCACAAACAATATTTTGGACGATTATCCTAAAATTTAAACAAAGATACTACATTTTTTATAAACCAACTAAAAATATCCGCTTTCTTTCCACTTATTTTTCATATTTTAATTTTTAGCAACTATTTTTTTCTTTTTTAATCAGAGGTATGAAACTTTTTTCGTAAATTTGCTGATTGGAATAAAAATCCATTGGATTTGGTTTTCTTTTTACCATTATGGCGAACAACTATTACAGTCAGCATCCGGAAAAGTCGCATTTCTCTGATGCCGGTCTTATGATTGCACTGGCAGTATGCATCGTCACCATCATCAAGCTGTTGATGTATGGCTTTACTTATGTGTCCCTGGCATGGCTGGCATTGACGATTGTTTATGTGGCCATTTCGTCTGCCACTCAAGCCAAGTCTAAGGTCAGGACTGCTGCCACCGCGGCTTTCATGGTGATATCAGCTGTGGCTTTTGTGGCGGCATTCACTTTTGATTATCCCATTCAGCCAAAGACGGAATCAAACCTGAGGGCTGAGCAAGACGAAAACAAACAGAATCAGCAGAATGTGGAGGAAATTCCTGTAGAAACTCCTAAGCCGGTGGTGGTTGAGACGGATGTCGTTTCAGAAGACGAATCTAAATTTGAGGACGTTGCACCTAATTCCACGCCTGAGGAATACCCTGAGGTTATGGCCGATCAGGACGAAGAGGATATTGAGGTGATTGACCTGCATGCAGACGAAGCTGCACAGGTTGAGCCAAATAGCAATGTCCAGCCAAATGCTGTAGAACAAAATCAGGAAGATGAAGCCATCACTGGATTTGATGAATCATTCCAATAAATTCTTATTGAAATTTTTAAGAAGATATGAACAGTTTAATGAAATGCCCGATGTGTGGGAAAAAAATTAACAGTGAGGCTACTCATTGCCCACATTGTGGAGAAGCTGTAAACAGGCGTGCTGTAAAGAAAAAAAGACTGATTATCGCTGCTGCTGCCATTGCTGCCATTGCTTTGTTGGCGTGGGGGGCTTATGCCATTTTCCATAAGGATAAATCAGACCTCATTGCCGACAACAACATGTCAGAACCTGACTCTTGGGAATTGATCTGCCATTATAGGGACACCAATAATCCGGATTCTCTTGAAGGAGCACTTGAAAAATATATCAGGGCGTATGGTAAAGGACAGCATGCCTTTGATGTGAAAACTCTCCGTGAAAGGCTAAACAAGGAAAAGAAATATTGGAATAACGTGGAAGAGAGCGGAGCCAAGAGGGAAATGGTTGAGAAATATCTCAACGAGTATAAAGAGGAGGGATTCTTCTATCTCAGGGCCATCGACAAGCTTGATTCCATCACTTTTTTTGAAAAGCAAGAACTCAACACTGTAGAGGCGTACCAAGATTATCTTGACCTTTATCCCGATGGAAGATACGAGGACCAGGCCAAGGCCAATCTTGCAAAACTCGACGCTGTTCCACTCACCGATGCGGAAGAGGAAAACGTGAAAAAGGTGATTGTCAAACATTTTGAGGCGATGGCACAGAAAGACACTATGGCCATCAATGCCACAATTGCAAAAAATCTTTCTTCATATCTTGGCAAGAAACCATGTAAGCCGAGAGATGTCAATGAATATGTGCGACACATGTTCCAGGATTCAGAAAGACAGGTGAAATTTGAACTCACTGATTTCAAAATCAAGAAAATCGTGATTATCGAGGATGGAGACCCAATCTACAATGTCACCTTTGTGCTTAATGAAACGATGAACAAGCCTGCAGAGCATGCCATTGTTAAGGATACCGAAAGAGATTATGACGGTACTGCTATCCTCAACGACGATATGCTGATCACATCGTTGCTGCTTGAAGATATCTAAACGGAAATTCTTTTTTCTTTCATGGTTGTTTGTATTGCGGAAAAGCCAAGTGTGGCCAGGGATATTGCCCGTATTCTTGGAGCAGACCATAATATGGGAGGATTCCTCGAAGGAAATGGATATCAGGTGACTTGGACATTCGGACATTTATGTGAACTGAAAGCACCAGATGAATATACTGATGAATGGAAAAGATGGTCGGTGTTTTCCCTTCCTATGATTCCTAATAAATTTGGAATCCGCCTCAAGGAAGATGACGGGGTGAAGAAGCAGTTTAATGTCATACAAACCATTATGTCGAAGGCTGAGATGGTTATCAACTGTGGGGATGCTGGTCAGGAAGGTGAACTTATCCAAAGATGGGTGATGCAGAAAGCACAGGTCAAATGCCCAGTCAAGCGACTTTGGATTTCTTCTATGACTGATGAAGCTATCAAGGAGGGATTTAGAAACCTGAAGCCTCAAGATCAATATCAGAATCTGTATTTTGCAGGACTCAGCAGGGCGGTTGGAGATTGGCTTCTCGGCATGAATTGCACGAGACTTTATACACTGAAATACGGTCATCAAGGACAGGTACTTTCTATTGGGAGGGTACAGACCCCAACGTTGGCTTTGATTGTAAAGCGACAGTCCGAAATCAATAATTTTGTTCCTGAACCATATTGGATCCTATCAACTCTTTATCGAAACGTTGTTTTCCAGGCTGTTAAAGGAAAATTTCTAAAAAAAGAGGAAGGGGAAATGGCCTTGGCAAAAGTGCAAGACAAGGAACTGACCATTAAGTCGATTACGGCGAAAGATGGTAATGAGGCACCACCAAGACTCTATGACCTGACATCATTGCAGGTGGATTGCAACCGTAAGTTTGGGTATTCAGCAGATCTTACTTTGCAACTCATACAATCTCTATACGAGAAAAAATACACCACTTATCCTCGTGTTGATACCACTTTTCTCAGTGATGACATTTATCCCAAGTGTCCGAATATACTCCAAGGAATCAAAGGTTATGAAGTCTTCACACAGCCATTGTATGGACAGAAACTGCCTAAGAGGAAGAAAGTATTCGATTCATCGAAAGTAACGGATCACCATGCCATTATCCCAACTGGACAACCCGCGCAGAATCTCACGGATATGGAGCGCAATGTATATGACCTCGTCACAAGGGCCTTCATTGCAGCCTTTTATCCTGATTGCAAATTCAAGACGACTACTGTCATGTCAGATGTGGATGGTGTGGAATTTAAGGCCACTGGCAAGGTGATTGTCAGTCCGGGATGGAGAGCAATTTACCCTAAAACAACCAATCTGGATAATCATGATGCCGATAATCTTGAGAGTAAGGCAAATGAAGAACAAAAAGAACAGACGCTGCCCGATTTCACAGTGGGAGAACATGGACCTCATTCACCCCAACTTTTGGAAAAACAGACCACACCACCGCCATACTATACTGAAGCTACATTGCTGAGGGCTATGGAAACGGCTGGAAAGTCTGTGGAAGATGAGGAGTTGAGGGATGTATTGAAAGAAAATGGCATTGGAAGACCTTCAACCAGAGCTGCAATTATTGAAACCCTTTTCAAAAGGCGATATATAAAAAGGGAAAGAAAGCGGATTGTCGCGACACCTACAGGAATTGAGCTCATTGGCATCATTCATGAGGAATTGCTGAAAAGTGCGGAATTGACAGGAATTTGGGAAAAGAAGTTGCGAGAAATAGAAAAGGGAACATACAATCCCCAAGTCTTCATTAACGAACTGAAAGACATGGTTAAAACGATTGTAAACACCGTGAAAGCTGATAACTCCCGTCGCATGGTGGCTGTCACGCTTCAGGAAGCTCCTAAATCTAAAGGCACGAAAGGAACCGCAAAGAAGAAAACGGAAATAAAGGATGGGCAGGCCAAACCTGAGCAAGTGGTGGCAGGATTCAAACCGAAAACTAAAAATACTACGGATAAATCCTCTAAAACCAATAAGTCTGCTGAGAAATCGAAAATAGTCAAAGCTGCCGACTCTTCGGCAAATATTGCTGCTCAAAATCAGCAAAATAATGATGAATGGATTGGACTTCCATGCCCTGTTTGTGGAAAAGGTGTGATTATAAAAGGGAAAACAGCGTATGGATGTAGTCGGTGGAAAGAAGGATGCCAGTATAGACGACTCTTTTGATTTGAGAACCCCCAAAATGATCATGAAAGCCAATGCTGTCAACAAAGCATTGGCTTTCATGTTTTTTCTTGATTTTCGGTTGAAGGCTATTATTCGTAACGGATTGCCTCTATAGGGTCCATCCGTGCGGCTTTCTGTGCAGGGAAATAACCGAACCCAATACCGATGACTGTGCATACAGCAAAGGATACGAAGATGGACCAAAGCGGGATGCTGGCTGGAAGACCGAATTGGGCACATAGCAGGGTGCCTAACCATCCGATCAAGATACCTAAAATACCACCTGTGATACTGATTAAAACGGATTCTATCAAAAACTGATTGCTGATGTCTATGCCTCTTGCGCCAACCGACATGCGCAAGCCAATCTCTTTCGTGCGCTCGGTCACTGAAACCAACATGATGTTCATGATGCCGATTCCTGCCACGAGAAGAGAGAAGGCGGCGGCAACTACCAAAATAATTGTGATGGTGTCCATTGTCGAAGACATGGTTTCCATCATCTCTTGCTGACTGCGGATTGTGAAGTCATCCACATCTTCGCTTTTGATTTCATGCGATTCACGAAGGGTCGCTGTCAATTCATCGATGGCATCATCGGTCAGTTCCTCGGTGATGGCTGAACAGTTGATGGATGAATAATAAGTCTGAGCCAGGATACGCTTCATCACAGTGGTGTAGGGAGCGATCATCACGTTGTCCTGGTCCATGCCCCAGGAGTTGTAGCCTTTCGATTTCAAGACACCTACGATGCGCATTGGGATGGATTTGAAACGGATGGTTTTGCCTACGGGGTCACTGCCATCGGGAAACAACTCATCCACAATCGTCTTACCGACCACACACACTTTAGCACTTTTCTTGATGTCTTCCTCTGTGAAATAGTCGCCGTCCTGGATGTCCCACAACTTGATTCGCAAATAGTCTATGCCTTCGCCATACATGCTGGTCGTCGTGTTGTTGGCGCCATAGATTGCCTGACCCGAGGAGGTCACTTCTGGGGAGACATAGGTCACGTATTTCTTGTTTTTCTCTATCAGTTCATAGTCTTTCTGCTTCAGAGTCTGCATGGCTGAAGGGTCCTGACGGACGCCACCACGCATCTCAGCGCCTGGGCGGATCATGATCACGTTGGTTCCCATTTGAGCGATGTTGGCTCGAACACTTTCCTTGGAACCTTGGCCTATAGCCATCATAATGATCACTGCGGCCACACCAATGATAATGCCGAGCATCGACAGGAACGAACGGAATTTGTTGCTGGCAATGGCGCGTAAGGCTACTTTGAATAAATTGAGTATGCTCATCTGGTCATGTCTTTGAATTGAAGAAAATTAGTCGTCCTGTGGTGCTGGAAGGCTGGCTAAGGCGTCAGCAGCAGAGAGGATGTTGTCGTTTACTACGTCTTCTCGGATTTTGCCATCACGGAGGTTGATGTTGCGGGAGGAGTATTTGGCGATGTCTGGATTGTGAGTCACAAATATGATGGTGCGACCTTGGTGGTAAAGCTCTTGAAACAACACCAGCATCTCAAACGAAGTACGGGTGTCAAGGTTACCGGTTGCCTCGTCAGCCAATACCACAGCGGGGTCGTTCACTAATGCGCGGGCGATGGCCACACGTTGCATCTGACCACCTGACATCTGGTTCGATTTGTGCTCAAGGCGGTCACCCAAACCTACAGCCTGCAATGCTTTAATAGCAGCTTCACGACGTTGGGCGGCATTATATTTCTTGTTGTACATCAATGGGAGCTCAACATTCTCTACTGCTGTCGTCTTTGGGAGCAAATTGTAATTCTGGAATACAAAACCAATCTTGCGGTTGCGAAGTTTGGCTCGTTGCGATTTCGACATCTTTCTCACAGGAGTGCCATCAAGGAAATATTCGCCTGAGGTAGGGGTGTCAAGACATCCTAACTGATTCAGCAATGTGGATTTGCCGGAACCAGAGGTGCCCATAATGGTCACAAACTCACCCTCGTATATCTTGAAACTCACGCCACGGAGGGCTTTCACCGTTTCGTCGCCTACCTTGAAATAGCGCTTCACATTCTGAAGCTCTATCACAACTTTGCGGCTGTCTTCTTTCTTTTCTTCCATCGTTTGTCGGTTGAGGAGGATAACTTGAAGTGATATGTTCGCAGGCAAGAAATTATCTCGACGGACGGTTTTGGTTGTTGCCGCCTTGGTTGCCACCATTGCCATTTGTGTTGCCTCTTCTGTTCGAATTTGGACGGCGAGGCATGAATGGGTTGTTGTTCTGCGCCTCACCTTCTGTGGCTTCCTGCATGATGTTGAATTCTGTGATGATCTCATCACCTTCTTTCAAGCCTGACAGAATTTCGGTTATAGTGCCGTTTGTGCTACCGACTTTCACTGGGATGGCTTTGAACTCATTACCTTGCTTTGTCCATACTTTCTGATCGCCTTCACAGTCGGATATGCTTTCACCATCCATCAGCAATGTCTCATTTGGGGCGAAACGGAGGGCTTTTGATGGAATCGCCAATACGTCGAATTTCTCCATCGTGAAGATTGTCACATTGGCGGTCAGGCCCGGCTTTAACTTCAAATCGTCATTTGGTGCGGAAATCACAACCTCGTAGGTCACCACATTGCTTTCTGTCGTGGCTTCCTGGCGGACCTGAGTCACACCGCCTTGAAACACATCATCGGGAAAGGCATCAACGGTAAAGGTCACACGCTGACCTTCTTTCACGCCACCGATATCTGCCTCGTCAACTTTGGCAATCACTCGCATGTCGGTCAGGTCCTGTGCTAAGATGAAAAGGGTAGGGGTGGTCATTGCGGCTGCAACCGTCTGACCTTCTTCCACTTCCTTACTCAAGACGATACCATCGATTGGAGAGGTGATAGTGGCATAGCCGAGGTTGGTGTGGGCTTTGCTCACGTTCTGCTTCTGAACTTCTACCTGTTGGCGAGCCTGCTCTGCCTGGCTGACCGACTGGTCGTACGACAGGCGGGCCTGATTCACATTCTCTTTAGCCTGGTTGTTTGATGTCTGAGTGCCGTTGTAGCTCTGTTGGGCTTGGTTCATGCTTTGGATGGCATTGTTGTAGCTCTGCTGTGCATTATTCAATGACTGCTGTGCCTGCTCATAGTCGTTGGCCGAAATCAAGCCTTTCTGGAACAATGTGCTGTAACGATTGTAGTTCTTCTGGGCTATTTCCACATCTTTCTTTGTGAATTCCACGTTCTTACGTGCCAATTCGAGGTTTCGCTTTGCCAACTCCAAGTCCTTGTTCGACAATTCAAAGTTATTCATCGTGATGTCCAGGTTCTTCGAAGCTGCATCGATGCTCTTGTTCTGGTAATTGTGGGTGCTCACTGCGCTGGCCAGGTTGCTTTCTGCCGACACTAATTCAGAACTGAGGTTTGTCCGATCTAATTCTGCCATGATATCACCCTTGTGGACATAACTATTGTAGTCAACGTATATCTTGCTGATAATACCGGATACCTGGGTGCCGACTTCTACTTTGGTAACGGGTTCTATTGTACCTGTGGCGGTCACACTGGTCGAGAGATTAGTCTTCTCTGCTTTGGCACTGCTGTAGGTCACTTTCTGCTCACTCTGACAGGCCATCATGCCTGCTGCCAGTATGCATAATAAGGTTGTTTGCTTGATTGTTTTCATATTTGGAAGCTTGTTTAGTCTGTTTTTATAAGCGCATCTCATAACCTTCATAGAATTTCAATAAGGCGATGTTCAGCAAGGCGGTGTATTTCGATTGCAGCAGTTGCTGCTTGGCTTGAATCAGGTTGTTCTTGCCTGTGATGAGCTCGGCTATGTTCTTCAATCCCACATTGAACTGAGCGTCGAGTAATTCATAGCTGGCTTCATTGCTGGCCAAGTTCGATTTTGCATAAATGTATTGCTGCTGAGCGTTCTTTGCGTTCAGCCAGTAGGTCTCTATTTGGGAGTATAGGGCTTGCTCAGCGTTTTGTAAATCCAACTCGCTGTTTTGCTGAGACAACTTGGCACGCGTCACGTTGGTCTTGTTCTGCTTCCCGTCGAAGATAGGGACTGACACGGAAAGGCCAAGCGAGTTGTTCATGTTGTTTTTAAGCTGGGTGAAGATGGCGTCGTCGGAAGCGCTGCTGTTGCTGCTGCCTATACCGGCCATCAGGCTGATTGTAGGGTAATAACCCCGCTTGGCGATGCTCAAGTCAATCTTCGATGATTCCACATTCAATTCTGCCGCGTTGATCTCGGGACGGAGCGAACGGGCAGCATTGTAAACGTCTCTTTTCGAAGGGAGAGGGGTGAGCACCTGTGAATCATCTATCGTTGGGATGGCCACATCGAATTGATCCAACATGGCCAGCTCCAAGAGCTGCTTCAGCTGCAGTTTTGTGGTGGATAACTGTACCTCGGAGTTCACCACATTATATTCGTCTTGGCTCAGTTGAGCTTCCATTTGAGCCAAGTCGGCACGGGCAAGGCTGCCGACCTCCACCATTTCTTTGGCACGGTCACGCTGAACCTTTGCCCCTTCTGCGATTTCTTTGTTTACTTTCACGGCTTCATCTTGGTACAGAATCTGAACATAATAATTCACAATCTGTTCCTGGATGCTGTTGGCAGTCTCCTGGATATTCTGTTCGGCTATCTCGGTCGATAATCTGTTTTTCTTCACATTCTGTTGAAGAATGCCACCATTCCAAACTGTCCAGTTGGCATTGATGCCGTAACTGCCGTTATAACTAACCTCGTTTGAGGAACTGGTGAACGTACCGCCACTCAGGTTTACGGTAGATTCACTGAACGGACGCCACGACACGTTCTGGTTCGTAGAGGCGGACAACGTCGGAAGCAAGGATGAACGGGATTGTTCCAATTCTGCTTCCGACTGTGACTTCGAGATGATGCTTTTCTGAAGTTGGATGTTGTGCTTCAGCGCATAGTCAATACAATTCTGAAGCGTCCATTGGGAGGGATACGACTGTGAATGGACAGAACCGCTGAATCCCCAAATCAATAATGATACGAATAAGAATACTGATTTTCTATAATTCATACATAAACAGATTGACAGATGGCCGAACGGCGATCTGAGTTGTTGACAATAAAAAAAGAAACAGTTGGCCTGTAAGCCGGGTTTTGTGTCTGAACTTGACATCAAAAGAATGGATGTCGTTGTTCAGATGTCTGTCATTTATCTGAACTGTGTGTCACCACACAGCTTTAGCGTTCTACCCCTTGGCTGGGAAGGGCTACCTTTTTCGGATGGCTAAAGCCATCACACTGCCAATATACATGAACTTGCAGCACCCAAGATGCACAGCCAGTGTGTCACCACACCGCTGGTGGGCTCTTACCCCACCTTCTCACCTTTACCTGTCTGGCGACAGGCAGTTCTTTTCTTCTGCATTACTCAACCCTCACGAGCTCCTTCTGATTAGGAAGTGGGTTGCCCTTGGCTGCCCGGACTTTCCTCAAAACATCACCATGCGGTTTTGTTCAGCGACAGACCGTCCAACTGTTTCTTTTGCAAAAATATAAAATATTTTTGTTTTTAAGACCTTTTTGGAAGAAAAAAGGTTTAATCTAAACAACAAAAATCCGCATTTTTAGAAATGATGCGGATTTTATTGGGATAAAGAAGAATGACCGAGCATTTTGTGTTTACTATGACAACAAGTCGGGACGAAGACGACGGGTACGTTCCATGGCCATCTGAAGTTCCCATTCCCGGATTTTCTTCGGATCACCACAAAGCAATACGTCAGGCACGTCTCCGAAACCTTCATAATGTGCAGGACGTGTGTAGATTGGAGGGGCAAGCAAGTTGTCTTGGAAACAGTCGTCAAGGGCTGCCTGAGAATCACCGATGGCACCTGGTATCACACGTACAATGGCGTCTGTCATCACAGCTGCGGGCAACTCACCTCCAGAAAGCACGTAGTCACCAATCGACACCTCATGGGTGATGAGCTTCTCGCGGATGCGGTGGTCAATACCCTTGTAGTGCCCACAGAGAATGATGATGTTCTTCAATTGGGAAAGCTCATTGGCCATTGGCTGGTTGAATTGTTTTCCGTCTGGGCTCGTGTAGATGATGGCGTCGTAGCTTTCGCCTTTATCTTCCATCAACTTGTCTTGTAGGCTTTTGATGCAGTCGGCAATCGGCTGTATTTGCATGATCATCCCTGAGCCGCCGCCAAATGGATAGTCGTCAACTCGCTTGTGTTTGTCTTTCGTATAGTCGCGAAGATTATGGATGTTGATCTCAACCAAACCTTGCTTCCTCGCTCTGCCCACGATGCTTTCTGATAAGAAACCTTCAAACATTTCGGGAAGAACCGTTATGATGTCTATCTGCATTGACTGTCTGTTTTAGTTGGATTTTCTTTGAATTATCTTTGAACGATACAAACTTGCATACTCACTTCTAAGTGATGTCTCTCACGTTAATATTCTTTCCATGATTTGATTGGAATATCATCGAGACCATAGTTGCAGAATGCATGAATGAACGCGGAGGCCAGACGGGAATTTGTAATCAGAGGTATGTTCAAATCCACTGAGGCACGACGGATCTTGTAGCCGTTTGTCAACTCGCCTACGCTCAAGTCTTTTGGAACATTTACCACCATGTC
>JAEEGG010011492.1_pt1 | contig 19294 bp, 18 predicted proteins | sample 9134161 | NCBI WGS metagenome assembly JAEEGG01 (sample SAMN16246543, study PRJNA631951) | gut metagenome | biome: gut microbiome; feature: rumen; material: CR-attached | host: Bos | place: Iran: Karaj | collected 2018-10 | reverse complement strand
CAGTCGGCTTTGCCTTCCTTAGGAGTGATGAGCGACTGGATGAAGTTGGTGGTGCTCTCTATCTCGAGGTCGGTGAAGCGCTGGGGGTTGCCCATATAGCGATTGTAGCCGGAGCGAGAGCCAATGTCGCCAAAGCGGTCGGCCACGCTGTTGTAATCCGTCTCGGTGATGAGGCCCTGCTTGGCAGCGCAGTAAATGGCCAGGGCGGCCTTCTTGCCCTTGCGGCCCTGCATCAGCTTGTCGAGAGCCAAATCATTCTTTGAGGCTTTCTCTTCCTTCATTGCTCCCTCCTTCTCGCCTTCAGGGGAGAGGATAGCCTTGCTTGCAGGGATAGGTTCTGATGGGGCTGTATCCTTTTTTTTCTTTCCCTTGCCTTTCACCACCTTTAGTGTGTTCTGCCTAACGGAGTGAACCACGAACTTCACCACGCCCTGTATCTTCAGGCGTTTGGAGCGGGATGAAATCTCTATCACGTCGAATTTCTTGTTGAGCGGTATGAGTTTCACCTTTCGTGTCTCCTTGTCGTAGTAAATTTCCTTTATCAGAGCCTCGTCGTCGATGAACGCCAGCACTGTGTCGCCGTTCTGCGGTTGTTGCTTGGTGTCGATGAATATGAGGTCGCCGTTCTGCGGTTGTTGCTTGGTGTCGATGAATATGAGGTCGCCGTTCTTGATGTCAGGTTTCATGCTGTCGCCCTGCGCCTCCACGATTATTGTGGTGCTTGGCTCCATGCCGTAGTGGGTGAGCAGATTGAAGTCCTCGCCTGTAGGGTCGCCCACGTTGGTGGGTACTCCGCATGCGACCTTGTTCTCAAAGAATTTCAGAACCTCTGGGTAGTCGTTGAGTCGATAGATCTTTAGTTCAGATATTTTCATGCGTGTCTGGGTTAGTCAGCCGTTTCGCCAGTCTTGCCGTCGCGATGGGGCAGTTTTAATTCATATTAACAGTATAACTGAAGTTGTGCTTTGGTGACCTGGGACCATAGATAAAAGCATATGAATACAACTCAGGATTATTTTCAAAATTTAAGTCTTCTCCTGATCCGAAATATTTCTTCGTGGCTGCGGTTCCCTTATGTGTTACAAAATTTGTAGGCAAATCTAGTAGCATTCTCATAACGAGAGATATTTCATCACGGTATTCTAGTATATTTCTTAAAATTTTGCCATTGTCATCGACTATGTTCTTAAACGCTCCGTCTATACCGCTACAATTAAACTCTCTTGTAAAGAAATATCCAGTACGATCCTTCACTTTGAAATTTTGTTTTGGATCAGCATCTCGCTCATTTGTAGCCAATATATCAAGAACAGTACACAATAAGACAACTCTTTCGTACAAATTATTTATTGAAAATGACTGACTATAAATGTGACACGCTCTTTTGATTACCTCATGGAATTTATTTGCATCAGGAGAAAATAAAATATGATATAATGATTCGAAATCTTCAACATTCCATTTAGTGCGGCTTTCCTGCAATTTTGTGTCAACACATGTGCCAAACTCTTTGAAGGATCAGCTTATACACCATTGGCACAAAATAAAAGAGCACATCCATATTGTATTCTATGAACCAAGCAACAAATGGTATCGTAATGTCTATGCTTGGATAAGCATCATTTTGACGCTTATGTTCACCGTCTTCACCATCTATGAGGTTGTCAATGTGAATCGTCTGAAAGCATATAATGAAGATTTGCAAACCATTGCGGCCCAACATCAGATGACCCGTGAGATTGTAAAGGAACTTGACTCGAAACTCTTTATCACCCTTGATGGCTATGATGAGTTGGTCAAGCAGCAAGGTTTTGCTTCAACCTGGTGTAAGTTTAAGGCAGCTCAGGAACAAACGAAGCAGGAGTAACTTCCTGCTTCATCGGTTTCAGTTGTTTTTGTTGATAAGATTCACCACTACCTTCACCATCACATCTTTTTCCTCCGTCCTACTCTCTGCTATCATCAGTGTCAGGGCGACGAGAGTGTTATCGGCAATGCGCTTCGTATGGTCGGGATTATACAGGATTCCATTATTGTTCAGGAACCAAAGGAAAAGTGTTGCTGCTATTCGTTTGTTACCATCGCTGAATGAATGATTCTTTGTGACGAGATAGAGTAGCATGGCAGCCTTTTCCTCCACACTGGGATAAAGTTCCTCACCGCCAAAGGTTTGGTAAATCTGTCCGATGCTGCTTTTGAATGACTCATCTTTCTCATTACCGAACAGGGCAGAACCGCCGAACTTCTCACGCAGGCGAAAAATCTCCTCCATGGCATTCTCATAAGTGGCATGGAAAGGTTCGTCCTTGGTGGTCTTGTCTATGGTCAAGCGTTCGTAGTCGTAGTTGTCAAGCGTGTCAAGAGCATAAGCATAGTCGTTGACCACCTCAAAAAGAGCCTCACTCTCTGCCGATTGAAGCACAGGTTGGCTTTGTATGGTTCTACCAAGCACATCCACCAACAGCCTCAGTTCGCCAATCTGCTCATGGCGCAACCGCTCGTTTACAGCATAACCTTTGATAAGATACTCCTTCAATACCCTGTTGGCCCATTGGCGGAACTGTACGCCCCGTTTGCTCTTCACTCGATATCCAACAGAGATGATGACATCGAGTGTATAGAAAGGAACAGGCTTCTTCACTCCATTAACGTGTAAAAAATGCACGTTATTATCCTTTGGCAGTTCTCCTTCCTTAAAGACATTGATGATATGCCGCCGAATATTCGATTCTTCTCTGTTAAACAACAAAGCCATTTGATTGGCTGAAAGCCATACAGTATCTTCCTCCAAGCGGACATCTATCTGAGTCTGCCCATCCTCTGCTTGATAAATGACAATTTGGTTGCTCCTATTATTAATATGGTTTGTTGAATTTTGTTGCATTTTGTTCCTTTTTCCTTTTTCATTTGGCAAGTCTATTCCCAACTTACAAACCAGTTCTCCAATACTTTCTTTTAAATAAACAAATGATTGTGGCGCTCTAGCAACATCTTTGAAGAATGTTAGAGGTCTAGGATGGTCAAACTCATATACGGATTTAAACTTAATGGCATACGCTATATCGCAATTGCTGAAATAGTTCATAAAATACTCTTTGGATATGCCTGAGTACTTTTTTGTAATTTTCCACAACTTTTCAGGGGAATCCTTTATAATGGACTCAACCTCTATTAATGCAACAACCTGCTTTGCAGGGGCCGTAGCATACACTATCATATATTGGATATTAGATGGTACGAGTTTCCTGTACTCGTATCTCTTTTCTCCAGACAATATTTTCTCTATATGTTGAGGATGGATGGATATTAGTATACTATTGCTCATATTTCAAGGACAAGTATTGTTTGTTACTTATTTGTCGAATACTTTGTATGTTCCCTTTTATTCCAACTTCGACAATCTTTTGATGTGATATTTCCTTTTCTAATGCAATATATCTAAAAAGAATTACTAATGTCTTTCTCTGTAGAATTTCTTGTACTCTTGAAAAAGTGTAGACGGTCCTTTTAGCTATCAAGGGGAATACTTCATTTATATCTTCTGAAAAAAGAACTTTTTCAACAATGCCTAAACATTGGATAGATTTTCTATCTGTACTCCTGTAAAAGAGGACGATATCACCTTGTTGGATTGCTTTGATTTTTGAATGGCATAGATAAGCCTTCTTAATAGTATTACCTTGACAAGAATAGAGAGACTGGTCTTTCTCAAACAATGACCCTTTCAGATTGCTCAGATCTGGAAATAAATCCTCATGATACTTCGGTTGAATAGGTATTATGAATTTTTGGACAGAATCATTTTCTTTAAAAAATGGATAATAACGAATTAAAGAATCAAGAGGATTACTGCTATCATCTTTCAACTTCATGGGTTTAATATAAACTTCATCTTGTTTGTAATTTCCTAAATGATAGAAACCATAGTCTATACATAATCCTACAAGAGTTTTTTGTTCTTCTCCATAAGTATGCAGATACACCCAATCAATATTGTTCTTCACACAATAGTCAAAAGCGATGTATAAGAGTCGTTCTCCTAACTTTTTACCCCTTGCACTAGAGTCGACTTTAAAGGTACATAGTTTTAAGATTTGTCCACATGTTGGCACATTATCGTCTGTCAAAGGGACATCCTGTTCATGTTTGTATATACAGATAGCTACAATAGTTCCACTCTCATTCTCATCTTCAATATACCAACATTTACGTTGCCCTGATGCACATTTTTGATACCATTCATCAAATCCATCATATGATTGACGTAACGAATCAAAAAAGGATTGGCTTTTGTCTATTTCATATAAGTGTCCCTCTTTGACTCCTGTATAACCAAATGTGATAGGGTCTTTTGTGTAGCGTCGTAAGAAAAATAGGAATTGCTCCAACCGATATATTTTATCCTGTATACCTATCTGTTGAGCCTTTTTATGTATCCCTTCGTCATTTGTGACCAGGAGATGAACAGCACCGCGATATAAGGCAAATAAGACATTATTGTCAACTCGGTCGTTATCATTAGACTGAGATAATCCTAGCTTTAAACAATCTTTTTCTGTTAATATGGGTGGATTGTCTATTTGAGAATATTGCTTCAATCTTGACAAAACTATTTTTTGCCTTTCTAAATTTTTATCGCGTTTAATATCTTCAAACTGTATAGGGTGAATATACAAACAATGTTGCTGTTCTGCGGATAGTTTCCGAAGTTCAGCAAAGGAAGAATCAAGAATCTTGCTTGTATCTTCCAATGGGATAATAATATTTGTGTCTAAAAGTATATTCATCTATGGGTAATCATGGTTCAATAAACACAGGCGTTCCTTTTGCATTTTCCGGATTAATGTCAATCAACTTTTCTATTAGACGATGATTAACCAAAAGGCTTAAATCTATGTCGAGTGGTTCTATTGAGAAAGTCATGTAACTTCTGCGAGGATTCTTGTTGGGATAGTCCATCGCTTTCAGTTCTTCCTTCCCCATCTCCTTATGTCCTGTAACAGTATAGGCAGACAGCTTGTCAGGTTTACCAAATTCATATAGGACTAACAGGCACGTCCTTCCAAACATCTCTCTATGCTCTTCCATAGATCCCTTAGTCTTACCCAACCTTACATTATATATATTATGCGTGAGAATCCAGTCTTTCTGTTTCTTATTCTTGGTACATCCAACAAGAATGGTTTTATCTCCACCGAAGAAATCTATAATGTTCTGATCAAAGCGATTCCATTTATAGCACTCAAATGGTTCAGCAGCCATCATCATTCCTTCTTCTTCCTCAAATTGAGAATACACAGAGATGACAGATGTTTTTACCGTCTCTTCGTCATCTGCTTGTTCGTATTTCTTGAAGTTTTCTGCCTGCTCGAAGATTTCCTTGAACACCTCGTCCTGCGGAACTGGAGGATAGCCATGCTCTGCCAATATCAGAATCAAGTCCATCTGCAGTTCTGCTTTGATGTCAGAACGATTGGCCCAATCGGTATATTTCGACTTGTCATCCACCATCTTCTTCACAGCAGCTGCTAACGTCAGTAGTTTATTTTCAGGATATTCAAAACCGAACTTATGAGCTATCTCTTTCAAAATGTCATAGAATGCCTTTTCCTCATAAGTGATACCCAAATCCTTGAACGACTTCTTTTCTTTGTTTACCTCCTTCAGCAGTTCTGCCATCTGCTTGGCAACCTCATTGAGCACCTCTTCTGCAAACACGGCATTGTCGCTACGGTCGTTATATCTCTGCACCAACGCATTCAGGCGTTTCGTGAAATCCACGCCCTTCATCTTATTGACCTTCTTGAAGTCGGTAATAACAGTCCGAAGCAGTTTCTCCATCAGTTTCACCTTCGTATTGGGCAACTTCAGTTTCTCCAACCTCGTCATGTAGTCCTCACTCAGCAAGTCCAGGTCCTTTGTATTCGCATTCACCTGAGCCACCTCTTCCACTCCGTCCGACTGTAAGGCTTCTGCTACCATCCGGCTCACCTTGCGGTTCATCTGCGAAGCATCTGGAGCGTCTCCCTTTGTCAGTTTGTATATAATAGAACGCACACCTGTAAAGAAGTGGATGTCCTCACGATCCTTATCGCTGATTGCATCATGATTGGAACAAAGGTTGAAGGCTGATTTCAGTTTCTTGGCATGACCCATAAACTGGTTTTGCGTTTTCTCCGTAACCTGCACGAATTCTGCCGCATGTTTCAGACATTCCAACTGTTCCAGCGGTGTTCCCGTTGAGAACTTGCTATAATCGAAGGTATGGAACATTCGGCGCAGGATATCCAACTCGTCTTTCACCATCGTTACACTCTGTTCGATGGTTTCCACATTGTCACCCATGTCGCCACCGCCAGCATATTGCTTCAGCGCATTGTTCATATTGCTCTTGATGCCGATGTAGTCAACCACCAGTCCTTTATCCTTACCTTCATACACACGATTCACCCTCGAAATGGTCTGTACCAGCGTATGCTTCTGTAGTGGCTTGTCAATATACATTGTGTCGAGACAAGGCACGTCAAAGCCTGTTATCCACATAGACACGACGATAGCAATCTTGAAGTTTGAGTCAGGATTCTTGAAGAGCACATCAAGCGCCTTACGATCTTCATCCGAACCGATTAGTTCACGAAGTTTCGGATCATCATCCTTCTCACAAGTCATCACCAATCGGATGCGCTCTACTGGTGTCTGGTCCTCTGAGCCAATCTTCTCTTCCCATTCGGGGCGCAAGGCAATAATCTGTTTATACAGGTCATAGGCTATTTCGCGACTTGAGCACACAAACATTGCCTTACCGCAAACGGTGCTTCCTTCCTCTATTCGCTTTTCGTAGTGCTCAATGAAATCCTTTGCCACCACCGCCAGACGGTTCGGGTCACCCAGAATCTTGTTCATCTGCGTCACAGCCTTCTTACTTTCCTCTATCTGGTATTCGTTGGCTCCCTGTTCTTCACATTGCTTATAGTATGCCTCTATCGCCTCCAATTGTTTGTGGTCAGCAAACACCTTGGCGGCTCGTCCTTCATAGACTATACGACGGGTGATGCCGTCAGCTACCGATTCTGTCATAGTATAGCTATCCACTACATCACCAAACACATCTATCGTGGCATCAATCGGTGTTCCTGTGAAACCTACATAAGTAGCATTGGGCAATGAGTCGTGCAGATACTTGGCAAAGCCATAGCTGCGCTTTACGCCTTTATCAGTAATGGTCACGTTCTGTTCCACATTCGTCTGCGAACGGTGGGCTTCGTCGGAGATGCAGATAATGTTGGCACGGTCAGACAATAGGTTGATGTTCTCGCTGAACTTTTGTATGGTAGTCAGGAACACACCACCACTCTTTCGTCCTCTCAACTTCTTGCCTAACTCTTCTCGTGTCTCGACGTTCACCGCAGTCTCATCGCCAATAAACTGCTTGGCATTAACGAATTGTGCCGAAAGCTGGTCATCCAAGTCTGTGCGGTCAGTTATCAGTACGATGGTAGGGCTTGCCAGATGTCGGCTGCGCATCAGCATGCGTGTCAGGAACAACATCGTGAGGCTCTTACCACAGCCTGTAGCACCAAAGTATGTGCCGCCCTTTCCGTCACCATGCAGGTTGATGTGCGAGTGCTCCAAAATGTTTTCGTATAAACGATGCGTGGCGAAGAACTGCGGATAGCGGCAGACAATCTTCCGTTCACTCTTCGAAGAGTCGGGGAAGAACACGAAGTCCTTCATCACACTCAGCAGTCTCTCCTTACGGAACAACCCTGCCATCATGGTATGCAGGGAGTCAATGCCGTCGTTTGCCTTGTCTGTGCGCTCCACCTTGCGCCAGGCATAGAAGAAGTCATAAGGCGTGAACAGTGTACCATACTTATTATTCACACCATCACTGATAACCACAAAAGCATTATAGCGGAACAATTCTGGAATATCCCTACGATAGCGCACCGTCAACTGCGTGTAGGCATTCATGATGGTGGTGTCTTCCTTTACGGCACTCTTGAACTCCAGCACCACTACAGGCAGACCGTTCACATATACGATGCCATCAGGAATACGTCGTTCCAGCCCCTTTATTTCCAGTTGGTTGACAATCTTAAAGATATTCCTGTCAACATCCTTAAAGTCTATCACTTCCACGAACAAGTCTGGCAGGGAGGCATCCTCACGCTTGATGGCGAAGCCCTCCGTCATCAGTCGATACGTCTGTGCGTTCTGCTCGTAGAGTGGAACACCATTATTGGCCGTCAACCTCGCTATGACTCGCTCCACCTCCAATGGCGTAATGCCTTCCTCAGCATATCTGTCCATCAGATACATCCGCAAGTCATCACGCAGCAGCACCTCTGTCTGCTCCTTGTGTATCGTCTCGCCATTCATGTAGGTGTATCCCTGTTGCTCAAACAACTCCATGATGGCCATTTCCAGCGTATGTTCGTTAAAGTGTGACATAGGCTTATGATTTATCTGTCAAATTTGGATGCAATATCCTTAAATACGATAGCTTTTTCTAAGAACCAATTGTAGGCTTTTGCCCAATACTCTCGTTTCTTAGGATTGATATTGGTAGTAATGAATATGCGACAAGCCTTCTTTGCCTCTCGCCATTCCACTTCGCTATTCAACATCGTAGAGATTTCATCTTTATGCGTTTTGAAACGCTCAAACAATTCTTTGTCATCATTGATGTATATCTCTGTACCAATGTTTTGCTTTTGGGTGTTGATGGTAAGGCCCACATGATAGGCTGAACTACCGATGCTCAAATCATACCAATGCTGTGGTGATGCCTTTCGCGAACGGAAGTGATGTTTGAAGACATCGTTATTATTCATCGCATCATTAAAGCCTGTCCAAAATTCTAGTTTCAGCAAATCAGTATTGGATAGTCCTTCAATGGACTTCATTGTCTTTGTCCAATCATTGGGCTTTTCTACGATGTTGAAGCGTGGTGCTTTCTCCGAATCACCAATCTGCCATAATTCTATTTCCAACAAGAAAAAGCCGATGTTACTATCTGTATGCTGGTTCAGCCATTCTATTGCCTGACGATGTTCGTCACGTGCTCGCTTCACTACCCAGACAATCACTTCTGCACCTTTGCCTGATGCGTATGTAATCAGTTTGCCGAGATGGTCGTGATTGGTATCTTCTAATTGGTTCTCAATAATCACACGGCGATTAGTGCCTACTTCTTTGGCAAAGATATCCACATTAAAACTACCGACGGACGATTCCCTTTCCTCCAGTTCCAACTCAATATCTATCGCATCACTCAACAGCGTAAGATTCTCCTCCTGTGCCAACCACCTCGTGAAGTCATTTGCCTCATGAGGCCATACCGACCTTAAATCGGTAATTCTTATCATCTTGCCTAATTTGTCCATTTCGTCAAATGTTTTGTTCTTTAAACATATATTGCCAGTACCTGATTCTCTGCTCCTTGTGTATCGTCTCGCTATTTACGTAGCTGTAGCCCTGCTGCTCAAACAGTTCCATGATGGCCATCTCCAGCGTATGTTCGTTAAAGTGTGACATAGGCGTTATTTCATTGTCGTTTCTTATATCATCAAACAAAAACCATTACAATTTGGAATAATTATTTGTTTTTTCCGCTTTGTCTCTTAGATTTATCCGTTTTATCATTTAAATATCCGTTTTTATTCAAATTTGAGATGAATATACCAATAATGAATACGGCAAACAAAAAAGAGACAATGTTTTGACAAACACAGACAATTTTTGAGATTCCCGTTATAGGAACCATATCGCCAAATCCTGTTGTTGTTGCGGAAATAAAACTGAAATATACAGCATCAGTGGGCGTAGACAATAATTTAATAGATTCTTTAAAAGAGCAATAATAGATAGTTGCAAAGCCCAATGTTATCTCTCCAAAATTTACTAGTGCCATTAGTAGATTCCTTTTATAAGATGCAGGCTTCTTATATTCTGTCTCCAAGAAAAGAAGTCCTAATAAATAGCACATAGTCTCAGCCATTAAATATATACAAAGATAGCTAAACCAAGAAAAAATGGGGAAAACATAAAGAGCAAGGAGATACAATGAAATTTTCAGTATGACATATATTTCATTACATACTTTTCTGGTTAGCGTGTTGACTTTCCCTGACAATTCTCGAATATATAAACCAGGAAATATGAATTGAATACTTACTAGAAATAGCCGCAAAAAACGCTCTATTCCAAAATCATTATATTTCTCCGAGTTCCATACAGCCTGAATATTTTTTATCTGAACCCTAACCGCCGATTTTGGTCTTCCAGATAATTGTCCGTCAATCTTGCCGAAAAATATTTTCTTGAGATAATTCATCTTTCCTGTTTTTTACTAATTCTTGTATTAATCAACTACCTTTGACTGGTAATCCGTGAAATAGACTCCATTATTTGTTGGAGGTTATTATCTACATACGGATTCCCTAAATGACTCATATAAAAGTTTGCTAATCCTAAATCATCATTTGAGATAGGATCAACATGACAAATGAACTTGTCTGCAATAAACTTAAGAATTTCTCTTATTGACTTATCGCTCCATGAAAAGATTTTACTATCCAGGAAATCATCTATCTTTTGTGCTTTATCACCTTCTCCTTTCGCTCGATAATAGTTTTGAACAGAATACTGTTTTGCTCCTTTTTCTAAAAACAAAGCACGGAATAATGCAAGAAACGAATCAAATAGCATAAGATATTCCTTTTGATTCTCTTTCTTTGTCGTATCAATTTCTGACAATCTGGAATAACGATAATTCAACTGTTCTAAGTTGAAGGCTACTTGTTCTGCAAAAGGTCTTTGATATAAAGACATAAAAGTTTTTTCTTCCATATCCGTAATTCTTTATTGCCCCATCTTCGCCAAAAACAAAGACTGTAATTCGGTTAATTTCTCGTTTTCTTTCTCTTTTAGAGACTTTTGTTTATATACAATCTGCATTTGTTCTTCAAACTCAATGCGCTGCTCCAGCTTGGGAATTAGGCATTCTTGTTTATATATTATAGACTGAGTTAATAAGGGTTGTCCAGAACCTTCACTTTGGCTATTCAAATCTATCTCCTTCATAGTTCTGTATAAGAATATTGTGTTGCCACTTTTAGGAATTGCAATCATGGCATTATCATTTACATAACACTTGCTTTGATGAAGATATAAAGAGCCACAATTGATGCCAACTCTGCCTATAACAACGACATTTTCAGCGTTAGAGCTGTTCGTGTATCCAACGATACCATTGCCCCCATAAACGGGAATGTCCCCTTCTGCTGGTAGCATAGCCTTACCATTCTTAATGTCTGCAATCTCCCCTAACGTTCCCATTCTCCAGCCTTCGGGGAGGTTTTCTTTGTCGATGTTATCGACGAAGGTTTTGCGGTAGAGGGCTTGGGCGGTGGCTTCGAGATGCTGAATCATTTGATTGTTGAGACGGATGCGGTTGGTCAGCGTTTCGTATTCTGACACTATTTCACGCTGGCGAGTGATGGAGGGAACGGGAAGTTTCATATTACAAAAATCCTCCCAAGTTAAACTACCACGAACACCACCAACGGCATAATAACTTGCCTCGCGGTCAAACTCGCTACGAGAGAACCACATCATCAGATACTGAGGCATCAGAACGGTCTTATCAATAACCTCGAACATCGGATAAGCAGGTGACATGATAGCCTCGTTTTCTTCAAACATGGCAACAGGCATTTTCCCGTCACGACTAACCTGCATCAAACTGCAAGCAAACTGTTCGTGACGAATCACCTTATAGTTAGAGAGGTCTGTGCCGATAACATTTGCTACCGACGGTATGAATGCCTTGTCAATCGTAAGACCGACAAGTTTCGTAACCTTCAAGTCCCGATTATGAACATTCACTTCTCTGATATAGTTGCCTAAACGTTTGTATTCCATTCGTTTTTTCTATTATCTGGCTACAAAGATAATCATTATATTCCTAATAATAGTATAAATTACGGAAAATTAGGGGAAATTATGGGGGGATTTCCCCTAATTTCAATAAAAAGTTGTATCTTTGCGCCAAGAAAAGAACAAGAAGATGAAAGTAGAACCAGTACCATATCTAAATCCACAAAAGCAGGTGGAGGCCATCCAAATGCTTACCAATCAGCAATTTCAGCCACTATTTCAGAAGATTAGCAGCGAATATCTGTATTGGGATAAAGTGAAATACATGGCACCCAAAGGCTATGACAAGCAAGTCTTATGGCAAGCTGTGAAGATTCAACGTTTACTGAATGCACAAAATATCCGTTTCGGCAACTACACATTCCACTTTACAGTGACTAAAAATATGTTGGCTCTGCTTCATGATTTTGATATGAACTTAGGAGGTAGTTTGGGGACAAAAAGCATTATACCTGCCACAGACAAGAATTATTATCTGATTAGTTCTATCATGGAAGAAGCCATTGCGTCAAGCCAGATGGAAGGTGCATCCACCACACGGCGTATTGCCAAGGATATGCTTAGAAAGCGGCTCAAACCAATTAACAAGAGCCAACAGATGATAGTCAACAACTATGAAACCATCAGCAAGATTTCAAAAGGCAAACAGACTGATTTTACCATAGAGGGATTGCTTGACATTCATCGCACAATTGCTAACAAAACATTGGACAATCCTGAGGACGAAGGTGAGTTCCGCAGAAATAACGATATTTTTGTGGTTGACGGTATCACTGGGCACGTCGCTCATACACCGCCATCGTTTACAGAGATTGATGCCATGATAAAGGATTTATGTAAATTTGCTAATAGTGACAATAGCGAGAATTTCATACATCCCATCATTAAAGGCATTATCATTCATTTTGCGTTGGCTTATATCCACCCCTTTGTAGATGGTAATGGAAGAACGGCAAGGTCCTTATTTTATTGGTACATGATAAAAAAAGGATATTGGTTGACTGAGTATCTTTCCATTTCCAGGATTATTTATACCAATAAGAAGGCTTATGAGAAGGCTTTTCAATATACAGAGAATGATGGAAACGACTTGTCATATTTCATTCAATATCATTTAGATGTGATGAAAAAAGCCTTTGAAGAATTAAAGAAATTTTTGCAACGCAAGATTGATGAGCAACAAAATGTATTACGATTTGTTGGAATCTCAAATATCAATGAACGTCAGAGATATGTTCTCAAAACAATATCGGAAAACAAACGTACACTTTTTACTCCCAAAGAACTGGCTACCCAGTTTGATATTTCGGCAAGGTCTGCCAGAACCGATTTGCAGAAATTGGCAGAAATGGGCTATTTGAGTGTTACTAACTTGAATAAAAGAGCCTTAGGATATATAAGATCCGAACGTTTTGAAGAACTCCTGCAAGAATCTTCAAATAAACGATAGAGGAAATTAGGGGAAATCTGAGGGGAATTTCCTCTAATTTGAATTACTATAGGTTATATCCCAACTTCTCAAAGAGGTCTTTCAGTTGCTGTTTACTCTCTTCTTCCTGTTGTAAGAAGTTGCGCATATCTGCTTGCAGTTGGCGCATCTTGGTATCGAAGTCTATCTGCTCATCGCGATTGCGGAACTCGATGTATTTGCTGGGCACGAGGCTCCAACCTTTCTTCTCAATCTCTTCGAGGGTAGCTGAGTAACAATATTCTGGTTCGTTGTGGTAGGTCTGTTCATATCCTACATGTTGCCAGTTGTGGAAGTTCTCGGCAATCTGCTGTATCTGCTCAGGCGAGAACTGGATATATTTCTTCTCGAAGGGCTCTCCCCACTGGCGCAGGTCGATGAACAGCACTTCGTCCTCACGATTACGATAACGAACCATCTTGCCGTTCTGCTCCACCGTGCGAGCCTTTTTGTTGTTATTGAGAATCCAAAGCGTCACGCTGATGTCCGTAGAGTAGAACATGTTACGAGGCAGAATAACAATAGCTTCTACCAAATGGTTCTGAAGCAGTTGCTTACGGATAGCAAGTTCCGTACCGTCGCCGCTTAGAGCGCCATTGGCAAGAAGGAAACCAGCCGTACCATTGGCTGAGAGTTTGCTGACAATGTTCAGAATCCAACCATAATTGGCATTACTCGTCGGAGGTACGTCGTATCCAGCCCAGCGAGGGTCGTCCTTCAGTTCGTTCTCTGCACGCCAAGCCTTCTGATTGAATGGCGGATTAGCCATGATGAAGTCTGCCTTCAGGTCTTTGTGCTGATCGTTGTGGAACGTATCGGCAGCCATCTCACCCAAGTTGCAGGCAATACCACGAATGGCAAGGTTCATCTTTGCCAGTTTGTAAGTGGTATTGGTATATTCCTGTCCATAGACAGAGATGTCGCGCTTGTTGCCGTGATGTGCCTCAATAAACTTCATGCTCTGCACAAACATACCGCCAGAACCACAACATGGGTCGTAAATCTTACCACGATAAGGCTCAATCATCTCGGCAATCAGGTTGACGATAGTCTTCGGGGTGTAATATTCTCCTTTACCCTTACCTTCGGCAATAGCAAACTTACCTAGGAAGTATTCATATACACGACCTATAAGATCGTTCTCTGGGTCTTTCAGCGTATCAATCTTATTGATTTCATCAAGCAATGCCGCGAGCTTGGTACGGTCGAGCGACAGACCCGCATAGTAGTTGCTTGGCAAGGCACCCTTCAGCGTAGGGTTGCTCTGCTCCACTTTAGCGAGCGCTTTATCTATCTTAATGGCAATATCATTCTGCTTGGCGTTCTCAATCAGAAAATCCCAACGGCTTTCAGGCTCCAGATAAAAGACGTTCTTGGCATTATAGAACACGGGATTGTCTGCAAAAGCCTCCTTGCCTTCTGCCACCAGCTCATTGCGCCGCTCCGTGAAGCGGTCGTGTGCATATTTCAGGAAGATAAGGCTCAGTACCACATGCTTATACTCCGATGGTTCCACGGAGCCGCGTAGCTTATTGGCCGATTCCCATAACGCTTCTTCTATTGCCTTTTCTTTAATAATCTTCTTTGCCATAGTTATGGTAGTTTGATTTCATTTGTTATTTTTCTCCCAAAGTAGTCAAAGAGGAATATGGGGAATGCATTAAGTATAGCAACCTTACATTCATCCGTTTCGACATATTTGGAAAGTTGATTGCTAAAGACTTCTCGTTGACTATCGGATTCATCAGGGACCTCATTTTTATCGTTACAGATGAAATGTGCCTTACTGACATTCATCACAACAAGATGTTTCCAGTTCGTCTTTGCATTGTCAATCTTCTCTTGTCCTTTTGTCTTGTCGTCAGCTGGTTTGATGGTGAGAATGATATATTCCAAATTTCCGCCATAGAAAGAGAATTCATGAACTTGGTGTTTGAATCTGACTTCCTGGCATTGTTGGCGTGTCACGGTATATGTCCAATAGTCGTTGTCAGGTAACTCTTTGGTATAGCGGAGCGACTCTACCATCGGATAATTGATATACAACTTACCATTCGCAGTTTCATCCGTAAAGAATTTCAGCATTTCTAATAGTCTCATGTCGTTCTCTTCAAGAGTCCTGGCCTTTTCTTGAAAATCATAGTCGAAGAATAGGTATATTTCAGATACCTCGTCCTCTCTAATGTCTTTCAACGTTTCGTCACCCTTTTCAAGGAGAATCTCCTTAAGCACAGATACGGTATCTACTTCAAATGCTCCATTGAGAGCATCATGCTCCATGAGCTTGGTATAGAGTGAGTATATATTACTATTGTACGTGCACACGAAGGTATCAAGCTTCTCTGGGAAGAAAAGCCGTTTGATAGACTCGAAATAAGTCTTATCGTCCTTGCCTTCAAACACAAACAGTATCATACTTCAAATGCTCCAGCGCGGAATAGTTTCTCAATGTTATGCCCGAATCGCAGTTCCTTCTCTGTGCAAGCGTGCAATGGCTTAATCTTATTGTTCTGCAAGATGAAGTTGCAGTCCGGACGCAACAGATCGTTCGTCATCAAATAGGTATTGTGAGATGACGTGAAGACCTGACAATTAAGGTTGAACAATTGCTTACATACTTCAAAAGCCAACTTGAAATGATAGAAAGCATCGAATTCATCGATAAAGACAAAGGATGCACCACTCATTCTCTTAATCCATACATATAGTAATTCCAAAGCTTGGGTTCCTGTAGAAGCAATTAGTAAGAATGGTATAGTATTGCCGCCGATTTCACAATAAAGATTTTTATCACCCTCTTTTGGAGGTATGAACTTGAAGTGCTGTTCACTTACTTTTGCTAAGAATTCCGAAAAATCTTCAGTATAGTGATTCTGAATTATGAATTCCTCTAAACTGAAACTTGATGTTTCAAGCCCTAGGAACTCTCGACTATCCAAATTTTTAAACCATAGCATTGTATTTACAAATAATACTAACTTTACTATGTAATGGTCTTGTGGAAAGGGGAAAGATGCTGTCAGAAAGTTTATCACCGAAACGCTGTTTACATTCTGCTTGAAATTTTCCTTTACGGTAGCGTCAATCCTAAATTGGTCATCATCAATCTCAAATACGTCATTTTCCCGCTTGAATACCTGTTTGTTATTTGAAACCAATGATTCTGCAACTAGCATACCTGAGGCATTTTTAGAATAGCGATACTCCAATATGTCATTCCCAAACTTAAATACATACTCGAACTCAACAGGTGAATTAGGATTCCCTATATACACATAATTGGAAAGGTAATCAGCTTTCTTCCACTTGACAGAAAGATGATATTCTATATCAAAGATTGCCAATGCAAAATTTGACTTACCAGAACCATTTGGTCCATAGATAATACCATTCTTAATTACTCCATCTTTAACGGCGTATGTGTTGAAAGAGTAATTGCTGGGATGTGATAAGTCCCACTCTATTCTTTCGGCAAAACCACGGAAGTTTTTTACGGCAAATTTGATGAGCATAACCTTATTCTTTTAGATTTCTGGGGCAAATATACAATAAAGTTTTTAATTTCCGTAATTTTTTTACGGAAATATAACATTTATGTTATAATTTTGGTGTTTAAGCACCGGTTTTGACCTACGGAGCCCCAATTTCTGTGCAGAAATAAAGATTTCCTGTATGATAACGAATGGATAAAATACTCTATGAAACTCGATAAGATTTTTTGAGCCAAAATCGCCAACTAAAGCCATTTGTTTACGCATTGTTTACGCAGACATGAAAAAAGCACTTGCGAGAAACTCGTAAGTGCTTGATTTTCAGTGTGGACCAGCCAGGACTTGAACCTGGGACCTCCAGATTATGAGTCTGCAATGTCATGCTTGACAAAGTGGTGAGGTTGGCAGACCGGTTCCCATCTCTGACTTCTTTCTATACAGACATCACCGAAGAGCCTTTAATTGCAGGCCTATTCTTGGTCTATTCGGGGCCGACCGTGTTACTGATGATGAATGAGAAAGAGCCCTATCGTGGCTCCCAGTTCATTGACTTGGAGGAACTGGAATACAACATTAACCGATTTTATAAGCTACCGGAACAATGACTGACTTCAATACCATCTGGCGCACTCAGGATGAAATCAGAACGGTAGTAAATGCTGTTCTGGGTGAATGTATCTGGAATCTGAGCTATAACGAACGACGAACGGCCGTTGAACTGGAATTGAGCACATATTTGGAGGAGGAAGAGGTTGACACACTTACTAATCAGTTTCCAGTTCCTGCTGACTATGACGGCATAGGCTCGAAGGGAACAAAGTTCGTGTTTTACATATAAAAGAAGGGAGGGGAGCGCCTTGCGGAGATATTTATTTTAGGTCAACTGCTATATCATTACTTTATTTAATGTTGGCGAGATACTCCTCATCGGGTATCTTGCTGGAGAGGATGGCATCGGCAATCGCCTTCTCCATCACCAGCGAGGCGAGCACGCCAATGGTGTTGACATCCGACTGGACATCACCGCCGCTGAGGGAGATGGCATAGACGGTGTCGCCATCGGCCATGGTGAACACCGGACGTATGCAGCGCGCCATACCAGTGGAGGCGATATTTGCCACCTTCTGCAGGTCGGCCACGCTCAGACGTGCATTGGTGAACACGGCGGCGATGGTGGTGTTGCCTACTATCAGGTCAGAATACTGGTTCATGAGCACCGCCTGTTCGGCACTCACAAAGCCCTTGCGGTCAGCAGTAGTCATGCCTGCTATCTTCACGCCGTCCTGGAAGATGTCGCCCAGGGCATTGACGACGACGGCCACACCCACTTCCAGCCGGCCAAGACGTGCTGCGGCATAGCCTATGCCGCTCTTCTGGGCCGTGGCCATGCCGCCCGGCTTACCCACAGTGGCACCCGTTCCTGCACCGACATTCCCGCTGAGTGGCGAGTTGCCGCCGATGGCACGCCGGCAAGCCTCATAGCCCATTTCGCGGTCGGGGCGGACATCAGCCTTGCCGTACGACAAATCGAAGATGCAGCTCTGGCATACGATGGGCACCAGCCCGAAGCCCGTGTCGTAGCCATTGCCATGTTCCTCCAGACAGTTCGCCACGCCATCGGAAGCCGCCAGGCCGTAAGCCGAGCCGCCGCTGAACACCAATGCGTTGAGAGGCTGCGTGTTGCGCTGAGGGTCCAAAAGAGGCACCTCGCGCGACGCTGGCCCGCCACCCAGGACTACAGCAGAGGCCATCGAAGCCTTGGGGAAGAAGAACACCGTCACGCCCGTCTTGGCATCATTGTCCTGTGCATTTCCGACGCTTACTCCCTGGAGCTGGGAGAAAGGCTCTGACTCCACCAGGCTCTCCATATCCTTGTACTTATCGACGCGGTTTGTCGTGTCGACTCCTATAGCCTCATCATTATCGTCCTTCGAACAAGCTGTAAAAACACTTGCACACAAAATAAGGTTGGCGGCAAAGGGCAACACGGATTTTTGAGTAAGGCGTGGGACTCTTTTGCAGAGATACTGATCTATGATTCGTTCGTAATACATCTCAGAAGCGTATTTGTGTTATCACGCCACAAAGATACGAAAAAGAAATAATCCTAGCAAATAATTTGGCAACAATTGAAAAAAGCGAGCCCCCAGTGTCATCACTTTTTGCCCGCTCTGCCTTTGGAGCGAAAGAAAAATGAGCGAATCAGAGAGATTTAACCATCTATTTGAGAAGTCCATTAGTTTTGGCAACGATATAGCAGTTGACACTTAATCAATTATTCCGCATGGCGCATTCTTGCGTCCCTTTGGTAGCAAGCGACCGGAGGTCGAGCGCCCGACCTTCGGTCGCCTACCCGTAGCCTTTCCCCTCCCTTAAGGGGAGGGGTAGGGAT
>JAEEGG010011490.1_pt1 | contig 19296 bp, 16 predicted proteins | sample 9134161 | NCBI WGS metagenome assembly JAEEGG01 (sample SAMN16246543, study PRJNA631951) | gut metagenome | biome: gut microbiome; feature: rumen; material: CR-attached | host: Bos | place: Iran: Karaj | collected 2018-10 | reverse complement strand
CTTCGGCGGCTCCACCCAGTATGCGGGCCAGACGGCGGCAGGCGCCGGCGCCGGCGCAGCCTGGAGCTCCCTGCGTGGCCAGCAGGCGCCTGAGGCAGGCTTCGGCCAGCCGAACATTCCGCCGGACTTCAACGCCGAAGAGTTCCTGCGAGGCGCCAAGATGGCCTACACCCGCATGCAGGCCGCCTGGGACCGCCGCGACATCGCGACCATAGCCCAGTTCGCCACGCCCGCCGTGGTGCAGGAGCTCGAGCGCCAGAAGGCTGAGGATCCCAATCCCAGCCAGACCCAGATCCTGCTCGTCAACGCCAGCCTCCAGTCCGTGGAGGAGTTTGGCGACAAGGACCGCGCGGCCGTCTACTTCGACGTTGTCATGCGTGAAGATCCCAACCAGGAGCAGCCCACCCACGCCCGCGAAATCTGGACCTTCGTGCGCCAGCACCAGACCGGCAACTGGCAGCTCGACGGCCTGCAGCAGGTTGAATAGCGCCCTGGCATCCCTTCTTTTTCCCTCCGGCGCCGGCTCCGGCCGGCGCCTTTTCGTCTCTGCAGACAGGCGCCACGCGCCGAGGCCCTCCATGAAGGATTCCATCCAGAACGGCGACCACCTCTATCAGCTCATGGACATGACCATCGAGGAGGCCCGCCCCGACTACGCCCGCGTCTCCATGCCCATCTCCCTGCCCATCGTCAACGGCATGGGGGTCGCCCACGGCGGCGCCCTCTTCACGCTGGCCGACATCGCCTTCGGGGCGGCCTCCAACTGCGAGGAGGAAACCGGCACCGTGACCCTGTCGACCAGCATCCAGTTCCTGGCGCCGGGCCGCAAGGGGCCCTTCACGGCCGAGGCCAGGCTCGTGCGCGGAGGCCGGCGCATCGTGACCTACGACGTGGACGTGCGCGATGCGGACGGCACCCTGCTGGTCCACGCCGTCACCCAGGGCATGAAGACGGACCGGCCCTTCAAGGTCGTGAAGTAGCAAAACCACATGCAGAAGCCCAACAAATGAAAAACTAGAAGACTTTTCATCATAGAAAAGAGAATTATAAACGTTTTATGCATTTTTATTTAGATATTTTTCTATTTCAAATTCAATAAAATATAGTTCTTGATTGTAGTAAGATTTTTGCGAAAATTTAAGCAATATGAAAGTTGCTCTATTCGACAACATGGGCAGGCTAATCCTGTGGGCTGGCTGCAGGAGCCTTGCCAGTGCAGGCAAAACAGGCTAGAAATTTTTTCTGTGGGGACGTTTCGTCACCGGTGTGGCGCCCAGTCTTCAAAACTGGCGGCAGGCTGAGAGGTCTGCGGTAGGTTCGACCCCTATGCGTCTCCGCCACACAGCAAGATCATGCCCTCTGCACGGCTTCCCAGCTGTCCAGAGGGCTTTTCCATAGCAGGCGAAGGCTCCTCCGCGAGCCCGCTCCGCCCCAGGAGATACCCGTGAAAAAGACAGGCATTGTACTCGCCATCGTGTTTGCGCTCATCCTCGCCGGCCTTGCTGCCGGAGGCTTCGTCCTCAAGAACCGCATCGAGGAGTGCGCCCTGGAAAGCCTCAAGACCGCCATCGGTCCAGACGCCGAAACCGCGGTGGGCGAGATCTCCTTCTCCTTCCTCGACAGGACCGTCACGGCCAAGGACTGGCGATCCCGCAGGGATCTGCCCGAAGGGCCCGTCTCCATTCAGGCCTCGGAAGTGAAGGCCGTCCTTGCGCCGCGCGCCGCCCTCGCCAGCATCCCCAGCATAGGATCCCAGCTCTACAAGGGCACCGACGTGGTTCCCGTCTTCGACCGCTTCACCTTCTACGGCCTCAAGGGCGCGAGCGGCCCGGTGTCCTTCGAGTCGGAGGCCGCGCAGGCGGACAGAGTGCGCATGACCTACGACCTGCTCAAGAAGCGCTTTGCCGGCGTGGAACCGGATCCCCTTGAGAACGCCGAAGGCACCTGGACCGATCAGATCTCCGTGCGCAGGCTCCGCTTCCTCACGCCGGACGGCAACCTTTCCAGCCGCGAGCTCAAGCTTTCCGGCATCCACGGCCTCGCTCTGGATCGCATCGCCATGGACAGCGTGGAAGTGACCGCCGACGGCAGCACGGTCTTTGCCTGCCGGGAGTTCTCCACCGAGAAGATTTCCGTCTCCGCAAGCCTGTACCGCAAGATTCAGGAGCTCTCCAGCAGCAAGGATCCGGGCCTTGCCGAGCTGCTCGGCCTCCTCGCCGAGTTCAAGAAGAGCGGTCCGCTCGTGAGCCGGCTGAAGCTCGACGGCCTCCAGATGCCTGCCGACGCCGACTGCCTCGTCGAGACCGAGGAGATCGCCTTCGACTGGAAGAGCGTGGATCCCCTCAATCTGGAGCTGCACCTGCGCGGGCTGAAGGTTCCGGCAAAGCTCGCCACCAAGAACGGCGTGACCCTGCGCGGCCTCGACAGCGTCGAGATCGACGCCGATCTTTCCTCCTCGGGCCTTGCCACCTCCCGCCAGCAGGGCTTCGTGCGCATCAGGAACCTCTTCGAGCTCCAGTACGACGCCACCTACATCGCGCCCTCCAGCGCCGTGAAGGACGTGCACCTGCAGCTGAAGGACTACGCCCTGCTCGCCCAGGCCGCCGTTAACGTCACGCCGGACGGCATGGCTGCCGCCATGATGCTCAAGGCCGGCGCCCAGGCCATGTGCCTCGGCGATCCTGTGGACCGCAAGGGGCAGTGCGCCAAGCTTGCCGAATTCATCGACGCGCCCGGCACCATCACCCTCGACACTCCCAAGGGCCTCGCCATCCCCACGGACAAGATCGCGCAAGACCTGTCGAGCGGCCGCTTCGGCAGCCTCTTCACCGTGCGCGTCCAGCCCGGTGGCAGGACCCTCGACCAGCTCATCCGCGAACTGCCCCGCTAAATCCGGCAGGGAGGAACAGCCGTGCGCACGCTTACGCTCAGGCGAGGCGAGGAACGCCGCCTTCGGGCCGGCCACCTCTGGATCTTCTCCAACGAAATCGACGTCAAAAAGACGCCGCTCAAGGACTTCGCGCCCGGCGAAGAGGCGACGGTCAGGGACAGCCGGGGCATTGCCCTCGGCTCCGCCTGCGTGAGCCCGGGCTCGCTCATCTGCGCGCGCCTCTACGCCCGCAAACCGGACGTGCCCCTCGACGCTGAGCTCCTCCGCCAGCGCCTTGCCCAGGCCCTGCAGCTCCGCGAACGCCTCTTCGACGCCCCCTTCTACCGCCTGGCCTACGGCGAGGGCGACTTTCTGCCGGGCCTTGTCATCGACCGCTTCGGCTCCCACCTCGCCCTGCAGGTGACGACGGCCGGCATGGAGGTGCGCAAGGACCTTGTCCGCCAGGCGCTGGAGGATCTCATCCATCCCTCGTCCCTTGCCTGGGACAATGCCGTGCGCGCCAGGGAGCTCGAGCAGCTCTCTCTGGATCCCGTCCAAGAGGGGGCCTGCCCCAACGAGCTCGATGTGCCGGAAGGCGGCTGCAGCTACCTTGCCCCCTGCCTCGGCGGCCAGAAGACGGGCTGGTACTACGACCAGCGTCCCAACCGCGCCATGGCGGCCGCCTTCTGCAGGCAGATCCCGGACGCCGATGTGCTGGACGCCTTCTCCTACGTGGGTGGCTTCGGCGTGGCCTGCGGACGAGCAGGCGCCAGGACCTGCGTCTTTGCCGACGCCTCCGAGCAGGCCCTCGGCTACTGCAGCCGCAACCTGGAGCGCAACGCGCCCCGGACGGCCTGCGAGACCCTTGCCGGCGACGCCTTCGAGACGCTGGGCAGGCTGCGCGCCGACGGCCGACGCTTTGATCTCGTCAGCATCGATCCGCCCGCCTTCATCAAGCGTCGCAAGGACATGAAGGGGGGGCTTGCCGCCTATGCGCGCATCAACCAGCTGGCCCTAGGCCTCGTCAGGGACGGCGGCGTCCTCGTCTCCAGCTCCTGCTCCCAGCACCTCGCCATGGAGGATCTGAGGGCTGCCGTCGCCCGCGCCACGGCCAAGGCCGGCGCCCATGCGAGGCTGCTTTTTGCCGGCGGTCAGGGGCCGGACCACCCCGTCCACTGCGCCATGCCGGAAACGGCCTACCTCAAGTGCCTCGCCGTGCAGATCTCGCGCTAGACATCTCCGGCGAGAGGCTGGCCCTTTGCCCGCCGCGCCGGCCGTTCCGGCTTCTGGCGTTTTCGCCCCCTTCGCAGTACACTGACTGAACCGACCACTGCCCACAGGAGCGCACGCATGTCAGACAGCAACGACTCAGCCAACGCCGCCTCCGGCCAGCTGCCGGAGATCACCTTCTCCACCTTCATCCTGTCCCTGGCCTCTTCGGCGCTCGTGCATCTCGGGGAAGTCCCCAATCCCGAGACCGGGGCGATGTCGCCGGATCCGGAACTTGCCAAGCACAGCATCGATACTCTGGCCATGCTGAAGCAGAAGACCAAGGAAGGCCTGACGCCGGACGAAGCAAGCATGCTGGACAGCCTGCTCTACGAACTGAAGATGAAGTACGTCTGCTTCGCCAAGAAATAGAGCTAACATACTGAAATCATTCAGCTTCTTTTCGCCATATTGCATCAATTGAGGCTGTAGCACTGCGCTGAGCCCCCGGCAGGGGATGGGCGTACGCCTTCAGCGTGATCTGGGGACTGGCATGTCCCAGATTGGCGGACACGGCAGCTATGTCGGCACCGGCGACCAGTCGCTCCGAGGCAACCTTCAGTCTTCAGCGCTTCCGGCACATACCGCAGGGCCAGGCCGTCCTGGTTCACGGCCACCAGCGCCGATTCCGCGTCCTTGTATTTCCTCCGCATGTAGCCTCTCCGGCGGGCACAAGCCCGCCTTTCCCCTACATGGAGCGGGAAGCATGCATGGAACAAGGGACGGGAAGATCCCTGCGTTTGAAAGGAGAAGGCGCGACTGCCACAGCATGACGAGATGCCCTCTCAGCGACGAGTTTCTGCTTCGCGATGAGGAGCTCTTCCGTCACGGCATGCAGGGGTGCAGATCATTTCTTCGTCCTGCCCGACAGCTAGGAACATAGAAACCAGCCACTCGTTAGACAGAAAGTCAACCGCTCTCCAGGCGGAAAGGAGGATCGCAGGGGGGCGATTGAACAGACACCTTCGCTCGATGCCGAAGGCACCCGCTCCATTGCTTATCACTCTGCTTCAGGATAATTATATTCATTTCAGATAATGCGGGCGTCCGATCCCTGCCTGCTACGCGTGAAGCAGGGGGTGCCGGAAGCTTGCGAAAAAGGACGCCAAGGCGACATGACCTATTCCATTATCGGCATACTGGCCATCATCATTCTGGCCATCATCAACAAGGACGTGCTCTGGAACAGCGAAAGGACCTGCGCCCAGACGCCGGCGCTGCGCTACTACCGCCTTTTCCTGCTGTGCGTCTTGGCCTACTGCAGCACCGACGCGGCCTGGGGTCTGCTTGGCCAGTATGGCATGACGACGGCGCTCTTCTTCGACACCTCGGTCTACTTTCTGGCCATGGCCGCCCTGGTCCTGTTTTGGACGCGCTACGTCGCCGCCTATTTAGAAGAGCGCAACCTCTTCGGCACGATCCTTTCCTACGCAGGCGCACTCTTCCTCCTCTGCGAAACGGCAGCCGTGGCGGTCAACTGCTTCCATCCCGTCCTCTTCTGGTTCGACGAAGCAGGCGGCTACCACAAGGAGCTGACGCGCGACGCAACGCTGGCTGTCCAGATTGTGCTCTTCGCGCTGACCGCCATATACGCCATCGGCACCGCCGTCAGTTCCAAGGGCGTCGTTCGGCGCCGTTACATGGTCATCGGCCTCTTCGGCATTGCCATGTCGCTGCTCGTTGGGCTGCAGTTCTTCTTTCCGCTCATGCCCTTCTACGCCATGGGCCTCATGGTGGGCGGCTGCCTGCTCCACAGCTTTGTGAACGAGGACGAAAAGGACGGCTACCGCATGGAACTCGAGAAGGCTGTCGAGCGTGAGCGCCAGCAGAACGAAGAGCTGGCCTCAAGCCGGAAGGCGCTTAGGGACGCCTTGGCGATAGCCGAGCATGCCAGCAGGGCGAAGACGGCCTTCCTTTCCAGCATGAGCCATGAAATCCGCACGCCCATGAACGCCATCATTGGCCTGAACAACATCGCCCTGAACGATCCCGAGACGAGCGACAGGGTCAAGGGCTACCTGGAGAAGATCGGCGTATCGGCCAACCACCTGCTCGGTCTCATCAACGACGTGCTGGACATGAGCCGCATCGAGTCCGGCCGCATGGCCATCAGGGCCGAGGAGTTTTCCTTTGCCAGCAGCCTGGAGCAGGTCAACGTAATGATCGCCGGCCAGTGCCGGGACAAGGGCGTAGACTACGACTGCCAGGTCAAGGGCCACATCGACGACTACTACGTCGGCGACGCCATGAAGCTCAGGCAGTCGCTCGTCAACATTCTCGGCAATGCTGTCAAGTTCACGCCCGAAGGCGGCACGGTGCGCTTTCTCGTCGAGGAGGGCCCGCGCTACGAGGGCAAGGCGACGCTCAAGTTCGTGATCAGCGACACCGGCATCGGCATGAGCAAAGAGTACCTGCCCCATCTCTTCGAGGCCTTCAGCCAGGAGGACAGTTCCTCCATCAGCAAGTACGGCAGCACCGGCCTCGGCATGCCCATCACCAAGAGCATCATCGAGCTCATGAACGGCCACATCGAGGTGGACAGCGAGAAGGGAAAGGGCACGACCTTCACCGTCACGGTGACTCTCGGCGAAAGCCGCCGGAGCGCCGACGCCCTGGCGGGCGACCTCATGCCCAGCGAAATGCGCGTGCTCGTGATCGACGACGACCCCATCGCCCTGGAGCACGCGCAGATCGTGCTCAGCCATGTTGGCGTCGTCTGCGAGACGGCCGAATCGGGCTGGGAGGGCATCAACATGATCCGGATGCGCCACGCCCGCCAGCAGGACTACAATCTTGTGCTGGTCGACTTGCGCATGGCAGGCATGGACGGCGTGGAGACCACGAAGCACATCCGCTCCATCGTGGGCGACGGCACGCCCATCGTCATCCTGACCTCCTACACCTGGGACGACATCGCCGACGATGCCAGGGCCGCAGGCGTCGATAGCTTCATGTCCAAGCCGCTCTTCGCCGGCTCCGTCATGAAGGAATTCCAGGATGCCTTCAGGGCGAAGAACGCTGCTCTGGCCGCCCGCACAACCGACCTCAGGGGCCGACGGGTGCTCGTGGCCGAAGACGTGGCCGTCAATGCCGAAATTCTGGTCATGGTCCTGGCCATGCGGGACATCGAGGCCGACCACGCGGAGAACGGCCGCATCGCCGTCGACATGTTCCGGCAGAGCGCACCCGGATACTACGACGCCATCCTCATGGACGTGCGCATGCCCGAGCTGGACGGCCTCGAGGCCACGCGCACCATTCGGGCCATGGCCAAGGAAAGGCCGGATGCAGGAAGCATCCCCATTGTCGCCCTCACGGCCAACGCCTTCGACGAGGACGTGCAGCGCAGCATGCAGGCGGGGCTCGACGCCCACCTCGCCAAACCCGTAGAGCCGAACACACTCTTCAAGACGCTGGAAAAGGTGCTTGCGGGAAAGCCTTCCAGGGCTAGCGGCACAGAGCCTGCACCACAGGATGGAGCCCCCAGGAAGTCCTGAAAGACGCCCCCGGCGCTGACGAGCCTTCAGTGCCTGGGCCTCGGCGACCTCGCCCACGCTGGTGCAGGCCCAGGCAACGAGAGTCGAAGAATGGAAGGCTACTGGGCTGGCCTCGGCGCAACTGGCAGTCCGACACCTTGACGTTTCAGGACGGCCTGGGGCGGGATGCTTCGGGCCGACTTCATCCTTCCACGTCTCCCGGCGGCATAAGGGGCCACGGGAGATAATCCCGCGAAGCTCGACTCAAAGGCGGTTCCTCCGAGATCGTGAACAGCCCCTCGTCCTGCATTGCCTGACCCCGAAAAAGCGGAACGGCCCCGCAGATTCATCTTCTGCAGGGCCGTCAATGGCGAAAAAACCTCTGCTCCGGGCTGCTGCGCCGGCGACCTCCCGCACGGTACTGGCCAAGGCGTCCCTGAGTTCCGTCGGCACAGCCCAGAGGACGTGCTCCGACTATCGCAAGGCATCCCGGCACAGGTCCTCCGTCCGGAGGGCTTCCGGAACGAGGGAAGGAGCCCTGCCGTTCTCCTGCACGGCGACCATGCAGACGGCAGACGTCCGCACGGACGCGGGCACAAGTCGCAGGGGGCTCGGCGCCTCCTCGTCCGCGGTCGCGCATGCCTCCGCGACGAGTTTTGGCGTCAGCAGCCACTCCGGCACCAGTTTCAGTGCCTCCGGATCCGCGCTCACCGCCGCAAGGCCGATCTCCGTGGACAGGACTAGCTCCGGCACGGCGACCAGCGACATGCCGCGCTACCAGCAGGCATTGAGACAGATCTCTGGCGTGCGCAACGCTTCGGGGACCTCTCCGAGCGTGCTCCAGTCTCTATGCACGGCCTTAAGTGCGTCACATTCGGTTTTCATCTTAATTCCTCTTTCTGCGCCTGCCTGTCGTAGCAGGCGCGGTAGACGTCCGGGTTCGGCTCCTCAAGTCCCGGACTGGCAGGAGGACGCCAACCGCGAGCACATGGTGATGCCGGGCTTGGTCTATCTTTCCAGCCCACGGAGTATGGCACGCTCTACTCCCTGGCCGAGCTCGAGTCCATTGGCCGGGCCTGCCGCGAAGCCGGCATGCTTCTCTACGTCGACGGCGCGAGGCTGGTCTACGCCCTCGGCTGCCAAGCCAACGATGCCAGCCTTGCCTACATCGCCAGAATTGCCGACGCCTTCTACATCGGGGACACTAAATGCGGAGCCCTTTTCGGAGAGGCCGTCGTCTTCCCGATTCCCGGCACGGCACCCCGCTTCTTCACGCAGGTCAAGCGCGCAGGCCCTCTGCTCACCAAGGGGCGCATCGCGGGCATCCAGTTCGAGACGCTTTTTGAGGACGGCCTCTACGCCGGACTGGGCCGCCGGGCGATTGCGACCGCGGACCGGATAAGGGCCGCCCTGCGCGCCAGGGGCCTCCGGCTGACCTATCCCTCGCCGACCAACCAGATCTTTGTCGAACTCTCTCCTGACGAGCGTGCGCGCCTTGGGCGCATCGCCGACATTGCAGCTGGGAGGAAGGCGCAGAGGGCAGGACGGTGATGCGCATCGCCGCGAGCTGGGCCCCCGTGAAGAGGACGTGGACGCCCTGCTGGCGCAGCTGTAGCCGACAGGCGGGCCACCGGCGGGCATGGCAGGGCTCCCGCCGGCAAGGAGCGCCACCCTGTCCCTCTTGCGTGCCCGTCTCATGCCCCCGGGCAAGGAGGCGCGGAAGGCGACGGGGATGGGAAAGCCTGGTGGCTGGAGGGAGAAGAGGCGCCGGGCGGGAGGAACGGGAAAGGCGACCTGCCTCCGGCTCCCGCAGATGCAGTTCATCAATGTCTTCTTTGGCAGCTTCCTTCTTCTGGAGGAGAAGCCTCTGCGTTTCGTCAAGGCTGTTCCAGACTGAGGAACGTGCAGGGGCGCCGGAAGAGCCGGCTTCGGCTTCTTCTGCAGGACGTGCGCCACCTTGCCTGTCTCCTGCCCAGCGCGTACTCTGGAGTTCTCAATCTCGCCCTTTGGAGGTAGCAGCATGAAGCTCTACGTCGTCGACGCCTTCACGAAAAAGATATTCCGGGGCAATCCAGCCGCCGTCTGCGTGCTGGACGGCTGGCTGGATGACGGACTCATGCAGAGCATGGCCATGGAGCAGAACCTTTCGGAGACAGCGTTCGTCCATCCTCTGGAAGACGGCCGATGGGCGATCCGCTGGTTCACGCCGGGAGGCGAGATAGACTTCTGCGGCCACGCTACGCTTGCCTCCTCCCATGTTCTCTTTTCCTATGTCCAGCCCGAAGCGCAGGCCGTCTGCTTTGCCTCGAAGTGCAAGGGCGACCTACCCGTAGCGCGCCGGGACGACCTCTACGAAATGGACTTTCCCGCAAGCCGACTCCAGCCCGTGCCGGTCACGGAGAGAATCGCCGCAAGCCTCGGCGGCGCCGTGCCCGACGAGTGCTGGCTTGACGGCGACCTGCTCTGCGTCTTCAAGGACCCTGCCTCCATAGCCGGCATCAGACCCGACCTTGAGGCCATGCGCAGACTCGAGGCCCGCCTCGTGCACGTGACGGCGAGGGATGTGCCAGGGGGGCAGGCCGACTGCCAGACGCGCTCCTTCGGCCCCAAGTTCAACATTCCTGAAGATCCCGTCTGCGGCGCGGCCCACTGCCTTGTTGCACCCTACTGGGGCAGACGACTAGACAGGAAGGAACTTGTCTGCCGGCAGGCATCGGCGCGGGGCGGCATGCTCTTCTGCAGCCTGCGGGGAGAGCGGGTGAGCATCGCCGGGCATGCCGTGACCTACGCCGTTTCCGAGGTGCTCCTGTAGACGGCCGGGGAGCACCGCTGGCGTGCCGTGCATCTCTGATTCCTGCGCCTTCGGCTTCCCAGCACCGGGGCGCATCCTGCTCCGGCCCTGCACCCCCGATACCAGCCGTACTCAAGGGTCACGGCTCCAGCGCCGTGTCGCTTCTTCAGGAGAAGGCGTCCGGGTGCCGAGCGTGAACTCCTGATTGACCCGCTCTTCCTCCGCTGATACGCCTGCTTCATCGTCAACCCGCAAACTTGGAGGCAACCCATGCCCTGGAATAAGACCCTTTTTTCTGCCTTGACCCTGTCCCTTCTCCTCGGTGCCAGCGCGACATGCGCCGCCACCAAGGCCCCCGTCGTCAAGGAAGTCGAAGACAGGGGCGAAATCGACCAGATCAAGTGCGACGGCATGGACGAAGCGGACGTGCACGTCGGGGACACTCTCAACTTCTATGTCTCCTTTGCAGTTGGAAAAAATGAAAAAGTGAAGGTTGACGGCGTCCGCTACTGGTTCTGGTCCGACGTTGACTACAACAGAGGCGACCCGGGCATCGCCTTCAAGGCAACGAAGGAGATCATGGACAGCGACGGAATCATCCAGAACCAGAAACAGAGGCTTATGCGCTCCACCGACTACGTGATCCGCGCAACCCCTGAAAAGCCGTCCAGGGAGAACATCATTGTCAAGTACGATGTCGCCTACTATGAATTCAACGCCGACGGCACGATGAACCCCAAGGAGCGACACCACGTCCAGTGCTCCCGCTACCGCGTCCTGCCCGAGAAGCGGAAATAGCCTCTTCACAACCGCCCCCTATCTCCTCCCGCCTGACGTAGGGAGGAGTTTAGTTCCCAGATTTCCAGCGTCGCGCCTGTCGTCGCATGAACGGGAAAGGCGGAGTCCGCCCGCCTAGAGGGGCAGCACGGATGCAACGACGACAGGCTGGACGATTTCGGCGCCACCGGCACGGATGGCCCTTAGGCCGATGCCCCCCTGGTCTTCGTGCCTGAGCCAGCGCGCCCGCCCCCTGCCCGTGCCACTGAAAAGCCTCAAGCCACGGAACCTGCTCCGCACCTTTCCTCCTCTGCGGGGGATGCAGGGGCTTCCCTGCACATGCCTTGCTGAGGGGGATCCGCGTGGCTACTGCTTCGCCTGTCTGCGCAGAGACGCGTACTCTGCCCTAGCCTTTTCAAGAACTGCCAGGAACTCGGGGCTAGTCTGGCTGATGGTGTGCCTGATTGTTTACCATTTTTTACAGATTTTCACAAATTACTTACATTATGGAAAAATTATCCTAGACTACCCCCAGCGACGCAGACCTGGTCGGCCGCAAAGGAGCATAGGATGCATCAGGCACACGACAGGCTGGACACGATGCCGGCAGGCATGCGACTGCCCGCGCCCATGGCGCCGGAGCGCGCGGGGCTTCCGCTCTTCCTCTCGGCCGTGCAGGCGGGCTTCCCCTCGCCGGCAGACGACAGTGTCGAAGACAAGCTCGACCTGCACCGCCATCTGGTGCGCAACGAGACGGCCATCTTCTACCTGCACGCCAGCGGCGACTCCACTGCTGCGCGGCATCGTCGCCAGCTCCGCTCTGCGCCTCTCCGGGCGCTTCCAAGGGCCGGGAAATGTCTGCTTGCGGCATGGCTTTCCAGCACGTCCCCGCGGAGTTCCACACGGGTGTGCTGTGCACCAAGACCATCCGGCAGAATGTCTTGAAGGACAAGCCCCCTTCGGCTACATTTATATGTCATGGCGCTCCACAGGAGCGCCTCTTGTCCCCGGATTCATGTTCCCTCCCCCCTTGCCATGAGAAAAGAAATCAAGGTTATCATCGGCGGTCTGCTCTTCATCCTCCTGCTCGCCGTCGCTGTTTTCGCGCTGCTCGCCTCGTACACAACCCGTCAAACTGAAGCCGACGTCAGCCGGATTGCCCATGTCCATCTGCAGGGCATCAGCGAGCTCGAGTCCGAACGCTTCGATGCCATCGTCGACCTGCGCTTCAGGCAGGTCGATTCGATCCTGCGGGAGCTCGCCAGGCACGACGTGGCGGCGGACCACGACAAGACGGCTGCCGTGCTGCGCCGCTTCGCGGCGTTCCAGTCTGCGGAGAACTGCTCGCTCATTTCGGACTCCGGCGAGACGGAGACCGTCTACGGCGAGTCCATCGTACGGCTGGGCGACGGCTCCTTCCTCCGCGGAAACCTGCAGGCCGGCCGGCGCGCCGTGACCGGCGCCTGGACGGACTCCATGCAGGTCATCGTCTACGCCACGCCCCTGCGCCTTACCATGTCCAACGGAAGCACGAGCATCGGCATGCTCTGGTGCAAGCCGATGCGGGCCTTCCGGGACAGGCTGTTCCTCAACAAGACGGGTGGCCTTGTCAAGCACCGCATCGTCCGGCGCGACTCCAGCTACATCATCGGCGACGGCGCCGAAGCACCTAGCTACGCGGAATATCTGCGCAGGCACGCCGTGCCCGGCGGCGGGGAGACGGGCGCGGACGCCGCGACCGGATTCCTGCAGGCCGTCGCCGCCGGCGGAGTCTACACGCTGAGCGCCCACGTCGACGGCCTGGACACGAACGACCGCTACTGCGTGCGCGCCGTGCCGCTGAAGGGGAGCAACTGGTACCTCGTCTCCGCCATGTCCTACGGCGCCATCGACAAGGCCATCGAGGGAATGAACCGCTCGCGATTTCTTGCCACCGTCCTGGCCGTGCTCGTCCTGTCTGCGGGACTCCTCTCCGTATTCGCCATGTACATGCTCATGACGATGCGCCAAACGGCGACCCTCGAGGATGCCTGGGCCTCCGCGGAACGGGCTCTGGCCGATGCAAGGGTCGCGACGGCCAGGGAAGAGGCCGCAGCCGCGAAGGCGACGGCCGCCCAGAAGGAAGCCGAAGACGCGAGGGAGCGCGCCGAGCAGGCGTTGAAGGAAGCCGAAGACGCGAGGGAGCGCGCCGAGCAGGCCAGCCGGACGAAGAGCGAGTTTCTTTCCAACATGAGCCACGACATCCGCACGCCCATGAACGCCATCGTTGGCCTGACCGCCATCGCCCGCGCGCACAGGGACGACGCCGTCCGCGTCGAGGACTGCCTCAAGAAGATCACGGCGTCCAGCCGTCAGCTGCTCGGCCTCATCAACAACGTCCTCGACATGTCCAAAATTGAGAGCGGCAAAATGGAATTGAAGCTGGAGAGCCTCTCCCTGCGCGAGACCCTGGAAACGCTGTGCGACATAGTGCGGCCGCAGATCAAGTCCAACGGGCAGAACTTCGACGTCCACGTCTCCCGCATCCTTTCCGAGCAGGTCTTCTGCGACGGCGTGCGCCTCAGCCAAGTGCTGCTCAACCTCGTCAGCAACGCGATGAAGTTCACGCCCGAAGGCGGATGCGTCGACGTCGAGCTCTGGCAGGAGCCCTCCGCCAGGGGCGAAGACTGGGTGCAGACGCACTTTGCGGTGAAGGACACCGGCATGGGCATGAAGGAGGAGTACCAGAAGAAGCTCTTCACGGCCTTCGAGCGCGAGGACAGCCGCCGCGTACACCGCACCCAGGGCACGGGCCTCGGCCTGGCCATCGTTAAGTGCATCGTTGACGCCATGGAGGGCACCATCGAGGTGCAGAGCGAGCCCGGCAAGGGCACAAGCTTCCACCTCCGCCTCGATCTGGAGCGCGTCCACGGCTCCAGCGACGACCTCAAGCTCCCGCCATGGAACGTGCTCGTGGTCGACGACAGTAGCGATGCGTGCAGCGCGGCCGCGGAGGCCCTTGCAGAGCTCGGCGCGCGGCCGCAGACATGCCACAGCGGCGAGGAGGCCGTCGAGATGGCCGCCAGGGCGCACGCGACCGGCGAGGATTTCTTCGCCGCGATCATCGACTACAAGATGACCGACATGAACGGCATCGAGACGGCGACGAAGATACGAGAAGCGACCGGCGACAAGGTCTCTGAAATTCTCGTCTCCGCCTACGACTGGAGCGACATCGAGGAGGAGGCAAAGGCGGCCGGCATTGCCGCCTTTATTCCGAAGCCCCTCTTCAAGACTTCGCTCCATCGCGCCCTGACCCGGCTCGCCGGCGCCGGCGAGGCCGCCGAGGGGTGCCCCGCGGAAGAGGCGCCGCCGTCCCTTAAGGGCATGCGCGTGCTGCTGGCCGAGGATCAGCCCCTCAACGCCGAGATCGCGACGGCCATCCTAGAGGATGCCGGCTGCACCGTGGAATGGGCCGAGGACGGAGTCATGGCGCAAAAGCGCTTCGCCGAATCGGAGCCAGGCCATTTCGATGCCATCCTCATGGACCTGCGCATGCCCAACATGAACGGCTTCGAGGCCGCGCGGGCCATACGTTCCATGGACCGCCCAGATGCCGGAATCGTTATCATCGCCCTCACGGCGGACGCATTCGCCGAGGACGCCCAGCGGTGCATGGATGCCGGCATGGACGCACACATGACCAAACCCATCGACGTCTGGGCGCTGACGAATCGCCTGGCCAGCCTCCGCGTGGAGCGCAAGGACAGGAGGTAGTGCCACGTTGGCCGCCTGCCGGCGCATGGCCGCCACGGAGGCGTCGCTCCGCGCATCTCCTTCCGCTCCGGAGTGCGCTTCCAGAGCCTGCTGGAAATGTCTGCTAATGCCAATTACCGCAGACAGGACGGGGGCCGGCGGGCATCCAGAGCCCATGGCGGCGTCCCGCAGGACTACGTCGAAGCCCGCCGCTGGTACGCACAAAGGCAACCGCGCAGAGGCATGCCGGAGCACAGTGCGACCTAAGCGAGATGTACGCCACTGGCCAGGGCGTCCCGCAGAACAAGCCCATCGCAAAGGAATGGGTTAGACAGGCCTGCGCCAACGGAAGCCGCCACGGCTGCGAATCCCACCAGCAGCTGCACGATGTCGGCTTCAAGCGGTGCCGCCTCCGTTCGGCAGGTGGAGCCGGAGCTTCCAGGCGGTCGCTCCAGGGTCAGGACGCCGGCGCATCGTCGCGCGTTATGGCACCCATGGGCTTGAGCACCTACTCTTCACCGGAGCTGTCCTGCCTGCGGCGATGCAGCCCCGCGAGCTTCCGCAGCAGCATCTTGACGTTGACGGGCTTGGCCATGTGGGCGTCCATGCCGGCATCCATGCACCGCTGGGCGTCCTCGGCGAATGCGTCCGCCGTGAGGGCGATGATGGGCACCGTGCCTGCATCGGGCCGCGCCATGGCGCGGATGGCCTTCGCGGCCTCGATGCCGTCCATGTTGGGCATGCGCAGGTCCATGAGAACGATGCCGTACCAGCCCTCACCGGACTCCTGGAACATTCTGGATCGACACCTGGGTAGACGGTCCGGCCCCCGCGTCAAGCGGAGCGCCGGCCCTGCCTTCAGGTGCCCAGAGTACGCCCCAGCCTCCGTCTTCCGGTTCTCAGCCCGCAATACAGTCTGCGACTCCGGGAACGCAGGGCAATAATCCGCCTGCGCCTTCAGGCTCTCAGAGCACGGCCCAGCCTCGACCTTCTGGCACGCAGCCTGCGGCCCAGCCTGAGGCTTCGAGTCCGCAGTCCGTTCAGGCAGGCAACGGCACAATGGTGGTCGTCTATCTCACAAAGGGCAGCACCCTCTGGCTCGACGCCCTGATAGACGGGACGCTCATCAGCGATGCAGGCGTTGCGAGATCAAACAAGAACGTCATTGCCTTTCTCGGCGACAAGCCAAACGGAAAGCCAGGCTTTGGCGTGAGGGCTCTTGCTGTAGGCGAGACGCCTGTCACGATCCGAGGAAAAAGCCCGAAAACGCACAAGAAATCGGAGCAGAAGATCAGAATCATCGTGGAGTAGCGACGAACTCGAAGCATGCCCTTCTGCCCAACGGCACAGGACAGGCCAAATCCTCCTAGCTGGGAGTGGAGATTGATCTGCGCAGGGCGGCAGCTGCGGAAATCCTCCTGACCATTGTTCCAAATGACCAGTATCAGGCTCCCTGCTGGAACTTCCGGCAGGGAGCCTTTGCGCGAAGCCAAGTGCAAACAGAGCGGAAACGTCCGAAGCCCATGACAGTGCGATGCGCGTCAGCCCGCCGGCATGCCGAAGCCTTGGCCAAAGCCAAACGCATTTCCAAAGGAAACGGCAAGGGGCCAGGCGGAGCTTCCTTCCCCGAGCTCTTCTTTGCATACTGCGTCTCAGCAATAGAAAAGGGCGACCAGGCAGCTGCTCTCTTTCCGACTACCGGTCGCAGACGCGCCCCCTCACCCCTTCCTGCGCCGGCCCTTCCTGAATACACCTGTCTGCCACTCTGGCGACGGTCAGGTGAATGACTGCCAGCGAGGCCTGCCACGAAAAGCTTTGCCCCCCTCTTCCTTGCCACCCTGCTCGCCCTGTCTACCGGGAGTCCCGCCGAGGCCTCTGTTGCGGCAATGGACGGCATCCTGTTGCACGCGAAGTTCACGCTCGACGAGCCGGACGAGACGCCCGCGCCAAACGGTCAGTCCCCCCAGAGTCAGCCAGCACCCGAACGCAGAACGGCTGGCGAAGTGGCAGAATTGGGATCCGGCGACTTCCGCTTCACCGTCGAGGTTCCCGGCGGCTGGACTGCCGAGAACGTCGAACGTGGCGGAACCGTAAAGAAGAACGACGGATCATCCCTGCTTGTTTTCAAAACGTTCAGCACTGGCGACATGACCGCAAGCCAGATTGCTGGCGCAATAGGGCAGAAGTTTGGCATCGAGCTCGAAAAGCAGGGCGATACCTGGATCTTCAAGGGAGACAAGGACAGCACGCCGCTGCTCATCGCTCTCTCGCACAAGGCAGAGGACGGCACTGCCGTTGTCCTCGTCTGTGCAGGCCCCGACCAGAACAGCATGTCGCGCATCTTCAGCACCGTCAAATTCATCTCGAAGCAGCAGTGAGGACGACGCTTCTCTCCGCACCCGGGAACTTGCCGGCTGAACAGCAGGGCAAGCCACTGCTTTTGCCCTTGCCCGTGAGATGTCCAGAGCAGGAAGCAGGCGACTGTCGCCCGCCAGACGACTCCCTTCGACTTCGCCTCGTCCGGCACATGCCAGACGGCATCGCTGTCGTCCCTGCAGGGCACAAGGCAAACCGCCTCGACCGCATCGCCTCCGGGACGAGTTTAAGCGCCCAGCCGTTTCGGGCAACATGATCAAGGGCTTTGGCTTCCGTCCTGAAATCCAGTTCCATGGCGTCCTCCCCGCCGCGTCCCTGGACTCTTCGTCCTCCACACGTTGCGGGAGCCCGGACGCGCCTCCGCGCGCTCCGCCGAACGCCTCTCCGGCAGGTGGCCAGGGCGAAGTCTGGAGTGGCGGCCGGGAAGATCGCACCGAGAAGGCATTCCGGCCTGGCAGGGGACTGCAGCAGGGGCGCCGAAAGCCCCTCCCTTGAGCTTTTGGCTCAAAGCTCCTAAAAGAAAGAGCCCCGCGCACTAGACGGGGCTCTGCAGCAGGACTTCTGCAACGTGCACCAGGCACTGGGAAACAATGGTGCAAAAACGACTTAATTATTTGAATTTAGTAAATAATTGTATTTCCTTCGCCAGAAATAGCACTTCACCCCCACCTCGACACAAAGGGCACCCCTCATGAAAAAGACACGCATCGGCCTCGTCGGCATCACCGGCTACACGGGCATGGAGCTGGCCCGCCTGCTCGCCACCCATCCGCACATGGAGCTCTCCATGGCCTGCTCGCGGACCGAGTCGGGCAAGCGCCTCGGCGCCTTCTACCCCTTTCTGGAAAAGCTGCCGGGCAGCGATCTCGCTATCAGCGTCTACAATCCCGACATAGCCAAGGAGGCCTGCGACATCGTCTTCCTCGCCGTACCCCACGGCAAGGCCATGGAAATGGCCGGCGAGCTCGTGGACAGGGGCGTCAAGGTGGTGGATCTCTCCGCCGACTTCCGCATCCGCGACGCAGCCGTCTACGAAGCCTGGTACAAGGTCGAGCACACGCGCAAGGATCTCCTCCCCAAGGCCGTCTACGGCCTCCCCGAGCTCTACGCTGAGGAAGTGAAGCGGGCCCAGCTCGTGGCCAACCCCGGCTGCTACCCCACCTCTGCCATCCTCGCCCTCTACCCCGCCCTGTCGAAGGGCCTGGTCCTGCCCCAGGACATCGTCGTGGACTCCAAGTCCGGCACGACGGGCGCAGGCCGCAAGCCCGTGGTCGGCTCCCTCTTCTGCGAGGTCTACGACAGCTTCAAGGCCTACAATCTCGGCAAGCACCGCCACACGCCCGAGATAGAGCAGGAAGTCTCCCGCTTTGCCGGACTCCCCGTGGCCCTCTCCTTCAACACCCACCTCGTGCCCATGAACCGCGGCATCCTGACCACGGTCTACACCAAGCTCAGCAATCCCTCGACCACGCTGGACGAGGTGCACGAAGCCTACTGCGAAGCCTACGCGGACAAGCCCTGGATAAGGGTGCTGCCCAAGGGCGCCCTGCCCGAGACGCGCAACGTCCGCGGCAGCATGTTCTGCGATCTGGGCCTCGTGGTCGATCCCAGGACCAAACGCCTGCTCGTCGTCTCCGCCATCGACAACATCTGTCGCGGCGCGTCCGGCCAGGCGCTTGCCAACGCCAACCTCATGTGCGGGCTCGACGCGGCCGAGGGCCTGGACCACGCCCCCATGCTGCCCTAGGCAGGACAAGGAAGGGCTACCATGGACAGGCAGACCGAAAGCCAGGCGGAAGCCAAAGCCTCTTCCCTGCAGGAGCGCATGGACGCGCTCCTGCACGATCCCGAACTCTGCCGGCGGCTCATCGCCCGCCTCGAGCGGGCGCTGGAGGGCATCGAAGGCCAGCGCATGCGCTTCATGGAGGTGTGCGGGACGCACACCGTCTCCATCTTCCAGAGCGGCCTGCGCTCCCTGCTCCCCAAGGGCGTCGTGCACCTTT
>JAEEGG010011488.1_pt1 | contig 19296 bp, 15 predicted proteins | sample 9134161 | NCBI WGS metagenome assembly JAEEGG01 (sample SAMN16246543, study PRJNA631951) | gut metagenome | biome: gut microbiome; feature: rumen; material: CR-attached | host: Bos | place: Iran: Karaj | collected 2018-10 | reverse complement strand
TGCAGCCGTCGGCGAGGTCAACGTCACCACGAAGATGAAGGAAGTAGGCGCCGTTATCGGCGGCGAAGGCAACGGCGGTGTCATCTATCCTGAAAGTCACTACGGCCGCGACGCCCTCGTAGGTATCGCCCTCTTCCTCTCCAGTCTCGCCCAGAAAGGCTGCACCGTCAGCGAACTCCGTAAGACTTTCCCTGACTACCAGATTGCGAAAAACCGCATCGACCTCACGCCAGGCACCAATGTCGACGCTATCCTCGTAAAGGTGAAGGAGATGTTTGCTAATGACAATAGCGCCACCGTCAACGACATCGATGGCGTGAAGATCGATTTCCCCGACCGTTGGGTACACCTGCGCAAGTCAAACACCGAACCCATCATCCGAGTCTACAGCGAAGCACAGACCATGGAGCAGGCCGACGACCTCGGCAAGCAGCTCATGCAAGTGGTCTACGACATGCAATAGTCAAATAGCTAAGCAAATAAAGGTTGTGGCAATTGCCACAGCCTTTATTTTAATTTCTCTGTGATGAGCGGTACAATCTGCTTACGTGAGAGTTTATCCTTCGAATAGGTGACACCCTCACGTAAAGAGGCGCCGAAGATCGACTCAGCCAAAGCCTTCGTGCCCTCGCCATAATAAATGAAGTAGGTGCCTTCCTCCATATAGGGGGAGGCGCTTTCGCTTTGATCCGTATTGGGCACCAGATTGTCTATCTTCGCAACGATCATGTCACGCCCCTTCTGTTTCATCACTTCGGGCATCACAGCGAGCATACGGGTGATGAAGGCATCCATCTCCGTCTGCTTACAGGCCAAGCTGCCGAAGCCGATGAAATGCCCGCCTATCTCATAGTCCTTATAGTCGGAGAGCAGGATCTCACTGTCGGTCATACCGTCGTAGTTATACGCAGCCTCCTCCATCTCACGGCTGATCTCTGCGATCTGGTCTTCCAGTCCCAGCTGTGCGACGAGCGCCTTCCAAGCCGTAGAATCGACTCCCTTTGTGGTCGTCTTGCTGAGGTTGCGGGTGTCGGAGATAATACCTGCCAGCATGATCTTGGCAGCCTCGTCGTCGATAGGCACACCCAGTTCGTTGTAGCAACCGTAGATGATGGTACAGGTCGATCCCACCATTTCGCGCCTCACATACGGTATGGTGGCATCGGCGATGTCGCCCTCGATGTGATGGTCTATCTTCTGAAGAATCTTGGCCTCTCTGGCACCATCCACGCACTGGGCATAATCGGTATGGTCTGTCAGGATCAGACGCGTACCTGCCACCACCGAGCTCTTCAGTTCGGGCAAGGCAAAGCCGAAACGCTTGGAGATATAAGCCGACTCTCTGTTGGTAGCGGACGAGACCTTCGCCTTACAGTTATAGCCGAGGGCGCGCATGAGCGAGGCATACGACAGCGAAGAAGTGACGGCATCCACGTCGGGCGTCTTATGCCCATAGACGAATGTGGTGTCCGAGCCCCAGTCCAGTCTGGCGAGAATGTCTCGGTAAGACGGTTGCTGTGGTTCTGGATTGACAACAGGGATGTCAGTCGTACAAGCGCAGACAATCAGTATCGTCAGCAAGGCATAGAATAAATGTTTCAATTTCATCATCTGATTTGTCTTATTTGTCTGCAAAGTTAGAAAAATATCTTCAAAGTATCGCCAACGTTTATGTTTTTTAACAACTTCGGGCCCAAAAGGTTAAACATAGTAACTTTGCGCCCTTCTGAGCCCACGGGACCTGTCCCCGTGGGCGATGGTCATTAGAAAAAATTTATAAATTTCTCTTCCACCTCCACCAAATCGTTGGAAACTGATGTGTACATCGGTATTTCCGAAGGTGGAAGAGGATTTTTCTCTTCCACCCATCTTCCACCTTTTTTGGAGACACAAATGCCTTCCAACGCTGGTTAAGATGCCTTCCACGAGAGTAAGGGATGTCTTGTAACTACCTTAGTAATAGGACTTTACCCTATATAGAAGGCATCCCTTACTGTCGTACTAGGCATGCTTTACACTCGTGGAAGATATCGGAACAACTGTTACTAAGCATTTCCATGAGACATTGATGGCAGGAAACCAGTAGAAAGGATAGACTAAACTCCCAGAAAGGTGGCAGCAAACTCAGAGAAAGGATAGGGTAAACTCACAAATTCTCGAGAGAATTTTGCAGTTTACCCTAACTAAAGTCCCACTTTACCCTAACTAAAGTCAGACTTTAGTGCCTGTAAACTCCAATTCTTGCATCAGGAAAAGGTGGAAGTGGGGTGGAAGAGAAATAAGGCTCTTCCACCCTCGAAAACACCGATAAACAAAGGGGATTCCGACGATTTGGTGGAGGTGGAAGTGAAAAAGTAAAATTTTAATGAACACTGTGCACAACCGTTGCCGAAGGCGATAGCGAGTGTCGTGAGCAACAACAAAACCCATAAATGTTGTTAGTTACCAGCCTGTTATTTTGCTGCGAGTTTCAAAATTTACAAAATCTCTTTCAAAATTTACAAAAAGTGATTGATTTAACTTTTTGGGCTTGGTGGTTTGGATTTTTTTTCTTATCTTTGCAAAGAATATGAGAAAGAGAATTGTTACAACCGCCTCGTTGCTTTTATTGGCAACACCGTTCTGCTTCGCCAAGGGCTACACGCTGGATGAGGCCAACAGCATCATTGTGATACTCATCATCATCGTGATAGTACTGGTCGTGATGGGATGCTACGGTCTACACTACAACAAGATTATCAGTCGGCGAAACGAGCAGATGCAACGCATTCTGACGGTGCTGGACGAATACAGGGCCCTGGTGGGCGACGGCGTGCTGACGCTGGACGAGCAGGAAGAGGCCCTGAAGAAAAAGCTGCAGACGTCGAAGAAAGCCAAAGTGGTTCAGAAGGACGAGGGGCATAACTTCGCTGTGATGATGGATGCCCGCGTCAATAAGGAGAAACCGTTTACTGATCCGGATTTCGACCATGATGCCCTGGTGAAGTTTATGGGTGTCAGTAACGAGACTTTCTGCGAACTCGTGCCGCGCTATAAGGAGCCCGAGAGGACGCTCGACTATATCAACTCCCTGCGGGCAGAATACGCTGCCAAGCTACTCATGGACCACTCAGACTACTCGTCAGAAGACATTGCCCGCAGGTGTGGCTTCAGGAGTACTGCTGCATTCAACAGTGCTTTCAAATTCGCCTTCGGCATCACACCCACGGACTATCTGAGCGGCATGAGTCAGATGTTCAAGAAGAAAGAGAGAAGAAGCAGTTAGGATCGCCATCGGGCTGGTCGCCGCCCCAGGTGAAGCCTTTCTCCTTGAAGAGTCTCACGGCGAGATCGCTGGCGCTGAGCGGCTTCTCGCAGTTCACAACTACGCCAAGCCCTTGCTGTTGTTCCATCTGTATGGTATCCGCCCGGCCTACCATGCATTTGGCCTCATACAACTCGCGGAAGATATAGACGAGGTCGCTGGCGATGCGCTTGTCGCAGACGATTCCGCCGATGTTCGCCGTCTGACCGTCAGTGGCACTGTTGTACCTCAGGTAACGCACAAGACACAACCCGTCTGGATTGGAATCATCCGTTATCTGAAAGCAATTGTCGTAGCCGAACTTATTGATGGACTCCTGATCTACCTCACAACCAACATTCCAGTTCACCAGGTTATCAAAACGTTCCTGCTGTCTCTCTGCTTCCTTTCGTTCCGCGTATTTATCCGGATTGAGGAGTTGATCGCCTATGCCATTAACCAATCCTTCAGCGATATCCTCAATGGGGTTAGAGCACGATGTGAACGTAACATTCCAGCTGATGATAAGACTGGCGATCATGATTGATTTTGCTATTTTTTTCATCTTTCTTTGTTTTTAAATTGTTATTACCATTTGTTTGATGGTGCAAAATTAGGGCGAAAAGGAACAGGATACAAGTTTTTGCGTGTTTTTCGGTTCGCGTTGTAGCGACAGAGCCCCTGTTTTGCGACAAAGATGAGGAAAGGGCCTAAAATCTGTCGCAGGGGGCCACAAAAAAGGGACACCGTGTTTAAGGAGACAGGGAGACAAGGAGTTCAAGGAGTCCAAGACATTACCTAATCCCCTTGAACTACCCATTAGTTCTATGGATTTTAGAGCCTATAGACTATTGTCTTGAACTCCCTGAACTCCTTGTCTCCTTGTCTCCTTATCTACTTTATATCAACTGCTTGGCACGTTCGAGGGCGAGGTTGATGTGAGAGCAGATGTTCTCCTCGCCGAGCATCGTGTCGAAACCCGCCTTGTGGAGCACGGTCTGGACGGTGGGATTGACACCCGAGAGCACCACCTGGATACCCTCAGCCTGCGACATGAGACAGAGGTTCGTGAGGTTGTGGATGCCCGTGGAGTCGACAAACGGCACCTTTCGCATGCGGATGATGCGGACACGGGGTTTCTGACGCTGATGGCGCAGGGCTCCCATGATCTCCTCGAAACGGTTACCGGCACCGAAGAAGTAAGGACCGTTGATCTCGTACACCTCCACACCCTCAGGGATGGTCAGGTGCTCGAGGTTGCCCAGCTGGAAGTCGCTGTCTTCCTCCTCAGGGTTGATCTCCTGAGAGATGACCTTGACGTCGGTGGTCTCAGCCATACGGCGCATGAAGAGCAGACAGGCGCAGAGCAGACCCACCTCGATGGCGATGGTAAGGTCGAAGATGACCGTCAGCAGGAAGGTGACCCAAAGCACGATGACATCGCTCTTGGGGTTCTTCAGAATGCTTACGAACGAGCGCCAGCCACTCATGTTATAGCTCACGATGACGAGCACACCAGCCAGACAGGCCATGGGGATGTACTGCGCCAGCGGCATGAGGAAGAGGAAGATGAGCATCAACACGGCAGCGTGGACGATGCCCGCAATGGGCGTGCGGCCGCCGTTGTTGATGTTGGTCATCGTACGGGCGATGGCACCCGTGGCCGGTATACCGCCGAAGATGGGCGACGCCAGGTTGGCCAGTCCCTGGGCGATGAGTTCTGTGTTGGAGTTATGACGGTCGCCAATGACACCGTCGGCCACTGTAGCAGAGAGCAGTGACTCGATGGCACCAAGGATGGCGATGGTGATGGCGGGTGAGACAAGGCCCTTGATGACATCCCACGTGAGGTCGGGCACCTGGGCTCCAGGCAGCGTGGCGGTGATGGAGAAGCGGTCGCCGATGGTCTCGATGGTGGTGACGCCTGCATACTGTCGTAAGAGGGCAGCAGCGACGGTCATCAGCACGATGGCAATCAACGAGCCGGGAAGCTTCTTGAGGAAAGAGGAAAGCGGGAAGTGGAAAGAACAGATCTTGCTCCAGGTGGCGATGACGACGACGGAGCCGATGCCGATGAGGGCGCTCCAGCGCTCGATGGTGGGCACGCAGTCGATATAGGCCAACCACTTCTCCACAAAGTCGGAGGGGACGATGGCCATCGACAGGCCGAGCAGGTCCTTGATCTGCGTGGTGAAGATGGTCAGGGCGATACCGCTGGTGAATCCTACGACGATGGGGTACGGGATATACTTGATGATCGTGCCGAGGTGGAGCACACCGAACATGATGAGGAAGACGCCCGCCATGAGCGTGGCGATGGTCAGACCCTCGAAGCCGTACTGCTGGATGATGCCATATATAATAATAATGAACGCGCCCGTAGGTCCGCCGATCTGTACCTTGGAACCTCCGAAGACGGAAATGATGAGACCTGCTACGATGGCGGTGATGATGCCCTTCTCGGGTGTGACGCCAGAGGCGATACCGAAGGCGATGGCCAACGGCAGGGCTACGATGCCCACGATGATGCCTGCCAGCAGATCGGTCATCAGCTGCTGACGGTTGTAATGCTTAAGAGCCGAGAACAACTTCGGCTGAAATGTCAATGAACTTGTCATATTTATCTTGTTATCTCTGAAAACGGACTGCAAAATTACTAAATAAGTGTAAAATTTACTATCATTTTAACCAACTTATTCAAAAAAGGCGTAATTTTGTTGCCGAAAATCAAGGACTGTTTACAGTTTATTGTTTTCAACTTGAGTTTATAGTTTAATTTAAAAAAGAAAGCATTATGAAAAAGGTTTTATTCGCTGTGATGGCTATGATCGCCATTGGTTTCACATCGTGTGGTAACAAGCAGGCCGCTCCTGCCGACGCTACTGAGGCTGCTGCCTTCGACGTAGAGGCTGCTGTCAGTGAGATGACGTCTAAGCTCTCTGAGCAGATCGACGCTCAGGATGCCAACAAGTTCTCTGAGGTGCTCGCCACCGTTCAGGAGAAGATCAAGGAGATTATCGGCAACAACCCTGAGGTTGCTAAGGAGTATGTGACGAAGATTCAGGACTTCCTGAAGGAGAACGCCGACAAGATCAAGGCTTTCGCTGGTGAGAATGAGACCGTGAACGCTGCCATCAGCGCTCTGACCGCCGCTCCTGCCGAGACTATCGTCAGTGGTCTGACATCAGCCATCGGTGCTGCCGGTGAAGCTGTTGAGGGTGCCGCTGAGGATGCTGCCGACGCTGCTGCCGAGAAGGCTGAGGAAGTGAAGGACGCTGCCAAGGAGAAGGCTGGTGAGGCCGTCGACGCTGCTGCCGACAAGGCTAAGGAGGCCATGGGACTTTAACAATTAAGAGTTAAGAATTAAGAATTTAGAGATTAATTCTGTTTGACACCATTGATCATCAATGAATAAATTTCTTTTAACACTGGCAGCTGTACTTATGAGCATGGCTGCCAGTGCTGCAAATTCTAGCAAGACTTACACGGTAACTGTCGTCTACGACGGCACGAAGGCTACCGTTACCATCCCCAACGAAATTGCTAACTACGTGAGTTGCCCCAGCGGCGAGTCGTCGCACGTGAAGATCGTCCAGGTTGAGACCGTCGGCGAAACTACGACGGGTGAGATCATCTACACCCTCAGTGGCCAGAGCGACAACGGTGAGTTCTACTTCACAGGCGAATACAAAGCTACACTACAGTTAAACGGCCTGACGCTGACGAACCCTGACAGCACGGCTATCCACATCAAAGACGGCAAGCGCATCAAGGTGAGCATGGCCGCCAACACGGTGAACACCTTGAAAGACGGTGTAGCAGACACCACGTCGAAGGGCTGTTTCCACTGCAAGGGCCATACAGAGTTTGCCGGCAAGGGTACGCTGAACGTGAGCAGCAATTACGCCCACGCTATCTATAGTAAGGAATATGTAGAGGTGAAGAACTGCACCATCAACGTGACAGGCGCGAAGAAAGACGCCATCCACTGTCAGCAGTATTTCCTCATGAGCAGCGGTGTAGTGAACATCAGCGGTGTGGAGGACGACGGCATCCAGGTGGAGCTGAAGGACTCCGTCTCAACAGGTCAGGTCAAGAACCATGAGGATGAGGACAGCGGCAACTTCTACATGACTGGTGGCACGTTGGCCATCAACGAAGTGGGCGGCTACTGCATCAAGACCGACGGTAGTATCACCTTCTCTGGCGGTACGCGGAACTTCGACACGAACAACATCAAGGATTATGCCACGACGGCTATCCAAGCTATCGCGAACGGTCCTTCGTCAAGTCGTCCTGCCTATTACGACCTGAGCGGCCGTCGCATGCCTCAAAATGCAGTGCTGACACGCGGCATCTACATCGTGAAGGAAGGCGACAAGAGCAGGAAGGTCATCGTGAAATGAAGTAACCTACAAAAACAACAACGATAATGAAGAAATATTTGCTAAGTATCATGATGGCCGTGGTTGCCATGAGCAGCTGCGCCGACAACAGCAAGAAGCAACAGGCAGAGGCTCCTGCAGAGACCGCTGCACCTGAGATGACCATAGAGTCAGCAGCCGACGGCGCGGAAGCCCCCGACTTCACCCTGAACGACCTCAGCGGCAAGCCCCTCACCCTCTCCAGCCTGCGCGGCAAGTATGTCATCCTCGACTTCTGGGGCTCCTGGTGCGGCTGGTGCATCAAAGGCATCCCGCAGATGAAGGAGTACTACCAGAAGTATGCCGGCAAGTTTGAGATCCTCGGCATCGACTGCAACGACCCCGAAGAAAAATGGAAGGCCGCTGTAGAGAAGTACGAGCTGCCCTGGTTGCACGTGTACAACCCGCGCGACTCCAAAGTGCTCGAGACGTATGAGATCCAAGGATTCCCCACGAAGATCATCATCGGACCCGACGGCAAGATCGTAAAGACCATCATCGGTGAAGATCCTGCCTTCTACACATTCCTCGACAAACTGTTCGGTAAATAAATAATAATCCCCGCTCGACTGAGCGGGGATTATTATTTAGAACTTGAACTTATAGCCTACACCAATGAGGTGGATGTTGTTTTCCAGCTCATCCTCATCCGCATTGACATGCTGGTAGCGGTAGAACATACCGAGGGTGTGCTGCTTGGCCACCTTCCAATCGAAGCCTGCGTGGTAACGCACCTTCTCCAGTCGCCAGGCATTGAAGAACTCCACGTTGACATACGGCGTGATGGCGAGGCCTTTCTTATCGTACTCCACCTGCAGACGGCTGCGCAGTACGCTCTTACCCTTACCGCTATAAGTCTTCTCCTTACCATCATAGGCGTTGTCAAGGTAACTCCAGCGCTCGCTGACGGTATGTTCCGGACGCCAGGTGTACTGCCAGCGCTCACGCAGTGAGAACTTGAAGTCGCCAAAGAGTTTCTTGTCGGCAGTCAGCGAGAGGTTGAAGCGGTGGCGCGTGCCCCAGTAGTCGGCACACTTCTTGGGATCACCGGCATCGGCATCGCCGTCGAGCACCGCGTCGTCAGTCGCATCGAAATAAGTGGTCTTCTGGTTGTGGTCGTAGAGCAGCGTATAGCCTGCTGATGCCTTCAGCCATTTGGCCACCTTGTAGTCGACACCGAGGCCAAGGGCCCAGCGATCGACGGTCTTCGTATTATTACGTGTGCGCAGCTCTCCTTCGAGACCGAGCGACCACTGTTTGGAGAGTTTCTTCTGGGCCTCGAGCGAGAAGTCGAGTCCGAAATCGTCGCTTTGGGCTGTTGCTGCCAATGGCAGCAACGCCAGCATCATGATAGTCAGTCGCCTCATCTTAGAATGTTTTCAGTTGTTCTTTGGAGAGCTTGAGGTTGTCGGCCACGTCACCGTCGCTGCGCTTACCACGATAGCGGATCTTCACCATCGCCATGTCGCGGATAAAGTCGATGGCACCCACCTCTACCTGGACGATCTCCAGTCCGAGGCGCTGCTCGAGGTCGGCAATGAGCTCAGCCTTGCACTCAGGCTTCACGAGGTCGATCTTGTCATACTGGATAATCTTCGAGGGCAGCACCTTCAGTCGCCACTCCAGGAGCCATACGGCCACGAGGAAGATGAAGTTCGTGATGAGCAGTTCCACCATAGGCACCCCTTCGGAGATGGCGTTGACCAGCGAGAGGGCGATGATGACGAAGAGATAGGTCATCTCGCGCACTGGCATAGCATCCGTGCGGTAGCGCATGATGGAGAAGATTCCAAAGAGTCCGATACCGATACCCAGCGACGTCTTACCTTTCATCTCCTCGAGCACGAAAATCATGAAGAAGACGATGAAGAAGATGGCGATGGAGATGAGCGTGAACGTGAAGTAGAAGTCACGGCGCTTGCTCTTCGGATAATACAGACGATCGATGATGAACCACGTGACGACTATGTTGATGACCAGTCGGATGAGCATCATCGAGAATGAGGGTGAAAAAAACATTTCGTTCATATGATTTATTGATTTATGATTTTATTTGCTTAAGATCTTCTCTATACTCCGCAGACGAGGTTTGATGCGGTTGCGGCGCAGACCATCATTGGTGAGTGCCGAGCCGATGCAATACTTCGAAAAGCCGTGAGGATGGATGTGCAGGTCGCAGAGCTTTCCCAAGATGGGCGAAGGCTGATTGCCGTCGCGCTTGAGTTCGATGATGACGAGGTCGCCCATGTGACGCTGCTCGCCCGTGGTGATATTGTTAAACCACAGGTTCGAGTCGATGGTGAGGCGCTCGGTGCGGGCCTTGTTCACCAGCGTGATACGGTCGAAGCGGTTCTCCATCTGCTCCATCAGACTCTCTGGGTCGTATTTCAGATAGGTACGCAGGAACTCATCGTAGTGGACGTAGTTCTCGTCCTGCCGACGGAACTCGATGTCGCGCTGCGGATGGAGGGCGTCGAACTGTTCCATAGTGACACGCTTTTTCTTCGTGCGCCCGTGGTTGTTCTTCGTCTTCACCTCAAGAAAACTCAGTCCGGCGCTGACATAGGAGCGGATGCGGATCTTCTGACGGCTCAGATGCCCCACCTGATGACGGTTGTACATCGCACAGTCGGGGGTATCGAAATAGAGGGTATAATATGGTGAGATGCGCAGGCCGTCGGTCTCCTGCACGAAGTAGTCGTCGGCAGCCATCGTCAGGAGCCGTCGGAGCACAGGCTCCGTTGTCACGAACTTGGTGTCGATGCGGTTCATCAGTCGGATGTCCTTCATCTGTTCCAAGGTGATGGGCTCAAAGCTATTCAATATCTCAGTCATAATCGTTCTTTTGTCGGTGCAAAGTTAAGGTATTATCCTGAAAGGGGGAAATCTATTCAACGAATCCCTCAAATCATTCAATCAATGACCAGTTCCACGGGGCAATGGTCGCTGCCAAGGATGTCGCTATGGATCCTGGCATCGCCGAGACGCTCACGCAGACGGTCGGAGATGACGAAGTAGTCGATGCGCCAGCCTACGTTCTTCTGACGGGCCTGGAAACGGTAAGACCACCACGAATACTGCACCTCTTCAGGATATTTGTAGCGGAAGGAATCTGTGAATCCAGCGGCCAGCAGGTCGCTGAACTTCCCGCGCTCCTCATCCGTGAAGCCGGCATTCATGTGGTTCGTCTTGGGATTCTTCAGGTCTATCTCCTCGTGGGCCACATTCAAGTCGCCACAAAGGATAACGGGCTTCTGTGCATCGAGGCGCTTCAGGTAGTCGCGGAAAGCATCTTCCCACGACATACGATAAGCCAGGCGCTTCAGACCGTCTTGTGAGTTCGGCGTGTAACAGCAGACGAGGTAGAAGTCATCCATCTCCAGGGTGATGACGCGCCCCTCATGGTCGTGCTCGTCGATGCCGATGCCATAGGCCACGCTGAGCGGCTTGTGCTTCGTGAAGATGGCGGTACCGGAGTAGCCTTTCTTCTCAGCATAGTTCCAAAAACTCTCATAGCCCTCGAACTGCAGGTCGAGCTGTCCTGCCTGCATCTTCGTCTCCTGAAGACAGAAGAAGTCGGCATCCAACTGTCGGAACACCTCGCTGAATCCCTTGACCTCACAGGCACGCAGACCGTTCACATTCCAACTGACAAACTTCATCATTGATCCAAATTTGGCTGCAAAGGTACAAAAAAAGCGACAAATTATGATATATATCCCATAATTTTTATAACTTTGCAACGAATTGTAATGTATTTGTAACAAAAACAAAAGGGTGAATCAGATGTTCAGGACACTGATCAGTCAGATAGGGAAGTACAAGACAGCCTCCATCCTCACGCCGCTGTGGACGGCGATGGAGGTGGTGATGGACGTGCTGATACCCTACGTCACCGCCTCGCTCATCGACAAAGGACTGAATGCGGGCGACATGGAGAACGTGTGTCTCTATGGTGCCATCATGCTCGGTATGGCCTTCCTCTCGCTGGCCTTCGGCATCCTGGCGGGGCGAAGCGTAGCTTATGCCTCCTCAGGCTTCGCTGCTAACCTGCGAAGGGCGATGTACCGGAATATCCAGCGTTTCGCCTTCTCAGATATCGACAAGTACTCCACCTCAGGACTGGTGACGAGGATGACCACCGACGTGAACAATCTGCAGAACGCTTATCAGCAGATCCTGCGTATCACCGTGCGAGCGCCCTTCAGACTGGTGCTCTCCATCGTGATGTGTCTGATTATCGACGCCCGCCTCAGTCTCATCTTCATCGTGGCGATGGTCATCCTTGGCTGTTCGCTCTATCAGATCATCACGCGGGTGGCGAAGTTGTTCCAGCAGGTGTTCGTGAAATATGACGACCTGAACCAGAGTGTGCAGGAGAACATCCGCGCCATCAGGGTGGTGAAGGCGTTTGTGCGTGAGGACTATGAGAACCAGAAGTTCTCGCGGGCTGCCGAGGCACTCTATCAATTATATGTACGCGCAGAGAGTCTGATGGCCCTCAACCACCCCATCATGAATATGGTGGTTTACGGTTGCATCATCGCCCTGTCGTGGTGGGGTGCCCACTTTATTGTCGCAGGTTCGCTGACTACGGGTGAGCTGACCTCGCTCTTCACCTACGTTATGTCGATCCTCCAATCGCTGATGATGCTCTCGATGATCTTCGTCATGCTGACGCAGAGTGCCGCCAGTGCCCGTCGCGTCTGCGAGGTCATCGAGGAACAGCCCGACATCGTGAACCCCGAGCAGCCCGTCTACGACATCCCCGACGGCAGCGTGGAGTTCAGAGGGGTTAGGTTCGATTATATATCGAGTAATCTCATTCCACTTTCCACTTTCCACTTTCCACAGAAAAAATCCCGTCGCTCAGCCCTCTTCAACGTCTCCTTCCGCATCGACAGCGGGGAAACTATCGGCGTGATTGGAGGTACGGGCTCGGGTAAGTCTACGCTGGTGAACCTGATCTCGCGGCTCTACGATGTCACGCAGGGAGAGGTGCTGGTAGGCGGACGGGATGTGAAAGGCTACGACCTCAAGGCGTTGCGATCTGCGGTGAGCGTGGTGCTGCAGAATAACATCCTCTTCTCGGGTACTATCCTCGAGAACCTGCGCTGGGGCCATCCGCAGGCATCGCTGGCAGACTGTGAGCACGTCTGCAGACTGGCTTGTGCCGATGAGTTCATCAGTCAGATGCCTGAGGGCTACAACACCCGCATCGAACAGGGTGGCACAAACGTCAGCGGCGGACAGAAACAACGTCTCTGCATCGCCCGTGCATTACTGAAACAACCCAAGATTCTCGTCCTCGACGACTCCACATCGGCCTGCGACACCGCCACCGACGCAAAGATACAACGGGCTTTCCGCGAAGAACTCCCGGAGATGACCAAGATCATCATCGCCCAGCGCATCTCGAGTGTGAAGCATTGCGACCGCATCCTCGTGATGGACAACGGTGTCGTCACGGGGTTTGACACCCATGAGCAGCTGCTGAAGACGAACACGCTCTATCAGGAGATCTGTGCCATCCAGGAGGCCGACCACGGAGACTTCGATATACAATCTTCCCATCCTAAGTTAGGAGGGGCCAGGGGAGGTCTGAACAAGCAAACAGAGCAGCTATGAGACAGCCTAATTTCGGAGGAGGTCCTCGCGGCCCACACGGTCCACAAGGACAGGCAGGCTTCCAAAAAGCCAGCAAGCAGCAGCGTGCCGTCATCTGGCGACTGATGAAATACGTGCTGAGCGACTATAAGTTCGCAATCATCACCGTGCTCGTCTGCATCGCCATCACCTCCGTCACTACCCTCGCCTCTACCCTCTTCACCCGCACCCTTATCGACGATTACATCGTACCATTGACACAAGCGGCCAACCCCGAATACACATCGTTGTATGAGGCCCTCACAAAGTTGGGAATCATCCTGCTCGTGGGCGTCGTCTGTTCCTACGCCTACAACCGATTGATGATCAACGTCTCGCAGGGCACGATGCTCCGCCTGCGCCAACGCATCTTCGAGCGGATGGAGCGGCTGCCAGTGAGCTATTTCGACCAGCACGCCCACGGTGAGACGATGTCGGTCTATACCAACGATGTCGACTCGTTGCGGCAGATGATCAGCACGAGCATCTCCCAGGTGTTCAACTCCGTCATTACCATCGCTGTCACCTTCGCCTCGATGGTGGTGCTCAGCATCCCGCTGACAATCGTCAGCATCGTGATGGCCGTGATTATGATGGTCACAACCACCTGGCTGGGTAAACGCTCACGCAACTATTTCCGCACTCAGCAGGAGAGTCTCGCTAAGGTAAACGGCTTCATCGAGGAGATGATGACAGGTCAGAAGGTCGTCAAGGTGTTCTGTCATGAGGAGCAGGCCATCGAGGAGTTTGAGCGCATCAACGAACAGCTGCGCGCCTCTGCTTGCGAGGCTAACAGGATTGCCAATATCGTCATGCCCGTCAACGGCAACCTCTCTAACCTCGGCTACGTGCTCATCGCCGTCGTTGGCGCCACCTTTGCCCTATCAGAATGGTCAATGTTCAATGTTCAATGTTCAATCTCTTTGGGTACCATCGTCGCCTTCCTGACGCTCAACAAGAGCTTCACGCAACCCATCACCCACGTCTCGCAACAGATCAACTCCGTGCTCAACGCCACCGTCGGTGCCGAGCGCGTGTTCCGTCTCATGGACGCCGAACCCGAGGTGGATCATGGAACCGTGGAATTGAAGAATCCTAAGGGCGACGTGGACTTTACCGATGTGGTTTTCGGCTACACCCCACAGAAGCAGGTGCTCTTCGACATCGACATCAACACCAACCCCGGACAGAAGATCGCCTTCGTAGGTGGCACAGGCGCCGGCAAGACCACTATCATCAATCTTATCAACCGCTTCTACGAGATCCAGAAAGGAAAGATCCTCTACGACGGCATCCCCATCACCGATATCAATAAGGAGTCGCTCCGCAAGTCGATGAGTATCGTGCTTCAAGAGACACATCTCTTTACGGGCACCGTCATAGACAATATCCGCTACGGTAAACTCGACGCTACTGACGATGACTGTATCCGTGCTGCCCGTCTGGTGGGAGCCGACGATTTTATCCGTCGTCTAGCCAACGGTTATCAGACTATCCTCAACGGTGACGGTGGTAACCTGTCGCAGGGAGAACGTCAGCTGTTAGCCATCGCCCGTGCTGCCGTCAGCAATCCCCCCGTGCTTATCCTCGACGAGGCCACCTCCAGCATCGACACCCGCACGGAACGACTCGTGCAGCGCGGCATGGACTCGCTGATGCAGGGGCGCACCACCTTCGTCATCGCCCACCGTCTCTCCACCATCCGCAACGCCGACCAGATTATCGTCCTCGACCACGGCCACATCATCGAGCAAGGCACCCACGAGCAGTTGCTGGAACAAAAGGGCAAATACTATCAACTCTACACCGGCAACGAACTGACGTAATATGATAAGAAGAATCATCCAGACATCATTATTCATCATGGCTCTCTTTACCATGCTGGCCTGCCAAAAGCCCCAAGATCAGAAAGCCAAATATATTGTCCAGGTATCACTGGGAGGATGGCATAAGCCAGACTATACGGCAGAGCAGATTATTGGCCGTATCGACACCGTAAGTCGCTTGATTCCCGTGGAGAAAGTTATCATCGGCTGGAGCCAGGACAAGGCGATTTACCGTCAGGTGGGCGAATACCTGCACGACAGGAACATCCGAATGCTACTGTGGCTACCTGTGTTTGCCGAGACAGAGGAGGTCTGCGACAACAGCCCTGCCGTTGATCTATGGGGGAACACCCCCGCCAATTACGATCTCGCGGCAGGCGAAGGCTTCCGCTTCAACTGTCCGTCTGATCCGCAGAATATTGCCAACGTGGTGGCCGTCTACGACAGTCTGTTCAGCGACTGTGGCTTCGACGGCGTGTTCCTCGACCGCATCCGCACACAGTCCTTCGTGGGCGGAGTGAGTGGCATACTCGGCTGCGGCTGTCCGCTCTGCGTGGAACGGTATGCGGCAGAAGGTGTGGACATCCAGACGGTAAAGGCCGAATACGAGTCACAAGGTGATGCTTTCTTCTCCGTGAGCGACTATACACCAGCCAGCGGATTCCATTTTGAGAACCCCGTTGCTGATGCATTCTTCAAGGCCAAAGGCCACGTGGTCAGCTCTTCTGTGGCAGCCGTCGCCGACAGTCTCCGCCATCGCGGTCTGGAAGTGGGCATGGACCTCTATGCACCATTCATGGCGCCCTTCGTGGGACAAGACTATGCTATCCTAGCCAGCCATGCTGATTTCATCAAGCCCATGCTATATCGCCAGACCTTTGCCCCAGCAGGAATGGGCTTTGAGTACGATCTTCTGCGCAAAACCCTCCCCGCTGCCATAGGATACCCCACCCTTAAGATGGATGCAGATTTCCTAAATTCCCAGTTGGACGCCATGGAGCCCTATTCCTGCGGTAAGTACCCTGGCATTGAAGCCAACTACCGCAAAGCGATTGTCCCCACCTCGCCGGCATACATCTCAGAATCCCTGAAGGCCGTGCTGGACCATCACTTCAATGGAGCCGTCCTCTCCTGGAACATCATGGAGGCTCCCCTGAACCACCTCAAGGCCCTACCATCCTCTGAGAAATGAAAAAGTAGGTAATGAATACTGGAGATAGGTTTTCCTGCTCAGCAGAAATCCTTAAAAGATTCTAATTCTTAATTCCTAATTCTTCATTCTTAATTAAATATAGTACCTTTGCACACGTTTTTCAAGAACAACGGCCCCGTAGCTTAGCTGAATAGAGCGTCAGATTCCGGTTCTGAAGGTCTTGGGTTTGAATCCCAACGGGGTCACATCATTATTCTATGGATATTACCGAAAGATTCTTAAACTACACAAAGTTCGACACGCAGTCGGCTGAGGACAGCGAGAGCGTGCCAAGTACGCCAAAACAGTTAGTATTCGCCGAGTACCTGAGGAAGGAACTGGAGCGTGAAGGTCTGAGCAACGTGGAGCTGGACGAGAAAGGCTACATCTACGCCACGCTGAAAGCCAACACGAAGGACGAGATCCCCACCATCGGCTTCATCTCACACTACGATACCAGTCCAGACTGCTCGGGTGCCGACATCAAGGCACAGATCGTACACGACTACAACGGTTCCGACATTCTGCTCTCAGAGGGCATCACATCGAGTCCGCAACGATTCCCAGAGTTATTGAACCATGTGGGCGAGGACCTGATTGTGACTGACGGAACTACGCTGTTGGGTGCCGACGACAAAGCCGGTATCGCAGAAATTGTAGAGGCGATGTGCTGGCTGCGTGACCACCCCGAGGTGAAGCACGGTGATATCCGCGTTGCCTTCAACCCTGACGAGGAGATCGGCATGGGTGCCCATCACTTCAATGTGGAGAAGTTCGGCTGCGAATGGGCCTACACGATGGACGGCGGTGATGTGGGAGAACTGGAATTTGAGAACTTCAACGCAGCCAGCGCCAAGATATCTATAAAAGGTGTAAGCGTGCATCCCGGCTATGCAAAGGGCAAGATGGTGAATGCCGCCCGTCTGGCTGGAGAGCTGACATCGATGCTGCCCGCTGACGAGACACCTGAGACAACGGAAGGTTACCAAGGATTCTACCACCTGACGAGCATGCAGGCTAATGTTGAGAACGCCAAACTGAGCTACATCATCCGCGACCACGACCGTGAGCGTTTCGAAGAGCGCAAGCGTTTCATCCAGAAGTGTGCCGAGCAGATGAATGATACCTATGGCGAGGGAACGGTCACTTGCGAGATCAGCGACCAGTATTATAATATGAAGGAGAAGATTGATCCCCAGATGCACGTCATCGACTTGGTACTCCATGCCATGCAGGATTGTGGTGTGGCTCCCAAGGTGAAACCCATCCGTGGCGGTACCGACGGTGCTCAACTATCATTCCGCGGTCTCCCCTGCCCTAACATCTTCGCTGGCGGCGTAAACTTCCACGGACCGTATGAGTTTGTGAGCATACAGTCGATGCAGAAGGCTGTTGAGGTAATCGTCAGGATCTGTAAACTCGTCGGAGAATACAGCTTATAGCTTACGCATTCACCAGGGCATCGAGGGCCTCAACCTCACCAACCACCCAGATGATATCCCCCTCCTGGAAACGGCGGTTCGGACGATAGGTGGAAAGACTTTCCTTTCCTTCCTCCAGACCGACAACCATACAACTGTACAGGTCGCGGATACCACTCTCTATCAAGGTCTTGCCGATGAACGGACTGTCGGCACCGATAATCAGTTGCCGCAGTTTCATCTCCCGCTGTTCCATCTCCGGGTCCTCGCCGAGACGCTCCGTCTCAAGGGCATCACGGAAGGCTGTGAACTGGGCGTCGCTACCGATGGCCTGAAGCACATCGTTGGGGAAGACAACGTAGTCGCCATCGGGGATATTCACCCGACGACCGCCACGCAGAATGCTGCTAATATGGATACCATACTTCTGACCCAGATTCAACTGTTTCAGCGTCTGTCCCATCCACAGGGAGTCGGAAGGCACCTCAAACTCGGCAATATGGATATCACGGTCAAGCAGGCGACCCTCATAGAGCGGACGCTTCTTGCCATGCACCTGTGCCTCGATCTCGCGAGAACGCAGGTTCTGGATGAAGAGCCTCTCGAGCGTGATGCTACGGTGCTTAATCCAGCGTGAGAAGACGATGCCCACCACCACGACGATGCCGATGCAGATCATCAGGGCATTGGTGAAGCGCGTCAGATAGTTGCAGATATAGAAGATAAACGCCACGGCAATCATCACACGCACCAGGATGGTGAAGATGAGCGGCAGCCGGTTATGGTTGTTCTCATGCCACAGCGCCTTGAACTCCTCGCTCTTGTTCTTCTTCATCACCATCGCCCGCAGGAAGGGGGCTATGAACAGGATGGTGAGAATGCCCGTGATGGCGTTGGCATACCAATGGAGCTCCCATCCCGGCAACAACCGGCGCATGAAGGGCAACACGAAAGTGAACATCACGGCGACGGTCGCAGACGAAAGGATCGAATAGACAACGGTATTGATGCTCATCTGCGTCAACAACCGCTTCCAATTGCTCTGCTGCTGAGATTGTTGCTGATGACTCATCGACAGATGGTTCAGTGAGAGGATGACCTTCTTGGGCAGATGGTGTTCCAACCGGTTATATGCCGGCGTAGCCAGACGAATCATATAAGGTGTAAGGAAGGTGGTAATCACCGATACAGCCACCACGACTGGATAGAGGAAGTCGCTGATGACACCCAACGAAAGACCCAGGGAGGCGATGATGAACGAGAACTCACCGATCTGCGCCATCGAGAATCCACAGCGCATGGCCGACTTCAGCGACTCACCGCCCAGCATGAACGATATCGTGCCGAAGACCGCCTGACCTACAAGAATCGTCAGCACCAACAGCACGATGGGCAGGGCGTAATCCACCAAAATCTTCGGATCGACGAGCATACCCACCGACACGAAGAAGATGGCGCCGAAGAGGTTCTTCACCGGCTCCACCAGCTTCTCGATGCGCTCTGC
>JAEEGG010011487.1_pt1 | contig 19296 bp, 9 predicted proteins | sample 9134161 | NCBI WGS metagenome assembly JAEEGG01 (sample SAMN16246543, study PRJNA631951) | gut metagenome | biome: gut microbiome; feature: rumen; material: CR-attached | host: Bos | place: Iran: Karaj | collected 2018-10 | reverse complement strand
CTGGCGTTGCGCCATGTGAGCACGTAGCTGACCGGGAAGCCCTGGATGGCTTCGGACAGGGTGCCGGTCCACCAGACGGGGTCGGGGAGGGTCTCCAGGCCGGTCTCCGTCACGGCGAGGATCTTGCCGTGCGCCTCGCAGAAGCGCTGCAGGGAGCCCAGGCCGTGGTGCATGTTGCGGATGAAGCCTTCGCGGTCCGCGGAAGCGTAGCAGTCGAGTCCCACGACGTCGACGTACCCGTCGCCCGGGTAGCGCGCTTCCCACTGCTCGAAGTCCTTGACCATGTGGCCGGGCGAGATGGCCCAGGCCATCCCCTCGATGCCGCGCCGCTCCACGAGGTGTTCGTAGGTCATGCGCCACAGGTCGTTGTACTGCTGCTCCGTGCAGAGGTCGCGTCCCCACCAGAACCAGCTGCCGGTGTGCTCGTGCCCGGGGCGGAAGAGCACGGGGACCTGCGCGCCGTCCGCCGCTTTCAGCGAAAGGATCCAGTCGGCGAGCCGGTCGAGCCACTGCACGAACAGTTCGTGCTTCGCTCCGCCGGGCAGCACGGACGCGACCGCCTGGTCCGAGGACACGTCCCAGGCGTCCCCGCCCGTGAGGGGGTTGCGCTGGTGCCAGCTCAGGGTCACGATGCCGCCGCGCTCGTGGTGCTTGACGGCGGCTTCGCGCATCAGGGAGAAATCGTTGCCGTCGAGGTTCTTCGGGTCCCCCAGTTCAATTCCGCCCATGTCCAGGCCCAGGATGGCGGGGTAGAGCCCGCAGGCGTCCCTGACGTCGGAGCGGGTCAGGTCGGGGCTGTCCCCGAGGTTGGCGTTCCAGCTGTGGCCGTACATCAGGTCGTCCTGATGGCCGTAGAGCGGCGTGCCGGCGGCAGCGGCTTGTTCAAGCCGCTCCGCAGGCCCCGCCGCCGTACGACCCGGACTGCAGGCCGATATCAGGAAGAAGGCGCAAGTTGCGGCCAGCAGGAAATGAAATTTCGACGATTCGATCATGGGACCTTTGTTAATTGGGTGCGGTTGCGTACACGGTGTCCAGGGTATAGTTCGCGTCCGTCTTCGTCCAGGCCTTGATGATCACGTCCAGGATTTCCCGAGCGTTGCCCATCGGAATACCGGTGGCGTGGTTGAAATAGCCGTGCTGTTCCTGACCTTCACCGCCTGCTCCGTTGTCCCATAGGAAGCAGGGGAGGCCATAGGTCTTGGCGGCTTTGGACACATATTCCATATAGTATTTGTAGAACGACCAGGCACGGGTGTTCGATTTCTTGCGCATCGACGCGCCGTATTCGCCGATATAGACGGGGATGTCGTGCTCGACGTAGTCTTTCCAGAGTTTGCCGAACACCTCGCGGACGCGGTCTTCGTTGCCGTTGGGGGCTTTCTTGCCAGACTTGCCGGTGTGACCCCATTCTTCATACTGCGGTTCGCCGAGGGTATAATCGGACGGGTCGTAGTAGTGGACGGAAATCATCAACTTGCCGGCCGGGTCGGCGGGTAGAGTGAGGTAACCGATAAAGTCGGGATTGGCGGCGTAGGTTGGCACTCCGAGCCAGCGTGTGGCATTGTTACCACCCGTGGCGCGCACGGCGTCCACGAAGACCTGGTTCCACTCGTTGAGGATATTGCACTGCTGTGTCGGGTCGGCGCGGAACTCCGGGCTCCAGCCCCATCCGCCGTCGTTGAGTTCGTTGAATCCCTCCATAATGAGCCAATCTCCGCAGTCCTTGAACTTCTCGGCGATCTGGGTCCAGACGGCTTTGATCTCGGCTTTGATGGATGTGTTGAGCGCGGCATCTTTGGCGGCGTTCTTGATGTCCAGCCAGTGGGTGTCGCTGCCGTGGTTCTCGTCGTGGTGGGTGTTGATGATGACCTGGAGACCGGCGTTGTGGGCGTAGTTCACGACTTCGGCGACCCGGTCCATCCAGGCAGCGTCGATCTTGTAGTCCGGGGCCGGCCCGATCATCCGGAGCCATGTCACGGGGATGCGCACGCTCTTGAAGCCGGCGGCTTTTACGCCGTCGAAAGTGGCCTGCGTAGCTTTCTTGTTGCCCCAGCAGGTCTCGTCGGGATAGTCCCGCCGGTCGCTCTCCCAACTGATGTAGGCGTCCAGCTGGTTGCCCAGGTTCCAGCCCGGTCCGAGTGTATTCATCATCGTCCAGGCGCGGTTTGTGCCAGGGGTGGGGTAGGTGTTGGTCTGGGGCACCTCGGGGGCTTCCTGATTCACCGTGAAGGTTTTCGTCAGGGCGCCCGACTGGATCGTGATAGCGGCACTGCGGGGTACATAGCCGTCGTTTGCGGCCACGGAGTAGCTGTAAGTGATCTTGTACTTGTCGAAGACGCCGTCCCGCCATTCGATCCAGGCGGGGATGCCGCTCACGACGGGGCGCGAGGGGGCCGTGACGACGAGGATCTGGTTCTGGAGTCCCTCCGTCGGCGCTGAGACGCTCTCCGCGCTGAGCGTGATGGCCGTCGGAGCGGGATCCGACGGCGGGAGCGTCTCTTTGCAGGAGAAGACCAGGATCTGCAGTACGGCCAGAAGGATGTAGAGGAAGCTTTTTCGCATGGCTAGCTATTGTTAGGATCCCGGAGGGAGGGTCAGCTCCCTCCGGAATAAGAAGTACATCAAATAGCGGGCCTATTCGAGGTAGTAGAGTTTCAGCGGCGTGTAGCCGGAACCGGTGAAGAGCAGGTGCTTCTCGTCAAGCGTGGCGACGAACTCATCATCCCCGGAGAAGTTGATCTCGATGTAGAACGTACCGTCTTCGTTGGCGATAATCTTGTCGGCCATATTGCCGGGCGAGAAGTCATTGTCCTTGCCCTGCCACTGGACCGTCCAGTGGCCGTTGGTGACGCGCACCTGGTACCAGTCGGGGTTGTCCACTCTGAACTGCAGGTAGAACGTGCCGGTCTTGACGATGTTCCAAATGTCCGCAGGGAGCTCGGCGATACACTCGTTGTTGGTATCGGCGCCTTCCACGCAGAAGCGGTAGACACCGTTCCAGTTGGTCGGACCGTTCCCGTCGGCATCGTCATTCTTCCAGAAGTCTACTTCCTTCGGCGCGTCATCTCCACCGACCCACACTTCTTCTTCGGTATAGAGTTCGAGCGGCGTGTAGCCGGAACCGGTGAAGAGGATGTGCTTTTCGTCCAGCGTGGCGACGAACTCATCATCCCCGGAGAGGTTGATCTTGATGTAGAACGTACCGTCTTCGTTGGCAATGATCTGGTCGGCCATATTGCCGGGCGAGAAGTCATTGTCCTTGCCCTGCCACTGGACAGTCCAGTGTCCGTTGGTAACGCGCACCTGGTACCAGTCGGGGTTGTCCACCCGGAACTGCAGGTAGAACGTGCCGGTCTTGATGATGTCCCAAACTTCCTGCGGGAACTCGGCGATACACTCGTTGTTGGTATCGGCGCCTGCCACGCTGAAGCGGTAAACACCGTTCCAGTTGGCCGGACCGTTGCCGTCGGGGTCGCTGTTCTTCCAGAGGGAAGTATGGACAATCTCCATATGTCCGCCACCTTCAATCCAGACTTCTTCTTCGGTGTAGAGTGCGAGCGGCGTAAAGCCGGAACCGGTGAAGAGCAGGTGCTTTTCATCAAGCGTGGCGACAAAGTCAGGATCCCCGTCGAAATTGATTTCGATGTAGAACGTACCGTCTTCGTTGGCAATGATCCGGTCAGCCATATTGCCGGGCGAGAAGTCGTTGTCCTTGCCCTGCCACTGGACCGTCCAGTGTCCGTTGGTGACGCGCACCTGGTACCAGTCGGGATTGTCCACCCGGAACTGCAGGTAGAACGTGCCGGTCTTGAGCTGATTCCAGATCTCCTGCGGGAACTCGTCGATGCATTCGTTGTTGGTGTCGGCGCCTTCCATACTGAAGCGGTAAGTGCCGTTCCAGTTGGCCGGACCGTTGCCGTCAGGATCAGGATTCTCCCAGATGATGGTCTTCTTGGTCTCCCAGTGACCGCCCTCGGAGGCAGGCTTGTATTTCAGCTCCGGCAGGAGGATCTCCTGGCCGTCATAGGTAAATATCTTACCCGTGAAGGTGCCGTCGAAGACTTTCTTCGGGATGGTGATGACGACGCTGCTCGTGCCCTTGCGGTAGAAGGCGGCGTCGGAGAGGATGATCGGGTTGCCGTCGGCATCGAGCAATTCGACGCCGCTGATGAACTCCAGGTCGACACCGTAGATGGTGATCTGCTCACCGCCCTGGATCTCTTCGCCAGCCTGCTTGGAGAAACCGGAGACATTGGTCCGGCCGACGGTCAGCTTCTGCGCGGATTCCGCCTGTTCGGTGGCCGTGCGGACGATGATCGTACCGCCGTCGGCGGCGATGCCTGCCGGCGCGTTGACGCGGATCATGTCATTGCTGACAATCTCGAAGTCGGTGACGCTCACGCCGTTGGGGAAGACGATCTCGGTTGCGTCGCGGAAGCCGGAGCCATTGATGGTCATCGGCTGGTTGGTCACGACCTTCGTCGGGAAGAACACCTTGATGCCCAGTCCGATATCCGCCGGTTCGATGACAGGATTCAGGATGTCGCATGCCGAGATGATACCCATCAGGGCAAGGGACAGAACTAAAAATCTAAATATCTTTTTCATATTCGTAATCCTTATGATCGGTTAGACTACTCCCAGCCGGGATTGTTCGGGGCCAGGTTGGGGTTCTTCTTCAACTCCGACTGAGGGATCGGATAGAAATAGTACTTGTCGTTCCACTGGCGGGTCACGGCAGAGCGGGTCAGCTGCTTGTCGGCGCTGATCGTAGCGATCTGGATGGTCTGGAAATACTTCGGACCCTTCTTCCAGCGACGGACATCCCAGAAGCGGTGGTTCTCGAAAGCGAGCTCCACGAGGCGCTCGCGCTCATAGCGCTCCACCCAGGCCTCACCGTCCTCGGAGAACTTCGGCATATTGATGTCCGCGCGGTTGCGCAGGACGTTGATGGCCTGGTTCGCCGTCATACCGTAGGTGGCGTCGTTGGCGCTGCCCGTGGCATAGAACACGGCCTCGGCGAAGTCAAGGTAGAATTCGCCCAGGCGGAAGATGATCCAGGTGTGGCGGCGGCTGGTCTGGTTGTCAGCCGTGGTGACGCAGGAACCGTCGACGAATTTCTTCAGATAGTAGCCCGTCGGCGTGGCGCCGTACTTCGGGGAGGCGTTGAAGCCGCCGACGAAGGTCTCGATCACCTTCTTCTGGGCGCCGTTGGTCGGCCATTCGTCGCCGTTCTTCACGACGGTGAGCGCGAAACGCGGATCGAGTCCCTCGTAAGGATCGACCTCGTTGAGATCGATCGTGCCGGGATAACGCTGCGCGAAGGTCTCGCCGTTGTTCTGGTACTCGTACTGGTCCACGAGGCTCTGGCTCGGGCAGGTGCCGGAGGTTCCGTTCTCGACGCCGACCGGATAGTTGGCCATCTCGAAGGAATTGCTCTCGCCGCGGCCCAGACCGAAGATGAGTTCCTGGTTGAAGAACGCGTCGTGGCCCCACAGGGCGGCGTAGGTGCTGAGCTTCAAGCCCCAGATATCGGCGTTGTCGAGGACGTACTTGCAGGCTTCGGCAGCCTTCTCCCACTTGGCCTTGTCGCCCGTCGGGTTGAAGAGCGGGGAGGCCGCATAGAGCAGGGTGCGCGCCTTGAGGGCGTACGCCGCCACGCGCGTGGCGCGTCCGATTTCGGCTTCCACTTCGGTAGCATAGGAAACGGGCAGATAAGGAGCGATGGCGTCCAGTTCGTCGATGATGAACTTCACGATCTCGTTCGCAGGCGTACGCTCGATGTTGTTGGCCTGGGCGTTGGTGAGGGTCGTGGTCACCAGGGGCACGTCTCCATAGGTCCGGAACAGCTCGAAGTAGAAGTAGGCCCGCAGGAAGCGGAGCTCATACGGGAAGAGTTCCAGCTGCTGGACCCATTTGGAATAATCCGGGTTGTGCTGCCACTCCGTGATGTCCGCCTGGTCGATCTTCTCCAGGTACATATGGATATCCGCAAGGGCCGTATAGGACTTCGTCCAGATGTTGGAATACGGGTTGGCGGCGCTCCAGCCACCGTTGATATAGTTGTTTACCGCACCGGTCTCCAGCGCATACTGGGCCTCGTCGGTGGCGCCTGCCAGGAAGTAGGCGCTGTTGGACTCGAACTCGTTGCCGTAGAGCTGGGCGTAAACATCGAATACCATGTTCTTGATACCATTCGCGAAGTATTCGTAGGTCCATTCCTCGTCACGCGTGTTTTCCTCCGTATAATTGAGGTCAGCGCACGAGGCCAGGACGATACCGGCGAACAAGAATGAAATGATTCTATCGAGTTTCATAATTCTCATGCTTTATTAGAATACAATCGAAAGGCCTAAGTTCACTGCCTTCAGCACAGGGTAGCCCGTGTTGAGGTTTTCGGCATCCATCGCGGGGATATTGTCGAAGGACAGGAGGTTCTGTCCCTGGACAAACAGCTTGGCGTCCGCCACTTTCATACGGCTGAGCAGCGAAGCGGGGAGCTTGTAGTAGAGCTCGCAGTCACGCAGCTTGAGCCAGCTGACGTTGCGGTACCAGATGGTCGAAGCCTGGGCGTTGTTGGCCACGTTCGTCGTCGAGAGACGGGGATACAGGGCGCTGGCGCCGGCACGGTCGAAGCAGTTGTCGTAGTATTCCTGAGACAGGTTGCGATTGTCGGAGAGCGCGCCCCAGACACCGTCCACGTACTGGAGGCTCTTGGTCTGCATGGCAGCGCCCTGGAAGGTGGCGTTGATACCGAAGCCCTTGAATTCCAGGCCCAGGTTGAACGCGTAGTTCAGGGCAGGGAAGGCGGAGCCGTGGTCCATCGCCACGAAGTCGTTCTCATTGATCACGTTGTCGCCGTTGATATCCTTGTACTTGATATCGCCGACCTTGACCTGGCCGAACTCCTGCAGGGGGCTGGCGTCGATGTCAGCCTGGTCCTTGAAGAAGCCCTGGGCGATGAGGCCGCGGGCGGCATCGGCAGGGGTGCCGATCACCGAGAGGTTCGGATAAGCCGGGGTCTCGATCCATTCCAGGATCTGGCTCTTGACGAAGGAAGCGTTGCCGCCGAAGCTGAGGTTGAGCCCGCTGGCGAAGGTCTTCGCATAGCGCAGGCCGGCCTCCACGCCGTAGCTGGCTACGACGCCCCGATCGTCAAAGGCGGACTGGATGCCCACCACGTCGGAATTCAGGGAAGCGGCGCTGACGAGGATGTTGCGGCGCTGCTGGTAGAAAGCGTCGACGGTGAAGTCGAGGGCGTCCGCAATCCGGATGTCGGTACCGAGGTTGGCCTTATACGCGGCTTCCTGGCGGAAATCGGTCGTAGGGAACTGCGTCAGGAAAGCGCCCCAGGAGCTGTTGAAATTCTGGCCATACCAGAACTGGCCGTGGGAATTGGCCCAGTTGGCGAGCCACAGGCCGGCCTGCGGGACGTAATCGGTGTGCTGGATACCGGCGGAAGCGCGGAGCTTGCCGTAGGTGAAGGCGCCGGAAGGGTTGTTGGCGTAGATCCAGCCCAGACCCAGGGTCGGGGAGAACGCCCACTTGGCCGGGTAGGAACGGTTGGAACCGTTGGCCGCGAGGACCAGGTCGACCAGGAGGGATTCAGCGTGGTCATAATGCAGGGCGAGGTTCCAGTTCGCGCGGTACCAGGTGTTGCTCCGGCCGTCGCGGGTCTCGCTCTTCATATTGTAGCCGGCGTTGGCGGCGAAGTTGTCGCCGTTGCCGAAGGTGGTCGCATACTTGAAGCCGGCGAAGACCGAACCGATGCGCCACTGGGAATCCACCCAGTAGTTGAAGGTGAGCTTGTCCTCGACCGTACCCATTACAGCTTCCTTCATAGTGCCGCCGTCATAGTAGTTCCAGCCGTACTGGTAGCCCTTCGCACGGTTCTCGATGGTGTTGGAGGCGTTGTCGTAGGCGCCGCCGACATAGAACTCCAGACCGTCCAGCAGGAAGTCGAGATCCTGCTCGAGGGTCACGTCGGCCCAGATCTGGCGCTGATGCGTCTTGGAGAAACCGGTGCCGGTGGTCTTGGCGACGAGGTTGAAGTCGCCGTAGGTCTGGCTGCCGCCCCAGACGTCACCGGCGGTCTTGATGGGGAATGCCAGTGCGGGAACCTTGTACAGATGCCACCAGGCGTCGTTGGAATTGAGGTTCGGCACACCGTTGGTCTCCATGAAGATCGCGAGGACGTTCGTCTTGACGCGGGTGGTCGGGGTGACCTGGAAGTCCACGTTGGCGCGGACGTTCATCTTGGAGTACTTGAGCTGGGAGTTCCAGTCGCCCTGGTCGGGATTCTTGTATAGTCCGCGGGCGTCGGTGTAGGCGAGCTGCGTGAAATATTCCACGTTGTCCGAACCGCCGAACATCGAAACGAAAGCGTTCGTCTCGTTGGCGGTGTTCTTGAAGACTTCGTTCTTCCAGTCGATATTGGGATAGACGAAGGGATCGCTGCCGTCCTTGAACTTCTGCAGTTCGGCCTCGGTGTAAGCGATGGCGTTGCCGTCGTTCAGACGGGCGATGTTCAGCGCGTTGGCGTAGTCGGAAGCGCTGACCATCTGTGCGGACTCGGGATTGAACTGGATCTTGCGGGAAGCACCGGCCTTGACGTGGAATCCACTGTCGGCCTCGCCGTGCTTGGTCTTGACCAGGAGGACGCCGTTGATGCCTTCGTGGCCGTAGAGGGCCACGGCGGCGGCGTCACGCAGGACGGTCACGCTCTCCACCTCTTCCACCGTCAGGCGGTCGATCGGACGCTCGAAGCCGTCCACCAGGATGAGAATGTCCCGTTCACCGGTGGTCTGTGCGCCACGGATGTTGAAGGAAGCACCTCTGCCTTCTTCGCCCTTGAAACCGGTGTTCTGGAGGGCGGTCAGGCCGAGAAGTTTGCCATAAAGCGCATCGGCGAGGCTGATGGCGGAGGTATGGCTGAGCTCTTCGGCGGTGATGGTATAGGTCGCCGCCGTGGTCAGGAACTCTGAACTCTCGACGCCATAGCCCAAATCCACCTTCTGTGACTTCTTGTCACTCAGTACGGCCTGGGCGCCAGCCGTCACAGGGACGGCGCAGATACCCAAGAGGCTGTAGATAAGTATATTGCGTAATTTCATAATCGTGAGAATTTCAAATTATCACCAACCGGGGTTCTGGGTAAGGCCATATCCCTTCTGTACTTCAATACGGGAGACCGGGTCGAGATACCACTTGTTCGTCCAGAAACCTTGATCCCACCATTTGCGGGCACCGTTGACGATCTCCGGCTTCTCGTATTCGAACTTCGGCCAGGGGTCACCGGCCTGATACTGCTGGTCGCCTTCCGTCAGACGGTTGCCGGCGGCGTCGAGGCGGTAGATCCGGATCTCGTGGAGAGTCTTGGTGAAGAGGTCCTGACGCTTGCGGCGGACCATGTCATAGAGGCGGTCGCCGCACTCGGCGCCGATCTCGCAGTTGCGCTCCCGGAGGATCTCTTCGATGAGGTTCTCCTTGTTGGTCGTGAGGTTGAGTTCGGGGTTCATGGTCTCGATACGGCCCAGGCCGACGCGGCTGCGGACGACGTGGAGGTCGTCGAGCGCCTTCTGGTTCTGTCCGAGCTCCGCCTCGGCCTCTGCCTTGATCAGGTACATTTCGGCCAGACGGATGTAGGGAACGCCGATCAGATCGTCGTCATAACGGTTTCCACCCCAGTAGTCGAGCAGCCACTTGAACTTGCTGTAGCCGGAGGCCACGTCGTCCGTGTTGTTGACATTGCTGTTCTTCTCGAGGAAGCCGCCGACCCAGGAGTCCATATAGGTCATACCCGCATAGTCGAATCCGGCAGGAAGCGACTGCTGGGGGACGATCATCGTTTCGTACAGACGCGGGTCGCGGTTGGCGAACATATCGATGCCATCCGGGTTCTTGCCGGGGCCGTAGATGTCCGCATACGGGAAGACGCGGCCATCCTGCATGCCGAAGCACTCCATCAGTTCGTTGGTCGGGACCTGGCCGCCCTGACGCATACAGTCAAGGGCGAAACCACGCCAGCCCCAGCCCCAGCCGCCGTCTGACAGGGTCAGGGTCGGATGGGCGTCGAAGAGCTTCTCGTGGTTGACCACGCCGCTCTTGTTGGCGTAGCCGTTGCGGTAGCGGTAGGCGGTGCGGTAGGCTTCGCGGTAACCGGCTTCGTCCTGGGAGACAGGCTGGACCAGCTGGTAGTAATTGCCGTTGGCCGCATTTTCTTTGAAGAAATCCTCGCAGGCGTTCAGGCACTTCTCCCAGAGGCTGGCGTCATAGCCGCCGAACCAGACGTGCTCTTCATTCTCCAGGCCTGTAGGCTTGGAATCATACCTCATATAAGGCTCGCTGTTGTTGAACAGCGGGGAGGCGGCGAACATCCATACTTTGGCACGCAGGGCGCGCGCGGAAGCACGGGTGAGGCGACCGGACCACTGGCCCAGGTCGGCATCGGGAACGTTCCAGATGAAGCCGGGCTCCTTGATGGCACAGTCGATCAGGGAATCGATGAAATTCACGGTCTCCTTGGCCGTGGCACGGCCGCTGGTGAATCCTTCACCGACCGCGTAGGCCTTTCTCACGAGGCACAGGCCGCCGAAGTTGCGGAAAGCGTCGAAATAACGGCTGGCCATGATGGTGTAGGCCTCGCCGCGCAGGCGGCTCTTCTCGGCCTCGTCCATATCAGGCACTTTATCGATGTTCTCGATCAGCTGCCAGCATTTGCGCACGGTCTCATAGATGGACACGCGGCCGCCGGCATCGGAGTCGAGACCGCTCTTGGTCGAATAGGAGAACTTGCCCTGGAAGTTGCCGTCCTCGGTATCCTGGGCGTTCTCGGTGAGAGCGCCGGGATAATAGCTCTGCTTGGGACCGCCCCAGCTGACGTAGCAGTGGTAGGAGTCAGAGAGCACGTCGATCGGCGCGCCGTTCATCATATTTCCGGAGGTGTAGGTGCAATAGAGCTGTCCATACGCGCTCCAGAGGAAGTTGCGGGTGTATTCTGCGCTCGAGAACACCGTCTCGATGTTGACATCGACACCCGGAGCTTTCTCGAGGAAGGCGTCACCTACCGCCAGGCGGTCGACGCAAGACGAGAGGGCGAAAGTGGAGCAGATTCCCAGAACCAGGAAAATATTGGATATCTTTTTCATATTCTTATCTGCATTAGAAGTTGAACTGTGCGCCAATGTTGACTACACGGGTCATCGGGTAGCGTACGCCAAAGTCGAGACCGGAGCCCGGAGCTTCAGGGTCGTTGCCGTCGAAGCGGGAGAAGGTCAGGAGGTTCTGGCCGGAGAGGAACACGCGGATGTAGTTGAAGAACGGCAGATGCTGCGACTTGTTGAAAGTGTAGCCGATTTCGACGTTCTTCAGACGGATGTAGCGGGAGTCGACCAGCCAGGCCTGGGAATCGTGATTGTTGTGCACGCGGTTGGTGAACGAAATACGAGGCAGGATGGCGTTGGGGTTGTCTTCCGTCCAGGAGTTGTCAGCCACCCACTGTGCGAGGGCGGACGTGTTGGTGGAGCCGAACTGGTCGCGGAAATAGCCGTTCAGCTGGCGGTTCACGTGATCGGCACCCGTCCAAAGCATAGAGAAGTCGAGGCCTTTCCAGTGGAAGGAAGTGTTCAGGGAGAAGGTGATCTCCGGCGTATCGGTGTAACCGAGCGGCTTCTGGTCGTTGGTGTCGATGAGGCCGTCGCCGTTCAGGTCCACATAGACGGCGTCGCCGTACTTGAGGTCGCTGTTGTCGGGCTTGGCGAGCTGCTGAGGCATATTCTCACCGTAGGCCGCCCGATAGCGATCCTCCGTGCCCGGCTGATAGAACTCGAACAGATCATAGCCGAAACGCTGGCCGACCGGATGGCCGGTGCGACGCAGATAATCGTACAGAGGCGGGACTTCGAGCATCTCGATGACCTGGTTGCGGGCAAACGAGAAGTTCGGGGAGATGGAGTAGCGGAAATCGCCGTGGCGGTCTTCCCAGTTGAGGGTGATTTCATAACCGTGGTTCTTCACACGACCCGCGTTGACGTAGCTGGCTGGCAGGGAAGTGACGGCGGGCAGCGTGGAGGCGTTGGACACGAGAATGTCCTTGCGGTCCTCCCAGAAGAAGTCCACATAAGCGTGGAGACGATCCCGGAAGAAGCCGGCGTCCAAACCGACGTTGATCTTGCTGGCCGTTTCCCAGGTCACGTCCGGGTTGCCGGTGGTCAGCTCCTTGACGGCCTGCAGCCAGTTGCCGCTGGTACCGAAGTTGGCGCCGCGTTTCTGCGGGTTGACCGTGGTGGCACCCTGGTAGAACTGCCAGGCACCGGGGAGGTACAGGAAGCGGGCGCCGTTGGTGTTGTCGTTACCGACGAGACCCCAGGATCCGCGGAGTTTCAGGTAGCCGATGACGTTCTTGACCGGCTCCCACCAGGGCTCGGCAGACGGAATCCAGCCCAGGGAAATGGACGGGAAGAGGCCGTAGCGCTTGCCGGGGGCGAAGTTCTCGGAGCCGTTGTAGCCGATGTTGAAGTCGAGCAGATACTTGGTGTCGTAGTCGTAGGTGATACGGCCGACCAGGCCGACATAGCCCTTCGGGATGGACTGGTAGATGCTGCCGTCGGAATCCCAGGGGTAATAGGTCTTGCTCTGGTTGTAGAGCAGCAGGGCGCCGATGTTGTGCTTGCCGAAACGGCGGGCATAGTCGAAGCTCGCCTCGGCGTACCAGTTGCGGCTGCCCCATTTGCCCTCGCTGTAGGGAATCGGCCAGGTGATGTTCTCCTTGCGGAGAGCTTCCTCACCGTCCACGAGGGTGGCCACATAGACGACGCCCGTACCGTAACCGTTCTGGCGGTTCTTCTGGGCGGTGTACTCGGAGTTGTAGGAGGCTTTGGCCTTGAAGCTGAGACCCTGGGTGATGAAGCCCAGATCGAGCTTGTACTGGATATCGAAGTTGAGGACGTTCGTGCTCTCGTTCTGGTATCCGAGGCCATAATAGTTGGAGAGGGCGTCACGGTCGAACGGACCGACGATCGTGTTGTCGGAAATGATATGACGGCCCTGCGCATCGATGCCGCTGCCGGCGTAAGGCGTAGCGCCCTGCAGATAGCGGAAGAGGAAGCCTTCGCCGCCACCCATCGTGTTGCGGTCCTGCATACGGCCGCCCAGGGTGATGGAGATCTGGCTGCGCTTGGTCACGTCGATGTCGAGGTTCGCGCGGTAGTTCAGACGCTGGAAGGTAAAGGTCTCGTTCTTATTGTCGGAGAAGGTCTTGAACAGGGAGTCCTGGTTCAGGAAACCGGCGGAGACGAAGTAACGGACCTTCTCGGTACCACCGTTGACGTTCACGTTGGCCTGTTCCTGCCACGCGGCGTTGTTCATGATATATTTGATCCAGTCCATGCTCGGGAAGGTGGTGGGCATATCCTGCTTGCGGAAATGCTCCACGACATCCTGGCTGAAGCGGATACCGGTCTCGGCGTACGGAGTGTAGTCGGAGATGTTGGCGGTGCCGGGCCACTGGCTCATGGGGAGTACATCGGTAATCTGGGTGTAGTTCCACATTTTGGCGTAAGTGGGGGAGTCCGCGAAATCGACGAACTTCGAGATGGTCTGTACGGCGGTGTTGACGGTGGCGGAGACCGAAGCCTTGCCGACCGAGCCGCGCTTGGTGGTCACGAGGATGACGCCGTTGGCGCCGCGCACACCGAACACGGCCGTGGCGGAAGCGTCCTTGAGGACCGAGATGCTCTCGATCTCATTGGCGTCCAACTGGGAGAAGGAGCGCTCGACACCGTCCACGAGCACGAGGGGCTCGGCGCTGTTGAGCGAACCGACGCCACGGATGCGGATGACCGGCTCGTCGGCGCCCGGCATACCGGAAGCCTGCACGGCGGAAACGCCGGGGAGGTTGCCCTGCAGGGCGTTGGCCACGTTGGCGACAGGCGCCTTCAGGAGGCCTTCACCGCTCACTGCGGAGACCGCACCGGTGATGGTGACCTTCTTCTGCTGACCGTACGCGATGACGACGGCATCCTCCAGCGCCATGGCGTCAGGAACCATGGTGACGGTGATGCGCTGTCCGGTCACCCGCACCTCCTGCGTCGTGTAGCCGATGCAAGAGATCTCGAGCGTGGCGCCGCTGGGAACGGACGGAAGCACGAAGTTACCATCCAGGTCGGTGATGGTGCCGTTTGTGGTCCCTTGTATGACCACACCGGCCCCAATCAACCCTTCACCTTGTTCATCCAGGACTGTGCCTTCTACGCGCAGATTCTGGGCGAACGAATGTCCGGGCATCAGGAGCAGGAGCCCCAGAAGTCCGAACAGACAAGATAGTTTTTTCTTTTTCATCATATAAGGATTAAATTGAGTGATAATAACTTATTTAGAAACGTGCGAAGAATTCCGCGCGAGCCTGCTGCCAGCGCCGTTCCTTCCACATCGCGTGGCCGCAGAGCGGCTCGCAGTGGAACTGTTTGTCTGCGCCGACTTGGTTGTACTCCGCGAAATTGGTGTGCGGCGGGCAGGTCGGGTCCTGCAGGCCGAAGGCCATATACACGGGGCACTGCACCCGGTCGGTGAAATTCTTGACGTCGAAATAGGAGAGCATACGCATCAGGTCCTCGCGGGCGATGCCGGCCTTGTCGGCCGCCTCATACACTTCGTGCACGGGCCACCAGACGATGCGGCCGTAGTCCGGGTAGTCCCCCAGGAAGGGGACGCTCGGCGCGATGGCGCGCACGCGGTGGTCCAGGCTGGCGGCGATCCAGGTGAATGCGCCGCCCTGGCTGTCGCCGTTGGCAAAGATGCGGGAAACGTCCGCCCGGTCGAGCGAGCAGACGAAGTCGATGGCGCGGACGATGTCGCAGAACGCGCCACGATAGTAGAAATGGTCCTTGTCGTCCAGTCCGCGGTCGATCCACTGCCCCTGCGCGTCCTTGAATATACCCTGCGCGCGTACGCTCACGAGGAAGTTGATCTGCTCGGGGTCGGAGGCGGGATCGTACCAGTAGATGTCGGCGCCGTAGCCCATCAAGTCGAGGACGACGGGGTATTTGCCGGGCTTCACGGGCACACAGAGGATGCCGCCGGCGGTCTCGCCGCCCAGGGACTGGAAGCTGACGCGATAAGTGTTGCGCAGGGCGTCGGAGTGCTCGGGTACGAGCTCCATCTTCGCGCGCATCGGGATACGGGCGAGCTCGGCGAGCGTCCGCTCCCAGAAGGCGTCGAAGTCCGGCTGCTTGTCCTGCGGACTGCTGATCTGTTCGGGGTTCACGCCGATATTGAAGCGCTGGTGCTCCCCGAGGCGGACCTGGTAGAAACCGGGCTCGAGCGCGCCGAGGTCGAAGTCCAGCGTGGCGGGACGGCCGGGACGGATCTGAACGGTCTTGCCGGCGAGCAGGAGCGTGTCCTGCGAGCCCATCAGGTCGAGATCGCGCACCAGGGCGAGGGAGACGGACCGGCTGCCGGCCGACTGCGAAGCGGCGCGGACGGGCAGCGTGAAGGGACCCTCGCCGTAGAACATCCAGCCGTCGGGGTCCGGTGCCCAGAGGGTGAGCGTCCGGGCGAGGCTGTCGGTGTAGGCGCGGATGACGCCGACGGTGCCCGCGTCGCCGAGGTACACGCCGTTGAGGCCCTGGGCCTCCTGCGGCGGATCGCCGGCGAGCGCGTCGCCTTCCTGCCAGAACTGGTGTTCGGGGTTCTGCGCGGCATAGCCGCTCCAGGTCCAGAAGTTGCAGCCGGCCAGGCGCCCGGCGGTGCGGGCGGATTCTAGTACACGGCTGAAGACGTAGGCATAGTAGCGGTCACGCAGCTGCGTGCCGCTGTCGTTGCGCCACTGGAAGCCGTCGCGCGGGAAGCCGAATTCCTCGATGACGAGGGGCTTGCGCAGGTCATAGGCTTTTTCGAGATGCTCGTCGATGTAGGCTGCGGTGCGCTCCAGGGCGTTTCGCAGGGCTTCGTCGCCCGACTCCACGATCGCCGATTCGGTCGCCCAGCTCCAGTTGTAGGGCCAGATGTGGATGGTGGCGTAGTCGATGTCGGGGCAGTCGTTGAGGCGTGCGAAAAGGTCGATGCTCTCGTTGCTGCCGATGGCACCTTCGTTGCCGGTGCTGACCAGGTGGTTCGGGTCGATGCTCTTGATCAGCCGCGCCGTGCCCTGGACATAAGCGACGAAATCCTCGACCTTCTCCGGATCATAGGTGAAGGGACGGGGTTCGTTGCAGATCTGCCAGGCGAAGACGGCGGGGGAGTCCTTGTAGCGCTCCACCACGCGGCGGACGTGCTCCTGGAAGAGTTCGACCGCCTTCGGGTTGGAGGCAAACGCCCACATGGAGGACATATACACGCCGTAGCCCTCGACGGCGGGATGCGGCTGGCGGCCGGCACCGGCCTTCTCCAGCCAGGAGCGGTAGCCGTCGGGACTCCATTCCCAGGCGTTGTTGAGGAAGAGGACGGCGCTCATATCGCGCTTCTGAAGCTCGCGGAGGACGATGTCCATCCCTTCGAAGTTCTCGTCGGTGGCCAGGATCCTGAGGTTGTCCAGACCGAGCTCGTGCAAAGCGTCCAGTTCGTCGCGGAGGCGGGGGAGGTCGCTGAGGGCGAGCTCGGAGGCATACCAGACATTGGTGCCGATGTAGTAGCAGGGCTCGCCATTGCGCACGATGCGACCCTCCTCCACCGCATAGAAAGCGGTAATCTGCCGGCAGCTGATAGTGCAAACGGCTGATAATAAGAGAATTAGGATTCTATAGGGTAATTTGGTCAGTTTCACGTGCGCAATAACATGTGATTACTGGGCAAAATTACGCGCAACGTGTGGCTCAAACAAGTATGATTTTGTCAAATATTGCAAAATATCTGATCATACTATCACTTTAGTCTTCTTGTAGATCTGACGGAATTCGCGGGGGGACATGCCCCGCTTGGCCTTGAAGATACGGTTGAAGTTGGACAGGTTGTTGAATCCGCAGGCATAGCAGATTTCGGAGATGTTCTGGGAGGTGTCCACCAGGTCGCGGGCGGCCTGGCCGAGGCGGATGTCGATCAGGTAGGAGGAGAGCGTGCGGTTGGTGTGCTGCTTGAAGAAGCGGCTGAACGAGCTGGGGCTCATCCCCACCATATCCGCCATCATCTCGAGGGTGATCGGCTCTGCGTAGTGCTCGTTGATGTACTCCTTGACCTTGAGTACGCGCTGGCTCTCACGGTCCCTTGGTGCGTGAGCGAACGAGCTGCTGGCCAGGATCTTATAGTCGAATCCAGAGAGCTCGTACAACAGCTCCAGGCAGTTGATGAACTGCTGGAAGGAGTCCTCCTCCGTGGCGAGCGTGTCCAGCCGGTGATAGACCTTCATGATGGCTTCGTTCGGGAAGGATACGCCGTGCGCGGCCCGCTCCAGCATCTTCTGGATCCGGGCGAACTGGTTCTTGTTCAGGAGGTCGCTGCCGAACAGGTCGGAGGAGAACTGGATCGTGATCTCGCGAATGTCCTCGGAGTGGCAGTTGCCCTGCTCCCATACGTGCTCGAGGTTCTCCCCGGCGATGAGGACCAGGTCCAGCGAGCCGATCTCCTCCACGTTGTCCCCGATGACGCGGCGGACGCCCTGACCGTTCTGGACGAAATTCAGCTCATACTCACGATGTTGGTGCAGCGGATAGTCGAAAACGCTCTTGTGCCGCTCCACAATGTAGAAGCAGTCGCGCTGGGAAAGGCCGGTGATCTCTGAAAGGACGGTGGACATAGCTCGTGTGTTTTCTGCAAAAATAGTATTTATTTCGAAAAGTGATACTTTTTTGTCAAATACTTTGCGGTTTTTTCAACAGGTATTTCGAAAAAGGGACAATTGTCTATATTTGAGCGCCTAACCTCCGTTTTCCCATGGACGTGCACGCTCTCAGCCATACCTTTGCCGAAGAATTGCAGCGGGATATTCTCCCGTTCTGGCAGCATCGTATGCAGGATTCCGCCCGGGGTTGGTATGGCCGGATGACCGGCCGCGGAGCACTGGTGAGAGAGGCGCCCCGGGGCGCCGTGCTCAATGCGCGTCTGCTTTGGACTTTTTCCGCCGCCTGGCGCGTCACGGGCCGGTCGGGCTACCGCGCCGCGGCGCTGCACGCCTACCGGGAGATCCGCGACCGTTTCATCGACAAGACCTACGGCGGGGTGTATTGGTGTCTGGACGCTTCCGGCGCACCGCTGGACACCAAGAAGCAGTTCTACGCCATCGCGTTCACGATCTACGGCTTATCCGAATACTACCGCGCCGGCGGCGACAAGAAAGCGCTGGACCTGGCCGTGAAGCTTTGGCGTGACATCGAGGAGCACAGTCTGGACCCCGTGGGCGAAGGTTATCTGGAAGCCTGTACGCGGGACTGGCAGCCGATCGCGGACATGCGCCTGTCGGACAAGGACCGCAACGACGCGAAGACGATGAACACCCACCTGCATATCCTGGAAGGCTACGCTTCGCTGTACCGCGTCTGGAAGGACGAGGGGCTGCGGGAGCGGCTGGCCGCGCTGGTGGAGCTTTTCCTGGAGCGGATCGTCCGCCCCGACGGGCATCTGGGGCTGTTTTTCGATATGCAATGGCATTCCCAGTCGGAGATGGTCTCCTATGGGCACGACATCGAGGCGTCCTGGCTGCTGGAGGAGGCTGCGGACCTGGTCGGCGACCCTGCGCTCTGCGCGAAGACGGCCGCCGCCTGCCGGCGCATCGCCGCCGCCGCCCTGGAAGGCTGGACGCCGGAGGGCGGAATGATCTACGAATACGACCCTGCCACGGGCCGGCGCGACGGCGACCGCCACTGGTGGGTGCAGGCGGAGACGGTGGTGGGCTGCTGGAACCGCTTCCAGCGCGACGGCGACCCCGTCTGGGCGCAGCGCGCACAGGACAGCTGGGATTTCATCCGCCGGCATATCATCTGCCCGGAGGGCGAGTGGTACTGGAGCCTTCGTGCCGACGGCACGCCCAACACCGCCGACGACCGCGCCGGTTTCTGGAAATGCCCCTACCACAACGGCCGGATGTGCCTCGAGCTCATCGAGCGGATCAAAGGTGAATGACACCTCTTCAGAATAAAAGGAAATCCCGGGCACCTGGTGTCCGGGATTTCTCAACCTATTGTGTCGCGAAGAATTACTTCTTGCGGTTCTTGTAACGCTGATAGAACATATCAACACGGCCGGCGGTATCGACGATCTTCATCTTGCCGGTGTAGAAAGGGTGAGATGTGTTGGAAATCTCAAGCTTTACGAGGGGGTACTCGACACCGTCGATGGTGATGTTCTCCTTGCTGGTGGCGCAGGAGCGGG
>JAEEGG010011485.1_pt1 | contig 19300 bp, 10 predicted proteins | sample 9134161 | NCBI WGS metagenome assembly JAEEGG01 (sample SAMN16246543, study PRJNA631951) | gut metagenome | biome: gut microbiome; feature: rumen; material: CR-attached | host: Bos | place: Iran: Karaj | collected 2018-10 | reverse complement strand
CTGACGTATAGCGTACCTTTGAAGGCTAAGCTGAAACTGGAATGCACAGATCCGGATCACGTCGACTTCCCGACCGTTGTCCAGGATGTGTTCCTGGGCCCGATTCCATATATGACGGCCAATGGTACTTTCGTTATCAATGGAGCCGAGCGCGTCGTCGTGTCTCAGCTGCACCGTTCTCCCGGCGTGTTCTTCGGACAGAGTGTGCATGCCAACGGCACACTGCTTTATTCGGCGCGTATCATCCCGTTCAAGGGTTCTTGGATCGAGTTCGCTACGGACATTAATAATGTGATGTATGCTTACATCGACCGTAAGAAGAAGTTGCCCGTCACCACCCTGCTCCGTGCCATCGGTTTCGAAACGGATAAGGAGATCCTCGAGATCTTCGACCTGGCTGAGGAGGTGAAGGTGAACAAGAAGGCCCTGAAGGAGGTACTCGGTTCGAAGCTCGCTGCCCGTGTGCTGAAGAGCTGGAACGAGGACTTCGTCGATGAGGACACCGGTGAGGTGGTATCCATCGAGCGTAATGAGGTCATTATGGAGCGTGAGACGGAGATTACCGAGGATAACATGATGGACATCCTCGAGAGTGGTGCCCAGACGATCCTTGTCCACAAGGACGAGGCCATCGCCCAGGATTTCTCCATCATCTTCAACACGCTGGCCAAAGACCCGTCGAACTCAGAGAAGGAGGCCGTGCTCTACATCTATCGTCAGCTGCGTAATGCTGATCCTGCCGATGATGCCAGTGCGCGTGAGGTGATCCAGAACCTGTTCTTCTCAGACAAGAGATACGATCTGGGCGATGTGGGCAGATACAGGATTAATAAGAAACTGGGACTGAACACGGACATGGATGTCCGCGTGCTGACGAAGGAAGACATCATCGAGATTATCAAGTACCTGATCCAGCTGGTGAACTCGAAGGCTGCCGTCGATGATATCGACCACCTCTCGAACCGTCGTGTCCGCACGGTGGGTGAACAGCTGTCGAACCAGTTCTCCATCGGTCTGGCCCGTATGAGCCGCACCATCCGTGAGCGTATGAACGTGCGCGACAACGAGGTGTTCTCTCCCACGGACCTGATCAATGCGAAGACCATCTCGAGCGTCATCAACTCGTTCTTCGGTACCAACCCGCTGTCGCAGTTCATGGACCAGACGAACCCGCTGGCAGAGGTGACCCACAAGCGTCGTCTCTCAGCTCTCGGCCCTGGCGGTCTGTCGCGTGAGCGTGCCGGCTTCGAGGTGCGTGACGTACATTACACACACTACGGACGTCTCTGTCCTATTGAGAGCCCTGAGGGACCGAACATCGGTCTGATCTCGTCGCTCTGTGTGTATGCCAAGATCAATGAGCTCGGCTTCATCCAGACTCCTTACCGTAAGGTGGAGAACGGTGTGGCAAACCTCGATAATAAAGAAATCGTGTATCTGACTGCCGAAGAGGAGGCCGAGCACGTGATCGGTCAGGGTAACGCCCCGCTGAGGGACAATGGTACCTTCATCCGCGACGTTGTGAAGTGTCGTCAGGATGCCGACTTCCCCGTGGTGCCGCCTTCACAGGTCGACTTGATGGACGTCTCTCCGCAGCAGATCGCTTCTATCGCCGCCTCGCTGATTCCGTTCCTCGAGCACGATGATGCCCACCGTGCACTGATGGGATCGAACATGATGCGTCAGGCTGTGCCCCTGCTCCATAACGAGGCTCCTATCGTGGGTACCGGTATCGAGAAGCAGGTGTGTGAGGACTCCCGCACGATGGTGACTGCAGAGGGTGAGGGAACAGTGGAGTATGTTGACGCCACGACCATCCGTATCCTCTACGACCGCACCGAGGACGAGGAGTTCGTCTCGTTCGAGCCGGCCCTGAAGGAATACCGTATTCCGAAGTTCCGCCGTACGAACCAGAACATGACCATCGACCTGCGCCCGATCTGTGAGAAGGGCCAGCGCGTGAAGAAGGGTGATATCCTGACCGAGGGCTATGCCACTGAGAACGGTGAGCTGGCACTGGGTCGTAACCTGCTGGTGGCTTACATGCCTTGGAAGGGTTACAACTATGAGGATGCCATCGTGCTCAACGAGCGCATTGTCCGTGAGGATATCCTCACCTCAGTCCATGTCGATGAGTACTCACTCGACGTCCGTGAGACGAAGCGTGGTGTTGAGGAGTTCACGGCCGATATCCCCAACGTCAGTGAGGAGGCTACCAAGGACCTCGACGAGAACGGTGTTATCCGTGTGGGTGCCCGAGTCGAGCCCGGCGATATCCTCATCGGTAAGATCTCGCCGAAGGGAGAGAGCGATCCCTCACCTGAGGAGAAGCTGCTCCGTGCCATCTTCGGCGATAAGGCCGGCGATGTAAAGGATTCTTCACTGAAGGCCAACCCGTCGCTGACAGGTGTCATCATCGATAAGAAGATGTTCGCACGCGCCATCAAGGACCGTAAGTCGAAGCAGCAGGATAAGATCACGCTCGCTAAGATCGACGAGGAGTACGAGGCCAAGGTAGGCGACCTGAAGGATATCCTGATCGACAAGCTCGTAGAGCTGACGAAGGGTAAGACCTCTCAGGGTGTGAAGGACTACACTGGTGCAGAGATCATCACCAAGGGCAGTAAGTTCACTGTGACCGCCCTGAAGAATCTTGAATATGGGGATATCCAGATCAGCAATTGGACCAGCGACGAGCATAAGAACGAGTTGATTGGTCAGCTGATCATCAACTTCATGAAGAAGTATAAGCTGCTCGATGCCGAACAGAAGCGCAGGAAATTCGCCATCACCATTGGTGACGAGCTGCCCAACGGCATCCTGCAGATGGCTAAGGTCTATGTGGCCAAGAAGCGTAAGATCGGTGTGGGTGACAAACTTGCAGGACGTCACGGTAACAAGGGTATCGTGTCGAAGGTGGTGCGTCAGGAGGATATGCCGTTCCTTGAGGACGGTCGTCCTGTCGACCTGGTGCTGAACCCGCTGGGTGTGCCTTCACGTATGAACCTCGGTCAGATCTTCGAGGCCATCCTCGGTGCTGCCGGTAAGCGTCTCGGCGTGAAGTTCGCTACCCCGATCTTCGACGGTGCGAAGCTCGACGACCTCGCAGAGTGGACCGACAAGGCCGGTCTGCCGAGACTCTGCTCGACACACCTCTACGACGGTGAGACAGGTGAGCGCTTCGACCAGCCTGCTACGGTGGGTATCACCTACTTCCTCAAACTCGGCCACATGGTCGAGGATAAGATGCACTCACGCTCTATCGGCCCGTACAGTCTCATTACCCAGCAGCCGCTCGGTGGTAAGGCCCAGTTCGGCGGACAGCGTTTCGGTGAGATGGAGGTCTGGGCCCTCGAGGCCTTCGGCGCCAGCCATGTGCTTCAGGAGATCCTGACCATCAAGTCTGATGATACCGTCGGCCGCTCGAAGGCATACGAGGCCATCGTGAAGGGTGAGCCCATGCCGACACCGGGTATTCCCGAGTCTCTCAATGTGCTGCTGCATGAGTTGCGTGGTCTTGGTCTGAGCATCACGCTCGATTAAGGGTAAAAAGGTGAAAAGGTAAAAAGGTAAAAAACGTAAATCGTATATTTATATATGGCTTTCAAGAAAGATTCAAAAGTAAAGAGTAATTTCACTAAGATTACTATAGGCCTTGCCTCGCCCGAGGAGATCCTCGAGAGCAGCTTTGGCGAGGTGACCAAGCCGGAAACCATCAACTACCGTACCTACAAGCCCGAGCGTGACGGTCTGTTCTGTGAGCGCATCTTCGGTCCGACGAAGGACTATGAGTGCGCCTGCGGCAAGTACAAGCGTATCCGTTACAAGGGCATCGTCTGTGACCGTTGTGGTGTGGAGGTGACTGAGAAGAAGGTGCGCCGTGAGCGTGCCGGACATATCGAGCTGGTGGTGCCTGTGGCACACATCTGGTATTTCCGTAGCTTGCCTAATAAGATCGGTTATCTGTTAGGCCTGCCGACGAAGAAGCTCGACGCCATCATCTATTATGAGCGCTATGTGGTGATCCAGCCGGGTCCCATGGCGAACAAGAAGGATGGCGACGGCAATGAGGCCGTGGGTTCACAGGTGTTCGACCTGCTCTCTGAGGAGGAGTACAACGATATCATGGACAACTATGTGTCGGCAGACAATGACTACCTCGACGATAGCGACCCCAATAAGTTCATAGCCAAGATGGGTGCTGAGGCCATCTATGACCTGCTCACCCGTCTCGACCTCGACTCACTGTCATATGAGCTTCGCGACCGTGCGAACAGTGACTCTTCCATGCAGCGCAAGAACGAGGCCCTGAAGCGTCTGCAGGTGGTGGAGGCCTTCCGTCAGAGCGTGGAGAAGGGCATCAACCGTCCGGAATGGATGATTATGAAGATCCTTCCCGTCACGCCGCCGGAGCTTCGTCCGCTCGTACCCCTGGATGGCGGCCGCTTTGCTACCTCCGACCTGAATGACCTCTATCGTCGTGTCATCATCCGTAACAACCGTCTGAAGAGATTGATGGAGATTAAGGCACCTGAGGTGATTCTCCGCAATGAGAAGCGTATGTTGCAGGAAGCTGTCGACTCCCTGTTCGATAATAGCCGTAAGTCATCAGCCGTGAAGAGCGACTCGAACCGTCCGCTGAAGTCACTGTCCGACTCGCTGAAAGGTAAGCAGGGACGTTTCCGTCAGAACCTTCTCGGTAAGCGTGTCGACTACTCAGCCCGTTCGGTGATCGTCGTCGGTCCTGAGCTGAAGATGGGTGAGTGCGGTCTGCCGAAGCTGATGGCCGCCGAGCTCTACAAGCCGTTCATTATCCGCAAGCTCATTGAGCGCGGCATCGTGAAGACGGTGAAGAGTGCCAAGAAGATCGTCGACCGTCGTGAGCCCGTCATCTGGGATATCCTGGAGAATGTCATGAAGGGTCATCCCGTACTGCTGAACCGTGCGCCGACACTGCACCGTCTGGGTATTCAGGCTTTCCAGCCGAAGCTCATCGAGGGTAAGGCCATTCAGTTGCACCCGTTGGCATGTACGGCTTTCAATGCCGACTTCGACGGTGACCAGATGGCCGTACACCTCCCCTTGAGCAACGAGGCTATCCTGGAGGCTCAGCTGCTGATGCTCCAGAGCCACAACATCCTGAATCCGGCCAATGGCGCGCCTATCACTGTGCCTTCGCAGGATATGGTATTAGGCTTGTACTATATTACGAAGATCCGTCCGGGTGCCAAGGGTGAAGGCCTGACCTTCTATGGCCCGGAGGAGGCCATCATTGCCCATAACGAGGGCAAGTGCGACCTGCACGCCCTGGTGAAGGTGATCGTCGATGACCGTGTCAACGGCAAGCCCGAGCGCCACATGGTGGAGACCTCTGTCGGACGTGTCATCGTGAATGGCATCATCCCCGACGAGGTGGGCTATGTCAACACCATTATATCCAAGAAGAGCCTGCGTGACATCATCGCCGATGTGATTAAGAATGTGGGCTTCGCTGAGGCCTGCGAGTTCCTCGACGGTATCAAGAACCTGGGTTACCGTATGGCTTACCTCGCCGGTCTGTCGTTCAACCTCGACGATATCATCATCCCGAAGGAGAAGGCAGAGCTGATTGCTAAGGGTAATGCGCAGATCCAGGAGATCACCGACAACTATAACATGGGCTTCATCACCGACAACGAGCGCTACAACCAGGTGATCGATACCTGGACGCACGTGAATAATGATATCGGTAACGTGCTGCTGGATCAGATGACCAAGGCCGACCAGGGCTTCAACGCCGTGTTCATGATGCTCGACTCCGGTGCCCGTGGTAGTAAAGACCAGATCAAGCAGCTGTCCGGTATCCGTGGTCTGATGGCTAAGCCTCAGAAGGCCGGTGCCGAAGGGCGCGGTACGATTGAGAACCCGATCCTGTCGAACTTCAAGGAGGGTATGTCGGTGCTGGAGTACTTCATCTCGACGCACGGTGCCCGTAAGGGTCTGGCCGATACGGCTATGAAGACCGCTGACGCCGGTTACCTGACGCGCCGACTGGTCGACGTCAGCCACGACGTGATCATCACCGAGGAGGACTGCGGCACGCTGCGCGGCCTGCAGTGCTCTGCCCTGAAGAGTGGCGATGAGATCATCTCTAGCCTGGCGGAGCGCATCCTCGGCCGTGTGTCTGTGCATGACGTGATCAACCCGAAGACCGGCGACGTCATCGTCGAGGCCGGTGAGGAGATCACCGAGCCCATCGCCGAGGCCATCGAGAAGGCTGACATTGAGACCGTCGAGATCCGCTCGGTGCTCACCTGTGAGTCGAAGAAGGGCGTCTGCATGAAGTGCTACGGCCGTAACCTGGCCACACGCCGCATGGTGCAGAAGGGTGAGGCCGTCGGCGTGATTGCCGCACAGGCTATCGGTGAGCCGGGTACACAGCTGACGCTCCGTACGTTCCACGCCGGTGGTGTGGCAGGTAATGCTGCCGCCAACGCCAGCATCGTCTGTAAGTATGACCATGCGCTGATCGAGATGGAGGAGGTGCGTACCGTTCCGTTCGATGAGGACGGCCGTGAGTGCGAGATGGTGGTGAGCCGTCTGGGTGAACTCCGTTTCGTCGACCCGAACACGAAGATCGTGCTCTCTACGGTGAATGTGCCTTACGGTTCTTCGCTCTACTTCAGCAATGGCTCTGAGGTGAAGAAGAATGACAAGATCGCCCAGTGGGATCCGTTCAACGCCGTCATCGTGACTGAATATGCCGGCCGTCTGAAGTTCAACGACGTCATCGAGGGTGTCACCTTCCGCGCCGAGACTGACGAGACCACTGGTCTGACTGAAAAGATCGTCACCGAGTCGAAAGACCGTTCAAGGGTTCCGACCTGCGACGTCATCGGTGCCGACGGTGAGGTTATCGGTACGTATAACTTCCCTGTGGGCGGTCACGTTGTCGTAGAGGACGGGCAGACGGTCAAGACCGGTGAGACGCTCGTGAAGATTCCGCGTGCTGCTGCCAAGGGTGGTGATATCACCGGTGGTCTGCCGCGTGTCACCGAGCTCTTCGAGGCCCGTAACCCGTCTAACCCCGCCATCGTCTCTGAGATCGACGGTGAGGTGACCATGGGTAAGGTGAAGCGTGGTAACCGTGAGATCGTTGTCACCTCGAAGACAGGTGAGCAGCGTCGCTACCTCGTATCGCTGTCGAAGCAAATCCTGGTGCAGGAGCACGACGCCGTGCGTGCCGGTACCCCGCTCTCTGACGGTGTGATCACGCCTGCGGATATCCTTGCCATCAAGGGCCCCACCGCCGTTCAGGAGTATATCGTGAATGAGGTGCAGGATGTGTACCGTCTGCAGGGTGTGAAGATCAACGACAAGCACTTCGAGATCATCGTGCGCCAGATGATGCGCAAGGTGCAGATCAACGAGCCGGGCGACACCGCCTTCCTCGAGCAGGAGATTGTCGACAAGCTGGACTTCGCTGAGGAGAATGACCGCATCTGGGGTAAGAAGGTGGTCACCGATGCCGGTGACTCCGAGAACCTGCAGAAAGGCCAGATTGTCACCGCCCGTCGTCTGCGCGATGAGAACTCTATGCTGAAGCGCCGTGATATGCGACTGGTTCAGGTGCGCGATGCCGTGCCCGCCACGTCGACTCAGATCCTGCAGGGTATCACCCGTGCGGCCCTGCAGACCAAGTCGTTCATGTCGGCAGCCTCCTTCCAGGAGACCACCAAGGTGCTGAACGAGGCTGCTATCCGCGGCAAGGTGGACCATCTGGAGGGTATGAAGGAGAACGTGATCTGCGGTCACCTGATTCCTGCCGGTACCGGTCTGCGTGAGTTCGACAAGATCATCGTGGGCTCGAAGGAGGAGTACGAGCGCATTCAGGCTAACCGCAAGAACGTGCTCGACTTCGCTGAGGAGACCGTGCTTGACGAGAAGTAATTCCCATCTCATCATACAGAAAAAATCGGGCTGACCAAACATCAGCCCGATTTTTTTGCGAAAAATAAGGTCCTTGCAGGCATGCCCCGAAAACACTGAACCAGGCACTTGGCGAAGTTGTGCAAACGATTGTATGGCGGTATTAAATAAAATATCGTCATTTTTATGTTCGTTTTCGCAAATTATTGTTTATCTTTGCCGCGCGATAGCATTAACTTTGACTAATTAAATTATCTACAACATGAAGAAACTGTTTGTTACTATCATGGCGTGCCTCGCTGTCACCTGCGTGATGGCCCAGGGCTGGCCTGCAAACTACGGCGGCGTTATGCTGCAAGGGTTCTATTGGGACTATTACAATTATGATGAAGAAATGAACTCCACAGGCTGGGCTACATGGAAAGGGCTTGAGAGCCATGCCAGTGAGCTTGAAGGTTACATCGATCTCATCTGGGTGCCCAATTCTGCCCGTACGAAGAACGACTATTGTGTGGAGCATGCTGCAACTGAAGGCAGTGGCTGGTTGAAGGATATGGGTTACATGCCATGCTGGTGGCTGAACCATGATAACACGATCTTTGGCTCTGCTGATGAACTGAAGTCGATGATTTCTACATATAAATCAAAGGGCATCGGCATCATCGAGGATGTGGTGATCAATCATAAGAACGGCCAGAACGATTGGTGCGACTTCCCCGATGAACATGTGGTAGGAACAAAAGGAACATACGATTTGAAATGGTCGTTGGCCGATATCTGCTACAATGATAACGGCGGTTATGTTCGCACGATGTTCGATGTGACGGGTGCTGCCGATACTGGTGATGATTTTGACGGCTGTCGTGATCTGGATCATACAGGTGCCAACGTGCAGCAGAACGTGAAGACCTATCTCGATTACCTTCAGAAAGAATTGGGCTATGCAGGTTTCCGCTACGACATGGTGAAAGGTTATAATCCTCAGTATGTCGGCATATACAATACCTATGCCAAGCCGACTTTCTCCGTCGGTGAGTGCTGGGACAACTGGGACGGCACCACATGGTGGGTGAACGGTACAAAGCAGAACGGCGTTGTTCAGTCGGCAGCTTTCGACTTCCCCTTGAAATTCTTGATCAACCAAGCTTTTAATGGCAGTTTCTATCAGAATGCTCTTAACACACAGGGTATGGCCGGTAGCACAGAATACCAGCGTTATTCAGTTACTTTCGTTGACAACCATGATACGTATCGTGGCGAATCAATCCCCATGAACAACCCAGATAATGTGTTGGCTGCCAATGCCTTTATCCTTTCTATGCCTGGCACGCCCTGTATCTTCCTGCCTCACTGGAAGGCGCATAAAGATGTTTTGAAGAAAATGATTGCTGCCCGCAAGGCCGCTGGCATCACCAACCAGAGTTCTTTCACAAGTGATATTTGCAATAATGGCAATGGTCGCCAGTTTACTGTTACTGGCAGCAATGCTGTTGTTCTATTGCTTTTGGGTAATTGTGGCTATGAACCCTCTACAGATACCTATCGCTCTGTATGTGGTGGTAACAACTTTAAGATGTATATCTCAAAAAGTGTAACTGCTGAAGCTCTTGACGCTCGTCCTTCGGGTTCTAACGCCAACCTTGGCAATGCACGTGTCGATATGGCCAGCGGTTACTATTATCAGACGGTGACAGTCAATGTTTCGCCTTCTGATGACTTTACGACGCTGGTGTACACTGAAGATGGCAACGACCCAACAACAGATAGCCCAATGATTACCTCTACAGGAAAGTCATTTACTTACAATACAGAGGGTACTCATACGCTGAAGGTAGGTGTGAAAGGCGCAAACAGTGTTACGAATATTCAGACCTATAATTATACCATTACCAATAATATTCCAACTGATATTACTATATATGTGCGTGCAGACAAGGAGCCGCTCTATCTCTATGCCTGGGATGCCAATGGCACACTGACATCGGCATGGCCTGGTACACAGCTCTCAGAGATGAAGAGTGCTGATAGTCAGAACTTTTACTATATGACCTTCCCCAAGCCTACTGAAGGCTATACGCTGAATTACATCTTGAATCAAGGTAGTGATGATACAAAGTCTGCCGACAATACAAATATCGGCTCTACTATCTTCACAGCACTGGGAGAAGCTGGTCAGAAAGCAACTGACCTGACGACAATATATTCAGGAACCACCATCTCTGATCCTATAGAATATGAGCCTATCACGGTATATGTTAAGGGTGATTTCGGACCGGCTTATCTTTATACATGGGATGGCTTTAGCACCGGAGCATGGCCTGGAACGAAAATGAGCACAACCTTGATAAATGGTGAGACATGGTTCTACTACACGATGCCGAAGAATGTCAGATCGTTCAACATGATAGTTAACAAGGGTAATGATAGTAATAAATCTAACGATTATACATCAGTTAATTCAACAAGGTATCTGCAATATAATGGTCATCAGCAGGACCTGACAGTCGTAGAAGGAATGTCAGAATACCCAGTAGATGGCTGGTATGAGCAAGGTGAGATTTGCACATTCTTCGTAAGTAACAATGATAACGGATGGGATGGCAGCAAGAACATCTCTGCCTATGTGTATAATGGTGAAACCAAGTATGCTGGCAATTGGCCTGGAACAGATTGTACACTTCTTGGATTCAATGAAAACGGTGATAAGATATGGAAATGGAATTATGATGGTGCTTCACTGCCAGAAGGAACCATAATTATCTTTACTAACAAAGACAGTGGAAGTAACCAGACAGCAAATTGCGTATTTAAGAACGGTGCATGGTATAACACTTCAAACACTGGAGATAATACTTCACCTGTCAGTACCGCCGTTGCTCCCAGCACAGAGATCTCCGTTGCTGCTTTGGGTAAGGAAAATCCCCCGACAGTAACGAACTGGAATGGCAAGAGCGAGAAGGTGGCTGAAAATGATGGCACCAAGAACATGACCAAGGACTTCTCGTTGGCTGCCGGCACATACACCGTCCAGGCCATTGTGCGTGGCACGAGCAAAAGCACTTTAACGCTCTCGGCAAAGGGACAGAGCAACGAGGTTACCTTGACTGGTTTGAACGGTGCTGAATCGACGGTACAGACGAATGGAATCGTGGAGGCATACTCCACAGGCAAAAATAACGGCTGGCAGAAAGCAGAAGTATCCTTCACTTTGTCAAGTGCCGAGAAGGTGACGGTGACGCTCAGCTCTGCTGCTACAACGTGGCAGTTAGGTGCTCTGAAGATGCTGCCCAGTACCACCAAGACCAAGGCCACGACTGGCGTTGATCTTGAGAACAATGCCTATATCGACGTGAGGGGCGTGAGCGAATTCAGCTTCTTCGAGCGTGGCGCAAACCCCAATGCCCTTATCAAGGCTGCGGCTAATACGATGCCTGCCCTGTTGCCCTATAACGTGATAGTCGGTAACACCTGCGCCAACCTGCAGCTGACAGATGGCAACTACAGCTTCATGAATGCTGGCGATGCCTTTACGGCAACCAATGTCAGTTACAACCGCGACTTTACTGTCGGCAACCGCTCTACCATCTGTTTGCCCTTCGCCCTTACGGCTGAGGAGGCTGCCGCTGCTGGTACGTTCTGGGGATTGGAGAGCTACGATTCTAATACGGGGAACGTCAGCTTCGTGGAGGTGGAAGAGCCTCAGGCCAACGTGCCATATCTGTTTGATCCGAAAACAGCTAACCCCTTCTCCTCGTTTACAAACAAAGAGATCCCCGCAACCACGTCGTTGACTGTGACGGAAGGTGTCATCAGTTTCGTTGGAGTAAACGAGCGGACCAATCTTAAGTCTGTTGAGAATGGTGTTACCTATTACGGCTATAGGAATAATGCATTTGTAGAGGTTGGCTCTGGCAATGGTGCTTGGATCAATCCGTTCCGTGCCTATATAAGGGAGTCTTCGAATGCAGGTGCCCGTATTAACGTTTTGTTCGATGGTGAAGAGACTGGTATTCAAGTGGTGAAGTCCGCTGTGGAGCCGAAGGGAGAACAGCCCATCTACAACCTGAGCGGACAGCGGGTACAGACTCCTTCTATGAAGGGAATCTACATCAAGGGTGGTAAGAAGTATATTGTGAAATAATTAAAACCTACGAATTATGAACAAGAAAGAATATATGACTCCCGACTTCAAGATCGTCGTTTTGAAGTCCCAGAACCGTCTTTTGGTTGATTCACAAAAGCGTATGACGGTATCTTTAAAGAACGTTGGAACACCAATAAATAGTGGAGATGGTGAGGGCGAGGAATTAGATTTGGATTAGTTCCCGGAATAGATAACATTAATAAACAAACAACAAATAATTAACAAATTAAACAACAATGCTTATGAGAACGATTAAAATTGTACTCAGTTTGGCGCGAGCTGCCATGCGGCTCAGTGCCACCACGCGAAAGGCTGCCGCCGTACTCGCCCTTGCAATGTTCAGCGGATTGGCTATTAATGCCACGGATTACTATCTTGTTGGAACCATGAACGATTGGACGAATCAACAAGCTGGTTACAAACTGACGCAAAATCCTGACAATAATAAAGAGTATTACATTGATGTGACTCTGTCTGCCAATGCTGAATTCAAGGTTCAGGATAACAATGGTTATTGGTATCCTGCTGATGGTTCAAATAAGAAAGTTAGTAAAGCAGGTTTTTATAGAATCTATTTCAATAAAGATGGACAAGGCGACCAGTCTTGGCACTACGGTTATATCTATGTGAAGGATTTAAACTTCTATCTCGTCGGCTCCATGAATTCAAGTTGGGATGTTTTTGATGAAAAATACAGGCTTACGCTTGGAGATAACGGTGAGTTCTACTTATTCAACGTGAATCTGAGTGAAGGTGTAGAGTTCAAGGTTCGTAGTAAAATTAGTGAAATTGATGGCGGTTATTATGGAAGTAAAAATTATGTTGTCGGCGAGACGGGGAGTTATTCAGTATATTTCCGTCCTGAGGGTAATTCAGCTTGGACAGATTATGGTTCTTTCTTTGTTCAGTATATGACGGTCCATCTGAGAGTTGCTGTTGAGGGTTATGGTTATGCCACGTATTACGTTAGCAATTACGACGTGGAACTGCCAAACAAAGACATAAAAGCATATATTGTGACAGATGTGAACGGGACTACTCTGACTTATAATCTCATCGCTGACAATGACAACACTACTGAGCAGCCGAATACGGTGCCCGCGGGAACAGCAATTTTGTTAATGGTAGCAGCAACAGATATAACAGATAAAAAGGTCGATTTGACATTGAAACCGAAAGGCACAGATAATCGTACGATCACAGGGAATAAGCTGTATGGCAGCGATTCTGAGACAACGACTAGTGGCGATAATTATTATTATTATAAGCTGACCTACAGTGATAATAATGACAACTTCGGCTGGTACTGGGGAGCAACCGGTGGTGCTGCATTCACCTCGCCTGCCCACAAGGCTTGGCTGGCTCTTCCTACACTTCCTACACTTCCTAGTGGTACTCGCGCATTCTTAAGCCTGCCCGGTGATGATTTCACAGGCATTGCCACGATTGAGAACAGACAGCAAAACGCTGACAATGTATGGTATGATCTGAATGGTCGCCGTATTAACGCTCCCACGACGAAGGGTATCTACGTCAAGGACGGTCGCAAGTTTGTGATTAAGTAACAAAATTAAATATATTACGATTATGGAAAAGAAAGTATATATCAGACCTATAGTGAGGGAGGTCAAGATTAAAGTTAATAGGCTGTTGGTAGGGAGTCCAGAAGTTCAGATTCACAATGAGAAGAGTGACTATGAATCTTATTAGATAACAACGGCAGTGACCCAAGGTTATCGCCAAATAACCCGGGGTTATCGTCAAATAACCCTGCCTTATTGCGCAATAAGGCAGGGTTATTAATTCCCCCCCTATGGAAATCTTGCTACGAGGCTTCGTAACACTTTTTTGAAGGCCTTGGAAAAAGTGTTGGAAGGCCTTCAAAAAAACGGGGGGTAAACACGTACTTTGTGTTATAATTTATGGAATTATTTGGAGGATTCAGAAAATGTTCGTAACTTTGCGGCGAAGATAGATAATATATATATAATAAGGTATAGAGATATGAACGATAACGATCAGAACAAGCAAGGAATGCAGCTGGAGCTGCCGCAGGAGGTGGCCCAGGGCGAGTATGCCAACTTCGCCATCATCACCCATTCGTCGAGTGACTTCGTGGTCGACTTTGCACGGGTGCTGCCCGGTGTGCCGAAGGCACAGGTGAAGAGCCGTGTGATTCTGGCACCAGAGCATGCCAAGCGGTTGCTGGGTGCACTCCAGGAAAACATCATGCGCTACGAAAAAGCGTTCGGTCCGATTAAGATTCCCAATCAGGAACCGCGTACTATCGCCCCGTTTGACATCACAAAAGGCGAAGCTTAAGAGCAAATAGCGCTTAAAGTTTGCAAAAAGTGTTATATCTTGTTAAATCAAGCAAGGTATGGCGCTTTTTCTTTATTATATATTAGGTGGAATCGCAAAATAGTTGTACCTTTGCAGCCCGAAACGCCTTTCTGGGAAGAAGCGGGCGCCGTAACATGCTGAATATAAACAATATATACATATATAAATTAATAAATTAAAAGTATTATGCCTACAATTTCACAATTGGTAAGAAAAGGCAGGAAGGTGATTGTCGACAAGTCAAAGTCACCCGCGCTGGACAACTGTCCTCAGCGCCGTGGTGTCTGTGTACGTGTCTACACAACGACACCTAAGAAGCCTAATTCGGCTATGCGTAAGGTAGCCCGTGTTCGTTTGACCAACCAGAAGGAGGTCAACAGTTACATTCCCGGTGAGGGTCACAACCTGCAGGAGCACTCTATCGTGCTCGTTCGCGGTGGTCGTGTGAAGGACCTCCCCGGTGTACGTTATCACATCGTCCGCGGTACTCTCGATACCGCCGGTGTAGCTAATCGCCTGCAGCGCCGCTCTAAGTACGGTGCCAAGCGTCCCAAGGCCAAGAAGTAAATGACCGGAGATGGTCATTTGGCCGACCTTTTGAAAGGTAAAAAAGTAAAAAGGTGAAAAAGTAAGAAACAAAATCCGTTTTGCTGGAGTTAATGTTATAAGGTTGAGTAAATGCTCACGTGAGAGCGTTGAAGAACAAGTAAGAACAGCCCTCAAGCAGAATTTAAACATTCAAAACAAAAATGAGAAAAGCAAAACCCAAGAAGCGTGTGATCCTGCCGGATCCCGTCTTCAACGATCAGAAGGTGTCTAAGTTCGTGAACCACCTGATGTACGACGGTAAGAAGACTAAGTCGTATGAGATTTTCTACAATGCACTGGAGACAGTGAAGGCGAAGATGCAGAACGAGGAGAAGTCTGCCCTGGAGATCTGGAAGCAGGCCCTCGACAACATCACCCCGCAGGTGGAGGTGAAGAGCCGCCGTATCGGTGGTGCAACTTTCCAGGTGCCTACGGAGATCCGCCCCGACCGTAAGGAGAGTGTCTCCATGAAGAACATGATCTCGTTTGCCCGCAAGCGCAGTGGCAAGTCAATGGCCGACAAGCTCGCCGCTGAGATCATGGATGCCTACAACAACCAGGGTGGTGCCTTCAAGCGTAAGGAGGATATGCACCGCATGGCTGAGGCTAACCGCGCATTTGCTCACTTCAGATTCTAAGATAGGTATTTTAAAGGTAAAAAGGTAAAAAGGTAAAAAGGATAAACTCAAAATGGCAAATCGCGATCTACATTTGACAAGAAACATCGGTATTATGGCTCACATCGACGCCGGTAAGACCACCACCTCTGAGCGTATCCTGTTCTACACAGGTAAGACGCACAAGATCGGTGAGGTACACGATGGCGCAGCCACGATGGACTGGATGGCTCAGGAGCAGGAGCGTGGTATCACCATCACCTCTGCTGCCACCACCTGTAATTGGACATGGAACAACAAGACATTCAAGATTAACCTCATTGATACTCCGGGACACGTGGACTTCACCGCTGAGGTGGAGCGTTCGCTGCGTGTGCTCGACGGAGCCGTGGCTACCTATTCTGCTGCCGACGGTGTACAGCCTCAGTCTGAGACCGTATGGCGCCAGGCCGACAAGTACAACGTGCCCCGTATCGGTTATGTGAACAAGATGGACCGCTCTGGTGCCGACTTCTTCGAGACCGTGCAGCAGATGAAGGACATCCTGGGTGCCAACCCCGTTGTAATCCAGGTGCCCATCGGTGCTGAGGAGAACTTCAAGGGTCTGGTGGACCTGATTAAGATGAAGGCCATCCTGTGGCACGATGAGACCATGGGTGCAGAGTACGACGTCGAGGAGATCCCCGCCGACCTCGCTTCTGAGTGCGACGAGTGGCGCAACAAGCTGCTCGAGGCCGCCGCTGAGTACGACGAGGCCCTGATGGAGAAGTATTTCGACGATCCCAACTCGATCACCGAGGAGGAGATCATCGCCGCCATCCGCAAGGGTACCATCTCGATGCAGTGCACCCCGATGCTGCTCGGTTCTTCGTATAAGAACAAGGGCGTACAGCCCCTGCTCGACTACGTGTGTGCTTTCCTGCCCGCACCTGTCGACGTGGAGGTGATCAAGGGTACCAACCCCAATACCGAAGAGGAAGAGGATCGTGAGCCCTCTGACGACGCTCCCACCTCTGCCCTGGCATTCAAGATTGCCACCGACCCGTACATGGGCCGTCTGGTGTTCTTCCGTGTCTATTCTGGTAAGGTGACTGCCGGAAGCTATGTCTTCAACCCCCGTTCGGGCAAGAAGGAGCGTATCAGCCGTCTGTTCCAGATGAACTCCAACAAGGAGATCCCTATGGAGTCTATCGATGCCGGTGATATCGGCGCAGGTGTAGGTTTCAAGGACATCCGCACGGGTGACACCCTCTGTGACGAGGACAAGCCCATCGTGCTCGAGTCGATGACCTTCCCCGACACGGTGATCTCCATCGCCGTTGAGCCGAAGAGCCAGGCCGACGTCGCCAAGCTCGACAACGGTCTCGCCAAGCTGGCTGAGGAAGACCCGACATTCACCGTCCGTACCGACGAGCAGAGTGGTCAGACCATCATCTCTGGTATGGGTGAGCTCCACCTCGACATCATTATCGACCGTCTGAAGCGCGAGTTCAAGGTAGAGTGTAACCAGGGTAAGCCCCAGGTGAACTACAAGGAGGCCATCACCAAGACCGTCATGGGCTACCGTGAGGTCTATAAGAAGCAGTCGGGTGGTCGCGGTAAGTTTGCCGACATCATCGTGAACGTCGGTCCCGTGGACGAGGACTACGATATCAAGGAGAACGGACCTCTTCAGTTCGTCAACGAGGTGAAGGGCGGTAATATCCCCAAGGAGTACATCCCCGCCATCCAGAAGGGTTTCGAGGCCTCTCTGAAGAACGGTATCCTCGGTGGCTATCCGATGGACAGCCTGAAGGTGGTTGTCGTCGATGGTTCGTTCCACCCCGTGGACTCTGACCAGTTGTCGTTCGAGGTGGCTGCCCAGATGGCCTACAAGGCAATCTGCGCCCAGGCCAAGCCCGTACTCATGGAGCCTATCATGAAGCTCGAGGTGGTGACACCCGAGGAGAACATGGGTGACGTGATCGGCGACTTGAACAAGCGTCGTGGTCAGGTAGAGGGAATGGACGAGGCTCGCAGCGGTGCCCGTGTCATCAAGGCTCAGGTGCCCCTGTCAGAGATGTTCGGTTATGTGACCGCCCTCCGTACCATCACCTCCGGTCGTGCTACCAGCTCGATGGAGTACGATCACCACGCTCCTCTCTCCAGCGCACTGGCCAAGGCCGTGCTCGAGGAGGTCAAGGGCCGTGCAGACCTCGTATAAGATCATTTATCAAGAATTAGAGAATTAGAGAATTCGTTTGCTGAGGATAAGACAATAGGAATTGTAAGGAATTGGAAATAATTCTCAAATTCTCAAATTCTTGAATAAAAATACATGAGAAGCTCCGCTGAGCAAATGACTCTTTAGCGGAGTAATCATAAAGTTCAAAGTTTAAAGTTCAAAGTTTAAAGTAAAAATTATGAGTCAGAAAATTCGTATCAAGCTGAAGAGCTACGACCACAAATTGGTCGACAAGTCAGCAGAGAAAATCGTGAAGGCTGTCAAGGCCACAGGTGCTATCATCAGCGGTCCTATCCCCCTTCCCACACACAAGCGTATCTACACCGTGAACCGCTCTACCTTCGTCAACAAGAAGGCTCGTGAGCAGTTCCAGCTGTCAGACTACAAGCGTCTGATCGACATCTACAGCTCTACCGCAAAGACTGTCGATGCCCTGATGAAGCTTGAGCTCCCCAGTGGTGTCGAGGTTGAGATCAAGGTATAGTACCCTGCATCCAACGGATAGAATGAAGCCGAAAGCCACAGGGCTTTCGGCTTCTTTTTCAAGATCACTATAAACCAACAACAGATATGAAGAAGATTGTTTTTATTGTAATGACTTGTGTGCTGGGTCTGTCGGCTCAGGCGCAGAGCACGTGGAGTTACGGCGAGCATCAGTACACGATGAAGGGCAACCTGACCGCCGAGAAGTATAACAAGAACGCCACGGGCGTGGTGACCTTCACCAACGTGCCGAAGGACTATGAGGAGTTTGAGGCGCTCTACAAGGAGTTCCTGGGCAAGACGCCCCACGGTACGGCTGCGATGATGCCGATGGCAATGGAGATCTATGGCCGCAACCGTGAGGAGGGCCTGCGCTGCATTCAGTTGATCTGCTGGCCGTCGAACGTCAACTCCGTCGTGTCGCAGCTGAAGCAGAAGTACGGCACATCGGAGTATGCCCCTGCCAACGACGGCTATCACCAGCGTTATCTGCCTGCCGCCGTGTTGAAGGGTGCCACACCGCAGAACGGCTATTCGCCAAAGCGTCCCTATACGGTAGAGATGAAAGCCAGCGTGAACAAGCATCAGGATCTGCAGTTCTCCGGAGAGGGTAGGGTGGTCTATCTGTATATCATGGGCGACGGCTGGGATACCCACCAGCGGAGTGTGGAGGTCATCAAACAGCCGGACAGCGAGCTTCATCAGGTGTTCAACTGCCCCAGTCTGTACACCCAATGCAAGCCAATTCGTGGACAGTGGCAAGGATTGGAATGATTATCAGTTCTTGAAAGTATAAAAAATCTTAAATATTCAATGAGGCGGGTAAAAAATGTTGCCCGTCTCATTTATTATATGTACCTTTGCACCCGCAAAAGTGCGTATTGCGCTGGCCCGAGAGCTATCAATACCCTGATAAAGAGCAACTTAGCCTTCAAAAATGAAGCGGTTGAGGTTCCTTTTTAAGTGGGTTTGTGTGCCTCGGATGGCAAAGAT
>JAEEGG010011483.1_pt1 | contig 19306 bp, 13 predicted proteins | sample 9134161 | NCBI WGS metagenome assembly JAEEGG01 (sample SAMN16246543, study PRJNA631951) | gut metagenome | biome: gut microbiome; feature: rumen; material: CR-attached | host: Bos | place: Iran: Karaj | collected 2018-10 | reverse complement strand
CGCCGATATATTTGCAAAGCTCGGTCATAAAGCTCTGGCAGAAAGCCATAATCTCACGATCGCTCTTGCCCTTCGGGTCGAAATCGGAACCACCCTTACCACCGCCGATCGGAAGGCTGGTAAGAGAGTTCTTGAAGATCTGCTCGAAACCGAGGAACTTGATGATACCGATATTTACGGAAGGATGAAGACGAATACCGCCCTTGAAAGGTCCGATAGCGGAGTTGAACTGTACACGGTAACCGGTGTTTACACGAACCTGGCCCTTGTCGTCAACCCACGGAACACGGAACTTGAACTGACGCTCAGGCTCGGTAATGCGCTCCAGAATTGCCTCTCTCTTGTACTTCTCTTCGTTTGCTTCGATTACAGGCTTGAGGGACTCAAAAACCTCGGTAACAGCCTGAATGAACTCGGGCTCGCTTGCATTTTTCTTCTTCACGAGCTCCAATACTTCATCAACATAAGACATAGGATTGTCCTCCTTTAGAAAATATCATGTAGGATTACTGCGTGGGCACTCCGCAATAGAAATGTCCGTGCGGCAGTACCACACGGACAGAATTATATATCATGCTATTTTCGATTGCAATACTTTTTTGTATACAATTATACAAAATTTTCAAATGTATCATTTTCCGCGCGGAAAATGCCATCGTCAACTTGCTTTTCAGGTACTGATTACACCATCATCTTGTAAATGTTCCGTACGTCTTCCTCGGAAAGAACCGTAAAACCGTAGACTTTTCCGTTGCCGTCACCCTCGGCGTCGCCGTAGCAGCAGGTATGGGCAAGATAGTCGATGTCGGCCGCGCTCGCCCCGAGCTCCGCAAAATTCTTCGGCATTCCGATGGAGCAGAGGAAATCCTGCAAAGCCTGAATTCCGGCAAGCGCGGTTTCTTCCACGTTGCCGTTGTCCTTCACTCCCCAAACGCGGGTTGCAATCTGCGCAAAACGCGCGGGATCGTGCTTCATATTGTAGCGGAACACAGCGGGCATCGTCACCGCAAGACCGGCGCCGTGCGCGCAGTCATAAAGCGCGGACAGCTCATGCTCGATCTGATGGCTCGTCCAGTCCTGGGAACGGCCTACGCCGCAGGAATTGTTGTGTGCCATCATGCCGGCCCACATAATGTTGGCACGGGCGTCGTAGTCGTAAGGATCGGCGATAACCTTCGGCGTCTCCTCAACCATCGCCATAATAAGCGCCTCAATCATGCGGTCCGTCGTCTGCACGTTCGGCGTGTTGGTCAGATAACGCTCGTAAAGGTGCGCAATGATATCGGTTGCGCCGCAGGCAGTCTGGTAAGGCGGAAGCGTGCAGGTGAGCTCCGGATTCATAATGGAGAATTTCGGGCGGTATGCGGGGCCGCTTGCCCCGCGCTTAATCATACCCTCCTCCTTCGTGATAACGGAGTCAGGAGAACCCTCGGAGCCGGCTGCCGCAATGGTCAGAACCGTTCCGACGGGAAGTGCCTTCGTTACCGTCTTCCCTTCATAGAAATCCCAGAAATCACCGTCGTAAAGCGTTCCTGCCGCGATTGCCTTCGAGGAGTCAATCGTGCTGCCGCCTCCGACGGCAAGTACGAAATCGATGTCTTCCTTCCGGCAGATGTCGATACCCTGATATACAAGGCCGCTTCTCGGATTGGGCTTTACTCCGCCGAGCTCCGCAAAGCCGATGCCCGCCTCCGTAAGCGATTTCTTAACGCGGTCCAAAAGGCCGGAACGTACAACGGAACCGCCGCCGTAATGAATCAGGACCCTGGTCCCGCCGAACATCTTCACAAGTTCTCCCGCGCGGTTCTCCGCGTCCTTTCCGAATGCAAAATAAGTCGGTGCGTAGAAACTGAAATTATCCATAATATTATCCTTTCGTAATCAAATCATATTTCGTCTTGCCGTTTCCGGCGCCGCGGTAACGCTTAGATTTCCTTCTTCGCCGCCTCAAGCGCCGCAATCACGCGGTCCGTAAAGGCGTCAAATTCCGGATCTTCAACCTGCAGCTCCGAATGGCTCATCACATAGCTGATCGTCCTGCGGATGCCTTCCTCAAAATGAATCTTCGGAGAGAACTCCGGCACGGCGCGCTTCAGTTTCGTGTTGTCGAAAACAACCGACTGGGCTTTGTCGCCGATCAGGCTCCCGAGGAAATCGTACTGCGGCCCGACTGCTGCCAGAAACTCCGAAGCCACATAGTACGGCTTAAGCGTAACCCCGAGCGTCTTCGCAACGGTCTGATAAATCTGGTTCCAGGTAAGCGTCTCATCGTTGGTAATCTGGAACGCTTCGCCGATCGCATGCGGATTGCCCATCAGTCCGGCAAATCCCACCGCGAAATCTTCGTTAAATGTCATCGTCCAAAGCGAAGTCCCGTCGCCGTGGATAATGACCGGCTTTCCCTCTAACATCCGTTTCAGCACGGAATAGCTTCCCTTGCTGCCGTGCACTCCGAGCGGCACCGCGCGCTTGTCATAGGTATGACTCGGCCGGATAATTGTCACCGGGAAGCCTTCCTCCCGGTACTTCTTCATAAGGAATTCCTCGCATGCAATCTTGTTGCGCGAGTACTCCCAATACGGATTCGCAAGCGTCGTGCCTTCCGTAATCCGATAGCTTGCCGGAAGCTTTGCGTACGCGGACGCCGAACTTATGTACATGTACTGATTCGTAATCCCCTTGAACAGCCGGTAGTCCCTCTCGACCTGCGCCGGAACAAATCCGATGAAGTCGCAGACCGTCTCAAAGCGTTTCCCTTCTAACGCTTTTAACACCGCCGCCTCGTCGTTGATGTCGACCGTAATCTCATCGACGCCCGCGGGCAGTTCCGTCTTCCGGTTTCCGCGGTTCAGTACCGTCAAATGCCACTCGGGCCGCTTCGCAAGCAGTTCCGTAATTGCCATGCTGATGGTTCCGGTACCGCCGATGAATAAAGCTTCTTTCTTCGTTGTAATCACCCCGTTTTCCTTCAAGATGTTTCCATTGTACCGAATTCCGGCGCAGTTGAACATAGACTATATTATAAAGGACGGGACAATCCTATCAAAAAACGCGCCTGCCGCAGCAGACGCAATTAAACAAGTCTAACACAAGCCCATTGAGAAGAGACCACTCACTGCTGTTCACTATGCCCAGTTGGCTGTTTTCAATCCCTTAATTCTTGCAAACTCCTTTGTGTTGTTCGTTACAAGTGTGCAACCAAGAGACATCGCATGTCCGGCTATCATCGTATCAAGCGGACCGATTGGAGTCCCATTTTTCTCCAATGCCGCTCTGATTCTGCCGTATTCGTCTGCTGCGTCTGAATCGAATTGCATAATCTCAATGTTAGACAACAATAGGGAAAGCGCAAGCAGGTTTCTTTCGACCGCCTGGCTCTTATAAACTCCGTGCATCAGTTCCGCATAAGTTACCGAAGAAATACAGACATCCTGTGCCTTCACTTTCTGAAGCTGTTCCAGTACCTTCTCCGGTCTCTTTTTGATGGCATAAATGCAAATGTTAGTGTCGAGCATGTACCTCATAAGCTATCCCGCTCCTGATTCGAATCCGCCGCCCTTCCGTCTTCCATAAAATCAGGCGAGAACAAATCGATGGCCGTCATAAAAGATGCCCATCTGTCGGTTTTGGGTGTGAGTATTACGATTTCCCCGATTCGGTTAACCATAACCTCATCCCCTTTAAACCTGCATTCCTTCGGTAACCTCACCGCCTGACTCCTTCCGTTTTCAAAGACCTTTGCCGTCATCATAAAAATCACCTTCCTCTCTTAACATTAAGTATATATCTTGATATATACTCTGTCAAGGAGCGCTTTTTCATATACAGGCTCAGTCAGGGTTTTCTATTACTCTATTCTATTATTCACGGATTATCCATTGACGTTTTCCTCAAATATCCGGTTACTTTTTAAGCATAAATACTCGGAATCCTGTGGCTGTCAACCTATAGTCAATGTAATTCTGCACAAATAAAGAGTGTATAATCTGGTAGTATTTCCTTCCATGCTCCGGCTTTCGCATAAAAAATCCCCCGAAATTGTATTCTCGGGGGATTCTTATACTGCTTACAGGACCAGCCTGCCGCTTATTTACTTGAACAGTGCCACGTTCCGAAGCACCGAAACAAGCGTGTTCGCGACCGTACTCATCATCTTGATGAAGATGTCGAGTGCAACGCCGACAACATCCTTACGGGTGTCGCCGATGGTGTCGCCGATGACGGCTGCCTTGTGGGCCGCGGAGCCTTTGCCGTGCCCTTCGAGGTTTCCGCCCTCAATGTACTTCTTCGCATTATCGAACGCGCCGCCGGAGTTGCCCATGAAGATTGCCTTCGGGATTGCGGCGAGGGTCGAACCGATCAGCACGCCTCCGACAAATTCGAGACCGAACAGAAGTCCGCCGACAATCGGTACGAAGATTGCGATGGTGGACGGAACCGTCATCTTTTTAAGGGCCTCACGGGTAGCAAGCTCGATGCACCGGTTGTAATCCGGCTCTGCCGTTCCGGAAAGGATTCCGTCAAGCTGCCGTTCGCCTTCGTCCGCCATCAAAACGGCGGAATCGATCGTATTTTTCGTAAGCATCGCAGAAAAGTACTCAACCATAGCTACACCGATAATCGCACCGGACATGACAACCGCGGACGCGATATTGAGTACCGGCTCGCCGGAGGAATAGCCGCTTACAAAGGAGGTAATCCACGAAACCGTAGCAAGCGCGGCGGAACCGATTGCAAAGCCTTTGCCGATGGCTGCGGTCGTGTTGCCGACGGCGTCCAGCTTGTCGGTAATCTCACGGCATCTCGGATCCAGCTCGCAGGCTTCCGCTAGGCCGCCCGCGTTATCGGAAATCGGACCGAAGGCATCAATCGAAACCGTCGTTCCGACAAATGAGAGCATTCCGAGTGCGGCAATCGAGATCCCATAAATTCCGCAGATCTTAAAGGAAGCAAAGGTTGCGATCGCAATGCAGAGACACGGGATCAGAACGCTTCGGCTTCCGAGCGCATCGCCGAGGGTAACAAGGAAAGCGGGACCTTCCGGCGCGCTTCCCGCAACGCCCTTCGTCGGCTTATAATCGCCCGAGGTGTAGAATTCGGTAATCTTACCGATTGCCACGCCGACGGCGATACCGAGAAGCGCCGCGATGAACGGGGAAATCCAGCCGAGTTTGAAACTGTCATACAGTTCTTCTTTACCGAATACATAATAGGAAATTCCGAGTCCGCCGAGCATTGTGAGTCCGGCCGAGATATATGTCGCAAGGTCGAGTTCCTTTGAAGGGTTGTCGCCCATTTTCCGGATTGTCACGATCAGAATACCGATCAGACAGCTCAGAAGACCACAGCCTGCGAGAAGAATCGGGAAGAGGATCGTTGCGTCGAACAGGCTCTTCGCAGCCTCGGATTTATTGAATACGGAAACCGCAATGGCAAGGGTTGCCGCAATCGTTGCCACGTAACTCTCAAGGAGGTCGGAGCAGTTACCCGCAATATCATTGACGTTGTCACCGCAGAAATCCGCCATAACGTTCGGCACGCGGTGGTCGTCCTCCGGCATGTCGTGACGGACCTTCGCGAGGATGTCCGAGGAGATGTCCGCAGCCTTCGTGAAGTTACCGCCCGATACACGGTTGAACATCGCCACGATGGAACAGCCGAGTGCGTAGGTGGTTGTCATCATGATTGTCGGATTGCAGGCGGACAGCTCAATCAGGCCGTAGCCGGAAGCCGTCGGATCCACGCCGCCGCGGATACAGAGAATCAGAACAAGACCGAACGTTCCGCACGCCTGCACCGCAAGACCGGAGATGCTTCCGCCCATCAGCGCCACCTTCACGGTTTCGCCGACCGAGAACGTGTTGCGCGCGCGGTCGGTCGTTCTCACATTTGCATGCGTTGCACTGTGCATGCCGAGAATGCATACCGCGGAGCTCATCGTCGCTCCGAGAAGGAATGTCAGGCCGCTCCATGTCTCAATGAACAGAGAAAAAACAATGGCCAGGAACACAACAACCACGGCAACTGTCCGAAACTGAATCTTAAGAAACGTTTTCGAACCGCCGCGTATAATCCCGGCCAGCTTCACCATCATGGGAGTGCCTTCGGGCATCTTCCGGATTCTCATATACGTGATGAGAACGTAAATCATGACAAGAACAGCAATCGAAAGAATGATGTAATACATGACTGTGCCTCCCTTTGTTCGATAATAAAATAATATCACTTTGCCGGGATGCGGCGCAAGTGTTTTTGTCGGCTGAAAACCGACTGTTTCTTCATTTTTCAAGATACAGAAAGCCGCCTGTCATCAGACAGGCGGCTTTCGAAACAGCATGCTTCAGTTTTTCTCTTTCAGGTACGCATCAATGCCCTTCGCTGCCGCTTTGCCCGCGCCCATGGCGAGGATTACGGTTGCGGCTCCGGTTACGGCATCGCCTCCTGCGAAGACGCCGTCCTTCGTCGTCATGCAGGACTCTTCGTTAATGATAAGACCGCCGCGGCGATTCACATCCATGCCTTCGGTAGTGCTTGTAAGAAGAGGATTCGGGCTTGTTCCGAGCGCCATGATCACCATGTCGGCATCGATGACGAACTGGGAGTTCGGAATCTCTACGGGGCTGCGTCTTCCGGAAGCATCGGGCTCGCCGAGCTCCATGCGGATGCAGCGTACGCCGCAAACCCAGCCTTTGTCGTCTACGAGAATCTCTTCCGGATTGCACAGCAGGTCAAACTGAATGCCCTCCTGCTTGGCGTGGTGCACTTCCTCGGCACGCGCCGGAAGTTCGGCTTCGCTTCTTCTGTACACGATATGCGTCTCGGCACCGAGACGGAGCGCGGTTCTCGCTGCGTCCATGGCAACGTTGCCGCCGCCTACGACTACAACCTTCTGCGCACGCATTATCGGCGTATCGGAATCCTCGCGGAATGCTTTCATCAGATTGCTTCTGGTGAGGTATTCATTTGCCGAGAATACGCCGAGCGCCTGCTCTCCGGGAATTCCCATAAATTTCGGAAGCCCCGCGCCGGAACCGACGAATACGGCTTCATACCCTTCGTCCTCGATTAGCTGTTCAATCGTAATGGAACGGCCGACGATCACATTGGTCTCAATAGTCACACCGAGTTTCTTGACATTCTCGATTTCCGGGATTACGACGTCGTCCTTCGGAAGACGGAATTCCGGGATGCCGTAGACCAGAACGCCGCCCGGACGATGGAGCGCTTCGAATATCGTCACGCTGTAGCCGAGCTTCGCAAGGTCACCCGCGCAGGTCAGTCCCGCAGGGCCTGAACCGATTACGGCAACCTTGTGTCCATTTGGTTCTACTGTTGTAGAAGGGGCCCATCCGTTTGCTCTTGCGGTATCGCCGACGAAACGTTCCAGCTTACCGATGGAAACGGCCTCTCCTTTAATTCCTCTTATGCAGCGGCCTTCGCACTGCTTCTCCTGCGGGCACACACGTCCGCATACGGACGGAAGCGCGCTCGCCTCGCTGATTACCTCATAAGCACCCTTGAAATCTCCGGTTTTCACATGCGCGATAAAATCCGGAATCCGGATGCTGACCGGACAGCCCTCGACGCACATCGGTTTCTTGCAGCCGATGCAGCGCTGTGCTTCCTCTACGGCCTCCTCTGCGTTATATCCGAGGCAGACCTCTTTGAAATTCGTTGCGCGAACCTTCGGATCCTGCTCGCGAACCGGTACCTTCTTCATCGGATCTCCCATTATGCTTTTCCTCCGCAGTTCCCGCATCCGCCGTGATGAGTATTGCCTTCCTGTTCTCTGAGATAAGCGCGTCCCTCTGCCGTTTTATACTGGGCGGAACGCTTCATGGCCTGGTCAAAATCCACGAGGTGTCCGTCAAATTCGGGACCGTCGACACACGCAAATTTCACCTTGCCGTCAACCATCAGTCTGCAGGCGCCGCACATACCGGTGCCGTCGACCATGATCGGGTTCATGGAAACGACTGTCTTGATGCCGTACTTCTTCGTGGTAAGGCAGCAGAATTTCATCATGATCATCGGACCGATTGCGACACAGACATCATAGTGCTTTCCTTCAGCAATCAGGTCGTCAATACACTTCGTTACCATTCCCGAGCGGCCGTAGGAGCCGTCGTCGGTCGTCACATGGACTTCCTTTGCGTAGGCACGCATTTCTTCCTCTAAGATAACGAAATCCTTGTTCTTCGCGCCTAGGATGACTTCAGAGTCCACTCCGTGCTCCTTAAGCCACTTTACCTGCGGATAAACCGGTGCCGAACCGACACCGCCGGCTACGAAAAGGATGCTCTTCTGCCTAAGCTCTTCAATCGGCGTCTCGCAGAATTCGGACGGCTTTCCGAGCGGTCCGACGAAATCCGCGATGCTGTCGCCGGCATTCAGCTTCGACAGTCTGAGACTTGCAGCTCCGACGATCTGGAACACGATCGTAATATTGCCCGCCTCGCGGTCATAATCGCAGATGGTAAGCGGAATCCGCTCGCCCTCCTCGTCAACGCGAAGAATTATAAACTGCCCCGGGAGGCAGTTCTTCGCAACCCGGGGAGCATGAACGACCATCGTAAAGATATTGGCCGCAGGTTCTGTTTTCGTTAGAATTTGATACATGAATCATTCCTCATTATCAGAAGGTGTTGTTCGGATTGATTTCAGGAAAATGCTATCAGAAGTTGTTGTTATCCTGATTATTGTCAGCAGGGGCATCCGCGGAATCTGTCTGCGGATTGTTATTGATCACGCTTCCCCCATATGCCATGCGGTCCAGTTCCTGATCGTCAATCACAAGCGATACGCCGTTGTTCCAGGGCTGATTCTCACGCATCTGCTGTGCAGTAGCCTCGAACTTCTTATCGCTCTTCGACTTAAGGAACATGATAACGAAAATCACAACCGCAATTCCGAGACATACGGCGCTGATGATCATGCTCGTGATGGAGCCCTTCGTCGTCTTCAGTTCGATGTAATAAGGAACAAATGCGTCCTTCTGGTCGGTTGCACCGGCCTCACGGATGTAGTTGTCCAGATTCTTCTCAATCTCGCCGTCAACCTTTTTAAGACGTCCCTGGAACGAGATGGACTTCGTCAGGCTGTCGGTAATCCCGTCAAGATAATCCCAGGTGCTGTTGTAAACAGCCTCGTAATCGTTGAAAAGCTTGGCATTTACCTTAATGCCGACATATTTCAATGTCATGTCGCCTTCGCTCGGAACAAGGTACCAGCGGTACGTTTCGTTTCCGTCGTTGGTCTCATAGCAGTAATAGTCCAAAACCATGTCCGCTTTGCCGCGAACCATCTTTCCTTCTTTATAATCGCTTTCCTTCAGATCATAAATGTCCGGTGCGGACTTCAGCTGAATGTAATCCTTGATGGAAGGAATTCCCAAAAGTAATGCAATTAAAAGAAATAATACCACTCCGGTCCAAGATCTTGTGTTCTTCATTCCACTCTCTCCAATTCCGCGCAACCGTCGGGCGAATGACACGCCTTTTTCCAAGGTACGCCTGTAAGATTTATTATATCCGCTGAAGAGGATTTGCGCAATGGAAAAAAGAAAATCCGTTGCATTTTTCGCTTATTTTTGCTATAATTGTCGCACAAAAAGCGTGATTCACGCGGAAAGAGGTACAATCTTATGAAGAAACTCATCGGATATATATGCGGTATCGCCGCCGTACTTGCCGGCGCGTACGCCGTGATTTGCCTGATTAACCGGAAGCGTTTTCAGGAGCAGACCTTTACGGAAGACGATCCTGATGAGGACATCTTCGAAGACGACCCTGAGATTAACAACGAGAATCCCGTTTACGTATCCGACCGCTCCGGCGACGGCAACGTGGACACCTTCATGATGGACACCACCGGCGACGGCAAGATTGACACCGTGCTTCTCGACACCACCGGCGACGGCGAGGTCGACACCGTTCTCACCGACACCACCGGCGACGGCGAACTGGATACCATCTATACGGATTTCAATTAATACGGGAGTCCGGTTATTCCGGTTTTTGTTGATTTCGAATTGAACATAGAACCGCAAGGGCCGCTGCGTTGATGCAGCGGTCCTTTTTTGATTGTGATTTTCTTACCCACCAAAGAACGGGGATTTGCTTTCTTCGTGGGAATCGGAAAAATCTCAGCCCGAAAAATGAGCACAAACCCTTTCGAGCAAAAGAAAAATAAGGACCAAAAAGTGATTCGACTTTTTGGTCCTTTTCAACTCAAATACCCGTTTTCAAATTCTTCTAGAAGAAATCTTCCTCGCCGCCTTCGGGCTCTTCGTTTCCGTACTTCTCGCTGTTTCTCTGGCGGATTTGCGCAAGCTTTTCTTTCAGCTTCTTAAGACGGTCATCGTCGTCCGTTTTCACCGGTGCAGGTGCCTCGGGAGTAGCTTCCGTTTCTTCCATCGGAAGTTCGGCCTCTTCCTCCATCGGAAGGTCGGGCTCGTCAACCATCGGCAGATCCGGTTCTTCGTCCATCGGGATATCCGGTTCCTCATCCATCGGAAGCTCCGGCTCGTCGTCCATCGGCAGATCCGGTTCTTCATCCATCGGAAGTTCCGGCTCATCATCCATCAGGCTCTCGGGCTCTTCCGCGGGAAGCTCGGGCTCTTCCGCGGGAAGCTCGGGCTCATCGATTGTGATTTCCGTCTCTTCCTCATCGTCCGGCTCATCAAAGGTATCGCCCGACGGCAAATCCTGTACAGGCACTGCCGGCCGGCCGAATTCATCGTCGTCATCGTCCTCGCTCATCCAGGCGGGCTCGGTCTTCTTTCCGAACGATTTCATTTTATATCCGTTCGGATTGTAGTAGTCATCCTCTTCGGTTTCTTCCTGCTCATCCGCCGAATCAAATCCGAATCCGCGGAACGTCGGAATTACGAAGTCTTCCAGAATCTCACGCTCGGTGCTGACCGGCTTCTTGCCGTAGAGACCGATTTCTTCTTCCTCTTCCGGAGAAATCACATCTTCCGGATTCGGCTCTGCGGGTGCGGGCTCCTCCTCGGCGGGAGTCTCCTCACGGCCGTACAGATAATCCTCAAATGACATGTAATCGTCTTCCGGCTCAGCCTCTTCAGCCGCAGGTTCTTCGACTGCTTCTTCAACTGCGGGCTCTTCAGCAGCCGCCTCTTCAACTGCTTCCTCAATTACAGGCTCTTCAGAAGCCTCTTCCATCGGAAGGTCATCCGGAATCTCAGGTGCTTCATATTCAATCGGAGCTTCCACGAAGGAGGTTTCCTTCACGGGCTCTTCCTTAGCAGGAGTGCTCGAGATGAATACCGGTGCGAAAAGATCTTCGGAGAACGGCGTTGCTTCGAGTACCGGAGCCACGGCTTCTTCTGCCTGTTTTGCAATCTCTTCTGCCTGTTCGGTAATCTCTTCCGCCTGCTCGAGAGTCTCTTCAAAAGGTGCCTCGGCAAATGCCATGGCCGCCTCTTCTGCCGTCTCAACGGTTTCCTCAGCGGTCTCAGTAACTTCTTCAACAGTCTCGGTTGCTTCTTCAACCGTATCTGCAGTTTCTTCGATGTTCTCGGCAACCTCTTCCGCAGCTTCTTCAGCAGTTTCGGCTACTTCCTCAGCAACCTCTTCTACTGTCTCAGCAACTTCCTCAGCAGGTGCTTCTACTGCCTCAGCAACTTCCTCAGCAGGTGCTTCTGTAAACGCCTTGGCGGCTTCTTCGGCGGTCTCTGCTACCGTAGCGGATGCCGTAGCATTTGCCGCTGCGCGGGCAGCTTCCTCTTCGGCGATGATGCCGCTGAAATCGTTATAGTCGATTTCCTTCACCGGCTTCGGACGGAAACTCTCGGCGAAATCTTCCGGAAGGAATCCTTCCGCGAGTGCTTCCTGGTAAGCCTTGGCAACTTCTTCCTCATTATACTGGTCACCGAACGCATGCGCCATCGGATGAGCGGCGTCGGATTTCTCTTCTGCTGCTACCTCAACAGGCTCCTCTGCGGTTTCTTCGGCAACTCTTACAGCCTCTTCTGCAGCCGCTTCCTCGGCAGCCTTTGCTTCTTCAGCCAGGCGGGCTTCTTCAGCGGCCTTAGCTTCTTCCGCTAAACGAGCTTCTTCATCCAACCTTGCTTCTTCTGCTGCTCTAGCTTCCTCAGCAAGTCTTGCTTCCTCAGCCAAACGGGCTTCTTCAGCAGCCTTAGCCTCTTCCGCAAGTCTTGCCTCTTCAGCCAACCAGGCTTCCTCAGCCTTCTTAGCTTCCTCTGCTAAGCGGGCCTCTTCTTCAAGCCGTGCGGCTTCCTGTTCGGCAAGTGCCGCTGCCTCAGCCTCAATGCGGGCTTCCTCGGCAAGTCTTGCTTCCTCGGCGAGGCGGGCAGCCTCAGCTGCTTCGCGCTCTCTTGCTGCCTGCTCTGCAAGCGCCTGTTCACGGGCCTGTGCCTCACGTGCGGCGCGTTCTTCCTCTTCACGCTTCTCGGCCTCATCCATAGCACGAAGCTCTTCGCGGATGCGGCGGATTTCCTCCTCCGGATCGGGAGCGGTTGTCGTCTCATCAGAAGCCGCCGCGCGGTCGATACCGGAATCCTCAAGCGCCTGCTGCGGCGCCTTCATTCCAAGTGCCTTTACATGATTGGAAAGTTCCGCGGTGGACTCTAACAGCTTCGCGTACATCTCCGTCATGCGGGCGTATGTCTCGGACAGGCTTGCGATGCTCTTCTCGTCTTCCTCGAGACGGTTCGCAAGAACCTCTTCCCAGTTGCTTTCCTCATGAACAACCTTGCGTTCCGTCACAATGGTCTTCATGTAATATTCTTTATATGTAACGTTGTTTCCGAATACGCAGAACAGTCCGACACCAACGGCGATCAGCATGATGCCGCAGATGGAATTGTACTGCAGCGAGATCACGTCGGTCAGAAGAAGCACGCCCCCCACCAGCATCAGGAAGCTGATAACCATGCCGATTACCGAGAACACGCGGATTACGTTCCGGTGCTCAAGCTTCTGGTCGCGGTCGTAAACGATTTCCTCCTTTAATGACTTCTGCAGACGGGAGCCGCTCACCGGAACGGTCAGCACCGGCTCGGCATCCACAACGGTCTCCGCGGCGGTCTTCGTCTCGGCCTTCGGCGTAACAACCTCCGGCTCCGGATCGCGGTACACCGGCGTCTCCGCCTTCTTGTCCTTTGCTTCGGTCTCCGTCTTATCATCCATCTTATTGTAAAGCTTCTTCATGGCTTCAAACGGATCCTCGGATGCCCCCTCCGGATGTCCTTTCGCGTCGGCCTTTGCCTTGTGCTTTTTCATATCTGCCTCCTCCTTCGGCTTGCGGTTACCCGAAGCCCCTGCTGATTCTTTCGAATCGGACTGATCATCCACCTCCGCAACGAACTGCCGCGTTGTCGCAAACAGCGTCAGCAGGATTGCCGCGAGAAATGTGACTTCATGTATTATATAAGCGATATTCCAGGTCGTATGCTCCGCGCCGTCTGCCCCCGTGTAAACCCAGCACAGAAATGTCTGAAAACCCGAACTGATCTTTTCGATCATCTTCACCACATCGGGAACGCAAAGGAAAAGCGTTGCCGCAAGGGAAGCAATTGCAATTGCGACGGCCAGATGTCTTGTCGCGTAGGTTTCTCCGCTCACCGCGAGCCAGAAGGACCAGCCCACGAGAAATGCGAATACGAGGAAAATCCAATAGCTGCCGTCCGTCATCGACTGGAGCACAAGTCCCACACAGTATACTCCGATCGGAATCAGAAGCGACGTCAGTGACTTCTTCGCGAGTGCCAACAGGAATATTCCCAGAAGCCCCGTTCCGATTACCTGAACCAGCCAGCCGATTCCCGTCAGCGTTTCGCCTGCAAACGGCGCCCCGATAACCATGGTCGATGCCGTCCCGCCGGCTCTCCAGTTCAGAAACAGAACCGCTCCTGAGACAAATGCCAGAATTGCCGCCACATACGGAAGCACGGAATCCTTTCGGATTTGAAGTTTCGCCTTAATCATTCGCTTCCTACCTCCATTACCGAATATTTTAACACATTCAATGAGTGAATTCCACTATAATTAAAAAAAAAGACCGAAATAACAAAAAGCCGTGCGAAAAGGATAAAAAAATCTATGTTCAAGTGACGTATACTCTGCTATTCTTTACCCGACACCGAAAAGGTGTTAAAACGTACGGAGAAGTGTTTTTTGTTAATTGGGAGGAAAAATCTGTATGAAGATTCACGTAAACCAGGTCGGCTACCGGACCGGTTCCCCGAAATATGCCATGATAGCATCCCCGGAGAAACCGCAGGGCGCATTTTACCTCGTAAATGCCGACGAAACTACACGAGTAGAGTTGACTGTTTCCAGGTTCGGGAAGGATTCTTACTCGGAAGATACCCTCTGGATAGCCGATTTTAGCCAGGTAAAGACGGAAGGGCGTTATTTTATCGAATACTACTCCTGTAATCCGCGTTCCGAGACATTCGAGATCTCATCGAATCCTTTCGCAAGCCCGCTGCATGACATCCTGCGGATGTTCTATTACATGCGTTGCGGCATGGAATTAACGGAGGAATTTGCCGGCCCTTATCACCATAAGAGCTGCCATGACGGAAGTGTAATCCGCTACACGGACGGAGCTGTTCTGCCCCCGATCACGGGCGGCTGGCACGACGCGGGCGACTACGGCCGCTATGTATCTCCGGGCGCAGTTGCCGTCGGACATCTGCTCTATGCTTTCGAACTTTTCCCCGCCAAATGTCCCGCCCTTAACATTCCCGAAAGCGGAAACGGCGTTCCGGACATTCTGAACGAGTGCCGGTTTGAACTGGAGTGGCTTCTTAAGGTGCAGTTTGAAGACGGAAGCGTCTCCCATAAACTGACCACCGAACGGTTCTCCGACTTTATGATGCCGGAGGAAGATACCGCCCAGTTATATCTGTATCAGATGTCTTCCATGGCAACGGCCGATTTCGCGGCTGTATGCGCGCTTGCGTCACGGATCTATGAGCCGTATGATGTGGCATTTGCCGCAACATTAAAGGAAGCGGCCCTTCGGGCAAGGGATTATCTGTATGAGCATCCGGAGCACACCGGCTACCGGAATCCTCCGGGGAATATGACCGGCTGGTACGGAGACCGCTCTGACTCGGATGAACGGATGTGGATGCTTGCGGAGACCTACCGTCTCACCAAAGATGCCAAAGATCTCGCGGAACTGCAGAAACTCGTCACGGACGATATTGACAAGACGACGCTCGGCTGGTTCCTTGTCGGAGGCTTCGCAGGGCTTTGTATCCTCTTCGCTCCTCCGGAGTTGTTCCCGGACGAGCTCACCGATAAGTTCCGTAAGGCTTTTCTCGAGCGTTCGGACAAACTGCTTGCCATCTCCTCGCAGAACGGCTACCGCATGGCGATGCCGCTTGACGCGTTCGGCTGGGGCAGCAACATGACCGTGATGGACTGCTCGGCTGCGCTGATTGTTTCGACGCTTCTGTCCGGTAACCCCGCCTACGCGACTGCCGCCGAAGAAAATGTGCATTATCTGCTCGGCAGAAACCCGCTTGATCGAAGCTACGTAACCGGCCAGGGGGCAGGCGCCTTTAAGAACCCTCACAACCGCCCGACCGCGAGCGACGGCATCGACGATCCTTATCCGGGGCTTGTTTCCGGCGGAGCCAATGCTCATCCCGTGGATGAGCCCGCCAAGGCTTCCATCCCGGTAGGTACGCCCCCGCTTTACTGCCACCTCGACGACATCGGTTCCTTCTCAACCAACGAGATCGCCATCTACTGGAATTCGATCACCGCGTTTGTTTTCGCCTACTTTGCATAGTTTTATCCATCCACTGCACAAAAATACCGTCGCATGAGCGACGGTATTTTTGTTTACTAACTATATAGAGGGGTGTAATATGGTTATTCTGATTCCCCGGCAGTCATTGCCGCCGAAGCGAAACTTGCTTACTCGGTGAACAGTGCCGTCGAGTAGTAACGGTCACCGCTGTCGGGAAGCAGTGCAACGATAACCTTGCCTGCGTTCTCGGGACGCTTTGCGAGTTCGATTGCGCCGTAAAGAGCTGCTCCGGAGGAGATACCTACCGAGATGCCTTCCTTCTTTGCAAGATACTTCGCGGTAGCGAATGCGTCTTCGTTCTTGGCGCGGAATACTTCGTCATAAACCTTGGTGTTCAAAACATCCGGAACGAAACCTGCGCCGATTCCCTGAATCTTGTGAGCGCCCGCATGTCCTTCGGAAAGTACCGGAGAATCGTTCGGCTCAAGAGCAACAACCTTGATATTCGGGTTCTGGCTCTTTAAGTACTCACCGGTTCCGGTAACCGTTCCGCCGGTACCTACGCCTGCAATGAAGATGTCCACTTTGCCGTCGGTGTCCTTCCAGATCTCGGGACCGGTCGTAGCGCGATGGATTGCCGGGTTTGCGGGATTCACAAACTGTCCGGGAATGAAGCTGCCGGGAATCTCTGCTGCCAGCTCTTCTGCCTTTGCGATGGCACCCTTCATGCCCTTAGCGCCTTCGGTCAGAACAAGCTCTGCACCGTAAGCCTTCAGGATGTTTCTGCGTTCCACGCTCATCGTCTCGGGCATCGTCAGGATAATGCGATATCCCTTGGCGGCTGCGATTGCTGCAAGACCGATTCCTGTGTTGCCGGATGTCGGCTCAATAATAACGCTGCCTTCATGCAGAAGACCTTTCTCTTCTGCGTCCTCAATCATTGCTTTTGCGATACGGTCCTTTACGCTTCCCGCGGGATTGAAGTACTCCAGTTTTACGAGCACGGTCGCCTTCAGACCGAGGTCCTTCTCAATGTTCGTAACCTCAACAAGAGGGGTGTTTCCGATCAGTCCTAATGTTCCTTTGTAAATGTTAGCCATGATAAAAATCCTCCGATTTAATTTATGTGTTGACACAATGCGTGTCATATTTTCCGATTCTTTGCTCTATTCTATCGCGGTTTCCCCGCTTCGTCAACAAGATAGCGTGTCAACACATACTTCGTACACCGCGAAAGAAACGATTCCGTTTCGCATTCATACCGTATTCTTATCCTTTCCGTTATGCATTCGCTGCCGCAGTGAAACCGTTTTCAAGATCTGCAATCAGATCGTCCACATGCTCGGTACCGATGGAAAGGCGGATGGTGCTCCGGCTGATTCCGGCATCCGTAAGTTCCTCATCGGAAAGCTGGGAGTGCGTCGTCGAAGCCGGATGAATGACAAGGCTCTTAACGTCCGCAACGTTTGCGAGCAGGGAGAAGATCTTCAGCGCATCGATAAATGCCCATGCTTCCTTCTGTCCGCCGCGGATGTCAAATGTGAAGATCGAGCCGCCGCCGTTCGGGAAGTACTTCTGATAAAGTGCATGGTCCGGATGATCCGCAACGGAAGGGTGATTCACCTTCACTACCTGCGGATGATGGCTCAGGTACTCCACAACCTTCTTCGTATTCTCCACATGGCGCTCAACACGAAGGGAAAGCGTCTCAATGCCCTGCAGAAGCAGGAATGCGTTGAACGGAGAAATCGCCGCTCCGGTGTCGCGAAGCAAAATCGCACGGATGTAGGTTACAAAAGCGGCAGGGCCGACTGCATCGTAAAATGATACGCCGTGGTAGCTCGGGTTCGGAGCCGCAATGTTCGGGTACTTGCCGCTTGCAGCCCAGTTGAACTTTCCGCTTTCTACGATAATGCCGCCGAGCGTCGTTCCGTGACCGCCGAGGAATTTCGTTGCGGAATGAACTACGACGTCTGCACCGTGCTCAATCGGACGGAACAGGAAAGGAGTTCCGAATGTGTTATCTACAACGAGCGGAAGTCCGTGACGATGTGCGATTTCCGCGATGGCGTCTACATCCGGGAGATCGCTGTTCGGATTGCCGAGCGTCTCAATGAAAATCGCTCTTGTGTCAGCCTGAATGGCATCTTCCACTTCTTTCAGATTTCTCGTGTTAACGAAGGTCGCCGAAATGTTGTAAAGCGGAAGCGTATGCTCGAGAAGGTTGAAGGTTCCGCCGTAGATGGTCTTCTGTGCAACGATGTGGCCGCCGTTTGCTGCAAGAGCTTCAATCGCGTACGTGATTGCTGCTGCACCGGATGCTACGGCAAGCGCTGCGCTGCCGCCTTCAAGAGCAGCGACTCTCTCTTCCAGAACGCCCTGTGTGCTGTTCGTCAGACGTCCGTAAATGTTGCCGGCGTCCGCAAGACCGAAACGGTCTGCCGCGTGCTTGGCGTTATGGAATACATAAGCTGCCGTCTGGTAAATCGGAACCGCTCTCGAATCGGTAGCGGGGTCTGCCTGTTCCTGTCCTACATGTAACTGAAGTGTTTCAAAACGATAGTTGCTCATTGTATTAATCTCCTTTGATTGTCAGGTTTGTTTTAGTTTTCTTTGCTTCCATCCGGGCAAAAAATAAACCCGGGCTTCTATTCGAATCTCCCGGGCTAGGCATCATAACAATGTGTCAACATCGTTCTTCGGTATGTTCGGAAGCGCAATCGAACGCACCGGCCAATTTCTGTGCCCGGGAGTTAAGCATTCGACAACACCACATGTATGAAGTATTGGAAGTGATAACCGCGTTCATTGTGCTCTCCTTTCTGAACTCCGAACTGTTTCGTTTCGGTGTTCTCGATTGATGTTGGTGTCATATTAACACTATTCGCCTACTATGTCAATAGGTTTTTAATAATTTTTTTCGTTTTTTTCGTATTGGTTCTTCGGATCATATTTGAAGCTTCCTTTTAGGGGCTTTCAAATCCAAAACCTTTCCCCGCGGAAGCACATAAAAAGGTCAGCCCCACGGGTTGACCTTTTTCTTCATAACCGCCGCTATACGGCTTATATTCCATATACTCTGTTTACTTCTGCTCTTTTATTTCTGCTCGGTTTCCCTGCGGAACAGTCCGAACAGCCGGCCTTTATAGCACACAACCAGGGCGACTGTCACACCGATCAGTGCCTGCGCGATCTCATACGGCAGTTTCATGATTGCGTACTCAAGGGTGCTGTACACGAAAATCTTTCCGAGCGTGTAGCCTACTACCATGATAACCGCTCCGATCAGAAGTGCCGTGAGGGAACGGAGGAATTTCGGTTTCTTTCCGGTCCGGTAGAACCCGACAAGAAGCGAAATCACAATTGCCTGCAGACCGTGCGTCACGAGCGATACAAACATCGGGGGCTGGTAGAACAGGTAATCTCCGATGAAGGATCCGATTCCGCCGACGGCAAATGCGCCGAGCGGGTCAAGTAACATCGAGGCGATGCAGATTACCACGTCGCAAAGGTACAGATGTCCGCCCGGAACCGGAACTCCGAGCGTGGCGAG
>JAEEGG010011477.1_pt1 | contig 19310 bp, 19 predicted proteins | sample 9134161 | NCBI WGS metagenome assembly JAEEGG01 (sample SAMN16246543, study PRJNA631951) | gut metagenome | biome: gut microbiome; feature: rumen; material: CR-attached | host: Bos | place: Iran: Karaj | collected 2018-10 | reverse complement strand
GGATTTCCGGGTCGCGGCGCCACCAGGTGAGCTGGCGCTTGGCGTAGTGGCGGGTGTTCACCTGGATGCGGCGGACGGCCTCTTCAAGAGTGCATTCGCCGTCGAAATAACTGAACATTTCCTTGTACCCAACGGTCTGAAGGGCCGGGAGGTCCCGGTAAGGCAGCATGGCGCGGGCTTCATCTTCGAGGCCCGCGTCAATCATTGACAGCACGCGGGCGTTGATGCGGTCGTAAAGCTGCTCCCTGGGCCTTTCAAGGCCTATTTTAACTATCTCGAAATCCCTGTCCTTGAAGCGGCGGGTCTTGAACGATGAGAAAGGCTCGCCTGTATACATGCTCACTTCCAGGGCACGTATCACGCGCTGGCCGTTAGAGAGATCTATCTCCGCGTAAGACGCGGGGTCCAGCTCCTTGAGCTGCTCCGCAAGAACTTCAACGCCCTCGCTCTGGAGGCACTCCATGAGGTGGTGGCGCAGCTGGAGCGGGACTTCCGGAAAATCGTCCAGACCGTAGCAGAAGGCGTCTATGTACAGCATGGAGCCGCCGCACATAACAAGGGTATCGTGCCCCTCCGCAAACAGCTTGTTCACAAGCTCGATGGCCTGGGCCTCGTAGATTCCGGCAGTATAATTCTCCGCAATGGGGACGGTGCGTATGAAATAATGCTTTACCGCAGCGAGCTCCTCCGGGGAGGGCACTGCGGTACCAATGCATAATTCCTTATATATCTGGCGGGAGTCGCAGGAGATGACCGGGGAGCCGCACTCAAGGGCGCGCCGGATTGCGTAACTGGTTTTGCCTACGCCTGTGGGACCAAGGATTATTTCTATGCGGCGGGTCATTCGGACTCGTCGTAAATCTCCTTGCCGTCTTCGTCGTCCTCTTCTTCCTCCTCGTCGTCCTCGAAGTCTTCGTCGTCGTCAAAGTCATCGTCCTCCTCTCCTTCTCCGGGGAGGGCGCGCTGGCGTTCAGGAAGGTCTTCGAAGGCCACGTAGCCGTTTTCAAATTCAATGGGGTTGGGGCCCTTGGTCTCTGCAAGGAGCGGGGAATCAGGGCTTACGCGGATGCCTTCCGCTTCTCCCTCCACGGTTATGTTTACGCTCTTTTTATTTGTGACGTCGTAGAAATATACGAAATGGTCCGTGCCGGCGGCAACCACTTTCTCCAGGGAAACCTGGTCTACGGTGCCGGAGCCAAGGTCAAACAGGCCGTAGCGGCCTATGACTCCGCCGTCCAGGTCCAGTGCCTTGAACATGATGAGCTGATCCTGGGGGAATTCCAGGTCACTGCGCAGCTGCTTGTGAAGGGTGTACAGCGTTGTGGCACCGTTCACTTTATAAACTCTGTAGAAACCTTTGATACCCGTAAGGGTTACTCTTAATGAGAATACCATATTCTTCTTCTGCATTTACCTCTAACAAATATACTGCTTTTTTCGGTTTCAATTGCAAATAATCAGAAAAAAAGCTAATTTCGTGGAAGTGGAATCTTTTGACTCATACAAGAGCATCGCAGCCCCTTCAGAGGGCCTGTTCAAGGACAACGGCTCCCGTTTCATAGCGCTGGCGTACCCCGTGGAAACGGAGGCGGAGGTGAAGGAAATAGTGGCGTCCCTGCGCAAGGAGTACCACGACGCCCGCCACCACTGCTACGCCTACCGGCTTGGTTATAAGGCCGATGTATTCCGCTCCAGCGACGACGGCGAACCCTCCGGCAGCGCCGGCCGCCCCATCCTGGGCCAGATAGACTCCGCCGGCCTCAGCGACGTCCTGGTAGTGGTGGTCCGCTACTTCGGCGGCATAAAGCTGGGCATCCCCGGCCTCATCCGCGCGTACAAGACCTCCACGGCCGATGCCCTTGGCAACGCAGTCATCGTCACAAAAATTGCCACGCAGCGCTTCCTGGTGGAGTTCGAATACCTGTCCATGAACTCCGTGATGAAGGTCCTCAAGGACCTGGACCTCCAGCCCCGGAGCCAGGATTTCGGAGAAAGCTGCTCGCTGGAAGTGGCCGTTAGGCTATCGTCCTTACAAATTTTTAAAGAAAAACTGCAAAATATTGCAAAATTGAAAGAAATTTGAATTATTTTTCGTAACTTTCGAAACTTTAAACTTAAAATCTTTAATAACACACATAATACCATGTCCAAAAAAGTTCACGTTTTCAATGCAGGCCCCTGCCTTCTTCCCAAAGAAGCCATAGACAACACCATCGAGGCCCTCAAGGATTTCGCCGGCACCGGCATTTCCCTTCTTTCCATCTCCCACCGCACCAAGGAGTGGGACGCCGTAATGGACGAAACCCGCGCCCTCTGGAAGGAACTCCTCCACATTCCTGACACCCATGAGGTAGTGTTCCTGGGCGGCGGCGCATCTCTCCAGTTCCTCTATGTAGCAATGAACTTCCTTGAGAAGAAAGCCGCATACCTGGACACCGGCGTATGGGCCCACAAGGCACTTGTAGAGGCCCAGGGCATCGGCGAGGCATATGCAATAGCCTGCTCCAAGGACAAGAACTACACCTATATCCCCAAGGGCTTCGAAATCCCTTCGGACATAGACTATCTCCACATCACCACCAACAACACCATCTACGGTACGGAGATCCACGAGGACCTCGACGTCCCCTGCCCCCTCATTGCCGATATGTCATCGGACATCATGTCCCGCCCGGTGGACGTTAGCAAGTACGACCTCATCTACGGCGGCGCCCAGAAGAACGTTGGCCCCGCCGGCGTCATCTTCGCAATCATCAAGAAGGACGCCCTTGGCCGCGTAACCCGCCACATCCCCACCATGCTGGACTACAGGACCCACATCGACAAACTCTCCATGTTCAACACCCCTCCCGTGTTCGCCATCTACGTGATGAACCAGACCCTGAAGTGGCTCAAGGGCATCGGCGGCGTTGAAGCAATGTATGAGATCAACAAGAAGAAGGCAGCCCTTCTGTACGATGAGATTGACCGCAACAGCCTCTTCGTAGGCACCGCAGCCAAGGAAGACCGTTCCCTCATGAACGTCTGCTTCGTCCCCGCTCCCGGCCACGAGGATATCTTTGACGAGTTCTTTGCCTTCGCCAAGGAGCGCGGCATGGTTGGCATCAAGGGCCACCGCTCCGTGGGCGGCTTCCGCGCCTCCCTGTACAACGCCTGCACCATTGAGGATGTCCAGGCACTTGTAGACTGCATGAAAGAATTTGAAGCTCTCAAGAAATAATGAAAGTACTGTTAGCAACCCAGAAACCCTTCGCGGCAAAGGCCGTGGACGGCATCGTGAAAATCCTCACCGAGGCAGGTCACGAGGTAGTAAAACTTGAAAAGTATGCAGAGCAGGCGGACTTCGTGAAGGCCGTCGCAGATGTGGAAGCCATCATCATCCGCTCGGACAAAGTCACGGAGGAAGTTATGGCCGCAGCACCCAAACTCAAGATTGTTGTCCGCGCCGGCGCCGGCTACGATAACGTAGACCTCGAGGCCGCAACAAAGCGCGGAGTGGTGGTCATGAACACCCCCGGCCAGAACTCCAACGCAGTTGCTGAACTGGCCCTTGGCCTCATGATCTTCATGGCCCGCACCCAGTTCACTCCCGCAACCGGCACCGAGCTCCAGGGCAAGCGCCTTGGCGTGCAGGCATACGGCAACGTGGGCCGTCTGGTTGGCCAGAAGGCAAAGGCCCTGGGCATGGAAATATCGGCCCTGGATCCTTTCCTCACGGACGATCAGATCAAAGCCGGCGGAGCAGACCCCGTCCACTCCGTGGAAGAGCTCTACGCCGCATCGGACTACCTTTCCATCCACATCCCCGCCCTGCCTTCCACCATCAAGAGCATCGGCTATGACCTCATCACCAAGATGCCCAAGGGCGCAACCCTGGTGAACACCGCCCGCAAGGAAGTCATCGACGAGGAAGGCCTTGAGAAGGCCCTGGAAGAGCGCCCGGACCTCAAGTACGTCACAGACGTAATGCCGGACAACTACGCCGCCCTTCAGGAGAAGTTCGGCCTCCGCGTGTTCGCAACTCCCAAGAAGATGGGTGCCCAGACCTCCGAGGCAAACGTGAACGCCGGCCTTGCCGCAGCACGCCAGATTGCCGATTTCTTCGCCACAGGCAACCGCAAATTCCAAGTGAACAAGTAATATGGTACGCGTAAAACCCTTTGCAGCCATAAGGCCGCCCAAGAACCTCGTCACAGAGGTTGCAGCACCCCCGTACGACGTCCTCAACTCAGAGGAAGCCCGCGCAATGGCAGGCGAGAAGAGCCTCCTGCACATCACAAAGCCGGAAATAGACTTCACTCCCATCGCCGGAGAGCACGAGCAGCGCACCTACGACAAAGCCGTGGAGAACTTCAAGCTCTGGAAAGAGCGCGGCTGGCTGGTACGTGAGGACAAGGAAAAGTACTATGTGTACGCCCAGACCATGGGCAAGCGCACCCAGTACGGCATCGTCCTCTGCGCCCACACTGACGACTACGCCAACGGCATCATCAAGAAGCACGAACTCACCCGCAAGGACAAGGAAGACGACCGCATGGTCCACGTCCGCATCCAGAACGCCAACATAGAGCCCGTCTTCTTCGCCTTCAAGGACCACAAGGAACTCGGCGACATCATAGCCAAAACCGCCGCCGGCAAGCCGGAGTACAAGTTCACGGACGAAAACAAATTCGTCCACACCTTCTGGGTAATTGACGATGACGCCACCAACGCCCGCATCACGGAAATCTTCACCAAGGACATCGACGCCTTCTACGTGGCCGACGGTCACCACCGCACCGCCGCCGCAGCACGCGTGGGTGCAGAGAAGAAGGCCCAGAACCCCAACCACACCGGCAACGAGGAATACAACTTCTTCATGGCCGTTTGCTTCCCTCAGAGCCAGCTTGCAATCATAGACTACAACCGCGTGGTCAAGGACCTGAACGGCCTTTCCGAAGAGCAGTTCCTCAAGGCCCTGGAAGAGGACTTTGACGTTGCCGTGGCAACAAAGCCGCGCTGCGGCCGTCCGGCAAAGCCGTACTCCCCCACCGGCCTCCACAACTTCTCCATGTATCTTGGGGACAAATGGTACACCCTCACCGCCAAGCCCGGCCGCTATGACGACAACGACCCCATCGGCGTACTGGATGTTACCATCCTGAGCAATCTGGTACTGGACAAGATCCTTGGCATCAAGGACCTCCGTACGGACAAGAGGATAGACTTCGTGGGCGGTATCCGCGGCCTTGGAGAGCTCTCCCGCCGCGTGGACTCCGGAGAGATGAAGGTTGCCTTTGCGCTGTATCCCGTTTCCATGGACCAGCTCATCCGCATTGCGGACACCGGCAACATAATGCCTCCCAAGACCACCTGGTTCGAGCCCAAGCTCCGCAGCGGCCTGGCTATCCACAGCCTGGATTAATCCACTGCATGAATAATTGAAAACGCCTGATCCGGAAAAGGACCAGGCGTTTTCAATTACTGGCAACTTATCTTCTGGTAAGCAAGTCTTTCGTCTCCGGAGGAAAGGTAGATGATTCCGCAGTACTGGAATCCGTATTTCAGGATGACGTGCTGCATGATGGTGTTGTCCCGGTGAGTGTCGATGCGGATGTTGGGGTCTTTGCTGAAACACCAGTCCATGATGGCTTTGAAAACGCCGTGGATGTGAGGATAACTGCCTATGCGGTGCACAACGTGGTAGGGAGAGGTGTCTTCAAGCCAGGCGCCGTCGTAGATCTTGAGGTATGTGGGCTCCGGGGAAGGGATGAATGCAAAGTAGCCGGCAATGCCTTCCCGTGTCTCCACCACAAAGCCGTATCCGTGGCCGATATCGTCAGAGATAACCTCACGTGAGGGATAGCCGTTTATCCACTGCCCCATGTTACCGGATGCGCGCATAATACCCTTGGCCGCCACCAGGACGTCCATTATGGCGTTCAGGTCCTCCAAATATGCCGGTCTTATACTCATTCCGCCGGTAAATATACGAATAAAACTAACACCTTCCATATCCTTGTTTATAAGTAACTGAGCATCAGGGACTTATAAAACGACGCATGGAAGGTCCCCAAAAAATAAAGGACACCTTCCATGCTGCAAATTACATTTAGTTGATATTCAGGTAGTTACAAACTACCGCATGGATGGTGTCTGGAAGGGACAACCAAAAGCACTCAGTAAAGCACCTTGGAAAGGAACAGGGCGTGACCGGGGACGGACTCGCCGGCATCGCCTCGGGTGCCGGTGGCAATAAGGTCCGCTATCCACTCCGGTTTCTGCTTACCACGCCCCACTTCTATAAACGACCCCACTATTGCACGTACCATATTCCTCAGGAACCGGTCTGCCGATACCCTGAAATACCAGTAGTTTTCAGAGGAGGAAGGTACTGTTTCCAAAACCTGTGGCCACCCTCGGCCGCATAAGAGGGAGGGGCCCATCGCAGATGGGAGGGGTCGCGGAGCGACGGTTTTGGAAACAGTACCTTCCTCCGGCTCCATGACTTGCAGATAAGACGGAGTATACGGCTTCCAAAACGCTTCGTAGATGGTGCAGACGGAGGTTTTGACGTCGGTGCCGGTTTTTTCGAAGCAGGAGAAGTCGTGGGTGCCAAGGAGGTACTGGCAGGCGGAGTTCATGGCGTCGAAGTCCAGGACGGGATAGCCGCACTGCCAGGAGTAATTTCTCACAAAAGGGTCTTTTTCCCTATGGATGAAGTAGGTATATTCACGGCGGCGGGCGCCGAAGCGGGCGTGGAAATCATCGGCGGCCGGAAGCACCTGCAAAACGGCAATGGAACGGGGCAGGATGGCATTTAATTTGTAGCATAAATCTGCTTGCGTGAAGGGCAGTTCGCCTTCAATGTCAAAGTGGGCAACATAGCCAAAGGCATTGACAGCGGTGTCCGTCCTGCCGGCTCCGGTAACACTTACCGGGCGGTTCAGAAGACGGGAAAGCGCGCCCTCCAGGCACTGCTGGACAGAGGGGGCCGATGGCTGGATTTGCCAACCGCAGAACTCCGTTCCGTCGTAGGAAAGACAAATTGAATAACGCATATACAAAGGTAACAATTTATATGGAATCCGTTAACATTCGTGAATTAAACGAAAAGATCCAGAAAGAAAGCGAGTTCGTGGACATGCTCACCCTGGAGATGGGCAAAGTCATCATCGGCCAGAAACACCTTGTGGACAACCTTCTGATTGGCCTTCTGTCCGGAGGCCACATACTTCTGGAAGGCGTCCCGGGCCTGGCCAAGACCCTCGCAATCAATACGCTCTCCCAGGCGGTGGACGCCAAATTCAACCGCATCCAGTTCACCCCGGACCTCCTCCCGGCCGACGTCATCGGCACCCTCATCTACTCCCAGAAGAAGGAAAGCTTCGAGGTCCACAAGGGCCCCGTCTTCGCCAACTTCGTCCTGGCCGATGAAATAAACCGAAGCCCCGCAAAGGTACAGAGCGCCCTTCTTGAGGCCATGCAGGAGCACCAGGTAACAATCGGCGAGCAGACCTTCCACCTGCCGGAGCCGTTCCTTGTGATGGCAACGCAGAACCCCATAGAGCAGGAAGGCACCTATCCCCTGCCGGAGGCCCAGGTAGACCGTTTCATGCTCAAGGTCGTGGTCTCCTATCCCGCCAAGGAAGAAGAGCGCCTCATCATCCGCATGAACAACGCCGGAGAGTTCCCCAGGGCCAATGCCGTGGTTAAGCCGGAAGACATCCTCCGCGCCCGCGAGGTTGTGCGCGAAGTGTACATGGACGAGAAGATCGAGCGCTACATAGTAGACATCGTGAACGCCACCCGTACTCCCGGTGAATACGGCCTCAAGGACCTCCAGGGCCTCATTTCCTACGGCGGTTCCCCCCGTGCCAGCATCTCCCTTGCAATGGCTTCCAAGGCCTACGCCTTCATCAAGAGGCGCGGCTATGTGATTCCGGAAGACGTACGTGCCGTGTGCAACGAGGTCCTTCGTCACAGAATTGGCCTCACCTATGAGGCAGAGGCGGAGAACGTGACGCCGGAACAGATCATAGAGAAGGTCATCAACGCTGTTATTGTTCCTTAATGACACCTGAGGAATTAATAAAGAAGGTCCGCAAGATAGAGATCAAGACCAAGGCGCTTTCACACCAGATCTTTGCGGGAGAGTACCATTCTGCGTTCAAAGGGCGCGGAATGGCCTTCAGCGAAGTGCGTGAGTATCAGTACGGGGACGACGTCCGCTCCATGGACTGGAACGTTACAGCGCGCATGAACGCCCCTTACGTGAAGGTGTTCGAGGAAGAGCGCGAGCTCACCGTGGTCCTCATGGTTGACATCTCCCGGAGCGGCCTTTTCGGAACCATCGGCAAGACAAAGAGGGAGCAGATAGCGGAGATTGCGGCCACCCTGGCCTTCAGCGCCATACTCAACAACGACAAAGTGGGCTGCGTACTGTTCTCCGACAAAGTGGAGAAGTTCATCCCTCCTGCAAAGGGACGCACCCATTTCCTTCATATAATAAGGGAAATACTTGAGTATGAGCCCCAGAGCGACGGCACGGACATAGCCGGAGCCCTCCGTTTCCTTGCCGGCGCCATCAAGAAAAAGTGCACCGCCTTTGTCCTCAGCGACATGCTGGACGTGAATGCCGATGCCTCCCCCCGCTACGAGGACGCCCTCAAGGTGGCCGCCGGACGGCACGACATCTCCGTGATCCGCGTCACGGACCCCAGGGAAAAGACCATCCCGGACATGGGCCTGGTGCATGTCAAAGACGCAGAGACCGGCGCCGCCCGCTGGATAAACACCGGCTCCAGGAAGATGCGCAGCGCCTACAGTCAGTGGTTCCAGACAGCCACGGACAGTGCCGACCGCCTTTTCCTCCGCTACAGGGTAGACCACGTGGACATTGGCACTGCCGATGACTATGTCCGTCCCCTCATGACTTTATTCCACAGAAGATGAGACCCTTGTTCATAATACCCGCCATAGCAGCATGCCTTCTGGCAATAAGCCCGGAGGCGGGGGCCCAGTCCGGCCGCCGCATAGAGGCGGGGCCGTCGTACCTTGAACCGCTCCAGATAAGGGACTCCGTCCTTGTATGGGACCAGTTCCATTACGGCATGGTTATCAAGGACGTGCAGGAGGGCACCCCAATAGCACTTCCGGAATTCGACCGCGAGGAATCGGCAAAACGGCAGCTGCATATCCTGGACGGCTGGCAGCTGGACTCCGTGAAGGTGAGCACCCGCAAGGACACCCTTGCAAGGTACGACATCAGCGCCTACATTACCGTAGCGCCCGCCGTTCCGGGGCAGTACGAGCTCTTCCCCCTCACATGCCTGGTGGGGGCCGATACCCTTGTATACATCCATCAGATGCTGGACGTCAAAGAGCCTTCCATAGACCTGGAGACCTTCCAGCCCAACGACATCAAGCCCCAGGTGAAGTTCCCCGTAACCTTTGCAGAGGCCATCCCGTGGATCATGATTGGCCTGTTTGCACTGGCCATTTTCACGCTCATTGCGGCCATTTATTCCACAATAGAGAGAAAGCATAAGGAGAAACCGGCGGAACCTGCCCACATAACGGCCCTCCGAAAGCTGGACAAGTTCCGCGGGGAAAAGTTCTGGAAACCGGAACATCAGAAAGCCTTCTACTCCGGCGTTACTGACGCCCTCCGCGAGTACATCGCAGCCCGCTTCGGCGTAGGAGCCATGGAGATGACTACGGCAGAGATTTTCCAGGCCCTGAAGGGCAACCAGGACATCCCTGAAGACCTTTACACGGAGATGAAAGACCTCTTCGAGAGGGCCGACTTCGTGAAATTCGCCAAATACACCGCCCCGGACGAGGACAACAAACGCGTGCTCCCGGAAGCCGTCCGCTTTGTGTCCACAACTTACCAGGCAGAGATTGACCAAGAACAGAAGGAGGAGAATTAGGTTATGTATTTCGAGTATCCATATCTGCTGCTCCTGCTCCTTGTCCCGGCCCTTCTGGTTGCAAGGTACGTGTGGCTTGAGGTCAAGGAGAAAAGGCCCCATATGAGGGTTTCGAGCGCCAACGCGTGGGAGGCAGGAGGAAGGAGCGCGCTGGAAATTGTGCGTCACATTCCCTTCGTTCTGAGGACCGCCGCGCTGTGCCTTCTGGTAATTGCCATAGCACGGCCGCGGTCATCGTCCCAGATGGAGAAAACGGATACTGAGGGAATCGACATCATCTTCGCCATGGACGTCTCCACTTCCATGCTGGCAAGGGACTTTGATCCGGACCGCCTTTCCGCCGCCAAGGACATCGCCATCGAATTTATTGCCCAGAGGCCAAGCGACCGCATGGGAATAGTGGTCTTTGCCGGGGAAAGCTACACCCAATGCCCCCTCACCACGGACCGGGCCACCCTCATCAACCTCATGAAAGAGGTCCAGACAGACCTCATCGAGGACGGTACGGCCATAGGAAACGGCCTTGCCACGGCTGTGGCCAGGATGAAGGATTCGGACGCCAAGTCAAGGGTTATAATCCTTCTCACCGACGGCGTGAACAACATGGGCGAGATAGACCCAGAGATGGCCACGGAGATTGCCAAGACATACGGCATCCGCGTCTATACCATCGGTGTGGGAGCCAACGGAGAGGCCCCCTACCCGGTGCAGACGCCCTGGGGCATAGAGCTCCGCCGCGTCCCGGTAGAGATTGACGAGGCCCTGCTTAAGACCATAGCCGACGGTACAGGAGGCCGATACTTCCGCGCCACGGACAACACCAAACTCTCCGAGATTTATGCAGAGATAGGCCGCATGGAGAAGACCCGCACCAGCGTGGACTCCTTCCCCGTGTACAAGGACCTCTACAAGGGTTACGCCATCGCCGCCCTGGTATGCCTTCTTCTGGAACTGCTGTTAACCGCCTTTTTGAGAAAGATGCCATGCTGATATTCGGAGACTGGAAATACCTGTACCTGCTGCTTCTGATTCCCGTATTCCTCATTGGATACGGAGTCATCCGCCGCATCAGGGCGGCCAGGGTGAAAAGGTTCGGAGACCCCGCCCTGGTAGAGCAGCTCATGCCTTCCCGCTCCCGTTCCAAGGGATGGGTGCGCATGGCCATATTCTGCCTGGCGTTCGGCCTGTTTGCCATAGGCCTTGCCCGTCCCCGTACAGGCGCCCGCCTGGCGGAAAGGAAAACCCGCGGAGCGGAGATAATCGTTGCCCTGGACGTATCCAACTCCATGCTGGCAAGGGATTACTCCCCCAACCGTCTGGAAAGGGCCAAACTCTCCATATCCCGCCTTACGGACAAGCTCCAGGAAGACCGCATCGGCCTTGTAATCTTTGCGGGCACGTCATTCGTGCAGCTTCCCGTAACCACGGATTACGTGAGCGCCAAGATGTTCCTCAGTTCCATAGACACCGGCTCAATCCCCGTCCAGGGAACCGCCATCGGCGACGCTATACGCCTGAGTATCAAGAGCTTCAGCGCCCAGAGCGAAAAGAGCCGCGTGATAATCGTCATCTCCGACGGAGAAAACCATGAGGACGATGCCGTGGCTGCCGCCAAGGAAGCCGCGGAGATGGGAATCAAGGTATACACCATAGGCGTCGGTTCCCCGGAAGGCCAGCCCATCCACATAGACGGGGAACTCATGAAAGACCGCGACGGGAACATCGTGGTAACCAAGCTGGACGAGCAGACGCTCCGCGACATCGCCCGTGCCGGAGGCGGCGCATACATCCACGCCGGAGGGGAGGAATTCGGCCTCAACCCCATTATCCAGGACATCCGCCGCATGGAAGACGAGGAGTTCGGAAGCGTTGTGTTCGAGGAGTACGACGAGCAGTACATGTACTTCTTCGGAGCCGCTTTCCTGCTGCTGGTGATTGAAATGCTCATAGGCGAGAGAAAACCCCGCCGCAAACTGTTCCAGGTATGAAAAAGGTTTTGACAGTCATATTGCTTTCACTCTGCTGCACCGTTTGCCTGGCCCAGCGGGGAGACCTCCGCAAGGGTAACCGCCACTTTGCCAAAGGCGAGTACCAGGAGGCCGATATAAGCTACCGCAAGGGCCTTCTGAAGGACAGCTCGGACGTGGCCGCAAAATACAACCTTGCCAACACCCTGTACCGCGAGGGCAATTACGACGAGGCAAAAAAACTCCTCACCTACGACTACCAGGCCATCAAGGACAACCCCCACGCCGGGGACATCTACTTCAACCTTGGCAACATAGCCATAGCCCAGGAAGACTGGAACGCCGCAGTGGAGGCCTACTCCAAATGCCTCATGATTAACCCTGACGACATCCAGGCAAAGGAAAACTATACCTACGCCCGCTATCACCTCCAGAACCAGGACCAAAATCAGGACGGAGACGGAGAGAACAACCAGGACCAGAACAAAGACCAGCAGGACCAGAATAACGACCAGCAGAATCAGGACCAGCAGGATCAGAACAAAGATCAAAAGGACCAGAACCAGCAGCAGCAACAGCAGCCGGTAGAACTGTCTCCCCAGCAGGCCCAGCAGCTCCTGCAGGCCATACAGGAAAAGGAACGCGAGACCCAGGAGAAGGTAGACAAGGAGAAGGCGGCGGTCCTGCAGTCCAGACAGAAGGAAAAGAATTGGTAAGATGAAAAGAGCACTTGGCATACTTTGCGCCCTCCTCTTTGCCACCATGGCATGGGCACAGTCCACAATACGTGTAGAGGTCCACAATATAGTGGAACTCTCGGAACGCTTCAACGTTGTGTTCGTCATTGAGGGAGAGAACACGCCCTCGGACTTCTCCTGGACCCCGGGGGACGATTTCACCCTTGTCTGGGGCCCGCAGAAAGGCTCTTCCACCAGCATCCAGATCACCAACGGAAAAACTGTCCGGACATCCCAGGTATCTTACACCTATATCCTTCAGGCCAAGCACACCGGATCCTTCAGCATAGCGCCGGCATCGGCCAAAGTCAAAGGCAGGGAGATACACTCCAATGCCGCCACGGTAAAGGTTGTTGACAACGGGTCCAAGGGCGCCCAGGCCCAGCAGGGCGGCGGCCAGGGCCAGAGCCAGCAGCCGAGCGCACAAGGCACGTCCTCACAGGAATCGGACATCTTCATGCGCCTTACCCTCTCCCGCAGCAGCGTAGTTGTGGGAGAGCCAGTCACCGCCACTCTCAAGATTTACCACAGGGCCAACCTTGTGGGCTTCGAAAACGCAAAATTCCCCGCCTTCAAAGGCTTCTGGAGCCAGGAGGTGGAAGCCCCCACAAATGTAGATTTCAAGAGGGAGGAAGTCAATGGTACTGTGTATAATGCCGCGCTTCTGAGGCGCTGGGTAATAATACCCCAGAAGCCCGGAGACGTAAGCATAGACCCCGCGGAAATTGTCTGCCTTGTAAACGTACAGCGCAGGCGCTCCGGCGGCTCCATCTTTGACGATTTCTTCGGCTCGGACTACGCCACCGTGCGCCAGAGGGTGTATACATCTTCCCCTACCCTTCATGTCGCAGCCCTTCCGGAAGGCGCTCCGGCATCGTTCGGAGGCGGCGTGGGAGAGTTCTCCATCAAGGCCAAAGTGAGCAAGGACACACTCAAGACGCACGACGCCGCTTCTCTTGTGGTCACCCTCACCGGCAAGGGCAACATAGCCCTCCTGGAGGCCCCCAAGGTCAGTTTCCCTCCGGATTTCGAGGCCTATGACGTCAAGAGCACCACTTCCGGCGGAGCCACCCAGGGCACCAAGACCTTCGAGTATCCGTTCATCCCCAGGAGCCACGGAGACTTCACCATCGCCCCCGTACAGTTCTCCTACTACGATGTAAAGACGCGCCGCTACGTTACCGCAAAGACGGACTCCCTACACCTTTCCGTCCAGAGGGCACCGGGCTCGGCAGCTGCGGTCACAGACCCCGGGACCACCCTTACAGTAGACCGCAAGGGAGTGAAAAACCTTGGAGAGGACATCCGCTTCATAAAGACAAAAACGGCCCTTGGGCAGCCCAGGAGCTTCTTTATCGGCACCGCAGCCTATGCCGTGATTTTTGCGCTTTTGGTACTTGCAGCCCTTGGCTTCTGGCTTGGCTTCCGTAAGATTGCCGCCCGCCGGGCAGACGTTGCCGGCACCCGTAACCGCAAGGCCACCAAACAGGCCTTGAGGCGCCTGTCACAGGCTAAGGAATTCCTGCAGAAAGACCTTTACACCGCCTTTTACGAAGAGCTTCACCGCTCCCTGCTTGGCTTTGTGGGGGACAAACTTGCAATGGACATGGCAGAGCAGAGCAAGGACAACATCTCCGGTGCCCTTACGTCAAAGGGCGTCCCGGAGGCAACGGCAAAGGACTTTGTACAGCTTCTGGAAGAGTGCGAATACGCCCGCTACTCTCCCGACGCCGGCCATGACGCCATGAACGCCCATTATGAAAAGGCGGTGGCAACCATCACAGCCATAGACAATTCCATGAAAAAAGGACCATCATACGGCAACACGGCGGTCATAGCCCTGTTCCTGCTGCTTTCCCCTATGGCAATGAAAGCTCAGCAGTCGTACCCGGATTCCCTCTGGAATGCCGGTGTGGAAGCCTATACACAGGGTAATTTCCAGCAGGCTCTTGGAGACTGGGAAGATGTAAAGGAAGCGGGCGTCACGTCCACGGAACTCCTTTACAACCTTGGCAACGCTTACTTCAAGAACGGTGAGATTGCTCCGGCAATCCTCTGGTGGGAAAGGGCCCTGAAGGAATCCCCGTCGGACAAGGATATCGCCTATAACCTGGACTATGCCAGAAGCCTCACGCAGGACCGCATAGACGCCGTTCCGGAGTTCTTCCTGGAGACCTGGGGCCGCAATGCATGCCACAGCCTGCCGTCCAATGCCTGGGCAGTGCTGTCGCTGGTATTCCTGGCCGTTACGCTGGCCCTTGTACTGCTGTTCCTGCTTGGCTCCACGCCGGGGAAACGCCGCCTGGGCTTCTTCGGGGCCATCGTAGCCTTCCTGTGCACTTTTGTGACGTGGGACTTTGCTGGATGGCAGGACCGCGACCTCCGGAGCCAGGACTATGCCATAGTGATGAAGCCGGTGTCTTCCGTGGGCAGCTCCCCGTCGGCAGATTCAGCAAAAGACCTCTTCATCCTCCACGAGGGCACCAAGGTAAAAATCCTTGACAACGTTTCCGGCTATTCCCAGATAGAGATTGCCGACGGCCGCCAGGGATGGATACAGTCCAAAGACATAGAAGTGATATAGCATGGACTTAATGAAATCATTGTCAATTGTTTGCCTGGCGCTGTCCACGAGCTTGGGCCTTGGCGCCCAGGAGGCCGGCCGCATACCGGACGATGTCTTCTACCTCATGCCGGAATTTGCCGACGGAATAGTCTATTTCCGCGGGCAGAATCCCGCACAGGGAAAGCTTAACATCTGCGCGGCAGACAACACCCTTCGCTTCATAGACAACGACGGGAAAGAGCTGGCGGCCAGCCCGGAATCGGCAGAGAAAATAATCATGGTGCAGATAGACTCCGTGCAGTTCCTGCACAACCAGGACGGGTTCTACCGCAAGTGTCCGGTAACGGCCACCATGGGAGTTGCCCTGAAACGGGTCGTCAACATTATGAGAGGCGCCAAGAAAGGCGCATACGGCATCGTGGACCAGACCAGTTCCATCCGCCAGTACTCTACCCTGTACAGCGAAGGCATGTCCTACAACTTGAACACAGGGGATCCGTACGAGGTGTCAGAAACGCTGTACCTTTATGTAAACCAGGCAATCGTACCCCTTACCAAGAAGAATCTAAAGAAGGTTTTTCCTGACAGGAAAGAGGATATAGACGCATGGTTCAAGTCCGGCAATTACCTTCCCAGAACCGTAAAAGAAGCCCTGCCAATGCTTCGTCAGTGGGCGGAATAAGACTGCGTTCCTTACTATTTCACATTATTTTTCTTATCTTTGTTCTGTCAATTCAATTGACGGAAATAATAAGCGCTGTGTTTTCGCGTTGCCGGTATTGAAATCTGGACAATTTCTCAGAAAGGGTAACGATGAAACACTACGCTCGACATACGGTCGAGTGTGGGGTTTGCATCGTGTTCATCTTTCAAGGTCGTCCAGGCCTCAATACCATGAATACGGTATTGATCCCACACTTTTGTAATGTAGCTGTAATATGGATAATGAATTGATACAGAGAATCCAGGAAATGGAGGAACGCTACAACCGCGTTCGCAAAGCCACAGACGCCCTCCAGTGCAGTTTGGATGCATATCTTGACGTGCAGGAGGACATCCATATCCTGGACAGCTACGAGAACAGCGGCCGCTGGCTCCGGGACTTCGAGGCCGATGAGCGCGGAGAGATTCCCGCGGAGATCCCCCGCGGATTCCTCACGGAAGACGGGCTGTACAACCTCATGGCAGATATCGCAGCCCTGGAATCACGCCTGCAAGAGTACTTTGGAGGCATGTGAACCCTTGATTTAAACGGAAATAATTCGTAAATTTGCGGTTTGATATGAACTATGTTCATGTCAAGCCTTTTTTGAATAATCAAAATTAAACAATATATGATCTTCAATCTCCTACAAGCAGACTCGCTGGCAGAGGCCATCCAGAGCGCAGCCCAGACAGTCACTGCTGCACCCGCACCCGTTCAGCCCACCCAGATGAACGAAAGCCTCTTCTCCATGTTCACCATGGGCGGCCCCCTCATGTGGGTCCTCCTTGCCCTGAGCATCCTGGCCATCTATCTCATCGGCCGCAAGTGGTGGCTCATCAACCACGCCTCCAAGATCGACTCCAACTTCATCAACGACATCCGCGACTACATGCAGCAGGGAAAGGTCAAGAGCGCCCTCACCCTCTGCTCCAAATACGACAACCCCGTTGCCCGCATGGTAGAGTCCGGCATCGTCCGCAAGGACCGCCCCATATCGGACATCCAGGGAGCCATCGAGAACGTGGGCAACGTAGAGGTTGCACGCCTCGAAAAGGGTCTTCCCATCCTTGCAACCATCGCCGGCGGCGCCCCCATGATTGGATTCCTTGGCACCGTGATGGGTATGGTGAAGGCCTTCTTCAACATGTCCAAGGCAGGCAACAACATTGACATCACCCTCCTCAGCGACGGTATCTACACCGCAATGCTCACCACCGTGGGCGGCCTCATAGTGGGTATCATCGCCTACTTCGGCTACAACTGGCTCACCTCCAAGGTCAGTGACCTGGTGTACAAGATGGAAAGCTCCACCATCCAGTTCATAGATATCGTCATCAACAACCAGACAGAGGAAAAGCAGTAAGCCATGGCCCTTAAGAGAAACACAAAGGTAGATGCATCGTTCTCGGTGTCCAGCATGACGGACATCGTGTTCCTGCTGCTCATATTCTTCCTTGTGACCTCTACGCTCATCAATCCCAACGCCCTGAAGCTCCTGCTTCCCAAGAGCACCGGACAGGTAAGCGCCAAGGCCACGGTAAGCGTAAGCATCAAGGACTGGGGGGACGATACATACACCTACCACGTAAACGGGGACGAGGAACCCGTTTCCTACACGGAGGTTGAAGACCAGCTCATAGGCCTCCTCTCACAGGAAGAAGACCCCACCTTCTCCATCTACAGTGACCAGAGCGTCCCGGTAGGAGAGGTTGTACAGATCATGAACATAGCCAAGAGGAACCACTACAAGGTAATCCTGGCAACACAGCCCGAATAATGCAGCCATACCAGCGCACAAGAGAGAAACGCGAGAAAACCGCAGCCGTGACCGGAATCCTGGCCACGCTGGCAATCCATGCGCTTGCGCTGGTGGTGTGCCTTACCAGCGGGTTCACATACCTTGACCCTCCGCCGCCGGAAAGGGCTCCGCTTGTGATTTCGTTCGAGGAAGACCTTTCTGTGGAAAAGCCGGTGGCAACAACCGTAGGCCAGGAACCCCAGGCAGAGGAAGTGGACCTTGAGAAGGAAGTGGAACTGGTGCAGAAGGCGGAATCCCCGCACGTCACCACCACCCCCAACGTCACTCCCGCCACAAAACCGGACGCCCACGGAGACGTGGAAGTCCCCACCCCGGAGCCGCCAAAGGAACCGGAGCTTGACCCCCGCGCCTCATTCCCGGGAATGGGCAAGAAGGACAACAGCGCCACTACGCCTCACGGCGCCGCAGAAGCCGGCGAGGGCTTCAAGGCCGGCCAGCCTGACGGCAATGCAAAGGAAGGCAAGACGGAAGGCAGCGCAAACGCCCACCTCAAGGGCCGCAACGTGCTTGGAACGCTTCCCAAGCCGGAATATGCCAGCCAGATGGCCGGAACCGTCGTGGTTACCATCAAGGTAGATCAGTACGGAAATGTAACTGAAGCAATTCCCGGTGCCGACGGCACCACTGTCACAGACAAGAACCTTTGGAACGCCGCCCGCAATGCGGCTATGAAGGCTCACTTCAACATGGCCGCAGATGCCCCGGCCCTCCAAACCGGCACCATAACATATATTTTCAAACTCAAGTAAAACGACGTGATGTCGTAAAAACACTATGGAAGACAACAAAAGAGGTACGAGAAAACGTATCACCAGAAAGCCCGCCGACAGCGGCAGGGCAGAAAAAGTGGATTATTCCACTTCCCGCAGCTACTCCTCCGGAGAACGCAAATCCTTCGGAGAGCACAAGACTTACGGCGAGCGCAAGTCCTATGGGGACCGCAAGCCCTATGGCGCAGCCCCCGCACGCAAGAGCGGCTACGGCAAGCCTGCATTCAAGAAAAGCGCACCCCGCACCAAGGCCGACGAGGGCATGAACGCCATGCTCAGCCGCAAGCCCCAGGTGTCCGGGAACAAATACTCTGACAACGACAACGTGAAGACAGAGATCCAGGAGGTAGTCCGCCTGAACAAGTTTATCGCCAACTCCGGCGTCTGCTCCCGCAGGGAAGCGGACACCCTTATCCAGAGCGGCGTAGTCACCGTGAACGGAGAGGTCGTGACCGAACTTGGCACAAAGGTGAACATCCTCAAGGACGATATCCGCTTCAACGGAGAACGCCTCAAGGGTGAAGAGAAGGTATACATCCTCATGAACAAGCCCAAGGGCTATGTGACCACCGCCAGCGATCCCCACGCAGAGAAGACCGTCATGGACCTCCTCAAGGGCTGCCCCACCAGGGTGTTCCCCGTGGGCCGTCTGGACAAGAACACCACAGGTGTCCTCATGTTCACCAACGATGGAGAGATGGCAGAGCGCCTCACTCACCCTTCATACAACAAGAAGAAGATCTACCAGGTTGTCCTTGACGCCCCCCTCACGGAGGAAGACAAGGCAAAGGTCCTCGCAGGCGTAGAGCTCAGCGACGGTGTTGCAGCCGC
>JAEEGG010011476.1_pt1 | contig 19310 bp, 5 predicted proteins | sample 9134161 | NCBI WGS metagenome assembly JAEEGG01 (sample SAMN16246543, study PRJNA631951) | gut metagenome | biome: gut microbiome; feature: rumen; material: CR-attached | host: Bos | place: Iran: Karaj | collected 2018-10 | reverse complement strand
TCCTCTTCGCGCTCGACGACAACAAGAAGCGCGAACGCATCCTCACCGTCCGCCTCGCGCGTTACATCAAGAACGGGTCCGGCGAAAACATGATCGGCGACCGCGTGGTCAAGCTGGCGGAGGGCGACATGCCGCCTGACATCGAACAGGTCGGCGCGATTGTCCGCGACGGACGCGAATACCCCGTCTACCGCATGGCCGTCGTCCTCAACCTCGCGCCGGTCATGGACTTCGCGCATGGCGGCGGATACCTCGACTTCGAGCTTCTCGGCAAGCGGTCCGGCGTCCACGCCGACAACGCCTCCACAAGCGCCTTCACCATCCTCGGCGTGACGCTTGAGAAGAGCCCGGTCTCCTTCGCCGTCAAGCCGCCTTCCGGCGCGCCGGGCAACGTCTTCACGGCGGACGAAGCGGACCGCCACACGACGCTCGCCCTTTACGCCGAGCGCGACAATGCCGAGGCAAATCTCTCCTGGCGCGCCTACGGCATCGACGGCAAGAATGTCTTCACCGGTTCAAAACATCTCTCCTTCGCGCACGCCGGCGAACGCGGCGAGGTGCGCCTCGACCTCTCGCGCGTCAGCGACCCGGGCCTCTACTATCTCGACACGGTCGTGGACGACGGCGTGACGGCGGTCACAAACGGCGCGCGCTTTGCGATTCTGCCGCCTTCCGGCCGCGTCGTCGACAAATACCGCTCGCCCTACGCGACATGGTGGTTCTTCGGTTCGCACGGCTCTCCGGACAAGTATGAAATCGGCGGACCGATCATGCAGAAGGCCGGCATTCGCAAGATGAGCTATCGCGGACTCTCCACCAACGCCTGCGAGCGCTACGACATCACCTTCACCGGCAATGTCAAGGCCCCGGGGCAAGGCAATTTCGACCCCGCCACAGGCCACTTCAAGGACGCCGACGGCCTTTCCGGCGAGGAGTGGTTCAGGCGCGAGGTGCAGAGGCAGATCGACGCCGTGCCATGGGTCGACCACATCCTCATCTGGCATGAGTCGTGTCCCCCGAGCGCAATCCCCGAGGAAGTTCTTGGACTCCCAGTCCCCGAGGCCACGGACGCCGACCGCGCCGCCGGGGCATACGTCAACGAATGCGGCCGCCTCGTCAGGAAGTATTTCCCGAAGCTGCGGATCCAGATCGGCAACTCCTCCGCGTCCATCGGCGCGGCCTTCCGGCCGTTCCGCGGCGGTGCGAAGCCGGAATATTACGACTCAATAGGAATCGAGACACCATCGCAGACGATGATGCCGGAGCGACTCCTCGTCTGGGGGTTGCAGGGCATGGTCATCTCGAAGGAAGTGGCCTCCCTCTATGCGAAACGCGACGTTGCGCTGGCCGGATGCTGGGAATACGTCTACCGCACGGAGCGCGCCCTCGGCGAGCAAGTCCAGGCGGAGTGGTATGTCCGCGACGTGCTCATCTCTCTCGCGAACCGGATGTCGCTCATCTCCCCCGCCATCCTCTTCGATGTCCGCAACAGCTACTACAACACCCTCTGGGGACGCGCCGGCATGCTTCTGCGCGCGCCAGGGTGCTACCCGAAGCGCTCGTACGTCGCCTACGCGGCGCTGACGAAGGCGCTTGACGGCGTCACCCTTCTCAAACAGCACGACACCGGTTCCACGACTGTCTACGGACTCTCCTTCCGCCGCGCCGACGGGCGCCACGCCTCGGCCTTCTGGTGCGCCCGCGGCGAGGCCGAACTCGCGCTGGGCCTCAAGGGACCGGCAGAGGCGACCGACATGTACGGCAAGTCGCTCCGCATTGCCGGCGGCGGACTATTCGGCGCTCCAAGGCGCATTGTGGCCTCCGAAGGGCCCGTTTACGTAATTTCCGACGAACCCATCACGGACGTCCGCATCGCAAGGCGCACATTCCGCCAGGCCGAGGCCGTGGCCGCCGCATGCAAGGAGGTCTACCGCTTTGACTCCGCGTCGTCCGTGAGCAACGCGCCCGACGCGCGCATCGAATCCAAATGGCACCTCTGCCTGCCGATCATGAAGCCGAGCAAGGACTTCTCCGTCGCCGAAGTCGACGATCCCGAGCACGGGCGCTGCCTCGAAGTCTCGCTAGACACATCGCGGACAAACGTCTCGCATTATGTCACCGAGTACACGACGCTGAGGCTCGCGGAGCCTGCCGTCATTGAAGGTCCGGCAAACCGCCTCGGCATCTGGGTGAAGGGCAACTCCAGCTGGGGGCAGGTGCGCTTCGAGATAGAGGACGCCGAGGGCGGGATCTTCGTGAACTACTCCCATCCCAAGAACTGGGACACCCTCGACTGGCAGGGGCTGCTCTGCGTGAACTTCGACGGCTGGAGCTTCGTCTCGGTACGCCTCGATGACAAGGGTCTCCAGTATTCCGACAAATACGGACTCTCCAACAGCCCGTGGCAGAAGGAGGCGGGGAAGGGAACCAGGAAGATCGACTTCCCCGTGAAACTGCGCGCCGTGACTGTGGGAATCAACCGCGAAAAACTCGACCTCACGGACTTCAAGCCGTCCGTTCCAGCCATCCGCCTCGGCGCTGTAATGGCCGGCGAATAATGGACTAAAGACGCTACTTTAGGATTATCACGGTCTGCTCGGCGGCGAATTCGAGGCAGCCGATGTCGGGCAGGCGTCCGCGTATGCGCCGGCCGCCGTCGAGGTCGATGGCGTCGGCCATCCAGTCGCGCAGCACACCTGCATCGCGGCACGGGGAGGCGGGCGTAAGGCGGTAGTCGCCCTTTTGCGCATCGCGGAATAGCGGATCCCTGCCGACGGAACACGCCGTCAACGTTGCGGAGCCGTAGTTGTCGCCGCCCGTGTTGCCCCACGAAAGGCAGTTGAACCACTGCGCGCTGTCGTCGGATACGATCCCGGCCGATGTGCCCGTGTTGTCCGCGACGGTGCAGTTCTCGACAATTGAACCTGAGTTTTTGGCCCTTATTCCGGCCGCGACCTTGGCGGAAACGTTGCCCGCGACAAGGCAGTTGCGCGCAGTGCCGCCGGTGATGTAGATGCCGAGGGCCGCGCCTCCGTTGTTGCCGTCGATGTTTCCGACTATCCGGCAGCGGTCGGCAAGTCCGCCCGTTATGTAAAAAGTGAGCCCGCGGCCGGAGCAGTTGGCGATGGTGGAGTCGCGGAACGTCCCGCCGCGAAGCTGGACGCCTCCGGCGTTGGCGCCGCTCGTGCAGTTCGTGATGACGCACCGCTCGACGAGTCCGCCGTCGATGCGAAGACCTCCCTGCGCGTGCATGTCCGTTCCGTTTGGGTCGCTCGAACGGCAGTCTTTGAAGAGGCAGTCGGCAATCAGTCCCGCCGCGATGTAGGCGCCGCCGGCGTAGCCGTTTGCGTTGGCTATTACGGCGCAGTTCGAAACCGTGCCGTTGTTCACGGTGAAGCCTCCCCAGAGGGATGCATTGTTGACGTTGGAGACAATGACGCCGGAAACGGCGGCCCCGGCGTTGTTGAGTGTGAACAGGACTGTCTTGCCTTTGCCGTTGAGGACCGCGTCGCGTTCGCCGCTGATTGTGGAAATGCGGATGGGGCGGGTAAGGTTGTAGGTCGCGCCGGCGGTGTAATTGTAGGTGCCGCCCGAGAGGTAGATCGAGGCGTGTCCGTCCGTCGGCACCTGGACGACGGAGAGGGCGTCGCCAATCGTCGTTGCGGCCTTTTCAGGCGTCTCGTACGGGGACTGGGGCGTTGCGGAAAGCGGGTTGACGTAGGCCACGTCCGACCATGAGCCCACGGCGTCCGTCAGTGTCGCGGTTAGCGAGGTGTCGTTGGCGAAGAGGACTTCCACGGAGGCTGTGAAGAGGCCGTAGCCGGAATAGGCATGGGTCGTTTCGGCCACGACAGTCTCGGCCGTCTGGCCGTCGCCGAAGGTCCAGACATACTTTACAATCGCCGCCGGCGGGGTTCCGTCGAGAACGGCCGAGAAGGTTGCCGTGACGGGGCTGATGACGCCTGCCACGTCGACGGCAAGGGTCAGCGTCGGCGCGGCGGTGGGGTCGAAGACGTAGGGGACCGCCCCCATGTCGCCGTCATCGTCGGCGGTTCCGATGCAGGGCGATGCGGCGAGGAGGCGGAAGTCGCCCGCCGGGGCGTCGCGGAGGAGCGGGTTGTCCGTGATGTTGTTGCCGCTTCCGGCTGTCAGTTCCGGGGCGCAGGAGTATGTAATCGCATCGGTGGTGGAAGCGAAGTTGACGGCCGTGCTGCCGGTGGCGGTGCCGTTTCCGAAGACGATGGAGTTGAGGACGGAACCGCCGGTCTGGTAGATGCCGGAGGCGTCGCTGTCCGCGCTGTTGCGCGTGACCGTGGCGTGGTTGATTGTTCCCGCTGTCTGCCGTATGCCGCCGCCCGTGGTCTTGGCCGTGCATTCTGCGACGACTGTGCGGGCGACCGTGCCGCCGGCCATGTAGATGCCGCCGCCGGCCACGTACGGTGTCGAGCAGTTGGTGACGACGGCGTCCGTGAGCGTGCCGTTGTCGATATAGACGCCTCCGCCGCCGTAGCCGCCGTTCTTTTTCATGGAGCAGCCATCGACCACGACGTCAGCGACAAGCGTGGACGACCCCGTGACGTAGAGGCCGCCGGCGCGTCCCTGCCCGCCGCCGATAGAGCAGCCGCGGATGAGGAAGTTCGTGACGGTGCCGCCCGCGACATAGACGCCGCCGCCGTTGGAGTTCCCCGTGCAGTTTGAGACTATGCATCCCGAGGAGAGGCCGGCAGTCTGGTAGAGGCCGCCGCCGCGTCCGGCCCCGCCGGAGTCGCTATGGTATCCGCCGTGTATTTCGCAGTCAAGCAAGCGTGCATTCGCCCCGTTGACGCAGACGGAGCCTATGTACTGCGCCTTGCAGGAGCGGAAGACGCAGTTTGAAACAAGGCCCGTGTCGATTCTCGCGCCGCTGGCGCCGTTTTGCTCCGTCGCGCCCCAGTAGGCCCTCTTGACGGTTAGGTCGCGCACCTTTGCGAGAGGGTGCGAGAGGAAGAAGCCCCGATGCTTGCCGCTGCTGGCGTTTAGGTCGAGAACGGTGATGTCTGGCCCTGCGCCGACAACCTCCACGGGCTTGTCCAGGATGATCTGCTCGACGGCGCTTGAGAATGTCCCGGCGTGCACGATTACGCGTCCCGGCCTTGATTCGGAGCAGACCACGGCGCGGACCGCCGTGAAGATGTCGGAACAGGCCGTCGCCTCGGTCGCGTACGGGAAGGTGCCCGCGCCGGCGCCCGCGACCACATGTACGGTGTCGGCGCCGAGGTTCACGGCGTTGGCGACGGCGTACCTGAGGGTGCCGCCATGCGTAGTCTCGACTTCAAGCGATACGGAGAAACGGCCTGGCGCGGCGTAGGTGTGCGACGCCGTCGCGCCCGACGAGGTGTCGGCGGCGGAGCCGTCGCCGAAGACCCAGGTGTATGATGTCGCCGCGCCGTAGTCGCCCTCCAACGCCGCCGAGAAGGCCACCAAGGCGGGGGCGGCGCCGTCGGCCACCGCATACGAGAAGGATACGCGCGGCGTGGAGGACGCCGCGTACGGGCGCCAGCCCATGTCGTCTCCATTCTGCGCTGCGCCGCGGCATGGTGAGGAGGCCGTGAGCGAATAGTCGCCGTTGGCGGGGTCCGCGAAGGCGGGGAGTTTATCCGGTATGTTGCCGTTGCCGGAAGGTGCAGCGGCGGCGCAGGTGTAGGTGCATGTCCCTCCGGCTAGAGCGAGCGAAGGCTCTTCCGTCAGAAAGATGGAGGATCCGTTGTGCCAGATTATGCAGTCGCGGATCGTGCCGCCTGTCTGGTAGACGCCTTGTCCCGAGACAGTCGCCGTGTTGCCCGCGACGGTGCAGCTGATCAGCGAGCCTCCGGTCTTGTAGACTCCGCCGCCGTTTGAAGCGGTGTTCCCCGTGATGAGGGAGTTGCGTACGGTGCCGCTGCCCTGGTAGACGCCCGGTGCGCTGTTCGCGCGGATGACGCAGTTGGAGACGAGCGCGTCCTTGTCGATGCGTACGCCGCCTTTCGAACCATGCGTTATGGTGGAGGATAGGAGTTGCGCCGCCGCGTTGTTGATGTATACCGCATAGCCGTTGCCCTGCCAGCAGTTGCTGACGGTGCATCCGTCCGCGACGGCCTTTTTCGAACCACAGAGGCGGAGGCCGCCGCCTATGCCGGCGCCGCCGGTGTCCGAGCCCGTGCAGTCGTAGACGAGCGTGTCGCGGACGTACGCCTCCGCGCCCGTCGCGCCCGGCCCGAGGCAGAGCGCGCCGGTATATTTGCCGCGGCCGCCGCGGTGAACGCAGTTGGAGACCGTTCCCGCGGTGATGTACACGGGGCCATGATACCAGTTGTCCGTGAGACTGGAATACCCGTTTGCAAAGGTCATGCCGTGGACGAGGGCCGAATTGCCGGTCACGTCGAGCAGGCGGTAGGCTCCAGCGCCGTCGAGTACGACGGCCGTGCGGTTCGCGTCGTTGCCGGCGAGTTCCACGCCGGCGGGGACGGTCACGGGCGATGTCAGGTGGTAGGTGCCGTCCGCGAGGCGGACGACGCCCCCGCCACCTGCGGCGGCCGCGTCTATGGCCGACTGGATTGCTGCGGCGTCTGTGCCATCCGACAGCCCGGAGGGGGAGACATCGTATGCCCCTGCCGCCACGGCCAAGCTCATGAGTGAAAGGATAATCGGCAATTGCTTCATCGTTGTTTCCCCTGGAGGTTTTTGCGGAACCCCGGTCCGCATTCGCGGCCGGGGTTAAATTTCCCTGAGGCCAGGAATATGCCCCCTTGCATTTTGCCATTATAGTATCATGCCATCACGAAAGTCAATCGACTTTTGTGATATTGGACCCTTGCGCGGCGAAGCGCTCGTCCATGACGGCCCACACGAGGCGGGCGAAGTTCATCGCGGAGAGGTCCGTCTGCTCCAGTCCGTAGTAGTCGGCCGTGGCCAGGCAGGGGGCGGGCGGTGGGCAGAAGACCGCCGCGACAAGACATTTGTCTGCGTACTTGCGCATGTCTGCCTCCTTTTGGAACCGCTAGGAAAAATACGCCTCGAGGAAGTCGTCGACGCAGCCGTCGTACTCCGCCTCGCCAAACGCCACAATGAAATCCCGCCAAACGCCACAATGGAAAATCGCCAAACGCCACAATGAAATACCGCCAAACGCCACAATGGAAAATCGCCAAACGCCACAATGAAATCCCGCCAAACGCCACAACGCGCCAAAATTATGCTATACTGTCTATCATGGAAAAGGCGGAATACAGACCCAGATTGGCGGACGCCGTTTTGAAGGAGATACTCTCCTGCAAAGGCGCGGTTCTTGTCGAAGGGCCGAAGTGGTGCGGGAAAACCACGACGGCCGAGCGGCAGGCATCGACCATCCTCTACATGGACGAACCAGGGAAAAAGGAGCGCAACATTTCCCTGGCAAAGCTGGACCCAAACCGGTTGCTCCGGGGTTCTCCCCCTCTTCTAATTGACGAATGGCAGCTCGCCCCGTCGCTCTGGGACGTCGTCCGTTTCAAAGTCGACCGGGCCGGCGGATATGGGCAGTTCATGCTTACGGGATCGAGCGTTCCGCCCTCGACGGATGAAATGAGCCACACCGGAACCGGCAGAATCGCGCGTCTGCGCATGAGACCGATGTCACTATGGGAATCCGGCGAGTCTTCCGGCGCCGTTTCAATCTCCAAGTTGATCGAGGGCAGGGAAATGACGACGGAGGACGCCCGCCCGCTTGGTCTGGAGGGAATCGCCTTCTCCCTTTGCCGTGGCGGCTGGCCGGAGGCCGTCGGGCAAAGTGGCAAGGCGGCCATCCGGCAGGCCTTCGACTATGTCGACGGCGTCGCCGAATCCGACATCTCGCGTTTCGACGGGGTCGCGCGCGATCCCGAACGGGCGCGTACGCTCATGCGCTCGTACGCCCGCCTTCAAGGGACGCAGGCCGGAATCGGCGTGATAACCACGGATCTTTCCGAGCACGAGGGAATGCCGATCAGCGAAAACACCGTCAACTCGTATCTGAATGCCCTGCGCGGCATATTCGTCATTGACGACGTGACGGCCTGGCATCCCAACCTCAGGCGCAAAACCACGATTCGCACATCCGACACGCGCTTCTTCGCCGATCCGTCGATAGCGACCGCCGCCCTCGGTGTCGGACCCGATGCGCTCATGGACGACCTCCCGACATTCGGTCTTCTGTTTGAAACCATGGCAATCCGGGACCTCCGCGCGTATGCGGACGTCCTTGACGCATCGGTCCACCACTATCTTGACAGAAACGGCCTCGAATGCGACGCCGTGTTCAGAATGCGCGATGGGCGCTACGGCCTTGTCGAAGTGAAACTGGGGGGCGATGAACTGGTCGAAGGCGGCTGTTCATCCCTCAACAAGCTTTCGTCCCTCATAGACACGGCCAAGATGCGCCAACCCGCTTTCAAGATGGTCCTGACGGCAGTTGGCGACTACGCCTACCGCCGCAGGGAAGACGGCATATTCATTTGCCCGCTTTCCTCTCTGAAGCCCTGACGCAAACGTGAAAGTCTTATCCATGGCAAAATGAAAACTAAAGACAACAAGCCGCCCGAAATGCCGTTCAACATCGACAGCGCCCTTTCCAGCGTTCTGTGTCGGCTGCGCGAACGCAACGTGCGCAGCCTCGTGCAGATGGGCATCCGGCAGATGGACCTCATCGACTCCGGGGCGCTGCGCGCTGCGAGCGGATCATACGAGGAACTGGTGGGCTTGCCCAGGCATGTTGAGCGCCTCGCGCTGGATGCCATCTCTCGCGCGGCCTACGACATTTTTCGCGAACGCTATCGGACGAAGGCAGACCTTCCTGGCGCCTTCCTCTTCACGGACGACTACCTCGCGCGCGGCGCGCTCACAGCCCTCCTTTCAGCCGGCTTCCGCACGGGGCGCGACGTTCTCGTCATCACCCTGGCGAACAAAGGGAACGTGCCGGTGCACGCCGACCCGGTCGACCTTATCTTGTACGACCCCGTCCGCGAGGCCAACGCCATCGCCGACACCCTCCTCGCCTACCTCGACACAGGCGTTCCCCCCGGAACCATCACGCTCGAAAGCACGTTCGTGGCCGGGGAAGCTGTCAACGCGTGATGCGAAACTACCCGACGAGTTCGCAGGCCGGGGCGACGAGCAGCTGCTGCGGCCCAAGCTTGACGGTTTTCACCCTCCCGTCGAAGTGGAAGTCGACGGTGTGCCGCTTCTCGAAGTCGACGTTTAAGAGGCACGCGCGACCGTCTTCCGGGAAGAATGACATATTCACGTAGCAGCATTCGGGCCCGGGAAGGTCGGAGCCCTGCTCGGTGATGTAGGCCCGCCCGCGCACCGACACGGCGAGGTGGCGGAGCACGTCGCCTACGAAGCCGATGTCGCCGTCGACGGAACCCCTTCCGTAGTCAGGCCGGAAAGTCCCAGGGTAGAACCACGAGTTCAGGAACCATACCTCGCCCCTGCCATTTGGGATGCGCAGCAGGAGCGGGACATTGCTCTCATGGTCGTGGAGCACAGTCTCGGCGCCAGGTCTCGACATCTCGATGTCCCCGATTACGCCGCGGAAGACCCCGTAGCTGCGATTCGGCGCAATCCCGAGGTGGTTCGTCGCGCCGTTAGGCATAGACGCCCAGTAGAAGCGCGGACCGCGCCCCTTTACCCTGATGCCGCAAAGCTCGGTGAAATCCCCGCCGCGCACAAGGTCGCCGGTTGTCAGCGAGGCGTAGCGGCGCGAGACGTCAGTGGCGAGCTGGGGAATCGAGATGAAGAGCCTGCCGCCGCCGGCGACGTAGTCGCACAGGACTTTGTACTGCCTTTCCGAGCAGGTGTTCCATCCGACGAACGCCAGCGCCCCGTAGTTCGCCAGGAGGAATTCCGCGTCGGGCTGGTCGAAGGCGAACGAGACGATGTCAACCTGCCCGTAGGGGGTGCCCGACAGCATCCTGTTGTGCTGGCCGTCGCCGTATATTCCACCGCCCTTGGGCCAGAAGGTGTCGATCGCCGTGCCCCAGCCGTATTCCGGCGCACCCTCGAACCACTCCATGTGGGACTCGGCCCAGGAGTGGAGGCCCGCCACCACGCCGTTTGGATCTGGTTGGGCGTCGAGCGAAAGACCGCACAAATCGAGGTTGCCCTTCGCTATGGCCAAGGTCGTCTCGGGCTGTCCGGCCGGCGTGCCGTTTTCCTTGACGAAGTCGTAGAAGTCGCTCATGACCTTGCGGTAGCTGCGGCTCCACGCGCAGTTTTCGTCGATGGTTGACCGAAGCTTTTCGGCCTCGACGGCAATGTCGCGCAGTTCGGCGTCGGGCGGCAGCGGCGCCTCCAGGGGCTTGCCGGGAATGCGTGGCATGCGGCTCTGCGGTGCGCCGTCCCCCGGTGTCTGGCAGTGCCATGCCCCAGATTCGGAGATGATGACCTTCGCGCCCGCCATGTACTTCATGGCCATCTCGGTGCGGAGCGTCTCGAAGCGGTGCGGATTGGAGACGTCGAGCCAGGAATAGTATTCGTTGGCGATGTGCGACCCCCAGATGCCGAGGCCGTACTGACGGGAGAGTCCGCGTGATATCGCGGAGGCGAGGTTCAGGTCGCTGGTGCAGTCCTCGAACATCGTGAAGTCGACACCTGCCGCCACCTCGTAGTCGATGTAGAAGTTGGAGCTTGTGCAGCAGATGTTGCCGTAGCCGGCTTCCTTGCACTCGCGGATGTGCTTGGCGACGCGCGACGTGAAGTCCCGCGCAAGCAGGTCCAGCCTAGGCTCAACGACCTTGGCGTTTTCGCTGTCGAAGCGGAAGGTGAAGCGCTCGCCGAAGTCGTAGCCGATGTAGTGGGGATTCTCGGTGAAGCGCGACGAAAAGGCCGGGTTGACACCGCTGAGGTAGATCATCGTGGAGTGGAGGCCCAGCTCCTCGCAGAGACGCAGTGATTTCAGCACGCCGGCCCCGGCGCGCTCGGAGGCATAGCGGGCGAACTCCGGGAACTCGTCGACCGAGAGGTTCTTCATGTTCTCCCAGTCAGGTGGGGGAATTTCGATTCCGAGATCCTCGAGGGCGAGCCAGGCGGCCTGCGGCCTGGGCCGCCTTGAGGCGTGGAACCACCAGAACTGCACCAGATTGCCCTGGTTTTCGGCGACGGTGCGTCGCACGAGATCGCATGGATCGCCACGCTGGGCTTTCCATGTCGTGTAGGTCCATCCGGCGAAGCCCGGGAGGAAGCCCGAGGCGTTGTAGATCGCGTTGCCGACGAGGATGCCGCACGTCGGGAGTTTGAAAGGAGTCTTCTTGTTGTTCATGGCGATGCGACGTTATTTCGCGGGATTGTCGGGGTGCGGGGATGGCGGGCCGAAGGCGCGCCACGCGGGGAATTTCCCGACCTCATTTGGAAAATTGCGGCCGATCGGATAGTCGGGAATCGGGAGCGGATTGCCGTAGGTTTTCAATTGGCTGTCGGCTGGAATCCATGGAACTGCGTGTTAACGCAGGATGATCATGGTGCCGCCGCCGGGGTTGAAGGAGGCCTCGTAGCAGCCGATGTCGCAGGCGGCGTGGCGGTTGACGCCCATCTCGAATATGCGCTGGTTGCCGGCGAGGTCGATGTCGGACGCTCCGTATGAGAGGTTGCTGCCGGCGTTCACGAGCGGCGAGCGGTTGCGGATGCGGTAGTCGCCGGCGGCCGGGTTGCGGAAGCATGCCTCGTCGAACGTCATGAGAAGGTACCCTTCTCCCATGCGCACCGGGGACGCGCAGTAGGTGAGGTAGTCGCGCATCGGGGCGCTCCAGTCCGGGTTCTCCGACCCCTCCCTGCCGACGTTGCCGAGGATGGCGCAGTTGACGGCGCGGCCGTCGCCCGTGAGAAGGATTCCCGCCTCCGCCCGGTTGGAGAAGTTGCTGACGATGGTGCAGTTCCACGCCGTGCCGCCCAGGCGGAGGCCGCCGCCCGAAGAGGAGCCGGCGTTGGACGAGCGGTTGCCGGTGATGAGGCAGTTCTCAATCCGTCCGGCGGAGATGTTGGCGCCTGCGCCGAAGTAGGTGCCCGACGTCGCCATCGTGTTGTTTCGGATGATGCAGCGACGGATGCGGGCGGCCGACGAGGAGGCGAGAATGCCGCCCGGATAGTCGGCCCAGCTGCCGGAGGAGGCGTTGCCCTCGACGATGCAGTCCTCAAGCGTTCCGCCGCGCGTCTGGATACGGCAGCCGCCGTAGTTGGCCTCCCGGCCGCCGGTGATGGTGAAGCCCTTGACGAGTGCGCCGGGGGCGTTCATCAATACGATGCCGAAGAGAGGCTGCGCCGTGCCGAAGGTGCGACGGAGCGTTGTCGCCGCCGCGCCGGCGTCGGAGACGACGGCGATGTCGGCGTCGAGCACGATGGTCGCGGTCTGAGCATAGTCGCCCGGGGCGACATGGACGGTGGAGCCGTCGATGGCCTCGGCGATGGCGTCGATGACGTTCGTCGCGGCCGTGGCGCGCGTCGCATACGGCGCCTGTGGCGTCGTGGACACGGCATCGACATAGAGGTCGCGCGGCGCGATGCGGAAGAGGTCTTCGCGTGTGAGCGTGTAGGTTCTTCCATCCGCGACGACCGTGAGCGTGACATCGTAGGTGCCGTAGGCGGAGAGGACGACGCCCTCCTCGCACGTAGCCGGAAGGTCCGTGGAGACGCCGGCGGCGTCCGTAATCGTCCAGTACTTCGCGATTGCGCCGTCGACCCCCTCGACCGTTGGCGTGAAGGTGTAGGTGTCGCCGGAGAAGCCGACCGCAGGCGAGACGGTGAAGTTGAGGCCGATGGCGCCGGGCTGGTATTCGAGGCAGCCGATGTCGGGCGCGGTCTCGCCGTAGGCGCGGTCGTTCCCGACGAGGTCGAGCGGGCCTAGGTCGGAGATGGCCGAGCCGCCGTCGATGAGCGACGACCCTGTCTGGAGCGTGAAGTCGCCGCCCTCGGCGTCGGTGAAGAGCGGGTCGGGTATGGCCTCCATCGAGCCGATGGCTTTCGGGGAGGCGCAGTTGGCGTAGCGGGAGTAGTTTTCCGCGCCGCGCGTGTCGTAGCCGATGTCGGGGCCGCCGGCCGTGGCGTCCTGGAGCGCCTCGTTGCCGTAGGAGGCGCAGTTCGCCACGGTGAAGGAGGTCTGGTAGCCGCAGATGCCTCCGCCCTGCTGCTTGTTGGCCTTGTTGCCGTACACGGTGCAGTTGTACATCTTGCCGGAGCCCTCGATGTAGACGCCGCCGCCGCGGTGGTCGGTCCAGTTGTGCGTGATGAGCGAGTTCTCGAGGAGGCCGCCGCTGACGCGGACGCCGCCGCCGTAGCAGTAGGAGGAGCCTGTGTGGGCGTTGGTGTTGCAGGTGACGACGCAGCGGTCCACGTGGGCGAGGGAGGAGTTCATGTGGATGCCGCCGCCCGAGGAGTCGTAGGTCTTGACCCAGTTGTTGGAGACGATGGACCAGGTGAGTTCGCCGCCGCGCGGGCCGATGAGGACGCCGCCGCCGTGGGCCACGTCTGTGGAGCCGCCGGTGATGGTGAAGCCGCTCACCTTGGCGTTCGGGTCGTTGATGTAGAGAATGCGGAAGAGCGGTGCCTTGTCGCGCCCGAAGGTGCGGCGGAGGACGGCGTTCGTCGGGCCGTTGGCGGAGTGGAACGTCGTCGCGGTCGTGAGTTCGATGGTGCCGGTGAGGTCATACACGCCGTCGGCGACTTCGATTTCGATGCCGTCTATGTACGAGGCCTGCTCCACGGCGTGACGCAGTCCCTCGGCGGTTGTGACTTCGTACTTGCGCAGGACGACGCGCAGGTAGTCGTCGCGGGTCACGACGGTGTCAACGCCGTTGTCCGTGACGGTGAGAGTCACGGTATAGAGACCGTCGGTGGCGACGACATAGGCGGCTTCGGAAGCGGCGTCGAAGGTCGTCACGTGACCGTCTTCGTCCGTGAGCTTCCATGTGTGGGTGGCGCCAGCGCCAAAGCCCTCGATGGTCGGTGTGAAGACGAAGGTGCCTCCGGCGAATCCGACCGTGGGCGAGGCCGAGAAACTCACGGCGCGCTGCGACTCGTCGTATTCGTAGCAACCGATGTCGGGAGCCGCACCTTGGACGCGGGCGTCGCCGGCGAGGTCGAGCGCGCCGAGGTCCGCGAGCGCCGTGCCGCCGTTGCGCAGCGGCGAGGAGGACTGCACGGTGAAGTCGCCGTTCACCGGGTCGGTGAAGGCGGGGTCGGCGATTGCGGCGAGCGAGCCGACGGTCTTCGGGAAGGCGCAGTTGGCGCAGACGGATCCGCCGTTGGCGCTGATGTCAGGGGCGCCTTCGGCCGTGTCGTTGTCGGCCGTGTTGCCGTAGGCCGCGCAGTTGCGGACGAGGCAGGCGACGCCGTCGACGTGGATGCCTCCGCCGGTCTGCCCGTACGCCGTGTTGCCGTATACGGTGCAGTTGTACATCTTCGAGGTGCCGCTGATGTAGACGCCGCCGCCGCGGTGCTGGGTCCAGTTGCCCGTGATCAGGCAGTTCTCGAGGAGGCCTCCGGCCTGTCGGACGCCGGCTCCGTAGCAGTAGGCGCCGTTTTTCTTGTTCATGTTGTCCGTGATGAAGCAGCGGTCGACATGGGCCAGGTAGGAGTTCATGTAGATGCCGGCCCCGGAGGCGTCGTAGGTCGAGACATAGTTGTTGGAGACGATGCAGTCGGAGAGTTCGCCTCCGAACGGACCGATGTAGCAGCCACCGCCGCTGCCGACGTTGATGGAGCCGCCGGTGAGGGTGAAGCCGCTTGCCTTCGCCTGTGGGTCGTTGATGAAGAGGATGCGGAAGAGGGTGCCGGACTCGCGCGCTCCGAAGCGCTTGAGAATCGTCTTTTCGGGGCCGTTTACGGAGCGAAGCGTCACGGGGCATTCGAGTGCCAGCTCGCCGGTGAGCGGGTAGAGCCCGTCCGCGACGACGACTTCGGAGCCGGAAAGGAGATTCGCGTAGCGGACGGCGTCGTTTATGTCCGTCGCGGCTGTCGCGGGTGTCGCGTAGGGCGACAGCGGATTCGCTGACGCGATGTCGGCGTAGATTGTGCGCGGGCCGACGTAGAGGTAGGCGACGCGTTCGGCGGAGAGCGTCTGGCCGCCGGGAACCGCGACGTCGAGGCGCACCGTGTAGAGGCCGGGCGCGGAAAGGGCTACGCCGCTCTCGCAGGAGGCGGGTAGGACGGTAGAAACGCCGTGCTCGTCCGTGATTGTCCAAGTGCGCGGCGCGTTGTCCGCGACGCCGACGAGGGCGGGCGTGAAGACGGCCGTGCCGCCGGCGAAGAGGGCTTCCGGCGACACCGAGAGGCCGACCGAGGCCGTTGACTCGTCGTACTCGTAGCAGCCGATGTCGATGGCGTCGCCGGAGACGCGCGGGTTGCCATTAAGATCGAATGCGCCGACTGCGGCAACCGCGGCAACGCCTGCATTGCGAAGAGCGGAACCTGCGAGAAGCTGGTAATCGCGTGAAGCCGGAGCGACGAAACCGCCATCTCCTCCGTGGCTCGAGGCGCCTGGCGCGACGGGCGCCGCGCAGTTTACGAAGTTCGCCGAGGGACCGTACCAGTTCGGGGCGCCGGCGGAGGTGTCGCCCGGGGCGATGTTGTCGTAGATGGCGCAGTTGATGACGCGGGCTGTTCCGCCGCAATAGATGCCGCCGCCGTTGCCGTTCGATGTGTTGCGGACAACCGTGCAGTTTCGCGCCACCGAGGTGCCTGCAAGGTAGAGTCCCGCGCCTGGGTTGCTACCGGAATTCCTATGGCATCCGACGACGAGGCTGTTCTCGATCAGTCCGTTCGCCATGTAGGCGCCAGTTCCTTCAGCGTAGTTGTTGCTGTCGCAGAAGTTGTCTTCGAGTATGCATCGGGATATGACGCCTTTAGTTGAGTTGACATAAACGGCGGCGCCATGAGGATCCCACTTTTTCGACGAACACTTCTGAACGCGGCAGTCGATAAGCGAACCGCCGTTCGTATCGATGTAGACGCCGCTGGCTATGATGTTCGCGTAACCGTTGGAGATTGTCACGCCGCGAAGGACGGCTTCGGCGTGGTTGAGGTTGACGAGACGGTAGGAGACGACGGCCGTTCCGGTCTTGTAGAGGATCGTCGAGTCGCGGTCGTCGCCGACGACCTTGACGCCCTTATTGAGGTTGACCGTATCGTCGAGACTGTACATTCCGGACTCGACGCGGATCGTGTCGCCTGCCGTGGCGGCGGAGAGGGCCGCTGCGATTGTCTGGTAGCCGGTGGCGTATCCGGCGGACGGGGCAGTTCCGTCGCCCCTCGTGGAGACGAACCAGACCCGGCCGAAGGAGGCTGAGAGCTCCATGGGGCCGTCCACGAAAAAGCCGAGGTCGGAGTCGGTCGCAAGCGCGCCCTCGGGCACGTCCCCAGACCACTTGACGAAGCCGTGCGTGGCGTCGGGCACGGCGGACACGGCGGCCCATGTTCCGGCCTCGACCCACTGCGAGGCCGGTTCGACCGCCCCGCCTGATCCGGCTACGGCCGTGACGGGATATTCGACGCGCCACTGCCATTCGAGCACAAGCCATCCGCCGGTGCCGGTCACGGTGCAGCTGGCGCCGTCGCCGGAATCCACGAGGACGCGCTCAAGCGTGGCGGGATTGACGGAGTAGAGCTTCCAACCCTTGCAAATTGCGCGCTTGGTGTTGGAAATCGGTATGGTTTCAGCGGTAACGGCGCAGGTCGCCGTCGCGTTCGATGAGAACGAGTGGTACCCGTATGCGGGCGAGATGTACGGGGCGGCAATTTCCTCGGGGACGCCGGCAATCTGCAGTTGCGCGGCGTGGGAATGGCCGCTGATCGTCACGGACAGCGTAGTCGGGTAGTCGCCGTCGCCCCAGGCGAAGGCGTCGTCCGTCGCGGCGCCGCCTTCCTGCGGCAGATGTCCTTCGAGCACCATCGCCTTGTTGATGCCCTTGGGCCATGCGATGAGCGGGTGGGTGGCCGTGCCGTCGGCGTAGTTGGCGGGGGATTCGTCGAGGACGTTCACCGTGAGGGCGCACGAGCCGTTGCTGGTCTTGTCGTTGCCCATGTAGTAGACCTGCGTCCCCACCGCCCGTATCGGCGCCTCCGCGAAGCCGCCGGCCGGGACGATGAAGTCGAGCTGGACATTTGCGTTCGCTATGGCGGAGTAGAAGTAGCCGTCTTTGTTGTTGTGGTGCCAGAGGGGATGCGCGCCCTTGAAGACGATGTGGCCGCCGACGCGGTTTCTGCCTACGATGTTGTGCCAGCGCGTCCAGAGGGTCGAATCGTCGACCGTGATTGTGCCCCCGCCAAAATGCATCTCATTGCAGGAGAGCCAGGAACCGCCTGTCACGGTTACGTCGTTGGTCTCCTGGCAGTCAAGGTTGCCCATGTACAAGTTCGCGCCGTTCCGCAGTGTCAGCGAGCGGAATGCGCCTAGCGTCGTGTTGCCGCCGGAGGAGACGGCCACGCCGTCGAATGCCAGCGCGCCGCGCGCGCCGTTGAAGTTGAGCGTGGTGGCCGTCAGTTTCGTGGCGTTCGTCGAGGCGCCGCCCTGCACGAACGTGATTTCAATGTCGGCCTGATGGAGGCCTAGCGTGCCGATGGAGAGCGCTTCCGTCAGGGAGACGGTCGCCTTGGCCATTGAATTGAAGTAGGCGTTGGCGGCTGTGGACTGCGGGTAGCCGAGGCAGTCGCCGTTCTTGTTGTCGGTCCAGTTCGCCGGGTCGCTCCAGTTGCCCGACATGACGGACGTGCGCCAGGTGTAGTCGGTCGTGTCACGCGTAAGGCATGTCGCGACGTCAGTGCGCGTCGTGAGCGTGGAAGTCTCGCCCGCAGAGACCGCGACGGCGCGGAACTGCCACTTGTAGGTCGTCTCGAAGGCGGGGAATGTGTGCGTGAAGGTGAAGGAGTCGGTGCTTGCAATGGTCGCGGAAGGCTCTATGGCGACGAGGTCCTCCTCGGCGTCGGACGCCGCGCCGGCGTAGAGCGTGACGGTGGCGGACGAACCTTCGCCCACGTCCGACAGACGACCCGTGAAAGTGACGGTGCGCCGCGCGACGGCGGTTGTGGCCGACGCGAAGACCGGCGCGGCCGACATCGTGACGGCGACCGGGGCCGTGCGCGTGACCTGCCCGCCAGATGAAGCCTGTACGGCGACATAGTAGGTTGCGCCAGGCGTCAGGTACCGCGCGGAAGCGGTGTCAGGCTCGAAAAGCGTGAGCGTGAAGGCGCCAGTCGCGGTGCGCGTCGCGCCCGCGAGGCCGGTCCAGGCGCGGTCGAGCGATGTCGGGCTGTCCCCCATGAAGACGGAGAGGACGCAATCGTCGCCTGGGAATGAGGCGAGGGTGCCTGACACCGTAAGTGTGTCGCCGCCCGTGCCGTCGAGTCCCATGTCCGTGACGGTCGGGGCCGCGTAGTCGTGCCAGAAGATGGCGTTCGACCATTCTGTCGGCGTTCCGTCGAAATAGTAGCGCACGACGAGATTTGAGTCGCCGCCCCAGTTGGCGGGAACGGAGCAGACGCGGTTCGTCTCGCCTGCGGCGACTGTGGCCACGGCCTCGTTGAAGGCCCATTCCGCCGGCTCTTCGCCGCCGTGTGTCGGTCCCCAGACCATGCGGAGGTTGCGCGACGAAGCGGTCGATGGGAAATAAAGCGCCACGGAGGCAAGCGCGCCGTTTTCGATGACTTCCCGCGCCTTGATGGAGATATCCCTGCCGGCGGTGAAGTTTCCGGACCCCGAATTTACAAGGAAAGCGCCGGTGACGGCATCGTAGAGCCCGTATACGGAGTCGAAATCGCGGCGGACGGGGACGAAGTCGCGGACGAGGGTTTCATCCTCGTAGATCTTGTACGAGAAGACGCGGAACTTCGCGATGTTCGCGGGGCCGGAGGAGGTGTGGTCGGCGCCGAGGAAGACCGAAAGCCTTGCGGTCTTCGTCGGGGAGCCCGAAAGCGTTGTGTTGACAACGCTGCCGCCGTCGATGGTCAAGCCGCGCTTCCCGTTCGAGGTCTTGAAGTTGAAGTCGAAGAGATGGCGGTTGGCGTCGGCAGCGACGCCCGTGTCAACCCAGTTTCCGCTGTCGTTCTGGAATCCGTACGCCCATTTCCCGCTGCCGTTGATGTAGAGGTTGTAGACGAGGTCTGTGTTCTGTACGCCGAAGACGCGGTACTGGTTCACCTTCTGCGTGATCTGGTAGTCGACGACCATGCGCGTGAGGGGCGACGGCATGTAGCCGGTGTCGATGTACGGGGCAGCGCTTCCCTCGATGTATTCGACGGGGGTGTAACCGGGCGGAATTCTCTCCAATCCGTCCGCCTTGACGGCGACAAGCGCT
>JAEEGG010011465.1_pt1 | contig 19323 bp, 20 predicted proteins | sample 9134161 | NCBI WGS metagenome assembly JAEEGG01 (sample SAMN16246543, study PRJNA631951) | gut metagenome | biome: gut microbiome; feature: rumen; material: CR-attached | host: Bos | place: Iran: Karaj | collected 2018-10 | reverse complement strand
ATGGAAGACGTTCTGGTGGACTATTATATGGCACGCGCGCTGGCACAACAGGAACAATACTCCACGAATGAGCGCGAATACAATACGGCACTCTACATAGAGGCGGCACTGAGGAAACATGGACTGACGCAGGCTGAGTTCGACTCGTCGCTGGTGTACTACTACACCCGCGCCGACCGCTTCGCCGACATCTTCCAGCGCGCGTCGGAGCGCATCGACGAACAGGCCCTGTCGCTGGGTGCATCGGAGGGTGAAATAGGCAAATATGCCCAGCTGAACGCTCACGGCGACACCGCCAATGTGTGGGCCGACCGCGCCACGGCCATCCTCATCCCCACCCCACCCTACAACCGATGGGAGTTCAACATCGATGCCGACTCCACCTACCGCCTGGGCGACCAGCTGATGGTGATGTTCCAGAGCGACTATATGTACCAGACGGGAGAGAAGCGGGGAATGGTGTACTTGGCTGTGGATTATGGCGACACTGTGGTGACGCGTAACCTGCACTTCTCAACGTCGGGTCTCAGCCAGTTGCGAGTACCAGAGGACACGCTTCGCACCATCAAGGCCGTGAAGGGATTCTTCTACCTCGACGGAGGATTCGAAGTGTCGCCATCCACGAGGCTGCTCTTCTTGAATAATGTTCAACTCATACGCTTCCATACCAAAGATGAAGACTACACGCCGCATAGCCTGCCACGAGATAGCATCGGCGGAGGACAACTCGCTGATGAAGCTGGCAGTAGTGGAGATTCGCTCGGGCGAGGTGATACGCTGCTATCCCCTCAGCGGCGAGCTGCCCTGCACCGAGTGGATGCCAGGCCGGATAGTGCTCCAACGCGATGACGAAGGCCTCGTGCGCGCGTATTATAATAATGTAATCATTAACTAAAAACATACTGCAATATGAACTTGAAAGTACGCTTGGCTGCAATGAACTTCCTGGAGTTCGCCGTCTGGGGAGCCTATCTCACCTGCATGGGCAGGTATCTGGCCAATCTTGGCTTTGGCGACAACATCGGATGGTTCTATTCCGTTCAGGGTTTTGTCAGCATCTTCATGCCGGCGCTCATAGGCATCATTGCCGACCGCTGGATACAGGCCCAGAAAATGCTGGGCATCTGCCATCTGCTGGCCGGACTCTTTATGATTGCTGCCGCATGGTATGGCTATAGCAACGGCACAGACACGCAGTTCGGGCCGTTGTTCACCCTCTACTCCTTCAGTGTCGCCTTCTTTATGCCCACAATTGCACTGGCTAACTCAGTGGCGTTCAATGCACTGACGCAGGCTGGCATGGACACCGTCAAGGACTTCCCACCCATTCGCGTCTTCGGCACCGTTGGCTTCATCCTGATGATGCTCTTTGTCGATGTCATGGGCTTCCAGGACAATCAAAACCAGTTCCTGGCCTCAGGCATACTCAGCGTCATACTCTTTGGCTACACCTTCACACTGCCAGCCTGCCCGGTGAAGAACAGCCAGGAAAAACAGTCGCTGTCCGATGCCCTCGGCCTGAAGGCGTTCAGTCTGTTCCGCCAGCGTGAGATGGCCGTGTTCTTCATCTTCTCGCTGCTGCTGGGCGTGTGCCTGCAAATCTCCAACGGCTACGCCAACGTGTTCATCAACAGCTTCGGCGCCGACCCGCAGTATGCTGACACCTTCGGTGTGCAGCACACCAACATCCTCATCTCGCTATCGCAAATCAGCGAGACCGTCTGCATCCTGCTCATACCTTTCTTCATGAAGCGCTTCGGCATCAAGAAGGTCATGCTCATTGCCATGTTCGGCTGGGTGTTCCGCTTTGCCTTCTTTGGCATTGGCAATCCCGGCAGCGGTGTCTGGCTCTTTATCCTGTCCATGATCGTCTATGGCGTGGCCTTCGACTTCTTCAACATCTCAGGCTCACTCTTCGTCGAGAGCCGCACCGATGAGTCCATCCGCTCCAGCGCACAGGGACTGTTCATGCTGATGACCAACGGCGTGGGTGCCTCGTTGGGCATGATTGCCGCTCAGGCGGTGGTTAACAACGCCAGCAGCTGGCAGTCGGCATGGTACATCTTCGCTGCCTATGCCCTTGTCATCGGCCTGGCGTTTGCCCTGGTGTTCAAGCCCGAAAAAGTACAACAACAGCAATAAGCCATGCGGGGTGTGGCCGCAAATATGCGGCCCACACAACCCATGGCTATCGTCTAAAGTCCATAGGCTAAAGCCTATAGTACATAGAGTCTATAGTCTTATCGTCTAAAGTCAAAAAACTACAGTCAAGAATGAAGCGTATACCACTGAGATTCGAAAACCTGCAGCAGATTGCCGGCGACGAGAAGCTGGCAGTGGTGATGCTCACCGATGAGGCCCGCCAGCGGGCACTCTCGGTGGTTTGCGACGCCGACATGTGTCGCCAGCTGCTGATGCGCCTGCGCGGCAACAAGGACGTGTGTCGCACCATGCTGCCCGAAGCCCTGCTGCAACTGCTACCGTCGGAATATGAGATGACCATTGTGGGCGTCTACAACGGTCAGTATCAGGTGATGCTGATGGACATGAAAAGCGGCGAATCGGTCAGGGTACGCACCAGCGATGGCGTCCTGCTGAGCATCATATCCAGCATACCGCTCTACATCGAGGAACGCTTGATGGCGCGGCAGAGCGTGCCCTTCGACGAGCATGCCAAGGGCATCTCGATTCCCATCAACGCCATGGAGACCCAGCGGCTGAAGGCAGCGCTGAAAGAAGCTGTCGAAGAAGAGAACTACGAGCTGGCCTCGCAGCTGCGCGACGAGATTAGGCGCCGCTCGCCCCAAGCGCCTTTCTCCACCATCACCACCACATGAAAGAAGAACGCTATTTCTACGTGCCGCAAGCCGCCACTGCCAACGCCCTTCCCGACGAGGAAGCTGCGCATGCACTGCGTGTGCTCAGGCTGAAGGAAGGCGACGAGATGGTGCTGATGGACGGCGAAGGGACGTTCTATCGCGCAAGAGTGAGCTTGGCGAGCAACAAGCACTGCCTCTACGAGATAGAGCAAGCACTGCCGCAACAGCGCCCTTGGAGCGGACGCATCCACTTGGCCATCGCTCCCACGAAGATGATGGAACGCATGGAATGGCTGGTGGAGAAAGCCACCGAGGTGGGCTTCGACGAGCTGTCGCTCCTCGATTGCCGCTTCTCCGAGCGCCATGTGGTGAAGACGGCAAGACTGGAGAAGATTGCCATCGCCGCCATGAAGCAGAGCCGGAAGGCGTGGAAGCCCTTGGTGAACGAGATGCAAGACTTCAAGGCTTTCGTAGCCCATCATCAGCAGGGGCATCGCTTCATTGCCCACTGCTATGAGGAGGTGCCAAGGGTGAACCTTTTCGAGCAGCTGAAGGCCGAGGGCGACACAGCAGACGAGACCATCGTCATGGTGGGGCCTGAGGGCGATTTCTCGATAGACGAAGTGAAGATGGCCATCGACGCCGGCTTCGTATCGGTCGACTTGGGCAAGAGCCGTCTGCGCACCGAGACGGCCGGCCTCAGCGCCATTATGATGATGCAATTATCACGACAATGAACAGCATAACATTCCACCATGTGCTGCCGCAGGTGTTTGCCAATGGCACGTCAGCCGAGGGTTCCGACATCTGGCTGCAGGACATCACCTTCGAACGGGGGCGCCACTACCTGATTGAGGCCGACAGCGGCAAAGGCAAGAGCACCTTTTGCAGCTACATCTTGGGCTACCGCAACGACTACACGGGCAGCCTCCTCTTCGACGGACGCGATGCCCGCAGCTATCACATCAAAGACTGGTGCCAGCTGCGTCAGCAGCACGTGAGCTGTCTCTTCCAGGAGCTGCGCCTCTTCCCAGAGCTGACGGCCTATGAGAATGTGGAAATAAAGAACCGACTGACGCAGCACCGCTCGCGCCAGCAGATAGAGAGCTGGTTCGAGATGCTGGGCATCGCCGACAAGCTGCAGTCGCCCGTTGGCCGCATGTCGTTCGGTCAGCAGCAGCGCGTGGCACTGATGCGCGCCTTGGTTCAGCCCTTCGATTTCCTATTGGCCGACGAGCCTATCAGCCATCTCGATGATGGCAATGCTGCGACGATGGCACGCTTGGCACAGCAAGAAGCCGAGGCGCAGGGGGCGGCCACCATCATCACCAGCATCGGCAAGCGCATGCCACTGAACTACGAAACCATTCTGAAGCTATGAGAAAGTATTTGTTTGCTTTGTTGCTGCTGGCTTCCGCTTCAGCATCAGCCCAGCAGGAGCGGGAGGGTGCTGCGGCAAAGCCGCAGCCTACGGAGAAGCAGGGAGCACAAAGCACGGAGAAAAAGGGCGCACAAAGCACGGAGAAGCAGGGAGCACAAAGCACGGAGGAGCCAACGATGGCCGACCTCTTTAAGGCTATGCCCGACTCGCTGATGCCCTATCTCACGAAGAACAACCGCCTTGACATGATTGACTTCATGGAGGCCAACATGAAGGCTGAAATCACCAACCGACTAGAAGGACGCACCGAGATGACGGCCTTGACGGCCGACAGCCTGTCGCTGCGCATGAACGAGACGTTGCGCATCGACATGAAGAAAGTGCGAGTGCAGACACCGGTAGACAGCAGCCTGTTTGTGATTCAAGTATGGCGCAACTACCAAATAAACGAACACCAGACAGAGCAAATAGTAGATGTCTACAGCTCTGCCTGGCGGCTAATGGAATCGCGCTTGGAGCGCTCTACGCTGCTGAAGCGTGATGAAGATTTAAAGGAGCTCCCTCAGTTCTGACCGCGCCGTTGTGGCATTTGCGGCATTTGTGGCATTCCGCCCCCCTGCCCTTGATTGAATTGCGGGAACTGCGGGAAATGTGGGAACTGCTGACGACGACCATTGCCATTGCCACGTCCCCAGCTTCGCATGGTATGGCGGAAGAAGCGCTGTTCGGCCTGCAGGATGTCGTAGACCTTCGAGGCGGGCATGAGGTCGAGGAACCGCTTGTGATAGTTCTTCTGGATGTTCTTCAACTCCAAGTCGATGTCATCGCCCTCCTTGATCACCTTCAAGCAGCCCTGCTCATCGGCTGGCTTCACCTTTGCCAACTGGCTCTGGCGCATGAAGAGTGCGCGCTGCTTCTCGAGCATCTCCTTATACACAGGGAAGAACTTGGCAGCCTCTTGGTGCGACAAGCCAGCTTCCTTGGTGATAAAGTCCTGTAGGTCGGCATCAAATTTCTCTGGCGAGAAACGCTCCTGCGAGCCTTGCTGGCCTCCCCCTCGCTGTGGCATCCATTGCTGCTGAGCCTGTATGCCCGTGGCAAACAGCGCCATCATCAATGCGACAAAAAACTGCTTCATTTTCTTCCTGTGCTTTTACTGTTTACATGTCAGCCAGCAGACAAGCGTATATCTCCTGATTGTCGAACATGGCGTAGTCGGCCTCCTCGTCGATATAGTTGTCGCTGTAGTAGTTGATGTTTTCCTGCTCCAACGTTGCCATCTGCTCCAGCTCCTTCGAGTTGTCGTTCTGGCTGTTGAAGAGCACTCCTGCGGTGAAGACTCCCACGCAGACGCACGCAGCGGCATAGAGCCAAGGGCGCAACTGCTTGAAGACAGTCTTCTTAGGTGCGGGCTTCAGCTCCTGCGTGACTGCAGGGATGCGGTCCATCACCTGCTGCGCGAGCTGCTCGAAGTAGCCCTCGGGCACGGTGAAGGGGTTCCGATTGCCCACTTTGCTTTTCAGATATTCTTCTTCGTTCATCATAGTTTTGCTATCGTTTTGTCTTATTGACGTATATCGGCTATCAAAGTTTAATCACGTTTGTGGAAAAAATCTGTAATTTTTTTCACTGCAATGTGATAAGACGCTTTCAGTCCTCCCTCCGACGTTCCCAGTACCTTGCTCATCTCGCTATATTTCATTTCGTCGTAGTAGCGCAGCTGGAACACGGTGCGCTGCACGTCGGGCAAGCTGGCGATGGCCTCCTGCAACATGGCCTCGGTCTCGTCGCCGTCGAAGTATTTGTCGGCCATGAGCTGGTTGGCCAGTCCCAGGTCGGCATCGTCGGTGCTCAATGTGGGGCGGTTTTTCAGTCTTCGTGTGAAGTCGACAGCCTCGTTGATGGCTATTCGCGACAGCCATGTTGATATTTTCGACTCTCCCTTGAAGGTTGCTATCGAGCTCCACGCCTTGAGCAGTGCATTCTGCACCACGTCGTTGGCATCCTCGTGGGTGATGACGATGCGCCTGACCTGCCAATAGAGCTGCTCGCTGTATTGGCGCACCATGGCTTCAAACCCCTTGCGCAGCGTGGCCGGGTTCTGGAGCATGTCTTTCAGTTGCTGGTCGTCGTAGGATGTCATAAGCGTCTGTATGAATTCCCCCACCCTTACTTACTTCACAAAAGGCCGGATGGCCTTGAGCAAAATCTTGTCGTAGCCATAGGGGTCGCCCCAGATGTCCATCTTTCCCGTCTGTGGGTTGGGATAGCAGGTGTAGTAATCGATGAGCACCGGCACCGTTGGCTCCACAGGCGTATTGTTCACCAAGCGTATGGCGCCGCTGTGCTGCTTCTTGTATTGTTTGCCTTGTTCCGTCTTGGGCTGCAGGTCCATCGACAGTCGCATCTTGTCGAGCAGCCAGGGGTCGGCATCATGCAGCACAAACTCGGCGATGTCGAAGGGGCGCTGCAGTCGCACGCAACCGTGCGAGACGGTGCGCGACTCACGGTTGAAGGCACTGGGCGACGAGGTGTCGTGCAGATACACCGAGAACTTGTTGGGGAAGCGGAAGATGATTCGTCCCAGCGAATTGCCGGCACCGCTGCGCTGACGCACGGCATAGCGCCCGCTGCGCAAGTCGGCACTCGACAGATGGGCCGGGTTGACCCGTTGTCCACCACTGCCCACCACGTAGTAGTTGCGCCGTGCGAAATAGGCCGAGTCGCCGGCATGGCCGCTCATCTCGTTTCGGATGATGCTTTGGGGCACTCCCCATTCGGGGTTCACCTCGATGCGGTGTATCGCGCTGGATAGCAGCGGTGTCTTCGTTGCCACCTTTCCGCAGCAGATGCGCATGTTGATGACGCTGTCGGGGGCTATGGCCCACACCTGCTGCGATGCGATGTTGACGAAGATGTAGCGCGACGCCTCCTTGGCATGCTTGCTGTCGCGCCAGCGCAGTCGCTCCATGTTGCACAGCGTGCGGTTGCGCGCCTCGGCCGTGCTGTCCTTCTGCAGCTGCTGTTTCAGCTGCTGATAGGCTGCATCCTGCGGCTCGGCGCAATTGAGGAAGTTGAGCATGGTGTGCTTGTCCTTCAGCTGCTTCATGGCGTCGGCCACGAAGGCGCTGTCGGCCTGCTCAATCTCAATGTCGTATTGCTGTTTGCCAAAGAGCTTCGATGGTGTGGTGAACCCAAAGCGCTGGCCGATGGCATAGCGCAGGTAGGCCTGTGTGAGACAGCACTCCACCTGTGCCATGGCGATGGCCATGTCGGCCACCGAGTCGGGCTGGTGCATGTCGGCCAACTGCTTGTCGTAGTTGCCCAGTGCGAAAATGCCGTCCTTGAATCCCATGGCCGGCACCTGGCTGCGGAGCAGGCTGTCGAGTGCATCACACATTTCAAGCTGGGTGGGGCTACCCATCCAGCACCACTTGCCGCCCTCATGGTAGTATCTACGTGCCATGCGGTCGGCATAAAGAGTGTCTTTCTGCTCAGAAAGAAGGATGTCCAAATGTTGCTGGGCATCCAATGAATGTTTCTGATAGAGTTGCTCCCATCGCCGGGTTTTCTCATCAGCTACGTTGTCGGTGCCGCTGTTTTTGCAGGCAGAAATGTGAAGTGCAAGAAGAACACTCGCAAAAATGATCAACGCACGGTGACCTTGCGCACCACCTTGCCAACTTTCAATATGTAGCACCCTTTAGGCAAATTTAGTTCAATACGTTGGGCCGGCCCCTCGATTTTATAGCTGGCAACGGCACGCCCCGTGAGCGACACCACCTCGAGTGTCAGCCCAGCGGCATTCTGCACGCTCACCACATTGTTGTCGCCCATGCTGATGGTGGGAGCCTGCTCCTCCACCTGCTCGGCAACACCCATCTCCATCACCATGTTCGCGGCCATGGCAGGAACTGAGAACGTCATGAGCGCAGCACATGCTGCTACAAGTAAAAATTTTCTATTCATGCATGTATATTTTTGTAATTACCGCGCAAAAATAGCAAAAAAAATCGTACTGGCCAAACTTTTGGGCAGAAAAATGCACATCAGATGTCGAAAATGTCCATTTCGTGGGTCAGGAAGCTGTTTTCAAACACTGTTTTGGCCTCGTCGAGCAGAATATTCTCGTCGGAATAGCGTGCGCTGTAATGCCCCAGCAGCAGCTTGCCCACCCCGGCGTCGCGGGCCACGGTGGCAGCCTGGGCGGCGGTGCTGTGATAGTATTTCTGGGCGCTCTGCAACTTGTCGGTGGCATAGGTGCTCTCGTGGTATAGCGTGCTCACGCCCTGCACCTGCTTGTAGAGTTGGGGCATGTAGCGGGTGTCGCTGCAGTAGGCATAGCTGCGGGGGGCATCGGCGGGTGTCACCAGCCGCTCGTGCTCGATGCAGGTGCCGTCGGGGAGCTGGAAGCCCTGCCCGGCCTTGATGTTGTTGATTTGCGACGTGGGTATGCCATAGAGGTCGATCATGTCGCGACGGATATGCGGCAGCGAGGGCTTTTCGCGAAACAGATAGCCGGCGCAGGGCATGCGGTGGTCGAGGGGTATGGTCTCCACGGTGATGGAGCGGTCGTCGAACACCACGGCCCGCTGGCTGGTGTCGACGGGATGGAACTCCACAGCATAGCCGATGTCGTAGTTGAAGAACATGTCGAGCTGTGCCTTCAGCATCGGCTCCAACTGTGCTGGCGCATGGATGTGCAGGGTGGCATTGCGGCCCATCAGCCCGAAGGTGCTGATGAGCCCTATCAGCCCGAAGCAGTGGTCGCCGTGGAGATGCGAGATGAAGATGTGGCCCAGCTTTTCAAATGAGAGCGACGAACGCCGCATCTGCAGCTGAGCGCCTTCGCCACAGTCGATCATGTATAGTTTGCCTCGGCACTCCACCACCTGCATGGCCGAGAAGTGCTTGACGGTGGGCAGTGCGGCTCCGCAGCCCAGGATGTGCAGTCGGAAGGGTTCCATATCGGTTTGTCAAGTCAAGGGCACGTGGCTTCGCCACATTTATATATAATGTGTAGCCAGTGGCCGCGACCGTTGTCGGTTGTTTTTAGTCTTGCTTTTTCTCTTGCTGCTTGGCTTCGTTCCACAGTTCGTCCATCTCCTGCAGCGTCATCTCGGTGAGTGGACGGCCGGCGCGGATGCTGTGCTGCTCGATGTAGTTGAAGCGGCTGATGAACTTGGCGTTGGTGCGCTCCAGGGCGTTGTCGGGGTTGAGCTTGTAGAGTCGTGCGGCATTGATGACGGCGAAGAGGAAGTCGCCCAGCTCGTTGGTCGATGCCTCTTTGTCCTCCCTCCGCAGCTCAGCCTCCAGCTCGTCCAGCTCCTCGCGCACCTTGTCCCACACGTCTTCCTTCTTTTGCCAGTCGAAGCCCACGTTGCGTGCCTTGTCTTGTATGCGATAGGCCTTGATCATCGAGGGCAGTGCTGCAGGCACGCCGCTCAGCACGGTCTTGTTGCCGTCTTTCTCCTTCAGCTTGATTTGCTCCCAGTTTTGCAGCACCTCCGAGGCGGTCTTGGCGTTGGCAAACTCGCGTTCCTCGTTGGTCTCGCCGTAGGGCAGCGGCAGGGGATGGTCCTGCCCCACCTGACTGGGATGATAGATGTGGGGATGGCGGAAGATGAGCTTGTCGGCCTGCTGGCGCAGCACGTCGTAGATGTCGAATGCCCCTTGTTCGCTGCCAATCTTGGCATAGAAACAAAGGTGCATCATCACGTCGCCCAGCTCCTTCATCGTGTCGTGCTGGTCGCCGCGCGCCAGGGCGTCGCAGAGTTCATAGGTCTCCTCTATCGTGTTGGGTCTCAGGCTCTCGTTGGTTTGTTTGCGGTCCCACGGACATTTCTCGCGCAACTGGTCGAGCACGTCGAGCAGCCGTCCGAAAGCCTCCATCTGTTCTTCTCGGGTATGCATGATGTCTCCTGAATTTTTGTGCAAAGGTAGCGAAAAATAACGAAACGGCCAAGGATATCAATCTTTTTTTCGGGTCGGCGGCAAAACCCGGCTGGTGGTTCGCAGGGATAGGCCGTGCGTTTGTCCGCCCCTGTAAGACCATTGCGAGGAGGGAGCATTTGGAAGCAAAGCGACGGTGGGGCGAAGCGGGGGCGGGGGAGAGCGGCAGAGGCCCCTGTGGTGAACAAAGTTGTTACGAAATAGAACAGCCGATAGCTAAGAATCGGAAAGTTTGTCAAAATTTTTCAAAATAAAATTTGTTCACGGTTGCGAGGCATTCTAGAGCGAAAAATGGCCGTTTTAGCTCCTTCTTTATCCCTCGCCAGATGGAAAACCGATGGGGAAAAGCCAAATTTTTGCACACACACTATGGTTTTGTGCACGTTTTTAGCCTCTATTTGGTGCCCTTTCGCGGTTTTGTAAGCACGCCGAAAAATAAAACGGCAACGCCAATTTTTTTTTCGGCGTTGACTTTTTAAAGCCAGCGATGCCTATTTTTCGCCAAATTCACCCCAACCGACTGAATGACAACCATTTAGCGAACCCTCTCAAAACTCGAAAATTTCCGACCAAAAGTTTTCTCGCGCAGAATTTTTGAATTATGGAGGGGTAAAATGGCCGTTTTGTCAACATCTTTCACAGAACTCGTCCAGGCTGGTCTGTTCCGCTTTTGAACACAGGGGGGCTATTTGACTTACTCATTGAATCAAAGTTGCCAATAGTTACAAACCCTCCCCCAGCCCCTCCTGAGAGGGGAAAGGCTGCGCATTGTTTTTCGGTTTTTTAGTGAAGGCGATTTTCGGAGAGGACTCTTTTTATAGAGTTTTTTGCGTGCATTCGCAATTATTTTAAATATTTATGCCGTTTAATGAAATATTTTTGCTACCTTTGCAGTCGAATTCAAGACAATATATTGTTATAACATTAAATATTTTTATGAATTTCACTTTGTTAGTTACCGTCGTCCTGACGGGAATTACACTGGTGGCGGCGGCTTACATCATTGCTAAGCTCATTGGTCCGCGCTCGTATGCAAAGGTGAAAGGAGAGCCGTATGAGAGTGGTATTCCCACGCGCGGCTCCTCGTGGATTCCTATTCATGTGGGCTACTACCTGTTCGCCATCCTGTTCCTCATGTTCGATGTGGAAACGGTGTTTCTGTATCCATGGGCGGTTGTAGTGAAGCAGTTCGGTGCAGCAGCGCTGCTCAGCATCGGATTCTTCCTGTTAGTATTGGTATTTGGCCTGGCCTACGCTTGGCGGAAAGGAGCATTGGAATGGAAGTAAAGAAGCCCTACATCAAGTCGGTTCCCTACGAAGAGTGGAACGACAACGAATCGCTGGAGAAGATCGTCGACGAGCTCCACGAGGGCGGTGTGAACGTCATCACCGGCAGCCTGGACCGCCTCATCAACTGGGGTCGTGCCAACTCGCTGTGGTCGCTCACCTTTGCCACGTCGTGCTGCGGCATCGAGTTCATGGCCTGCGGCTGTTCGCGCTACGACTTCGCCCGCTTCGGCTTCGAGGTGACGCGCAACTCACCACGCCAAGCCGACCTCATCATGTGTGCAGGCACCATCACCCACAAGATGGCTCCCGCACTGAAGCGCCTCTACGACCAGATGGCCGAGCCCAAGTATGTCGTCGCCGTGGGTGGCTGCGCCATCAGCGGCGGACCCTTCAAGAGCAGCTACCACGTGGTGAAGGGCATCGAGGAGATTGTGCCCGTGGATGTGTTCATCCCCGGCTGCCCCCCGCGCCCCGAGGCCATCATGTATGGCATGATGCAGCTGCAGCGCAAGGTGAAGATTGAGAAGTTCTTCGGAGGTGCCAACCACAAGCAGACCGCCGAGGAGAAGGCACTGGGCGTGAGCAACGAGGAGCTGACATTCCGCAGCAAGCTGGGCGACCATCGCCGCGAACCCATCGTGGTCACCGACGTGCCCAAGGAGTTTGTTGAAGAAATGAAAGCCGCAGCACCTACCACACCTACTAACCCCACTAAACCAGAACAAGCATGAAATTAGAGTTCTTATCATTCGAGTTTGACAAGTTCGCTAAGGAAATGCAGAACTTGAAAGAGAAGAAAGGCTTCGACTACCTGGTCACCATCGTTGGCGAGGACTTTGGCGCTGAAGAGGGCCTGGGCTGCATCTACATCCTGGAGAACACCTCGACACACGAGCGCTGCTCGGTGAAGATGATGGCCAAGACGCAGGTATGCGGCGATGGCATCGCCTCGAACGGCACCGGCGACACCGACGGACAGAAGATTCCGTATATCCCCACGGTGTCGAACATCTGGCGCGTGGCCGACCTACTGGAGCGCGAGGTATACGACTTCTATGGCATCGTCTTCCTGGGCCACCCCGACATGCGCCGCCTCTTCCTGCGCAGCGACTTCAAGGGATACCCCTTCCGCAAGAACTGGAAGTTCGACGACAAATATTCGCTCGAGGACGACGTGGAGCCTGACTACGGTCTGGAGTATTATCTCGACAACGACGGCTGTCTGCAGTCGAAGCAGAACAAACTGTTCACTTCCGACGATTATGTCATCAACATCGGCCCTCAGCACCCCGCCACCCACGGCGTGCTGCGCCTGCAGACCGTGCTCGAGGGCGAGGTGGTGAAGCGCATCTATCCACACTTCGGATATATCCATCGCGGCATCGAGAAGATGTGGGAGGGCATGACCTATCCACAGACCCTCGCACTCACCGACCGCCTCAACTACCTGGGAGCCATGCAGCACCGCCATGCCCTGGTGGGCGTCATCGAGGAGGCCATGGGCGTGGAACTCACCGACCGCATCAAGTACATCCGCACCATCATGGACGAGCTGCAGCGTCTCGACTCGCACCTGCTCTTCACCTCGTGCGTGGCTCAGGACCTGGGCGCTCTCACCGCCTTCCTCTATGGCATGCGCGACCGTGAGCACGTGCTCAACGTGATGGAGGAGACCACCGGCGGACGACTCATCCAGAACTACTACCGCATTGGAGGACTGCAGGACGACATCGACCCGAACTACGTGAAGAACGTGAAGGACCTTGTGAAGTATCTACGCCCGATGATTCAGGAATACATGGATGTGTTTGGCGACAACGTCATCACCCACAACCGCCTGGAGAACTGCGGCCCGATGTCGCTCAAGGACTGCATCAGCTACGCCGTCACCGGCCCTGCCGGACGTGCCTCGGGCTGGAAGAACGACGTGCGCAAGAACCACCCCTACGACCTCTACGACAAGGTGGAGTGGGAGCAGTGCACCACCGACACCTGCGACTCGATGGGGCGCTATCTGGTGCACATCAACGAGATGTACCAAAGCCTGAACATCATCGAACAGCTCATCGACAACATCCCCGAAGGCGACTTCTACGTGAAGCAGAAACCCATCATCAAGGTGCCCGAGGGACAGTGGTACTACTCCGTCGAGGGCGTGGCCGGTGAGTTTGGCGTATATCTCGACTCGCGTGGCGACAAGACCCCCTATCGCATGAAGATGCGCCCGATGGGACTCTCGCTCGTGGGAGCCTTCGACCCGATGCTCCGTGGCCAGAAGATTGCCGACCTCATTGCCACTTGCGCAGCCATCGACGTGGTGATACCCGACATTGACAGATAAAGCCCACACCCCGCCCCTCCCGGCTTGGGAGGGGAGTCTGAAAAGACGTGTGGGTAGATCGTAATCAACATTATAAATGTATAACACTTAATAAATGGAGACCCCCTAACGTGAACAAACGCCCCTTCTGCATGGAAGGGGATGGGGGTGGGTTCTATGTTTGATTTTAGTATAGTAACAACATGGTTTGACCAACTTCTTCGGGTAACGATAGGTTGCCCAGCGTGGTTGGCAATATTCATTGAGTGCGTGCTGGTGGGCGTCGTCGTCCTCACGGCTTACGCACTGATAGCCTGCTTGATGATTTTCATGGAACGCAAGGTGTGCGCCTACTTCCAGTGCCGTCTGGGCCCGATGCGCGTGGGCTACTGGGGCTTGCTGCAAATCTTCGCCGACGTGCTGAAGATGCTCATCAAGGAGATATTCTTCGTCGACAAGGCCGACAAGCTGCTCTATGCCATCGCACCCGTGCTGGTGATTGTGGCATCGGTGGGCACGTTCTGCTTCTTGCCATGGAACAACGGCATGGGCATCCTCGACTTCAACGTGGGATTGTTCCTCATCACCGCCATCTCGTCCATCGGCGTGGTGGGCATCTTCCTGGCCGGCTGGGCATCCAACAACAAGTACTCGGTGGTGTCGGCCATGCGTGGCGCCGTGCAGATGATCAGCTACGAGATGTCGCTCTGCCTCTGCCTCATCACCGCCGTCATCCTCACCGGCACCATGCAGGTGAGCGGCATCGTGGAGTATCAGACCGGCCCGTGGAACTGGCTCATCATCAAAGGCCACATCCCCGCCATCATCGCCTTCGTCACCTTCCTCATCGCCGGCAATGCCGAGGCCAACCGTGGCCCCTTCGACATGGCTGAGGCCGAGAGCGAGCTGACGGCTGGACACCACACGGAGTACAGCGGCATGGGCTTCGGATTCTTCTATCTGGCCGAGTTCCTCAACCTGTTCATCATCGCCGGCATCGCCACGATGGTGTTCCTCGGTGGATGGGCACCCATCAACATCGGCGTGGAAGGCTTCGACAACGTGATGAACTACATCCCCGGCATCGTCTGGTTCTTCGGAAAGACGCTCGGCGTGGTGTGGCTGCTCATGTGGATCAAGTGGACATTCCCCCGCTTGCGCATCGACCAAATCCTGAAGCTTGAATGGAAGTACCTGATGCCCCTCAGCCTCATCAACCTCGTGCTGATGACCGTCTGCGTGGCACTGGGCTGGTATTTGTAATCTACACCCCCTACAATACCTACAACACCTACAATACCTACTAAGAAAATGGAAAAAGAACAAACATATTTCTCTGAAATAGGGCACGGCCTGAAGACGCTCGCCACGGGCATGAAGACCACCTGGAAGGAATACTTCAAGGACTTCTTCACCAACAAGTCGACAGAGCAGTACCCTGAGAACCGCAAGACCACGCTCCATGTGTCGAAGCGCCACCGCGGGCGCTTGGTGTTCAAGCGCAACGACGACGGCAGCTACAAGTGCACCGCCTGCACGCTCTGCGAGAAGGCCTGCCCCAACGGCACCATCAAGATCACGGCCCACATGGCCGAGGACCCGGAGACGGGAAAGAAGAAAAAGCAGCTCGATGACTACCAGTACGACCTGGGCGACTGCATGTTCTGCCAGCTTTGCACCAACGCTTGCAACTTCGACGCCATCGAGTTCACCAACGACTTCGAGAACGCCGTCTTCGACCGCAACCGCCTGGTGCTCCACCTCGACAAGGAGGTCTATCAGGGTGGCTCGCTGCCCAACCTCATCGATGGCGGAGCAGAGTGGAAAGCCGGAACGTTTAACACTAAAACCAAGTAACTGAACTATGGGTAATACAATAATGTTCATTATTCTCACAGTCGTCATCATCGGCGCGGCACTGCTGTGCGTGACGACCACGCGAATCATGCGAGCCGCAACATATCTGTTGTTTGTGCTCTTCGGTGTGGCAGGCATCTACTTCCTGCTCGACTACACCTTCCTCGGTGCCGCCCAGATAGCCATCTACGCCGGTGGCGTGACGATGATCTACGTCTTCGCCATCCAGCTGGTGAGCAAGCGCACGCTGCAGGGACTGGTGGAGCACGTGAAAGGCAGCCGCCTCATCGGCGGGGCTCTGGCAGCTTTGGCCGGACTCGTAGTTGTATGCCTCATCCTCTTCAAGACGGGCTTCATTCTCAACGAGAGCGTGGCCGACGTGGAGGTTCCTATGGATAAGATTGGTGAGGCACTCGTAGGTGCCGACAAGTATCAGTATGTGCTGCCCTTCGAGTTCATCTCGTTGTTCCTGCTGGCATGCATCATCGGTGGCCTCGTAGTGGCCAGAAAGGAGGAGAAGGAAGCATGATTCCCGTTGAATGCTATTTCGCCTTGAGCGCACTGCTGTTCTTCATCGGCGTCTTCGGCTTTGTCACCCGCCGCAACCTCATCGCCATGCTCATCAGCGTGGAGCTGGTGCTGAACGCTGTCGACATCAACTTCGCAGCCATCAACCGCCTCCTCTACCCCAACGGCATGGAAGGCATGTTCATGACGCTCTTCGTCATTGGCGTCGCCGCCGCCGAGAGCGCCGTGGCCATCGCCATTATTATTAATGTGTATCGCCACTTCAAGAGCGATAGCGTAGACAGTATCACTAATTTGAAAGGATAAACGACCATGGGATACGAATATACAGCTTTTATACTCCTTCTGCCGCTCCTTTCATTCTTGGTGTTAGGACTTGCCGGCATGAAGATGTCGCATAAGACCGCCGGTCTTATTGGCACCTGCTCGCTCGGAGTCGTCACATTGCTGTCGTACATGGCGGCCTTCCAGTATTTCACGGCCGACCGCGTCGACGGCGTCTTCCAGACGATTGTTCCGTTCAACTTCACGTGGCTGCCCTTGGGCAACCTCCACTTCGACATGGGCATCCTGCTCGACCCCATCTCGGTGATGATGCTCATCGTCATCTCCACGGTGTCGTTCATGGTGCACATCTACTCTTTCGGCTACATGCACGGCGAGAAGGGATTCCAGCGCTACTACGCCTTCCTCTCGCTCTTCACCATGTCGATGCTCGGACTGGTGCTGGCCACGAACATCTTCCAGATGTATATGTTCTGGGAGCTGGTGGGCGTGAGCAGCTACCTGCTCATCGGCTTCTACTATCCGCTGAAGCCCGCCATCGCCGCTTCGAAGAAGGCCTTCATCGTGACGCGCTTCGCCGATATGTTCTTCCTCATCGGTATTCTGACCTTCGGTTATTTCACCGACTCGTTCAGCTTCTCGTTTGCCGGACAGGGCACCGACATCCTGATGGGCGAAGGCACCACGCCGTTCATCCCTGGCAACATCGACAAGGCCTTGGCCGCCGGAGGCTTCATCCTGCCCACAGCCCTGACGCTGATGTTCATTGGTGGTGCTGGTAAGAGTGCCATGTTCCCCCTGCACATCTGGCTGCCCGACGCCATGGAAGGCCCCACGCCCGTGTCGGCCCTCATCCATGCCGCCACGATGGTGGTGGCTGGTGTGTTCCAGATTGCACGCATGTTCCCCTTGTGGATTCAGTATGCTCCGCAAGCCATGAGCATCATCGTGTGGGTGGGTGTCATCACCGCGTTCTACGCCGCCGCAGTGGCTTGTGCCCAGAGCGACATCAAGCGTGTGCTGGCCTTCTCCACCATCTCGCAGATTGCCTTCATGATGGTGGCTCTCGGCGTCTGCACCGAGGCTGTCACCGGCCACGAGCATCCGGGCAGCGTGGGCTATCTGGCTGGTATGTTCCACCTGTTCACCCACGCCATGTTCAAGGCTTGCCTCTTCTTGGGAGCCGGCTGTATCATCCATGCCGTGCACTCGAACGAGATGGCGCTGATGGGCGGGCTGCGCAAGTACATGCCTATCACGCACATCACATTCCTCATCAGCTGCTTGGCCATCGCCGGTATTCCCTTCTTCTCGGGCTTCAGCTCGAAGGATGAGATTATCTCGGCTTGCATGAACTACAGCCCCGTGGTGGGATGGATTATGACGGGCATCGCCGCCATGACCGCCTTCTACATGTTCCGCCTGTACTACGGCATCTTCTGGGGAACTGAGAACAAGGAGGCCCACGCACATCACACGCCGCACGAGGCTCCTGCCACGATGACCATCCCCCTGATTGTACTCTCGGTGATTACCGTGGGCGTGGGTATCTACACCACGCTGGCCGGCTTCCTTGGCTGGCATGGTTCGTTTGGCAGCTTCGTCACCGCCGACGGTCACGACTACACCATCCATTTCGACACCACCGTTGCCGCCGTCTCCACCATCGTGGCCCTGTGCAGCATTGCCCTCGCCACCTATATATATAAAGGAGAGACGCAGCCTATCGCCGACCGCCTCTACAAGACGTTCCCGAAGCTGCACCGTGCTGCCTACAAGCGTTTCTATCAGGACGAGATTTGGCAGTATGTCACCCACCGCATCATCTTCCGTTGCATCTCTACGCCCATTGCTTGGTTCGACCGCCACATCGTCGACGGCACGTTCAACTTCATGGCCTGGGGAGCCAACGAGAGCGGCGAGAGCATTCGCAGCTGGCAGAGCGGCGACGTGCGCAGCTATGCCGTCTGGTTCATCACGGGAGCCGTGGCATTAACATTAATCCTATTAGCCCTATAGTCTCTATAGCGCCTATAGCAACTATAAGAAAGGAATATACTCATGAATATATTATCATTATTCGTTTTGATTCCCGCTCTGATGCTACTGGGATTGTGGCTTGCCAAGAATCTCAATCAGGTGCGTGGTGTGATGGTAGCTGGAGCATCGTGCCTGTTGGCACTCAGCGTGTGGCTCACCATCTGGTTCATCCAGCAGCGCTCTGGCGGCAACACCGACGAGATGCTGCTCACGGCCAGCATCGACTGGTTCAAACCGCTCAACATCAAGTATGCCGTGGGCGTCGACGGCATCAGCGTGGTCATGCTGCTGCTGTCGAGCATCATCGTCTTCACCGGCACCTTCGCCTCGTGGAAGCTGAAGCCCCTCACCAAGGAGTACTTCCTCTGGTTCACCCTGCTGTCGACGGGTGTGTTCGGCTTCTTCATCTGCACCGACATGTTCACCATGTTCATGTTCTACGAGGTGGCCCTCATCCCCATGTACCTGCTCATCGGCGTATGGGGCTCAGGCCATAAGGAGTACTCGGCCATGAAGCTCACGCTGATGCTGATGGGCGGCTCGGCCCTGCTCATCCTCGGCATCCTGGGCATCTACTACTTCAATGGCATCTACAGCGGCACGTTCACCATGAACGTCAACGAGATTGCCGCCACGTCGCACGCCATCCCCGTGGGCATACAGAATGCCTTCTTCCCCTTCATCTTCATCGGTTTCGGTGTGCTGGGCGCCCTGTTCCCGTTCCACACATGGAGCCCCGACGGTCACGCCTCCGCGCCTACCGCCGTGTCGATGCTCCATGCCGGTGTGCTGATGAAGCTCGGAGGCTATGGCTGCTTCCGCGTGGCCATGTATCTGCTCCCCGATGCTGC